>Ga0209158_1002090_pt1 | contig 12634 bp, 9 predicted proteins | sample GraSoiAngelo_140_FD_185897 | JGI IMG/M metagenome (GOLD analysis project Ga0209158, IMG submission 185897) | Grasslands soil microbial communities from the Angelo Coastal Reserve, California, USA - 14_0929_12_30cm (SPAdes) (version 2) | ecosystem: Environmental > Terrestrial > Soil > Grasslands ...
ATGGCTGTGACGAAAAGCCCGATCACAGCAATGGCCGCAAACCCGGGGGCAATCGCAAATGAGCCTTTGAAAATCAGAAACTCGCCGATGAATCCGTTCAAGCCCGGCAAACCCAGAGATGAAAAAATTGCAACGCTCATCCACCCGCAGAGCAGGGGTGTCCGCTGCATCAGACCCCCGAAGTCATCGATCCCGCGCTGACCACGCCGTTGTTCAAGTAGACCTGCAAAATAGAAAAGCGTAGCCGCTGTGATCCCATGACTGAAAATCTGCATGAACACGCCGCTCAGAGCTGCGTCCGTATCGATCCTTGCAGCGACAACGGGTGACGCGGCCACCGCGAAGAGAGAAAGCATGCAATAGCCAAGATGATTCACCGACAAATAAGCAATCATCCGCTTCAAATCCTTCTGCGCCCAAGCAGCCAGGGGGGCGAACACAATTGAGCAAACAGCCAACGCAAGTAGCCACGGACCAATGATCTTGATTTCGTTAGGAAAAAGAGGCAGCAAGAGGCGCACGAAACCATACACGCCCATTTTTGAGAGCACGCCTGTCAACACCATCGACACACCTGTAGGCGCGGTTTGGTAAGCGTCGGGCAACCACGTGTGGAATGGAAATAGCGGCACCTTGACCGCCAGTCCTAGAAAAATTCCGGCAAACGCGAGCCAGACGACATTTCCTGGGACCAACCCGTTCTTGGCCATTGACGCCAGGACGGCAAAATCAAACGTCTGCCTTGCGAAATAGATTCCAAGAAAAGAAAGCAGCATCGCCACGCTGCCAAGAAACGTGTAGAGGAAGAACTTGGTCGCGGCATAATCACGATTTTCGCCGCCCCAGATTTTGATGAGCAGAAACGCGGGAATCAGGCTCATCTCGTAGAACAAAAACCAGAGAACGAAATTCTGCGCAGTGAACGTCCCGTAGAGGGCCGACTGCATCACCAGCATGGTCGCATAGAATGCGCGACCTCCGCGTGGAGGTGGTTGCGCCAGAAATGCGAACGGAATGATTAACGACGTGAGCAACACCAAGAGCAGACTCAAACCATCGACGCCGACGAGATATTCGGCGCCCACTGCAGGGATCCACGGACAGCGTTCGACCAGCTGAAGTCCAGCCAGCGCGGTGTTGAAGTCTCGCCACAAGCCGAGAGCACATGCAGCCGAGATGACGGTAAATATGAGGGCAACGCCACGGAAATTCCCGCGCGGCCAAATACTCACCGCAATCGCTCCGAGTAGCGGAATGAAGATGGTTGTCGTAATTAAGCCAGCCATGCGTACAGAAGGAGCAGCGCCAGCATTCCAATCGCCACCGCGCCGAGATAAGTTTGAATTTGGCCTGAGTGCGCCGCTGACATCAGGCGTCCCAGACCGCGCGTGCCCGCGGTCGTCTCATCGACTCCGGCATTGATCCCGTGCTCATCGATACTCGTTGTAAAGATCCCAACGAGCTGACCGAGACCGCCGAGTCCGCGCACCAGGCCATCCCAGAAATAGCGATCCATCCAATCGGATAGACGCGCGGCCATCCAACTGAAAGCGATGACTGTGCGGTCATAGAGTTCGTCGATCCAGATTTTGTTTGCGAGAAACCGAAACAATGCAGGCTGCGCATATTCGAGCGGATCGACCTCCGCTGGGCGACCGCGATCTGGCAAACCAGCCTTGCGATACATCCAAAAACCGACAGCGATACCCGCACCAACGAGCACAAGCGAAATAAACAGCATCGGCTGAATCAAACGCCCGAACTCGAAATGCACCGGTTCGCCGACGAGATAGTCATGCAGCCATGGCCACGCTGGCGTGAGCACCACACTTAACAAAATCGCGCCAAGCGCCAGCACGATCAGAGGCATCGTCATACCGCGCGGGCTTTCATGCGCGCGCTCCGCAGCGACGCGTGGCTTGCCGAAAAAGACATAGATCATCTGGCGTGTCATGTAGAGCGCAGTGAGAATCACGCCGGCCAACATGAGGTAATACGGCAGATGTGATCGCGGCCAGTTCGCCGTCGAGTGGAGAATTTCCTCTTTCGTCCAACCGCCGGAAAAAAAGAACGGCACGCCACTGAGAGCCATCATCCCGATCGCGTACGTCACAAACGTGACGGGCATGAGGCGCCCCAGACCGCCCATTTTGCGAATGTCCTGTTCGCCATGGCATCCGTGAATAACGGAGCCTGCGCCGAGGAAAAGGAGCGCTTTGAAAAAGCCGTGCGCAAGCAGGTGCAGGATACCTGCAGCAACACCGCCCACGCCCAGGGAGACCATCATCAAACCGAGTTGTGACACAGTTGAGTAAGCCAGAATTCGTTTGATGTCTGGTTGCGCGATCGCGATGAGCGCCGCCATCAGCGCTGTGGTTATTCCGATCCACACGACAACCGTGAGCGACGATGTTACGCCGTTGATTGCGCCTAACGAGAATAACGGATAGACGCGCGCAACGAGAAAGACCCCCGCGGCAACCATCGTGGCCGCGTGAATAAGCGCACTGACCGGTGTGGGGCCTTCCATCGCGTCCGGCAGCCAGACGTGCAGTGGGAACTGGCCCGACTTTCCAGCCGCCCCGCAGAAGATCAACAGCGCAATGAACGTGGTGCTTGCACCGAGGATGGCGAAACTGGCACTTTCCAGACAACCGTTTCCGCCATCATAAAAGAGAAGCGTGCCGCTCCGGCCATAAAGCCACAGCATTCCGAGGAAGAGTCCCATGTCGCCGATGCGCGTGGTGATGAACGCCTTTTTTGCAGCCGCCGCCGCGCTCGGCTTTTGGATCCAAAATCCAATGAGCAAATACGACGCGAGCCCCACAAGCTCCCAAAAAATGAAAAGCAGAAGCAGACTGTTGGCGATAACCAGCCCGAGCATCGCACCGGAGAAGAACGAAAGGTACGCAAAGAACCTGGTGAAATTCTTGTCCTCGGCCATGTAACCGATGCTGAAAACAAAAATGCAAAGCCCGACTAGAGCGATCATCACCAGCATGGCCGCAGCCAGCGGATCAAGAACAAAACCGAGACGCAACGCTTGTTCGCCGAATGTAAACCACGTGAAATTCTGTACCGCACGGAAGCCCGGGGCTTGCATGCTTACAGCGAACGCGACCATTGACATCGCGAGCGCAAGCGCCTGACCAGCCACGGCGAGCGCGGCTGCGCTTTTCCGTCGCGCGTTCGATAAACTCAAAATGACCAGCGACGCCGCAAACGGTGCTGCTGGGATCCACCAGAGATAAGCTACGACCCAGGAATTCATCCGTGCAGGCGATCAAACTGGTCGACATTAGTTGTGCGGTAGTGACGATAAACGGCGATCACCATCGCGAGCCCGACAGCAGCTTCGGCAGCGGCGATGGCAATTGAAAATAGTGCAATGATCACGCCGATCGGCGGTTGATGCTCCCCGCCAAAACGCCAGAACGCGATGAAATTCAGGTTTGCGGCCGCCAGCATCATTTCAATTCCAATGAGAATGAAAATAGCGTGCCGGCGACTCAGCGCCGCCAGCAGCCCAATGGAAAACAATGCGGCAGAAACCAGGAGGAAAACCTGGAGAGTCGGTGTCATTGCTTCTCCTCCAGTACGAGAATGAGCGCTCCGATCAGCGCGGCAGTGAGCAGGAGGCCAACACATTGCAATGGCCACACGTAAGTGGTCATCAATGCCACGCCAATCCGTTTGACCGTAAGCGCCGGCGTGTGGGGAGCGACGATAACAAGCGATTGCGTCTTTAGAATCGCCCACATTAACCCGCCAAATACGGCAACGGCGATGATAGCGCCGGCCCAGTTAAATCCGTGATCTTTGCCAGTGTCGCGCCGCGTTAAAAGAATAGTGAAAACAATCAACACCGCGACTGCGCCGATGTAAATGAATACCAGTGCCAGACCGACAAATTCAGCCCCGAGCAAAAAGAAGAACGCCGCGACACCGACCAATGCGGCGGCGAAACTTAGCGCGGCATGCATCAGTTTTCGCAAGGTCGCAGCGGCAAGCGCCGCCGCGAGCGTGGATATGGCGATGACGATAAACGCGGCGCCGTTCATTCAGCGAAGCGATAAACGCGCGACGCGAATTTTCTTTTCGTATCGAGCAATATCGACAAGCCATTGTAAACAATTGCGATCACCAGCAGTGACCAGAGCCATCCGCGCAACCCGCGGCCTGCATAATGCCATACAGCAGCTGCAACAATGCACGTGAACGCCATCGGCAACATGAATTTCCAGGCGAAGTTCATCATTTGATCAATGCGGGTCCGCGGGAGTGTTCCGCGGACCCACACATAGACGAATAGCAGCGCGCTCAGCTTCGCGAAAAACCAGACGTAGGATGGAATGAACTCGAGAGCGTGCGCAGGCGCATGCCATCCACCGAGGAACAAAGTCACGGCCAAGCCACTAATGGCAAACATTCCAAGATATTCGGCCATGAAAAATGTGGCGTATTTGAACCCGGAATATTCGGTCATGTGACCCGCGACAATTTCCGATTCGCCTTCCGGAACGTCGAACGGAGTCCGGTTCGACTCTACGAGACCAGAAATGAAAAACAGAATGAAGGCAGCCATGCCCCATGGTGTAAAGGCAAACCAGCGCGGTATGAGGCCATACGTGTAATTACCCTGCGCAGCGACAATCCGGTCAGCTGTAAGCGAGCCGACGACCATCACGACCGGCAAAACCGTGATGATAAGCGGCAGTTCGTAGCTGATCATTTGAGCGATCGCGCGCATGGCGCCGAGCATCGAAAATTTGTTGTTGCTACCCCAGCCGGCCATGAACACGGCGAGTTCCGTCGCCGATCCCACGGCGAAGAAAAAAAGAATGCCGCAATCGATCGTGAACGGCGTCATGTTCCGGCCATAGGGAATCACACCTAAGGTGAGGATCGCAACGGCAGCGATGAGAACGGGCGCGAGGAAATGTACGATCTTGTCTGCCCGCACCGGGACGATGTCTTCCTTGATCAACATTTTAATGCCGTCGGCGATTGGCTGAAAAAGGCCGAACGGCCCAACGCGATTCGGGCCGTAGCGGTTTTGTATCCGTGCGAGAATTTTTCGCTCCAGCACCGAGAGCAGCGCGAAAAGCGTCAGGAATACAGCGAGCAGCGCCAAGATATTAATCAAGCTCGACACCACTTGAGTTGCCCAGTTCGGCCACCCTGCCAGCCACGAAAGCAGCCAATGCTTTGCGTTCACGAAGACCTGGTCGATGGACTTAATCATCCCGGGTGAAGAAAACCGTTGATCGCCGCGTTAATCAAGGCAGAACACAGACGACTTTCGACTCGCAGACGGACCATAATAGGCCCGGACAGCACATTTTGGCTCTTTTGTACCCGTTTTTTGGCTTTCCATGGAGCTTTGGGTGCAGTACGTTTGCCGTCCGTCATGCGACTGCTGGTTTTGTTGCTCGCTGCTGTTGTTGCGAGTGCCGGTTTCATTCGGGGAGAGATCTCAACTCCGCAGAATGTACCGATGGAAATCACTTCCACCGGGGAAACGACTTATGAAAACGGGTTGGCAACAGCGCGCGATAACGTCGCGATTCACATCGGCAACACAGACATTTACGCCGATTATGCCCAGTACAATCCCAGCACGCACGACGTGGTATTGAGAGGCCACGTGCGAATCTATCGCGAAGCAAGCCTGTACATTGCGGAAAGTGGCGTTTACAACACCGAAACAAAAAAGATCCGGGCGCAAACTGCGCGGACCGAGTCAGTGCCTTACTTTTTAAAAGGCGGGAACGTCACTTCAATCTCCGATAACGGTTATCTCGTGCAGGGAGGCAATTTTACAACGAACGATACGGCAAGACCGGATTTCCACCTTCACGCGCAGAAGATCCGATACTATGAGGACGATCGCGTGATTTTCCAATACGTGACCGCGTACATAGGGAACGTCCCGATTTTCTGGTTTCCCTACCTGTATCAGTCCCTCAGTGACACGTTCAGTTTTAGCGTTACGCCCGCGTACACGAGCACTTGGGGACCATCACTCCTTACGCAGGTCATGTTCCCCATCACGGACTATATCAAGGGGCGTCTCCGACTTGATTACTTTGGCCGTCGTGGGCCTGGGATTGGATTTGATCCCATTATTGATTATGGGAAGGACAAGAGCAGTCAGGCGAGACTCAAGACTTTTTATATCGATGATCAAAACCCGGATATAAATCAAACTAATGTGCCGCGGAAGGATGTTCCTACCAATCGCTACCGACTGAGCCTGGAAGATCGGACGAACTTTACCGATAGTATATACGCTACCGCGAACATCACCAAACTTAGCGACGCGTACGTCATGCAGGACTACTATCCGGGCGAGTTCCGCATTGATCCAGTCCCAGATAACGTCGTCGCACTTACAAAGACAAATCCGGTTTTCACTCTCACCGGCATCGAGCGTTTTCAGGCGAACGACTTCTTCACTACCACGGAGCGTCAACCGGAAGTCGTGCTGGACATCAAACGCTATGGACTCTTTGGCGGGCCGATATTTTACGAAGGCGAAACTGGGTTTGCGAATCTGCGGTTACAATTCCCCGAGGACTCAGGCATAAAGAATTATGGCACCGACCGTTTCGACACTTTTCATCAACTGACTTTTCCAAACACGTATTTTGGATGGCTCTCGTTCGTGCCGCGGGTTGGGTATCGTGGCACGTACTACGGCAAGACTTGGGACCTCGGATCGACAGTATTTGTGCCGCCGACAAATCCGCTGGTGCCCGACTTTATTCTGCCGCCGCCAACAACGACCAACCCCATCAAGTTCGATGGTGACACTTTTCGCAGCGTCTTCGATACGGGCGCAGAAGCCTCTTTCAAGATCTCGCAAAAATGGGAGAACGTACAAAGCCGCGCGTTTGGGTTAGACGGACTCATGCACGTAATCCAACCATTCACAGACTTTTCGTACGTCAAAGAGGACGGCCCGAACCCGCTATCCATTTTGCAGTTCGATCGATTTGAACCGTCCACACAACTGCGCGCGATCGACTTCCCACAGTTCACCCCGATCGATTCCATCGCCAGCTGGACCGTCTGGCGACTGGGTGTTCGCAACCGTTTGGAAACGCGGCGCGACGATCAAACGATCACTTGGTTGGAACTCGACAGCTTCGTCGATGTGAACTTCACCAATCCGTACGACCGCACGGATTACTCAAACTTATTTAACAATCTCCGCTTTAATCCTCTGCCGTGGATGTCGCTCTCGATCAACTCTCAACTGCCCGCTTTTTCCAAAGGATTTACCGAAGTCGATACAGTTGCCAGCGTGCAACCGCTGGCCAATCTTCAGGTGAATGTTGCGCATCGCTATTTGAACGGCAATCCCTTCTTCCAAGATAGCAGCTTGTTTGTCTTCGGAGGCTACTGTCGTCTTAACGATAACTGGAGCGTTGGAGTTCAGGAACAATATGAAGCCGAGACGGGGCTCCTCGAGGAGCAGCGCTATTCTATTTACCGGGATCTGTCGAGCTGGGTGGCCTCGTTCGGGGGAATAATACGCGACAATAACGGAGTGAAAGAATACGGCCTCCTCTTCACAGTAACGCTCAAGGCATTCCCGAAATTGGGTGTCGACTTAAACTTCGATCCTACCTCTCAGGGCCAATGACAAACAGCCCACGAACAACGTGACGCATCTGGCGGCCATCCGTCACTTGTGCTGCCGTTGATTCGCCCGCACCATTCTTCCATCATGGATCTTTCAATCATCGGTTCCGGTTACGTTGGCCTCGTGACTGGCGCCTGTTTCGCCGACGTCGGACACAATGTCATTTGCGTCGATAACGACGCACAAAAGATCAAGCAACTGCAAGGCGGCGAGGTTCCGATTTACGAGCCAGGCCTGGAAGAAATTATTCACCGCAACGTGTCGGCGCGCCGGCTGCGTTTCACCGGCAGCATTGAGGACGGCGTGAACAATTCAGAAGTCGTTTTCATTGCCGTTCCGACTCCGCAACAGCCGGATGGCGATGTCGATCTTAGTTTCCTGGAAAAAGTTGCGCGTGAGATTGCCGGAGTTCTCACTGATTACCGCGTGATTGTTGACAAAAGCACCGTTCCCGTGAAAACGGGCGAGAAAGTGGCCGAATCAATCAAAAGATACAACCGTCACGGTGCGAGCTTCGACGTGGTCAGCAATCCCGAATTTTTGCGCGAAGGCTGCGCAGTAGCGGATCTGATGCGTCCTGATCGCATCGTGATCGGAGCCCAAAGCGAGCACGCCATCGATCTGATGAAGAAGGTCTATGAGCCATTCATGGCACCGATCCTGGTGACAGACATCAACAGCGCCGAGCTGATCAAACATTGCGCGAATTCATTCCTGGCCCTGAAAATTTCGTACGTCAACGCGGTCTCGGCCATTTGTGAGGCCAGCGGCGCCGATGTCGAAAAAGTCGCCGATGGAATTGGAATGGACCACCGGATTGGGCGTGATTTCCTGAATGCTGGAATTGGATATGGAGGTTCCTGTTTTCCCAAAGACATCGCTGCGTTCATTACCATCAGCGAACGGCTTGGTAGGCCGTTCAATCTGCTCAAAGAAGTGCAACGCATAAACAATGCTCAGAAAGAGCGTTTTCTGAAGACAATCCGGGAAACCTTGTGGGTATTGTGCGAAAAGCGGATTGCAGTCTGGGGGCTCACATTCAAGCCTGATACAGACGATGTTCGTTCCTCTGTCGCAATAGAGCTTGTGACACACTTGCTGCGTGAGGGCGCACGTGTCGTTACGTACGACCCAAAAGGAATGCAAAAGGCGCGCGCCATAAAAGCAATCGCCGACGCGGAATTTGCCTCGTCAGCTCTTGAGGCAGTGACCGATGCTGAAGCGCTGGTCGTCGCTACCGAATGGCGTGAATTTGCCAATGTGGACCTGGCAGTCGTAAAAGAAAAAATGCGGACACCCATGGTGTTCGACGGCCGAAACCTTTTGGATCCTGAAACCATGAGGCGCCTCGGATTTCATTATTATTCGATCGGGCGCGCCAGCGTGAAGCCGCAATAGCCGCAGAGGATATGGCGGAGCTCTCTGCTCGCCAAATCGCGCTGACAGCTTTGCGGTTGTGGCGAAAAGAAAAGCACTTCGCCGACTTCATCATTTCTGGGCTTCTTACGAAGACGCAACTGAATGCCTCTGATCGTGGCTTCGCCTTGGAACTATTTTACGGCGTTCTACGCAACTTAACGTTGCTCGATTTTTGGATTGGTTGCGTGCGTGCTTCGGGCATCGAGAGAGATCTTCGGGACATTCTGCGATTCGGATTGTATCAGCTTTTGTGTCTTAGAACGCCTGAACATGCAGCAGTACACGAAACCGTTGAGCTCGCTGCTAAAAAACAACGAAACGTCGTGAATGCCATTCTGCGGACCGCGACACGACAGCGCAGCGAGCTGCTCGCACGCGCCGCTACGCAGCCATTGTTCGTTCGAACGTCGCATCCGCAATTTCTTGTGGAGCGCTGGCAGCAGCACTTTGGCGACGAACACGCAGAAGAGCTGTGCAAATGGAACAATCTTCCCGCGCCGGTGTATGCGCGCATTAATTTATTGAAAATCGATCGAACAAAATTCCTCCACACGTACCCCGAATCGCGTCCTCTGCGTGATCGTTCAATGTTTGTGCAATTCAATTCGTTACCTTCGTCCGCCTTGGAACGCGGTCATTGTTACATTCAGGACCCCAGCACCGCGGTTGCGTGCGAGTTGCTGGATCCAAAGCCCGCAGAAAGGATTCTCGATGCAACTGCCGCGCCCGGCGGAAAGACCGGCTACATCGCGCAACTAATGGAAAATCTCGGAATAATCGTAGTATGCGACCGCGACCCGCAGCGTACAGACACACTAAAGGAGAACATGGCGCGCCTCGGTGTCGGAATTGCGCAGATTCTCCAACACGATTGGACAGGCAAGCGTGTCCCGCCGGAGATCACATCAGTGGCGCCATTTGATCGGATCCTGATTGATGCGCCGTGCAGCAACACTGGGGTAATGCGCAGGCGCGTAGACGTGAAGTGGCGATTACGAGCAACCGATTTCCTACGCATGCACCAGCGGCAGATCGAAATTATTCGCGCGCTCGTCCGGCTTCTCAAACCGAACGGTCTGCTCGTTTACAGCACGTGCAGCCTCGAGCCGGAAGAAAACGAAGAAGTCGTTCGTCGAATTCTCGAGAGCTCACCGGACCTGCGCTTGGCAGAAGAGGAGCGTTCGCTTCCGTTTCAAGATCGTTTTGATGGCGCGTTTGCAGCGAAGCTTATCCGAAGCGCATAACGCCTGCTGCGGAGTTGCATCCGGTCGGGCCGGTGGAATGATAAGCGCCTATGCATGACGATCGGTTCGACAAACTCGCAAAACTTCTGGTGGAATACTCCGTTCGACTCAAGCGCACTGAAACGGTCTTGATCGAAGCATTCGATATTCCTGACGAAATGACCGTCGCGCTGATTCGCGCGGTGCGAAAAGCGGGCGGCGTGCCTTTTGCGCAGACGTATCAAACCCGCGTGAACCGCGCGCTCGCGCTCGAAGCCTCGGATCGACAGCTAAATCTGATGGCAAGTCACGAGCTGGCCCGGATGAAAAAGATGAATGGATACATCGCGGTGCGCGGCAGCAATAACATCACGGAATTATCCGATGTACCGCCGGACAAGATGAAATTGATCGGCCGAAAAATGCGTCCGGTGCAAGACCAGCGGGTCAAGAAGACAAAGTGGGTAGTGTTACGCTGGCCGACTCCATCGATGGCCCAGCTTGCCGGAATGAGCACGGAAGCCTTTGAGGATTTCTTTTTCGATGTCTGCACGCTGGATTACCGCAAACTGCAGCCCGGGATGAGAGCGCTGAAGCACTTCATGGAAAGGACTGATCGTGTCCAAATTAAAGGGCCCGATACTGATCTGCGTTTCAGCATCAAGGGAATTCCAGCCGTCATCTGCGGTGGCGACCGCAATATTCCCGATGGCGAAGTGTTCAGCTGTCCAGTGAAAGATTCGGTCGACGGCCACGTCACCTTTAACGCGCCAAGCATTTATCAGGGCACCGCCTTCGACGGCATCCGACTAGAATTCGAGGGCGGCAAGATTGTCGCTGCGACGAGCAACGAGACCAAAAAGCTAAACAAGATTCTCGATTCCGATCCCGGCGCGCGTTACATCGGCGAATTTTCGCTCGGCTTTAATCCGCGGGTGCTACAACCGATGCGCGACATCTTGTTTGATGAAAAAATCGCCGGCTCGTTTCATTTCACCCCGGGACAAGCGTACGAAGAAGCCGACAACGGAAACCGCAGCCAGGTCCATTGGGACCTGGTCAGCATCCAGCGTCCCGATTACGGCGGCGGCGAAATCTATTTCGACGGCAAATTGCTTCGAAAAGAGGGCAAGTTTGTCCCGAAACAACTGCAGTCGTTAAACTGGCGCTGAGGGCGCACACCACCGTCACTCATCACTTCTCACTAATCGCTCGGCCGAATTAAGCCTACGGGCGCGGTGGCGGAGTAGACCGTGGCGAACCGCTGGGCGTCGGCGGCGGTGTGAGGCGAGGCGGCGGAGTGGGTCGCGGTGCCGGGGTCACATTCGGCGAAGCGGTAGGCGGCGGTGTTAAGCGAGGGGGCGGAGTAGGTCGCCCCGCCGACGTTGGACGAGACCTCGGTGTGGGAGTAACTCTCGGTCTTGCGCTCGGCGTGGCTGTAGCTGTCGCCACAGGAGTAGGCGTAGGTGTAGATGTCGCCGTTCGTGTTGCAGTCGGCGTCGGACTCGGCGTCGCTGTTGGTGTTGGGGACGGTGTACGTGTCCCTGTCGCAGTAGCGGTAGCTGTGGCTGTAGCCGTGGCTGTCGGAGTAGGTGTCGGTGTGCGTGTTGCGCTGGGCGTGGCACTCGGCGAAGCGGTTGCCGTCGGGGTAGGTGTGGGCGTGCGCGTTGCTGTTGGACTGGCAGTCGCGGTAGCGGTTGCCGTCGGGGTAGCCGTGGGCGTGCGTGTAGCTGTTGGAGTCGGAGTAAACGCAGCAGTAGCTGTAGCCGTGGCTGTGGTTGTTGGTGTTGAAGTCGGTGTACGCGTCGCCGTCGCTGTGGCGGTAGCTGTGGCTGTTGGCGTCGGAGTGCGAGTAACGGTAGGAGTTGCGGTTGGGGTGGGTGTCGGGCTGCGAGTAGCTGTTGGAGTAGGCGTCTGTAAACCAGACTGCGCGCAGTATCTGCCGCCGGTGTTCACCCACAGGGAAGGACCAAGTCCGCCCCAGACAATCATTTCATTGCCGGTCCAGACGGACGTGTGGTATTGTCGGCCATCGGGCACATTAAAGGTGCTTGTAGCTGTCCAACTATCCATCCCCGGGTTGTATCGCCCGCCTGTGTTTAAAGAACCGGATATGCCGTTGCCGCCCCAGACAATCATTTTGGTGTCAGTCCAGACTGCAGCGTGCCGCCATCGCGCGACGGGAGCACCGCTAATGCTCGTGGCGGTCCAGGTGTCTGTGCTGGGATCGTATCGTCCGCCGGTGTTCAAGTAATCGGTCTGACCTCCACCAGCCCACACGATCATTTCACTGCCAGTCCAGACTGCCGTGTGGTAGTATCGTGCAGAAGGCGGATTGGTG
>Ga0209158_1002091_pt1 | contig 12625 bp, 10 predicted proteins | sample GraSoiAngelo_140_FD_185897 | JGI IMG/M metagenome (GOLD analysis project Ga0209158, IMG submission 185897) | Grasslands soil microbial communities from the Angelo Coastal Reserve, California, USA - 14_0929_12_30cm (SPAdes) (version 2) | ecosystem: Environmental > Terrestrial > Soil > Grasslands ...
GCGCCATGCCCTCACGCTCATTTCGATCTGAAACGCATACCCGTTGGACCGCACCCGCGACAGGTCGATCGCCTCGAGCACCCGCCTGCGAAAGCACTTGAACCCTCCCGTCAGGTCCCAGATCCGCAGGCCCGTGATCCAGCGGGCGTAGATGTTCGCACAGTATGATAGCAACAAGCGCCCCATGGGCCAGTTGACGACCGTCACCTTCCCGTTCAAGTACCGCGAGCCGAGCACCAGGTCAGCCTGGACCACGGCCTTGAGAAACTCCTTTAAGTGTACCGGATCGTGGGAGAAGTCCGCGTCCATCTCGAACACGTAGTCGTAGCCCCGCTCCAGCGCCCACCGAAAGCCCGTGATATAGGCGGTGCCGAGGCCCAGCTTCCCTTCCCGGTGCAGCACCTGGACACGGGGCTCCTGCGCGGCCAGCGCATCGGCGATCTGTCCCGTGCCGTCCGGGGACTGGTCATCCACCACCAGGATCTCGAGCCGTGGGTCTTGCGCCAGGACTTGCGGGACGAGGCTCGGGAGGTTCCCGGCCTCGTTGTAGGTAGGGATGACAACCAGCGCTCGCTCACCCATGCCGGGCGCGCCGGGGGAGGACCACGGCCGCGAGCAGCGCGATGAGGAGCGCGGCGAGAGACGCCATGGTCAGCGTCCTGCCCAGCTCGTAGGGCTTCGAGCGGAACGCGAGCTCCACCACTTTGGCGCCGGCCGGGAGTGCAACCGTGAGCAGGCTGTAGTCACCTCGCAGCACCGGTGCGGGCTGACCGTCGACCGTAGCCTCCCAGTCAGGATACCAATTCTCGGCGATCAACAGGTAGCTCGGTTGAGGGGGCGCGGGATCGAGCGTGACGGTCATCCGTCCTGGCTGCCACCCCGTCAGCGTGGCGCGCGACGGGCTGGGCTCGGGCATCTTCTTCAGCGGCTCCGGGATCACCGGCTGGTCGGTGGTGAAGAGGACGATCCTGGAGAAGTCCATGCGAGTATCGATGAGGGCCGGGATGACGGTGGCAGAGTCGGTCTTGACGGCACCCGGCACGACGCGGGCGTACGGCGCCGGATCCACACGCTCGAACAGGTTGACGCGCGCCCCGTCGAAGATCGTCACGGAGTCGAGCACGCGGCGGAAGCCCGGGATCGAGTCCAGGGTCTGCGCGCCTGCCGGCAGGATCGCGTAACGCACCGCCCACAGGTCCCACAGCGGCAGGACGCCGAGGTTTCGCCACTCATTCTTGCCGCCCCACAACTCGTCGTAGTAGCGCAGCTCGTTGCCGTGGTATCCGAACAGGTCGGGGATGTCGAACGCCATCAGCGCGGATCCCGGATACGTGCCCGGGCCGGGCGGATTGAAAACTCGGTATGGAAGCGGCGTCGCGGTAATGCGGTCGATCACCGGGTCCCTGCCGTAGGGCTTCGTGTAGCTCCAGAACTGCCGGGCGTTGAGCCACAGGTCCGCCCCCACGATGAGGATGAGCGTCAGCGCGCGCAGCCGCGGCGTCAGCCGGACCTGCGCGGGACCGAGCACAGCCGCCGCGGCCGCGAGCGCGAGGCCGCTCGTCACCGCTCCCCACAGGATCGCGGACCGATCGGCCCCGGCCGCGGCCGCCTTCGCGGCGGCGAGCGTTTCGGCGATGTGGCCGAACACGCCCGTGGCGCCGAGCAGGGCCACGATCGCGCCGATGATCAGCACGGGCATCATCACCCGCTTGCCCTCTCCCTTGAGTGCGCGCTCCACACCGAGCCCCGCGAACATGGCAGTGACGAGCGCGACCACGTAGAAGACCATGCCGGGCGCCCTGGTCTTCTTCACCAACGGCATGACTGTCCACCACAGCTTGAAGAATGGCGTGCCGGCTCCGAGGCTGATCAGCAGGAACAGAAGCCCGATCCCGCCGACCCAGAGGACGAACCGTCGGCGGTCGGGCACGGTCACGCCCAGCGCGGCGAGCACCACCACGGGGAGCCCGAGATACTCCGAATGCAGCTTGATCGGGTTCGAGCCCCAGTAGGTCTCGCGCGCGCCTACGAAGCTCTTGAGGAAGAATTCAGGTACGTGGTCCCACGGGATTGCGTACGAAGACGAGCCTTCGAAACCCGAATAGCCCTGTGCACGAGGGGAGAAGGGGACGTACTCGAAAAACGGCATGATCTGGATGGCCGCGATCCCGAACCCGACGAGCACGGCGATGAGCGCCAAGCCGAGCCGCACGACTCGCTCCCCTGTTTTGCTGTCCGCGGCTTCTTCGAGCGTGAGGTAGAGCGCGAATAACCCGGCGACGATGAGCGAGTAGTAGGCGAGCTGGAAATGACCCAGCAACGTGAGGCCGGTCGCCGCGGCCAGCAACGGGTAGCCTTGCCAGCGGCGGTCACGCAAGGCCAGCACCAGGGCCAGCAGGATGAGCGGCAACATCGTCGACGCGAAGAGCTTGCCGTCGTGACCCGGCGAGGGGTACGACGCAATCAGACCGGTGAGCTCGTAGGCCAGCCCTCCGACCACCGATCCGGTCCATCCGACCCGCAGGCGCCGCAAGAGCAGGTACGTGAACAGGCCGGCAAGGATGTAGTGCAGCGAGAAGCTCAGGTTGCCTGCCGTCGTGACCGGTACGACGAAGCGCAGCAGCCAGGTGGGATAGAAGATGTCCCCGCTGCCTGCAGCCACGAACGGCATGCCTCCGAAGATTTCCGGATTCCAGAGCGGGAGGTGGCCGCTGCGCTTGAACCACTCGGCGCTCCAGGCGTGGAACGGTAAGCCGGCGGTGTACTGATCGCTCCACTGGCTCGCGAGCCACATCCCGGCGAACATGGGAAGCGACAGGAGCAACGGCCACAGGGTGAAGGCGGCAGCCGCGATCAGCGTGGGACGACGCGGTTCGTAGGACGGCGGTCCGACGGGGATCGCGGACTCAGGCTGACTCACTGGATGGACTCCTATGGACGGTGCCGGAGCGGAAGCGTCAGCAAAGCGGCCGCAGCCTCCGTGAGTGTGAGGAGCACGCGCGACGCGACGCTCACGGCGACCGCGCCGCCGCTCCCCAGAAACGGCGCGAGCAGCCCGACGAGCACCAGCTCCCGCACCCCTACCCCGCCGGGGGCGAACAGGGCCAGCAGGCCGAGAATGTAGCCCAGCGTGAACGCCCCGATAGCCGTGGCGAGCGGGAGGGGAGCGTCGTGGATGAGCCCGCGGGCGAGCATCCACAGGGCCGCGCCGTACGTGCTCCAGCTGAGCACCGTGAGCAGGGTGCCGGCGAAGACGGCGGACGGGGCGAGCGGCTGCAACGGGGCCATCGGGCTCACCCAGCGGCCCAGCCAGACGGCGGTGGGGCGCCAGACGAGCACCAGAATAGTGGCGAGGGCCGCGAGGCCGGCGAGAGCGAGACGGAGCGGCGGCGCGCTGTGCGGGGTCACGGCGGCAACCACGGCCACGCCGCTACCGAGCGACACCGCCTGGATCACGAACGCGGATGCCGCGGCTGGGCCGGGCGCGACGCCGGCCCGCTGGGCCAGCACCACCAGGCCGGCGACGCTCCATACCTTCCCGGGGACGTAGCGGCCGAGGTTGGCCACGCTCCAGGTGCGGGCGGCCGGGCCGAACGCGATGCGCTGACCCCAGCCTGCCAGGATGCGGCGCCAGGACTCGATCTGCATCAGGTAGGTCAGGAACACCAGGACCACGGAGCCCGCGATCCACGCCGGCGCGATCGCCAGGGTGACGTGGAGCGAGCGAAACTCCGACCAGTTACGTGCGAGCGACCGGACGACGAAGGCCACGACCGCCAGCGTGACCAGGCCCTGGATCGCCCAGAGCCAGCGCCGAGCGATCAAGTCTTCACGAACTTGTAGGCGACCGACCGCGCGAGCATCCACCAGGGCGCGGGAATCGGTGGATAGAAGTACGTGCCGCCCCAATCCACGAGGCGGAACCCGTTCATCTCGCCCAAGCGGCTGATCGTCTGGCGCGTCCAACTGTAGATGTGCCCCTGCCTGTCCGGGACGCGGAAGAGATTCCAGATGATCTCCTTCACGTGATACGGATTGGGCACGGAGACCATCCACACGCCCCCGGGTTTGAGAACTCGATGGATCTCGCCCGCCGTACTGTACGCGGTAGGCGTGTGTTCGAGGACCTCGACCATGAAGACGTAGTCGAAGGACGCATCCGGAAACGGAAGTCCGCTCGTGATATCGTGAATCAAGATGTCGGGCGCGGCGAACTCGGGGGCAATGTCGAGTCCCTGATACTTCACGTCGCGCGGCAGGTACTTGCGAAGATCGCCGTTGCGTGAGCCGATGTCGAGTACGGCGCTGCCGGGGCGTACTTGCGCCAGCTGCATGTGCTTGCGAAACCGCATCCGCTCTTCACCGGCGTTTCGCCAGTTATAGCGTTCGCGATAGAACTTGGTGAGCTCGGGTGACGACGGGGCGATCGGTGGATTCATGGGTTCGAAAAATACCATGCCCGGAAACCCCGGGAAAGTCGTAGTTTTGTGAAGCTGCCATGCGCATCCTCCACGTGGTCACCGCTTTCCCACGCACGCCGGACGATGTGATCGTACCCTGGCTCGTGGAGCTGCTGAAGCGGCTGCAGGCGGCGGGACACGAGGTGGAAGTGTTCACCTCGTCATACCGCGGCGCGCCCGATCAGGTATTCGCCGGGATTCCCGTGCATCGGTTCCGGTACTTCCCGCGCCGTTGGGAGAACCTGACCCACGAGGAGGCGGCGCCCGACCGGATGAAGCGCTCCCTGCTGTACCGCCTCATGCCTGCCTGCTTCGTACTCGCCGGCATGGTGGCGATCTGGCGCCTGTGTCGCCGAGCGCGTTATGACGTTATTCACGTCCACTGGCCGCTGCCGTTGGCGCTGTTCGGCTGGGCGGCGCAACGGGCCCGTCCCGCACGTCTGGTGACGACGTTCTACGGCGTGGAGCTGCGGTGGGTGAAGAGCGCCCTGCCGTTCCTGAAGGGCTTTCTGGCATGGGCCGCGCGACGCTCGGACCGCGTCGTCGCGATCTCCCACTATACCGCGGGCGAGCTGCGGGAGCTTGCCGACGTGCCCATCGAGGTCATTCCCTACACGACGTCGCTTCCAGAGGTGGGCGCGACGTCCCCGGCTCCGGACGGCAAGGGTCCCGTGCTGTTCGTGGGCCGGCTGGTGGAGCGCAAGGGCGTGGCGCATCTCATCGAGGCGATCGCGCGGTTGGGGTCTCTCGGGCCACGCCTCGAAATCGTGGGCGAGGGGCCCGAGCGTCCCGGCTTGGAGGCGCTGGCGGAGCGGCTGGGGGTGGCGGATCGGGTGGTGTTCCGAGGGAAGATCCCGCCGGACGAGCTCCAGGCGAGCTATGCGCGAGCGGCGGTATGCGTGTTGCCGTCAGTGCTCGACGCCCGCGGGGACACAGAAGGGCTCGGCGTCGTGCTGCTCGAGGCGATGAACCACGCGACTCCGGTGATCGCGAGCCGGGTCGGCGGGATTCCGGACATCGTGGAGGATGGCGTGTCGGGCCTGCTCGTTCCGCCGGGGGACGCTGTTGCGCTGGCGGCAGCCGTGCGGCGGTTGCGCGACGACCCCGACTTGGCCCGCCGGCTCGGGGAGGGCGGCCGACGCCGGCTGCGCGAGCAGTTCAACTGGCCGGCAATCGTGCGGCGGTGGCTGGACCTCTACGCGGGGCTCGTGACCCGGCCCCGTTAGGATCTCCCGCGACCCACCGAAGAGGGGGGCGAATCGTCGAGAGTGCGGAGCCGCAATTGGTCCATCTCGCGCTGCAGGCCACGCACCTCCTCCCGCAAACCGGCGAGCATCTCCCCGACGAACCCGAACCCGAAGAGGATCAGCCCCGCTAGCACGAGTAGCAGCACGAGGTAGAGAAAGGCGCGGTTGCCCTGGTGCAGTGCGTAGCGCTCGAACAGGGCGTACACGCCCACCAGGAAGCCCAGGAAGATCAGCATCGCCCCCGAGACCCCGAAGAACAGCATCGGCTTGCGACCGAACCGCAGCTGGAACCAGACTGAGACGAGGTCCAAGACACCCACGGGAATGCGTCCGATCCCGAACTTCGACTTCCCTGCCCGCCGGGGCTGGAGCGGGACTGGACGCTGGGCGACCCGGAAGCCGTCCGCCGCGGCGATGACCACCATGAAGCGATGCCAATCCGGCCGCCGCGTCACGCCGTCCATCACCTCGCGGCGGTACGCCTTCACCGAGTTCAGATCCGTGACGCGAACACCGAACAGCAAGCGACACAGGCCGTTGTACACCCACGAGACGAACCGCTTTTCGTAGTGGCCCTGTTTCGTCCCGGTGACCACGTCGGCCGCGTCGTCGAGAATCGGCTGCACGAGGCTGGGAATATCGCTCGGGCGATACTGCAGGTCGGCGGGATAGAACACGAGGACGCGGCCGCGGGCGGCGTCGGCGCCCGACGCGAGCGCGTCGGCGATGCCGTGCTGGCTGCGGTGCGTCACCACCTGCAGAAAGGGGTGCTTGGCCGCGAGGTCGCGCAACACGTCCGCAGTGCCGTCACGGCTGCCGTCGTCGATCACGACGATCTCGCACGGATAGGGCAGCGGCAGCAGCGCCTCCCGGGCCTGGCGCACGAATTCCGGAAGGTTCTCGGCCTCGTCCTTTGCGGGGACGAGGACGCTCACTTCCGGGAGGGCCGCGCTGGTGGCGAGGCTCACAGCCGCTTGCGCATGCGGGCCGGGAGGATGCTCAGCTGGTCGCGGTACTTCGCGACGGTCCGCCGCGCGATCTTGACGCCCTTCTGCGCGAACATCTCCACGATTTGCTGGTCGGTGAGCGGGTTCTTCGAGTCCTCGTCGGCCACCATCTTCTGGATTTGGGCGCGAATGGCGCGGGCGCTGGCGTCCTCCCCGGTGGTGGTCGAGAGGCCGCTCGAGAAGAAGAATTTGAGCGGCAGGAGGCCCCGGGGGGTCTGGACGTACTTCTCGTTCGTCACGCGACTCACGGTGCTCTCGTGCATGTTGATGACGTCGGCGACTTCCCGCAGGGTGAGCGGCTTCAGGAACTCGACGCCCTTCTCGAAGAACTCACGCTGCCGATCCACGATGAAGTTCATGACCTTGAGCATCGTCTGGCGGCGCTGCTCGATGGCCTGGATCATCCAGTGCGCGCTGTTCATGCGCTGGTTGATGAAGTCCTTGTTCTCGCCCTGGAATTTCTTCTTGTCGCGCGCAATGTCCTGGTAGGTCTTCGAGATCCGCAGCCGCGGCAGCCCGGAGTCGTTCAAGAACACCTTGTATTGGCCGTCGATCTTTTCCACCACCAGGTCGGGGATGATGTACGCCTCGTTGGCCGAGGAGTGCTGCAGGCCGGGCTTGGGGTCGAGCTTGGCGAGCTCGTCGGCGACCTTCTGCACTTCGGCCGCGTCCAGACCGAACCGCTTTCCGAGATCGCTCCAGCGATGCGCCTTGAGATCCTCGAAGGCATCCCGAACGAGCCGGTAGGCGAGCGTGTCGGTTTCACCCCGGGACTCGAGCTGCAGCAGCAGGCACTCGCGCAGGTCCCGGGCGCCGACGCCCGGCGGGTCGAGCTTCTGGATGATACGGAGCATCTCCTCGGCCTCGGCCAGCGTGTACAGCTGGGGGGCCACGTCGTGCTCCGCCTCATCCGCGTGGGCCTGGAGCACCTGATTTACGCCGTTGACGATCTCTTCGAGGGTGGCGCCGAGGTAGCCGTCTTCCGCGATGTTCCCGATGAACTCTTCAGCCAGGAGCTGCTGGCGGGGCGTCAGATCGAGCAGCCGCATCTGCTCGCGCAGGTGGTCGGCCAGATCCTTGGTCTCGACCGGCACCGGCTCGACGTACTCGCGGGCTTCGCTCATATCCCGCGGCGGGGCGCCCTGATCGCCGCCGTCGTCGAGCAGGATTTCCTCCCAATTGGGCTCGTCGTTCTTCTCGGCTTCCTTCTTGTCCTCCTTCGCCTCCTCCGCCAACGGGACTTCGGTCTCCTCCTCTGGCTCGACCAGCTCGAGGAACGGATTACCGAGCAGCTCCTGCTTCAAGTGCTGCTGCAGGTCGAGCAGCGGCATGTACAGCAGATCCATCGCCTGATACAGGCGCGGATTGATCCGCAGCTGCTGCGACAGCGCCGCGTGCTGTTGCAGGCCGGTTTTCATGCCGCCTGGGTCAGGCGCGCGCGCAGCCGCGCGGTGAGGGTGGGCCCGAGATACAGGTTCGCGACCCGGTCGTCGAACACCAGCTCGCGCACCGTGCCCGCCACCTGCACCTTGCCTTCGAACATGATGTAGGCGCGGTCGACGATGTCGAGCGTCTGCTCCACGTTGTGGTCGGTGATCAGCACGCCGATGCCGCGGTGGCGCAAGCCGGCCACGATCGTCTGGATGTCGTGCACCGCGATCGGATCCACCCCGGCGAACGGCTCGTCGAGCAGCATGAACTTGGGCTCGGTGACGAGCGCGCGGGTGATCTCGAGGCGACGCCGCTCACCCCCGGAAAGCTGGAACCCCTTCTGCCGCCGCAGATGCTTGATCGCCAGCTCGTCGAGCAATCGCTCCAGCCGCTCGCGCCGCTCGGCGTCCCCCAGCGGCAGGGTCTCGAGGATCGCCCGGACGTTGTCCTCCACGGTGAGCTTGCGGAACACCGACGGCTCCTGGGCCAGGTAGCCGATGCCCATCCGCGCCCGACGGTACATCGGCTCCGCCGTGATGTCCCGTCCGTCGAGCGCGATGTGCCCGCCGTCGGGCCGTATCAGGCCGGTGATCATGTAGAACGTCGTGGTCTTCCCCGCCCCGTTGGGGCCGAGCAGGCCGACGATCTCGCCTTGATCGAGCTGCACGCTCACATCGTTCACGACCGAACGACCCTTGTAGGCCTTGAGCAACCCGGTGGCGGTGAGACGGCTGCCGCCACGCACCACGGGGTGCTCGCCGCTCGCTGATTCGGCCCGGGTGAGGGCGTGCTCGGCGGCGCCGAGCAGGCGGTCGGCGCTGGCCGCGCGGTCGGCGCCGATCTCTTCCCAGGCCTCGACCGTGAAGGCAATGGGGGCGGCGTCCTCCAGAGCGGCCGCCGCGTACGTCACCACTTTCATCAGGGCCAGCCGCGGCAGCACGGAGGTGCGCAGGCTGGTCCGAAACTCCTCCACCGACAGCCCGCCCAGTTCCGGCAGGCCCGCCTCACGCGAGTGGGCCCGGAGCGTGAGGAACTCCTCGCGGTAGGCGATGGCCAGCTCGCTGAACGGGGCGTGCCCCTGCTCGTCCGCCACCCGGGCGAGCGCCGCGGCGGCGAGCGGGAGGGACGAATCCCGTGCCGCCATCAGATCGGCGAGGTGCGGAGAGGAGACGGGCGCGGTCATGGGCCGGGTTTCTTTTTCGTCGTGGCCGTCACTTTGGTCGTGTCGGCCTTTTTCGTCGTGTCCGGGGCCGGCGGCTTGGGCTCCAGCTGGACGCCGTTGGCCTGCCCGGTGACGGTGCACCGGTCGACCTTGTCGCCCTTCAGGATGCAATCGATGACCTTGCCACGGGAGTAATTGAGCGACGGGCCCGCGGAGTCGTGCTGACTCGCCAGATGCGTGAAGGAGCGGGCCGAGCCCCGGGCGATGACCCGATTCAGCTTGGTCCTCGGCGTCCCCGCCGAGTCGGGGACCTGTGTCCAACGTGCCGTGAGCGAATCCCCCGCGAACCAGTCTGCGTCGCCGGTCGCCGTGGAGTCCCGCTTCGGGGACTCCTTGGTCGAGGTCGAATGGGCGTGTCCAAAGGCGCGCGCCTCGGTGAGCACTTCGTCCGGGAGATCGAGGGCGAGTGAATCGGAGACGATCGTGTTGCGCGTCGACACGGCCCGTGCGTGGACCGAGTCCTTGGGCCCCCAAGCGAACGCCTGCTGCAGCTTCTTCCGGTCGAGGTGCAGGTGGATCGTGTCCGCCGTGAGGCGCCAGTCGGCCCCGGTGGCCACGCCGTCGCCGAGCGCCTTCACGAGGCGGATCTCCTGCCCCTGGAGCCCGAGCTCGATGCGCGTGCCGGTGAGCGCGTAGGGCCGTGGGCCCTTCCCTTGCACCCGGGGCTTGCCGACGAGCACGGCAAATCCGGAGGTCTGATCGAGCTGCATCGAGTCGCCGCGCGCCGCGAAATCGCTCCGGTCGATGGTCACCTGCCCGCCTCCCCACATCCGGTCGTTGCCCTTGAAGCGCACCCGGTCTGCCACGATGATGTACGGCTCCCCTCCCCCGGAATCCGCGGTCGCGCGGTAGTCGATGGTCGGGCGACCTGATGCGTACATCTCGAGCGTATCGCGCACACCTCTGACGGCGCGGTAGTAGGTCAGGTTGGGACCGCGCAGCACCGACCCCGTCTTCCGATTCACGGCGATGACGTTCTTGTGCGCGTCGAGCCGTTCCTGTCCCATGAAGTAGGCGGCCGTCGTCGCGTCGAGCGTCATCGCGGTGTCGCGGATGTGCACAGGATTTTTCTGGCCGAGCATGTCGAACCGCTTGACGCCGGCGAACCAGGCCACGCTGTCGGAGGCGAGGGTGCTGCTGGTGCCCTCACAATGGGCCAGCACCCCGCCGCCCGCGAACACGTTGGTCTCACCCCGCCGCACCTCCACTTGCTGCGCCTGCCGGCCCACCGAATCGATGATCATCTTGCAGGGCCGGCCGGCCGCGGTGTCGGCGGGCGACGCAGGCTGCTGAACGAGGGCGACGAGGAGCACGGTTGCCATCATTGGTTCGGGAGGGTGAACTTCCCACCCTCTCCCGTCACTCGGTTCGCGGTCACGACCTTGAAGTCCGGGTCGGCGGTGAAGCCGGTTCCCTTGATGTGACGCGTCGGCTCATCGAACACGAAATCCTTGTCCGAGCTGACCTGGTTCCGGACCTGGCTGTAACGTATCACTTCCGTCCGGAGCGTCGCGCTGTCGGTTCGCACCACGACCACGTTGCCTCGCGCCTCCATGTCGCCGCTGCGCCAGTGGTACGTGCCCTGCCGCGACGTGAGCGTGGACGTCTCGGCTCCTCGGGTGTCGTAGAACGTGATGTGGACGTTGCGGAGCTCGGCGGTCTGCGCCGGGGAATAGAAATATGCCGTGTCGGCCCGCACGTGCGCACGCTGAATCCCGGCGTCCGTCACGTAGTGTGACATGCCGAACAGCACCTGGTCGGCGGAATCCGGTGCGGCAATGGTGGCCGTGGGCTTGATGCCGGTGTCGCAGGCCCCGGCCACGACCCCACCCATGAATACGTAGCACAGAACGACGTAGCACGAAGGCGTCTTGCTCACGTCGCACCTGCCTTCATCAGGTCGTGTAGGTGCACCATCCCCACGACCCTTCGCCCGCCGTCGAGCACGGGCAGAGCCATGATCCCGTGCTGCTCCATCAGCCGTACCGCGGCGCCGGCGAGCTCGTCGGCCGTCGTGCTCTTCGGGGTCCGGGTCATCACATCGCGCACCGGGATGTCGAGGAACTGATCGGTCCGCTCCATGAGCCGCGTCAGGTCGCCCGCGGTAACCACGCCTACGAGGCTACCGGCGGCGTCCACCACCGCCACGGTGCCCCGTTTCTCGGCGAGCAGCACCACGCACTCGCGCATCGGGCGATCGGGTCCGAGGGCGGGCACGTTACCGGCGAGCATGACATCTGCGACGCGCAGTAACAAATGGCGGCCCAACGTGCCGCCGGGGTGGAGCGCCGCGAATTGTTCGCGCCGGAATCCCTTGACCTCGAGCAGCGTCACGGCGAGGGCGTCACCGAGCGCCAGCGCTGCCGTGGTGCTGGTGGTGGGCGCCAGCGTCTCGGGGCACGCCTCCTCCGTGACGCTGGCATCGAGGACGACGTCGGACTGGCGAGCGAGCGGTGAGTCCGGATCCCCCGTGAGCGCAATGATCGGCACGCCGAGCCGCTTGAGCTGACCCACGAGGCCGAACAGCTCGTCGGAGGCGCCGCTCTTCGAGAGCAGGATGGCGACGTCCTCTCTCCCGACGAGGCCCAGGTCGCCATGCAGCGAGTCCACCGGATGGAGGAACGAGGCGGGGCTGCCGGTGGAGGTGAGCGTAGCCGCGATCTTGCGCGCGATCAGTCCCGACTTGCCGATGCCGGAGACGATCAGCCGGCCTGTGGCCTTCTCGAGCAGCCGCACGGCGGCCGAGAAGGCGGGGCCCAGGCGCTCGGCGACCCGACGGATCGCATCGGCCTCGAGCACCAGCACGCGGCGCCCGCGCTCAGCGAGTTCGCTGGGCTCCGTGCGGGACATCGCCACGCTCCAAGAAGTATTTCGTGAGCAGGCCCTGCCACTCACCCCGGGCCTTGAGGATCAGCTCGGCCACCTCTCGCACCGCGCCCTGGCCGCCGGGCACGGTCGTCACGACTCGGGCGGCGGCCTTCACCTCCGCTACGCCGTTCGCCACGGCGATCGGGAGCCCGACCCGTGTGAGCAACGGGAGGTCCGCCAAGTCATCGCCGACGAAGGCGCATTCCTCCCAGGCGAGCCCGCGCCGCTCGAGCAGCGCCTCGAATACCGGGAGCTTACGCGCGGTGGGGTCCTGGATCACCTCGTCCACGGCGAGCTCCCGCGCGCGCAACATCGTGGCGGTGGATTCCCGCCCGGAGAGCCACACGACGAGGAGTCCGGCGGTGCGGAGCAGGCGGACGCCGAGGCCGT
>Ga0209158_1002097_pt1 | contig 12609 bp, 19 predicted proteins | sample GraSoiAngelo_140_FD_185897 | JGI IMG/M metagenome (GOLD analysis project Ga0209158, IMG submission 185897) | Grasslands soil microbial communities from the Angelo Coastal Reserve, California, USA - 14_0929_12_30cm (SPAdes) (version 2) | ecosystem: Environmental > Terrestrial > Soil > Grasslands ...
CCCCGGTACCAGCGCGACGTACGGCACCTCGAGCCGGTGCAGCATGCGCGCGATCGCGTCGCTGCCCCACACGCCGCCACCCGACGGCGTGGGCGTTGGCTTTTCCTGGACGATCGGCGAAGCGGGCTGGCTCGGATTCATGGGTCGCCTCCCTGAAGGATGCCGCGGGCGCGGCAAGCGTACTCCGGCGGGAAGGGGAGTGGCAAGGCGGCTACTTGGCGCTATCGCTTCGTGCCCTCGACCTTCCAGTTTTTCGCGTTACGACCAACCATCTTCTTCGCGTCGTCCTGTAAGGTCATCGTGTCGACAGAATCTTTGTCCTGCCAGGTCAACGTCACGATTCGTCCTTCTTGTTTCCACGTTCCCTTCGACCCCCCGGTCCACTCCACGGTCCCGTCGGAATTGAACGTCACGCTCCCCTGGGTTCTCACGTCTCCGCCCGCGGATTCGCTGAAGGCCCATGTCCAGGTGCCGACGACGGAATCAGCACGAGGGATTTGCCTCGTGCCCCTGACACGCCAACCGTCTTTGTTTGTCCCCTCGAGTGTCCGCTCGTCCCCTGACGCCATCATCGTGTCGACGGAATCTTTATCCAGCCACCGTAGCGTCACTGTTCGTCCGGAGCGTTCCCACGTTCCTTGAGACCCGCCCGACCATGTCATGGTCCCGTCGGGTTTGAAGGTGACGGTGCCGTTTTCTCTCGGCTCTCCCGACGGAGCAAACGCCCAGGTCCAGGTGCCGGCGATGGATTGCCTCGTGCCCCTGACGCGCCAACCGTCTTTGTTTCGGCCCTCCAGCGTCGTCGCGTCGTTGGATAACGTCATCGTGTCGACGGAATCCTTGTCTAGCCACCGTAGCATCACGGTTCGTCCGGAGAGCTCCCACCTTCCGTGAGACCCGCCCGACCACGTCATGGTCCCGTCGGCTTTGAAGGTGACGGTGCCGTTTCCTCTTGGCTCTCCCGACGGAGCAAACGCCCAGGTCCACGTCCCGACCATGGAACGGTCTTGAGCGACGACGGTGTGATCGAAGAGCGCCAGCGGAAACAGAATCATCGCCGTAACGAGACCGATGACTTGGAGAGCCATGCGAGAATTCGTACGCGTGTTCATGGTCATCGTCGCCTCATCTTCACCGTCATACCCCTACGTATCGAGCATCGACGGGACGAACGCGATCGCGTCGCTGCCCCACACGCCGCCACCCGACGGCGTGGGCGTTGGCTTTTCCTGGACGATCGGCGAAGCGGGCTGGCTCGGATTCATCGGTCGCCTCCCTGAAGGATGCTGCGGGCGCGGCAAGCGTACTCCGGCGGGAAGCCGAGTGGCAAGGCGGCCCTGGGCCGTCGCTACCGAAACAGGCGTGAGACGCTCGTGCCGTCGTGGATGGCGCGAATCGCGTCGGCGAAGAGCCGCGCCACCGACCTGACGTGGATCTTGTCGATGCGCTTGCGCGCCGGGAGCGGGATGGTGTCGGTCACCACGAGCTGGCGGAGCGGTGAGGCCTCGATGCGCTCGATCGCCTTGCCCGACAGCACGGCGTGGACGACACAGGCTTCCACCGCGACCGCGCCCCGCTCGAGCACGAAGCGCGCCGCCTCCACCAGGGTGCCACCGCTCGCCACCTCGTCATCGACGACGAGGGCGACCTTTCCCTCGACGTTGCCGATCAGATTCACCGCGTGCGCGACCTCGTCGTCCCCGGAGCGCCGCTTGTCCACGATCGCGATCGGCAAGTCCAGACGGTCCGCATAGTGGCCGACGTCTTTCGACTCGCCCACGTCGCCGGCGACGAGTACGTAGTTCGTCAGATCACGGCTCTCGCGCAGGTAGTCGCACAGGATCGGGGCGGCCTGGAGCTGGTCGGCCGGGATGCGGAAGAAGCCCTGCACCTGAGGCGAGTGCAGGTTCATGGTGAGGACGCGGTCGGCCCCGGCCGTTTGCAGCAGGTCGGCCATGAGGCGCGCGGTGATCGAGATGCGGGGCCGATCCTTCTTGTCGGAGCGCGCGTAGGGGAAATACGGCAGCACGGCGGTGATCCGCCCCGCGGAGGCATGCTTGAGGGCGTCGATGGTCATCAGCAGCTCGATGATTCCGTCCGAGACCGGCGAGCACGAGGGCTGGATGACGAAGACGTCCGCCTCGCGAACGTTTTCGTCGATCTGGACGAGCATGTTCTCGTTGGAGAAGCGCACGACGGTGGTGCGGCAGAGGTCGGTGCCCAGACACTTGCAGATGTCCTGCGCCAGCTCGGGATGAGCCGTGCCGCTGATCACCTTGACGGCGCCGACCATGCTACCCGGCGATCGGGGCGACGTACACGATCTCGCCGGAGAACTTGCCCTTGTCCGGAGCCCAGATGAAGTGGACGAACATCCGGATGGAGACGGTCTGCCCGGTCGGGGCGATTCCCGCCCACGGGGCGACCTGGCGGGCGTTCAAGACGACGGCGCTGAAGACTCCCTGCGGCCCGACCACGACGGCTTCCGGATGCCAGTTTTGATCGGGGAAGGCTTTGAAGAGCGCGGTGTAGAAGGCCCGTGCCCCGTCCTGTCCGTCCCACCGCTGGGTCTTGGTCTCGGCCGCGGTCGTCCGGAGGACCGTATACACGCAGTCCTCCGTCAGCGTGGAGAGCAAGCCTTCCATGTCCTGCCTCAGCTCGGTGTCGCAGTGCTTGAGCCACACCGTGCGGATTCGATCGTACTCCTCCGTCGTCGCTTCCCACTCGAGGCGCTGCTCAACGTCCGTCCACTGAATTGTCGCCATGGCTTCCTCCTGGACGACGGGTCGGTCCAACGCGCTTCGTTCTGCCGCCGGACGCCGCCGGTGAGCGGCCCGCCGCAGACGGCTCCGCTCGACTGGCTGGTTCGCGATCACGTACGACGCTGCCACCGACGCAGATCTCGCTTCGCGTGCACGCCGACCCGCGATGCTTCGTGCCGGGCTGGATGTTCGCCTCTACGCGATGGAGGTGAAGCCCTCCGAAAGCCCACCGCAGCGCCAACGCAAGGCCCTCAGTCATGTATCCAGGTCCCACATGAGGAACAAACGCGTAGTAGCCGAGATAGGCACTGCGGAAAGCGCTGCGCACGATTCCGCTGACGTTGATCACGCCCACGAGTTCGCCAGATGTTCTCAGAACTACGAAACGCCCCTCGTGGCTGGGCTTCCGCAGGCGCTGGACGTCGGTGCGATACGCCTTCGGTGTGCAAGGAGGTGGCGCCCACTGTTGAAGGAAGGCGCGGCTGCGTCGCCCATGTTAGATGCCGTGGCTATCGATGGCCGGGACACCTGTGCCTCGGACCGCACTCATCGCGTACCTGTTGTACCACTCGAGAAACCGCCACACGTTGCACAGCGTGCGCCTGGCGCTGAAACGAACGCTCGAGGCTTGTGGATGATCTGTCCACGGCCGTCGCGCGTCCATGGCCAACAAAATGCCCATGTCGTGCTCGCTCGGGTAGGTGATGAATTGGAAGTGCCGGGGTCCCGGGTGGACCACGATCTTGTCGCGGATCGCCTTCACCGGAATGTCAAACCATGCGGTTTCGTCCCTGATGTAACGGCTGTATGGCGAATGCTGAGGTGAGAATGCGTCAGGATACTTGTGGAAAAATCTCTTGTGTTCCGCGAACGAAGAAAAGCTCGGAAGCCGAGGCCCGACCAAGAAGCGTCGGGAGAGGGCGATAATCCGATCGAGAAGGACGCGGCTGTGAACCAGGAGGTTCACGAGGTCGACTCGGAAGAAAGGCGCTCTCGAAGAGAACTCGCGGGCTAGCCGGCGCTGGCGAACGGATAATCGGCGACCGCCGCCAAGGGAAGGCGTTACCTGGCGATGGTATCGAGTACCCACAGAGGTGTTGTGGAGACAGCGTTCCGCGGAGAGATAGAAGAACTCGAAAGCCTGCACGTACCTACCCACATCACCATGGAGGTATAGGCTCTCCTCATCTTGAAGAATGCCGAGTAGGGGCGACATCGGGTCCTGACGAAGCCGGCGAAGTTCTCTTTTCAGGTTCAGGCGAGCCGTCACCGGTTCATCGCCGAGGTGATAGAGATTCATCGAGTCACGTCTGATCAGTGCATCAACGCTGCGGCGTCCGCTGCACAACTGGTTGTTCGGCGGCGCGCTTCGACTCACCTGCTGCGCTTGCCATGCTTGGCCAAGTACTTCAGCAAGTAGGGCTCAGTGGCCGGGTGCAGCCGGGCCGCTGAAGCGGTTCGTTATGTGCCGCCGACATCGCGCCTTGCCTTGCAGTGCGCGCTTGAACTGGTCCAGGAGGTTGTCGTCGTCCCAGGCAAGGAGACCAACGATCTGGTCGACCGTGATTTGGGCCGAAGAGGGGATGGATCGACGTACGTAATGGGAACCGCATGGCGCTACACCGTGATGATTATCACGCCGCGCTTGATGAGGGCCACGACGACGGTCGTGACGGCGATCGCAACGATGACCACGCCGTGGAGCCCCACCACCGCGCCGGTGAACAACGTCTGCAGCCACGTCGGACAGTCCTTCGCAAACCGCTCGGTGGAGAACGTGTACGGATCGGCGGCAAGCTCCTCGTCCGGCGTTCGCCGGACGAATTCATAGAGACGCCGGAACAACCGCTCGTGCCGCAGGTAGAACGCGTCGAGTCCCCAGAAGGCCAACGCCGGAAGCAAGGCGATCAGCGCGAACTTCGCTTCCGTCTCCTTTGCCGCCAGCGTGAGCAAGGCCCCGGCGAGCGTTCCGTCCATCCCTTGGGCAGGAACGAGTTGTTCGCCATGCGGGAGACGACAGCTTGGATCAGCTCAAGATGCTTGACGCGATCGACCGCGATCATCCGTGGATCGGATGCGGTCTCACCTGTCCGTTCGCCCGCATTTTCGGCCGGGAGTTGTCGATGAGCCGCTTGTCGCGTCCAAGCGCCTCCTCGACCCATCCGCGAAGCACAACGGGCGAGGTGATCCCCGTCCATGACTTCCAAACGGCGTAGCCCGTGACGATGTTGTCGTGGAGGCGTGCCGGCACCGGCACCTTGCCCCACGGCGGACTTGCCGTGAGCGTCGGAAGCTGGACGCCGATCAGGCCGCTTTTCTGCACGAGCGTCGCTCGGATCTCACGATCGACGAAACGCCGCTGCCATGTCGCGGCGCCGCACAGCACGATAGTGACGGAGGCGCCGCTGACGTATTCCTCGCGGATTTCGCGCTCGACGTACTCCATGTCGTCCGTGTCCAGGAGACGTTCGAGCGAGTGATCTTCGAGAAGTTCGAACTCCTCGGCGTAGCGCGCGAGTGCGTTCTTGTACGCCTGATCGCCGTGGTGGTGGTAGCTGATGAAAATCTTCCGCTTGGTGGGGAGTCCGAGGATCTTCGCGAGCGAGCCGAGGTCCGGAGTCGGATTCGGGGTGAGCCAATCGCCGAGGATCGTCCGTGGCCGCGGCGGCTGCGGCGGGATCGGAAGGCCGGGGAAAAACGGTCCGCCGCCCACTTGCTACGCCATCCCTGGTATGGAAAACGAGTTCAGCACCGCGCCATAATGTACTGCCCGTGAGGCCTATCGCCAAGCGGATCGGACGAAACGTCCAAGAGACATGTTGCGGCCGTTAACCTGCTATCCTCGTGGTCATTTCCGGGCTCAGCCCAAAGCGACCAGTGACTAGATCGGCATCAACGCTCACGTTCACCAGCCGCGATCGAGCTTCGCGAGCGAGCGGTCTGGTGGAACGTGAAGTTCGGCGACAGACATTCAGCGGATTGCTGCTGGCGCACCAGCCAGCCCACCTGGACCGTCGATATGTTCTCGAACCCAACGTCTGCGGTAACTCATGTACGCGGCACGGCCCACGTCGTTGATGAACGTGGCGTTGAAGGATGCTCCAACCGACGCGCCCACAACGGGAATCGCGTGAAGCGCCTTGCGCTTCGTGATCTGAATGCCGAGGCTCTTAGCGAATTGCCGCAACGCTGCTAGGGCGGCGAGCCGACTGAGTTCATTCCGGGCCAGTGCCTTGTTCATCAACGAGGAGCCGGACCGACCTCGCGACGGTACTTGAAGATGCCCGCACGTCGTCCGAGTGGGCGGTGATGCGTGGATCCATCAGACAAAGCCAGATCGACGTTGAAAGCGACTCGGCACCCGCCATGGGTACCGCGCCCCACTCGTGGTCATCGGGGCGATGATCACGGTACGGAGGTGTTGGTTGAGTTCATCAGGGGACACGACGAGACAAGGACGCGTCTTCTGAATCTCGCTGTCAAGCGTCGGATCCAAACGGACCAGATGGACTTCGCCGCGGGCCCGCTTGGCCCGCGCTACCACTCCCATTCTTCGCGGTCGAAATGGGTGGCGGTCGGTTCATCGAGTAGCTGGTCGTGGCGCTCCTTGGACATTGCCCGTGCTGCGTCTGCCCAGCCCGTCCGGGGCCGGCGCGTTCCTTTGACGACGAGGCGCCCGGGCTCAGCGTGCAACTCCACCTCATCAGGCAACTGCGCCTGATCCAGGAGAATCTTGGGAACCCGGATGCCGCGCGAGTTGCCGATGCGGACGATACGCGTCTTGGTCATCATGGGCCTACATCGTAGCTACGACGTGCTTCGCCCGCAAGGTTGTCGGTCGGTAAGCGACCGCATGCTTCAGTCGCGGGCGTAGCCCGTCGGCGGAAAGCAGAAGTTGGGCTGCCGCGACTTCACTCGCGACCGACCCAATACGCAGGGCGCCGCTTGAGATTCATCACTGCGAGAATCCTGATGCCGCTGGGCTTGATCTTGTACAAGAGCGCGTAGGGAAATCGGCGAAGAAGGCGACGACGAACGGAACCACGGAGGATCGCTCCGGCTTCGGGATGGGCCTCGATGGATTGGAGGCAGTGGTCGAGCTCCTGGAGGAAGGAGAGACCGAGGCCCGGCTCCTCAACGTCGTAGTACTGGGCTGCCTCGTTCAGTTCTCGTTCGGCGAGCTGGTGGAAGTCCGGTCGATCCATTCATTTCAGCTTGGCCCGCGCGTCCCGAAGCACATCACCGGCCGGGCGCCCGGAGCCCGGCGCCGAGTCCCAGTCAGCGTCGCGGCGATCAGCTTCCTCCGCCCAGAGGCGCTCATTCTCCTCATCGGACAGAGTTTCGAGGCTCTCAAGGAGCCGCTTGGCCAGCCGTGCCCGCGCCTGCGGATCCAGCTTGAGGACTTCGGCCTCGAGGTCGTCGATACTCATACGCCGATTCTACCTCAACGCTCCGAGGCAGACTTGGGCGGCCCAACGTCCGCGGTGAGCGGCGGCGGCGAGCGAATGCGAGCCAGCGCTCCGCTCGACTGCGTGGTTGGCGAGCCCGTTCATTTCGCGGGCGCCCATCCTCGTCCGATCTGCTCGATCTGCATGTGCTTGCGGAAGTCCGCCATGTTTCGGACCAATTCATCGAATGAGACGCCGCCTGTCAAGCCTCTTCGCCAAACGTGGGAAGCGACCGTGCCGAGCACGAGGTAATCGAGGGCGCGACCTGGGCCTTCAACCTCGCGCAGGCGAGCCGCGATGAGCAACTCGAGTTCCTGCTGGTGGACGATGACCATGTCGCAGGCAAGGCAGAGGCGGCAGGACTTGCGTAGAACGAAGAGGCCGAGGCCTTCGACGTGGATGGCGAGCGGCAGTTTGCGAACACGTGTCTTCGTCTGACAGTCGGGGCACATCGTGAAGTGGACGGCGTAGGGATTGAGCGCGAAGGAATAGCGAGGTGGTAGCGCACCCATCCGGGGCTCGGCGGTCGGCGAACCTCTAGACGCTGCCTGCGATCTCCGCCGCGCTGTTCCCTTTGCGATCGTTGCCCTCTCGCTCGCTAACGCCCCGTGTAACCTGCGGGCCGGACCGCCGCGGTGCTCGCGTCTTCGGCAAGCGCTGTGACGGGCCGGACCGTCAGGGTCACGCGTTAGCTAGCCCGGCCCTTCGCATGCCTTGCGAACTGTTTCGCAAAGGCGATGGACGCGCCTGACCATCTCACTGTCCTTCATGAAAAGCTGGATCGCCCGGTTGTAGACCCTGATGTCCGTAGTACGTTGGGACTGCTCGATGACGACACGATCGAATTGGATCGGCTCGCCCCACGAGGGATCGCCGTGAGCACCACCGAGAGCTTCCCCTCGCTCGCTCCGGATCGCCTCCAATACCTCTGACGGGATGTCGGGGGCCGAGAATTTGTGGACCGGCACTCGCTCGGCGTCGGCTACCGTCCGAAGCATGGCCGACTGATAGCTGACGCTGACAATGTCGGGCGGCCGATAGCTGGACTTGGGGCCGGCCCGCCGTGCTTGGTTACGCGCGCGTTTCATAGGCACGGATCTCTTCATCAGCCTTCCTGCGACGGTCGTCGGAAGACGTCTCCCCACCTTCTCTTTCGGTTCGGTACCCATTCACCTTCCAGGCTTGCACAGCTTGCAGCCCTCTCGACCGCTCCGTGGTCGGAGCCTCCTGTAATTCATGATCCCCACACCCTTGATCAAGCCTCGGGATAACGTCCGTGGTGAGCGGCCGCGGCGAGCGAATGCCAGCGGGCCACTCCACCACGCTGTTATACGTCTGATCGTAAGCACTTCATCAGTCGCCCTCCAGTTCGAGCGAATAGACATAAACGCGGCTGTCGTCGCATCCAACCACCAAGCGTGAGCCCTCGGGGCTAAACGCGACGGCGGCAACGCAATCTGGATGAACCAGCTCCTGTAGGCATTCGTTCGAGCGGAGATCCCAGAGTCGCACGGTGTTGTCCTTGGCGCCGGACGCGGCGAGCCGACAATCCGGAGACATGGCGATACGCCATACAATGTCGCAGTGACCACGGAGCGTGGCTTCACATGACCCGGTGTCAACATCCCAGATCCGCAGCGTACAATCCTCCGAGGCTGAAATCATTCGACGCTTGTCAGCTGAGACGGCAACCGAGTTCACCTCTCCCGTATGACCTTCGAACACGCGGACGCATTCCCCGGTCACTGCGCTGCAGATCCGTACCGTCCTATCTGCGGACACCGACACGAGTCGCTCGCCGTCGTCGAGGAATACTACCTTTAGTACGGGCCTGGAATGAACCGCGACGACCCGCTGGCATCTCCCGTCTGGAATCTGCCAGATTCGCAGGCACCCGTCGCCACCCCCAGAAAGGAGCCGGCTTCCGTCAGGTCCCCACGCGACCTTCGCATCCGGAGCGCCGTGCTGAAGATCGGCCCGCAGATCAGCAGAGCTGAGGTTCCAGACCTTGATGGCCCCGTCCATTGCACCAGCGGCGAGAAGCGCTCCCGTCCCCGAGACCGAAAGCGAACACACGAAGGCCTCATGTCCTGAAAAGGTTACCAAGTGGTTTCCGGACGGGATGTCCCACATTCGGACGGTCTTGTCGTTAGAAGCGGAAAGGGCACGTCTCCCGTCAGGAGTGATTGCCACGTCCCACACGACGTTCGTGTGGCCCACGAGAGTCCGCCGAAGGACGGCCACTCTCCTTCCGAGCGGGGCCACTCCCCGAATCTTCTCGAGGGCAGACCTCTCGGCGTGATCTCTCCACTCACGAAGAACTTCTAGAGTGAACCGTCTTTCGTCGCTGTCCACCAGCTTCGCGCACGATTGACAAAGCCAGATTCCATTGCTGATAGAACGGCGTTGATCGGTTGACAACGTTGCGTCGTAGCGCGGCCCTCCCGGTGCTGCGGCTGTGAGATGGGCGGCAACTCCAATGTTGATCACCGCACCCTGCTTCTCTTGAGGACCCGTCGTGGGTTGCCGGCATTCCGGATTAGAGCACAGGAAGCCGACCCGTTTTCCAAGTGCCTCCGTCGCCGTTTTGGAGAAATCATCGCGCATCGTCAAGCGAGCCATGTCTGGCTAACGCCCAGGATCACCCGCGGCCGAAGGCCGACGGGTGAATCCTGTAGTTGGACGGGTTCGTGGCCGCATCTGCGTCAGAATAGATATGTGCCCGCTACTTCGCACCGGCAAGCAGGTCATCGAGCGTGCGCGTCGCCGAAGTCGTTGCGAAGGCGCGTGCACAATTCGCTGAGAAGTGCGTTCCAGTTCGTGGCCCTCAGATTGGGGACGTCCTGAATGCCGGTGAGCAACTGGCCCGACACCGCGGTGTAGAGATTCGAGCGCCACTCGCTCACATCTTCATCGCCGGCCTCGGCCGCTGCTCGGGCGCGGTCCCACGCTGTGGTGGCCTCGGCCACGAAGGTGGCGGCCTCAGCAGGCGGCATGCCGGCCGTCATGAAATGAAAGAAGCAAAAGCTGGCCTTGTCGGGGTCAGGCTCGAACCCTTCCCCGCGCACGAGCATGAGCACGACCTCCAGCGCGTGACATCCAAACGCTGCTACAGCTGGCGTCCGGAGCGGCCCTGTCTGGCCTGTGACGAGCACCGCGTGGAGCGCGTACAGGCCCGCGGCAGTTTGTACAGCATCCAGGAAGGTAGCGGGACCCCGCGCATGCGCCACGTTATCCGCGGACTCGACCCACGCGAGCAGCGCACGAGTCCAAACTTTGCCGGTTACTTCGCGCTGGTAGCGCTCGACCCACGGACTCGGCCGAAACGGGCGAAGTATCCGGCTGAATACACCCATATTGTCAGCGCACCTTAGGCCGAGCTTTAGCCGTCCAACGCAACGGATCAGCCGCGGGCGCTTCCATCATTAGCTTGTTCGCCCACGGGACAACGCCCGTCGGCTGAATTCGATGGTTAGGCTCAGGTATGACATCTTCGCCACTCAACGGCGCCGCCAATCTTCTCGCGCGCGACGAAACAGCACGATTCCGCCCACACCGAAAAATAGAATCCCACAGGCGCCTGCAATGACATCACCGGTGGTGGCCCCTTTTTTCAGCACTACAAAGACTCCGGCGACGACGAAAAGCAACGACGCGGCACTGTAGATCAACGCTTCAAGGGACGAAGAATTCAGGGGCGACGTCGGAGGGGCAGCCGAAGCGATCGCTTTATAGAGGGCGACGCCTGTCACGCACACGCAGAAGCCGATGCTGAAAAGCTTGAACCAAGCGTTCCCCCAGGGTTGGAGGAGGGTCCATGCGCCGCGTCCAATCATGAACATGCCAAGCGCGGTGGCGATGGCCCACATGGTCACGCGCCAGATGTTTCGCCTCGGGCTCCTGGGTCTGAGAATGAACCCGAGCAAACGCTCCATTGGATTCATCTATGGAGCCTAACGGTGGAGTTGAGCCGCCGCGAGGCGAAGCCGAGCGGTCGGCTCGAACGACTTGTTATACGCCCATGGTTGCCAACCCGAGTCTCGCTTGCTACCAGGCACGCCTTAGCCGAGCCGCTCGGCAAGCGCGACAATGATGCCCTCAGGCCCGCGGATGTAGGCTAGCCGGTACGTGTCCTCGTACTGCATTTCGCCAATGAGCTCGGCTCCGTGGGCGCGCATGCGCGCAACGACAGCGTCGATGTCATCGACGGCGAACATGACGCGACGGATGCCCAGCGTGTTCACCGGCGCGTCCACGGGCCCAAACCTGATCGCGTTGGGCGTGTGGAACTTGTCCAGCTCAATGCCCTGCCCATCGGGAGTCCGCATCATCGCGAGGGTGGCCCGGACATCCTTGAGCCCGATCAGGCTCCCGACCGAAGGCCCTTCGACTGTCGTCTCGCCCTCGAGCTTGAGGCCCAGTTCGATGAAGAACGCCTTGGCGGCTTCGAGATCGTCGACAACGATGAGGACGTTGTCCATCCGTTTAAGCGTCATATCCTTCCTTCCCTCGCTTCACTGCTGATGCCCGTACTTGCCGCACGTGGCGTATAACGATCGCATTCACCTGCGGCCGGGCGAGCGAACGCGAGCGCGGCCGTCAGGTGGAATGTGTGGTTAGCCGACTTGTCATTCACCGTGACTGGTATTGCTTTGAGTAGTCGACAGTGAGCCATCGTTCTGGCCGCATACGAACAAGCACGTTCCCGACCACGTCCCGCGTGCTTTCGATGTACGAGTCGCCCACTTCGGTGCCGAGATAACGGCGCGCGAGGGGGCGTCGGTCGCGCTCAAGATCCGCCGCTTCGACCGCGACGATCGGCCCCTCCACGCTGACGTACTTATACGGCAGCGTTTCCGTTTGCACGCACAGACTGAATCGGCCCGCGCGCTCCAGCAGCTTTCCCTTTCGCGACGTCCGACCAGTTATGATTCGGACCTCGCCTCCTGGCTCGTACGAGTACCAAATCGGAACCACGAGCGGCCCATGGCCATCTTCCGCGACGCTGATGACGGCCACGTGAACGTCGGCCAGAAATGCCTCCCGTTCTTCGTTCGTCATCGTGAGCGACATAGTGGCCCTCCCGGCCAGCAAGCTTGCGCGGCTAACGCTATCTATTTTGAACTGCGTTATCTGATATCGCTGGTCTGTATATCGCGGTTGCCTCGGCTCGCGTCTTCCGACGATCGCTGCGTTTCTACGCGGTTGCCGTACAGCGGCCCGCCCGTCAGCCGTGTTCTACAGCACTGCGCCGCAAGATATCACCGCGAAGCGCTGCCGTGATATCGATCAAGTGAGGAGTGTGTGCGGCGGCGTGACGGCGGCGCGGTCCGCGAGCGCGGCGCGCATGGCATGCCGCAGATACGCCTTCGGCTCCACACCGCAGACTTTCGCGGATT
>Ga0209158_1002104_pt1 | contig 12585 bp, 7 predicted proteins | sample GraSoiAngelo_140_FD_185897 | JGI IMG/M metagenome (GOLD analysis project Ga0209158, IMG submission 185897) | Grasslands soil microbial communities from the Angelo Coastal Reserve, California, USA - 14_0929_12_30cm (SPAdes) (version 2) | ecosystem: Environmental > Terrestrial > Soil > Grasslands ...
GGAGGCAGACTCCTGCTGCGATGAAGAGGCTGATTCCGCTTCCAAAGCCCCATTTCTTCTGCAACATCTCGTCGAGTAGGATTATGACTATTCCAGCGAAGATTAGTTGTACTAGGATGAAGAACTCGTTCTGTAGACTTGGCGGCGTCTGTACTCCCGCCGAGCTGGTGACGTTGTAAGCTCCTCCGAGTAGGAAGGCGAGTCCTTCGAATAGGGTCATGAATACGGAGAGGACTTTGCTTGCTCCGGTGAAGAGTGCCCTGTCGCCTGGGTTGCTGAAGTCTACGTTGATCATTTTGGAGCCGGATAGGACTTGGAGTATGAGTCCTGCTGTGACTATTGGTCCGATTCCGAGTTCGACGAGTGTGCCTCTCTGGCTGGCGAATATGACTCGTAGGGGTCCGAAGGGATCGTTGACTCCTCCGGTGTGTGGGACGCCGTAGATCGGGGTCTCCGCCATTATGAGGTAGATCACTAGCGCTAGGGCTGTCCAGATCAGCTTCTCTGTGAACCCGACCTCTCGATCAGGGGGGCGGACACTGGGGAGAATGCGGGTTAGGGGTCTGAAGATTTCGATGAAGCGGACCGTTTGGAATCAGCCTTCTTTACTGGCTTCGGCGGGTTTTGGGAGTACTACTTCGCCGCCTGCCTGGGATATCTTGCTGGCTGCTTTTTCAGTGCACTGTGCGACGATGATTCTGAGGGCTTGTGTGACTTTTCCGTTGCCTAGCAGTTTGGTGTAGCCTATCTGGCCGAGGTCAACTTCTATCCGGTTACCGGACGGTTTTGTCTTGCCCTGTTCGGATAGTGTCTGGAGGTTCTGGCTTAGCTGGTCTATGTTGATTGTTCGTTGGTGTTTTGGGTTGATGGGTGTGAAGCCTGTTTTTCCGATCTCCCAGCCGTAGCGTATGACGCTGCTCCAGCGGTGGCGTTTCCATCCGGCGTTTCCGTGTCCTCCTTGCATTCCGCTGTCTCGGTGTTGTCCGGATCGTCCCCAGCCGTGGCACCGGCTACCGCGTAATCGTCTTGTTTTTCTGCGCCTGGTGGCCATGGGGACATTGTTCCTGTTAGCTTGGATAAGGGGGATTGTGAGGGGGTTCCGGGGGCGAGGTTCAATTAAACATTGCCCGGTTTTGATGGAATTGGTTGATTGGCGAAAGCCAATTAGGGGCGTCGTTCGGGTTTGGGTCTTTGCGGGAGCATGTCCTGGTGTTTGCGGGAGTCCGCCTTGTTATGGGGGCGGCTCGTGTTGCCAAGCCAGGTCAAAGAGACCCGTCGACTGTGAGGGTCTTGGACGCGCAGGCCTGAGGCGCCTGTCCCGTAGGGGTTCGTGGGTTCAAATCCCACCTCCCGCACCATACAGTTCTGGCCCGTAAAGTGTGAAGGAGTTTTTTTGTTTCAACATACCCCCCGGGGGGTCGAGAAAAAGATAACAGAAAAAGAATAGTTAGTGGAAAAAGAAAAGTAACGGATAGCGAATAGATAACGAATCCTTGAGTTTTTGATTAGCCCTCGCTTGCCTAAATGCAACATAAGTTGAATCGGGACCTAGTTCACCTTCGAGGCCAACGCCTTCGAAGAATTTCTCTTCCCCAACCGATCGCCGTTTGTTGACTGGGAAGCCCTAGAAAGCAAACCCTTCCCAGTCGATTGAGGCTGCAAAGTACGAGCAATGCGAGTTTTAACAATCATCACGTTATAGATATAGGAGGAGCCCTAAATCGAATGCTTCTCTTCGTCCTGGGCTTGCTGGTTTTGAACCTGGCACTGGTTCTGGATCAGAGGAATGGCTGGTGCTGTGACGGTTACATCAGTCGATGTAGGAGTAACATTGGTGTTCGCACTTGCAACTGTCGTATTGGTAACGATGGCGGAAGTATTGGTGAGTGTTGCGTTTGACTGAACTCCGACAGGGCACCCATGAATATTACCGGCAGAATCAAGCTTGAGAGCCCAAGCAAGATTATCACAACAATTCGGCGAGCCGCCCACCAGGCTACCCGCCGCGATGACACCACCATCCCTCGTCTCCTGAGCCTGGATTAGAAAGTCATTCGCCCCACCATAGATCTTCTGCCACAATATGTTTCCGATAGCGTCGAGCCTGAGGATAAACGGACCGCTGAGCCCCACAAAGGAACCTCCTACCTCACGGCTGGGGTTGGACTGCAAGAATCTTCCTGCGAGTATGAATCCACCATCAGACATGCTCGAGATAGAGGAAGGCTGAGTGAAGCCTCCCCCTCCGAACAGTCTCTGCCAAACAATGTCGCCATGAGAATCAAGTCTCAAGACCAAGGCGTAGGAGAACAAAAGAACGCCCAATAATGGTCCTGCGTTCCCCCACTCTAGGACATCGCCTAAAACTACGTAGCCTCCATCACTCGTCTGACGGACCTTGTAAGCGTGATCGTCAATGACGGAATTATTTATGGGAACGGAATAGGCCTTCTGCCAGAGCATCTTACCCGTTGGGTCCGTCTTGAAAATCCAGGCTCTCTGCCCATCATTCAGCGGTAGGCCCGCGGCCACTATGAATCCCTTATCCGAAGTCTCCTGGACAGAGGATGGCTCTACAAACCCTACAGCGGCATATGCGTTCTGCCATTCTACATCACCGGCTGGGCTCAGCTTGACAAGCCAAGCCTGTGAGAAGTCTCCACCAGATGGAGTCCAATCCCCCAACGCAATGTATCCTCCGTCGGACGTTTGCTGAGCAGAGACGAAGCCTTCGTCTCCGGGCATATCATAGATTCTGCTCCACTCGATATTGGCTTCGTGATCGAGTTTGAGAACCCAGCCGTCTCCTCCGTACCCTATTGGAGTGTTTTTTATTCCTAGGGCACCACCCGCGATAATGTAGCCTCCATCAGATGCTTGTGCTACTTTGCCACTAGGATAACTGTACCCCAGAGACGTAAGGGGAGCATATTCTCTCTGCCACTCAGGCAGGCCGATAGGATTTGCCTTCATCAACCATAGCCCTGAGCTCCGGACTGACATAATGAATCCACCATCACTCATTTGCTCGACGGAACTTGTCCCAGGTTGTGCGGACACATAGGTCCGGTCCCAGGTGAGCCCAACCGCTCTCTCGGCTGTCGTAGACTGAATAACTATGGGGGAGAGTAGAACGAACACCAGTAGGGGTGCAGAGAGGATTCCATGAGCAAGGCGGGACAAAGCGTATACCAATCTAATGCAGGACTGGCCTGCCAGATAAGAATACCTCGACGAAGTGAATTCTTGCTCTCAGCATTCACGCGTTCGTGCGATTCATCTTTTCCTATGCACTCCCTCCCTCAGGGGAAGGTGTTGCCACTGCTCTTGCAAGCAGATTGGTTGATATTCTGAATCTTCGGGACTACGGTGAAGTTCCGTTGAGACACCGGGATGTAAAGAGGGTTGGTCGTTGCTGAGTCCCCCTTCCTGATCCTCGATTATTTGATTATCGCATGCGTTCCCTTACGAGATCGAGGTAGGAGTGCCTCGCCAAACGGGCAAGGGTTCTGCGTTGATTGTTATGGAGGTCAGTAACTATGTCAACCCCTTATCCGATAATGTAGGAACGTGCGAACTCGTTGCGGTTTCGCCTTACATTTTGAGAGGGTCTAGGTATCCGTTTGCGATGTAGTTGTGGGGATAAGAATCGTAGATGTCATACATTGTATAGCTTCCTCCTGTATGGTAGTAGATGCTCGTTACCTGAATCCAAGTGTCTGTTGATGCTTGGAAGACAAGGTCGCCTACCTGAACCTCTGTCACCGGCAGCTCTGCCCAGGTCCCGTTGGGGAATATGACGTAGATATGCTGGGCCGGGTTCTGGTCTGTGATGAGCGGTAAACCGGAAGCTGTATTGATAACCATGTAGTTGTCAACGATCACGCTGGAGAAGCTCGTAATGTTCGATGCCACAAAACTGTGGGTTTTCCAGTCATAGGCACGCAGTTGCATACCTACATGAAGATATTGGACTGGAACCAGAGAATTGTTCGCCAGCGTTATGAAGGTGCCTGTCGCAACGCTTCCCCCTCCACCGCCACCACCTGGATTGCACACCGAGCTGGGAGTCACGTTGATCGATAGTGTCACTACGCGTGAGGAAAGCCCACTGAAGGTTCCAGTAACGATGAGGGCATTGGGATAAAGTCCGACGCTAGCATTACAGCTTGCAGCCCAGTACTGCGTATAACCACCTGTCCCTCCCGACTGCAGAGTAAGATTGTAGTTTGGATACGGCGTAAATGCGAAGATTCCTGGGACGTTCGTCGTTGAAGGTGTCAACGTCACAGTTCCCGCGAAGCCGCCGAAACTGTTGATTGTAATTAGCGCCCCCGTCCCAGCCCCACCACCAGTCCCTAGAGGGACGTTCACAACAGTTGGATTGGAAGAAATACTGTAGTCTCCAGATGGGTTGACATTGATTGAATAGCCATCGGTAAATCCGCAAGGCGTGGAAATGCACGCGTCGACCCATTGAGCACTTATCTTGTTTGTATCCACCGTGAACGTTACAAAACCGTAGTCATTGTTGCAACCGCTTGTCTGTAAGATGCCAATATTACCGTTGGAACCGCAAAGTCTTTGGAAATAGTTCTGATTCGGGCAATTTGTGCTACAAATGGCGTAGTTCCCGTTTCCCCCAGTGCCGATAATATTGACAAGCATTCCAGAACCTCGAGTGAAGGTATCGATACCGTTTATGACACTGCCCAAGTTGTCGGAGCACGAGGATACACTGGTTCCGGAACCTGAGCAGCTTGTTAGCTGATAGCTTCTCTCGTAGTTGTGCTCGTGTCCGTCGAGCCAAAGGTCCACCCCGTGGCTTATGGCCAGACTGAATGGGTCGAATGTCGACTCGCAAGAAGTATGGACCGTTCCATCGCCCAAGCATTCCTTGTGCAAAGACACAGCAACCCATAACCCAGCGTTATGTGCCTCGTCTATTCTCGCCTTCAACCAGTTATAGCTGGGGGAGCCAACGCCGTAATTTGGCCACGGACCTCCAATACCGGCTGAGATGAAGATGAACCGCATAATGGGGTTCGAAGTTGGATAGTCGAAGTAGTATTCTCTGCCATAGCAGGTCGGGGCTGTAAGCGAGTTGTCAGTTGTGCAAGAGTAGCCTCCATTGGAGGTTCCGCTGCCTAACCAGTTTACTCCCGAAGGCAGTCCGCATGCTGAAGCGTATCCGGGCCCGCTTGAGGGAGACGAGTAGGTGTCTAGAAATCCGGGACCATCCTCGTGGGTTATTACGTCCGACGGAAGCCCGGTGCTGCCGTCACCATAGGTATGGCTAGTGGAGTCTGTCCATGTGTCATGGTTTCCAGTTACTATGACAAGCGCACCGCCGCTGGTGCCTGGGTATAGCGTCTTGAATCCGTTGCACCAGTTTGATGGGTTCTGATCGTTGTAACCAAGATCTCCGAGCGCTATATGAAAACTAGGATTGACGGTCGCGATCTTCTGAGCCACGGCATATCCCTTGTAACCGGAGATGATGCCTCCATAGTCCCCCGCAGCTGTGAATGTGAAACTGGGAGCCGAAGCTGCTCTTACAAGATGAAACAGGATCGGCATATACGATGCGAGGAGTATGAGGGCTACCGCCAAGATTGTCTTTGTAATCTTCTGGTGATGACTCGAGCTGGAAGGGTTGTCTGTTTGGCCGTTGCTCATTTGAATGCTAAAACCAAACATCTGTAGAATGCTCATCTTGAATATTAATGAGTACTGATCTCAGATCAGTAGTGAAATCAGATCAGTGCTTACTAGTGATCACTATCTATTTCATTAGCGACTCTTGATGCTTTAGGTTGGTAGTGCCCGATTCCTGAGCTAGGATACGATGATCTGGATGGCTCGAATTATTTGAACGGTCTAGACCAGCTCCAGGGGTTGCTGAATGTTCTTGCAGTCAAAGACTGGTGTAGCGTGGAAGAGCTGGCCGCTGTTGCAGGATGGAAGGTGGATAGGACGAGATCTATTATCGAGTTTCTGACTGAGCACGGAATGGTGTTCTACCGCGCCTCGGATAGTATGGTGAGGCTTGAGCCTCAACTAAGACAGTTGGTGGTCGAGGAAGACTGAATACCTCGTCAACATCGCCTCTTATCGCTATCAATCCAGCTAGGAACAGCTCGCCCTTCTCAGTCAGCTCATGAAGCATGCTGCTCACCGTCAAATGCTGTCGGAGATGCCCCGAGGCAAGCAGGCGATCGACGTGTCTCTGAGCCGTTCGAAAGTTTAAGCCGAGTTTCCGCGCGATGTGTGAGGTTGTGGCGCCGTTGCTTGTCAGTTCCAGAATCTCGGCGATTATCCAGATGGACTCACGCCTACCCTTCAAAGCAAGCCCCAAAAATCTCCAGTAAGCGGCACTTCAATGGCTGTAATATAATATGAACGTACCTGCGCACGCACGAAACATTCTAAGCACAAGCGAAACGTAATGAATATTTTCGCAGACATTTCATTCAATCATGTTTTACATCAACATGCAACTAACCCCACCAATCTTAGACCGGAACAGCGAAGCCATTCACCGTCAAATTGAATTCAATGAGTAGTATTGAACCATGAATTTGCATGTCAGCTCCCCGCTTAGGCTTGAAGTCGGTTCCTGAACCTGTGAAGCACGTCTCGAGAACAGGACCCTCGAGTAAACATACCAGCTAAGATGTTGACCTGCGAGTTATCCTCCAAGTCGCCCTTATATTAGGAGGGCGAAGACTATACGGTTCGAAAATGGCAAACGGTCTTGACCTGACCACCCTGACCTCCGTGCTCTCCGTTACAACATTCATCATCGGAATCCTGTTAGGTGTGATTATCAAGAGAGCGATCAAGCTCGCCCTGGCTATAGTAGCATTGGTCACACTACTCGCGGTCACGGGCTACCTCAACTTTGCTTGGAGCATGCCCTCAGCGAACACAATCTACTACGTCTTCAACGGGGCACAGCCGATAGCTTCGCAAGCAGTCGGACTGGCTAGCCTGTTACCAATATCCTCGGTCGCATTTCTCGCAGGAGCTGCGATAGGGCTCTGGAAAGGCTAACCCTCCCCGCTTACAAATATCGTCCGAGCCTAATTTGCTATTTCCCCGAGGAAAGCCGGTGACGAAATAGCGTCTTATCTCAATAAGGGCCAGAGATACTTCCAAGCCAAGAAGGCCAGAATCAGGATGCTCGCGGCTGCAACAGCTATTGAAACACGATGGGTCCCTTTGCTCCGATGTTGTTTGGGCTGAAGATGCTGTCGTGGCAGAACCGCCGGTTTCTCTTCGATTGCAGATTTCTTCTTGGCCTCAACCACCTCGATAGCTGATTTCTTCTTGGGTTCGTCTGGCTCGATAGCTAATTCCTGGGAGGTCTCGCTAGATCCGACGTTTCGCATTAGCCATTTTGTAGAGACTGAGGGACGTGGTACGCGGAAGACCCCTGAGCCGGTTTTTGCTACGAAAGCGGTCCAGGCGAGCTCCTTCCTGTCTCGCAAAGCATCAACCTCATGCTGACGCATTGCGTAATAGACGACTGAGCCGAGCATCTTCTCGACCTTGTTCGCATCAAACGTCCCGGGCGTTCCAGTGCTTCTGACAAGCAACAGGTCCGCATCAGCCCGCAGATCTATATCGCCCCCGTAGAAACGGTGGAGACCCGCAACCATGACCACCAGCCCCTGGCGCATGCCACGTTTGAAGAGTTCGCCCCGAATATCGTACCATTTGTCCAGCCAGTAATCGATCTTCCTCATCTTCTCCACTTGTCCATTGGAATTCTTCACCTCGACAGTGCCCGAGAGTTTCCTCAGCGCCTTTGTCATATCATCAGCAAACAAGAGTATGGCCCTTGGAGGTTTCCGGAAACGGCCGAAGAGCTTGTCGATATTCTGGAATAAACCTGGAAGGTCTCGGGTTGCACGCAGTGCCTTCACATTCCTCTGACCATAGCGACGTGCTAACGCTTGAGCAATAGACTCCGCTAAGGTCGTTTTTCCGGTATTGGGTTTTCCGAAGATTATGATGTTCAGGTGATGAATGGCATTGTCTTTGCCGCCCGATTCCGGAAGAGGATCAGGAATCAGCCCGTCCAGGATCGTGTCTAGGTCGAGTTTATAGTACGTAACTTTTGCAAGCGAGTCCCGGCTTGGGATAGCCGGCTTGGCCAGAGATGAATTCACACTCGTGATGTCAGTCGGTGCGCGCACAATACTGGTCGGCGAAGAAATGATGTCAGTATCTTCCGATTCTGACATGACTATCCTACCTAACCCTTAAGCGGGGTAGTTACGCACATCGTCGGCGCCCGCCATATCACACATCACGAGTACATCTTCCAGGTCCATTCAGGAACGAAGCTCCCGACCAGAATCACGAGGAAAGCAAGCCAGAACAGATTCCAGTCGAATGAGATAACAGAGAGCACGTTTAACGCGCCGATGATACTGAGGAGTGGAAAGAGGATTCCATCTATTCTGCAGTGAACCCTCCCGCAAGATCGACCGTTTATGAGACAGCCTATCCCCGCCCACGCGACAGCAATTACCCAGAGAGCTCCTCTAGCAGTAAGAGAGATTACGGAAGCTCCGTAAGCCGCCCCTGCTCCGACTACCAGAACAACCGGGATGCCCCAGAGCAAATAACACCAAGGGGCCCTCTCGAAGTTTCTCCCGCGAGAAGGCTGTGAAGAAGGCTGGATTGGGAGTTCCATGTTACAATCGTCTAGCACTGAGCAAATGGATTGGGCTTTTTTCTCCAGACCACAAGATAAGAAGCAAGAATAGCAACCCCCGCTCCTAGTGCGGCAACGATCCCGTAGAATTCGATTGGCTGTAGTCCAAAGATAGTCGGTGAAGCACTTGCGTCGGAGGTTACTAACAAATGAACGGGGACGGTGAAAGCCAAGGCGTCCTTAGGCGCGCAGGGACAAATGTACTCAGGGCGCAGGTAGGTAGCCGTAATCCAAATGGCATAGTCTGCATCGGGCGTTCCTGATAGAACAGTTACTGTGAGATTGGAATTGAGCGAAGTTGGCGCGCCCGAAAAGTTGAGCATACTCTTGCTCAGAGTTGCTGTAACGAAAAAGGTCGCGTCTGAAGTAGATCCCCCGATTTGAACTACAGGATTAGCATACAACACTCTTGCCGATAAAGTCACAGTGTTGTTGAATTGCCCAATGCCGTTGACGGCCACGTTGAATTTCGCTGTCGAACCAGCCTTCAGCCCTTGGCTAGCCGGGCTAGCAACAACGGTGAAAGGAGTTGCGGTGACGTTGACCCACGCTCCATGAGCGAGCCCTGTGGGGTCTGAAGCAATCACTAGGGTAGAGTATACTCCGGATGCAAACCACCAGAGAGTATATCCTCCGCCCTGCCCGCGATTGAGAGGTACGTTGACGGTAAGTGTAGAGGTTACGTTTACCAATGGGATCAGAGAAACAGTTCGTGGGTTCAGGCTGGCGCCGATTCCATAGGCAGTAAACAGATTGAGGGGTCCAGTGAAGCCATTTGTGCCCACCAAATTGACTGTTGAGGTCACTGTAGACCCGAGGCTGGTCGACAGATGAACGGGATTCGCATAGATTGTGAAGTCAGGACCCGTCAGCGGTCCTTCAACCGTTACATTGAACGGCATCGACTCCGCTACCCAGCCAGTGTCTGCGGTGGTCTCGATCCAGACGCTGTACGTTCCGAGTCCAGTGCGACTATCCGCTTTTGCCACAATACGAGTGATATTGGTTCCGCCAGAGGAGAGAAGTGTGTCAGCGGGATAGACCGGGATATCCGGATTCGGAGGGTTGACCGAAATTGTCCCTGCGTACATGTTTACACCGCCCGCGAATCCGTTAAGGCTGGTAAAGGTCAGAGTGGCGACAGCCCACGCACCTTGGTGAACGATCAAATTCTTTACGGTGGAAGTCATGTTGTAGTCGGGACCAATGACAATATTGAATCCTCCGCCGCGAGAGACTCCCGAGGTCGTGCGGGCTACTCCGGTTACCTGTGCCTGGTACGGTGCGGCGACCATCGACGAATTGACTGAAATTGCGAGAGGGAACGACATGGGCACCGAGGGCGTTATCGAGACCTTCATTGAGCGGAGGCTTGCGGAAGGTTCCTGGGTCACGCCTGGGAAGTATGATCCGACGGAGATCGTAAGGTTCACGTCTCCAGTGAAGCCGCCGAGACTTGAAACGATGATACTGGCGGTTTGTGTTGTATTTTGTCTGACTGGGAACGTCAACCGAGTGGGACTGGAAGTGATGGCGAAGTCCTGTCCTGTCACTTGGAGGTGAACCTGGAAAGAGTGTTGAATAATTCCATCATAGCCTTCAAGCGGGATGGTGTAGTTCCCCGGTCGGACCCCGTTGTACGTAGAGATTTGCAGCATCAAGGTGGCTGAAGGCTGAGCTACGGAAATCGCGACAAAGGACGGGGTTGTCGATACTCGGATGTTTATCGAGTCATACGTTTCGGCAATTGAGAAAGTTACATTGCCAGAGTAGACTCCCTGACCTGAGACCGTGATCGTTGATGCTGCTGCCCCTCCCTGGCTGATGCTGATCGCGCTGGGCGATGCGGATAAGCTGAAGTCGCCGGTTGAAGCAAGCACGGTAGAAGAAGTTCGCACGGTGAGAGCACTGGGAGAAACGATTGCAACAGGCAACAAGAATAGCAGGAAGAGAACCGGCCCTAATGACAAGACATATCCTCAACACCAACCCGTCCAGATGATATACGGATTACCTCGAAGACCACTCAGGTTCGCTTTGCAATATTCGATAATGCGGCCGAAAATTCAGGAGGAGCTTGTGCCGGACCTGGCCGATAGTATTCATAGATCACTGATTGGGCCGGGCTGCTCAGCGCGAAACTATTCGACTATTGAGGGGGACCCATAATTCTCTTCTGGTAATTGACTCACACAGCCAATGATAGACACTGCCTAATACTCTCGAACGACATTGCATAGTTTAGATCGGCAACAAGAAACGATCCGGTAACCCTGCGCTAGCCCGCAGCTGCAAGACGCGATCGCCCGATATCACGGGTGTTCTGGAAAACTCTTGGACTACTGGACGGGACGCGTGGGCGCGAGAGCGTTTCGTTGCCAAGAAAATAGAGATGGTGTTAGAGATTGGTTGAAGGGATTAGGGAAATCGGCCAGCGCGATGAGTTGCTGGCTAGCATCCGACGGCTAAGCCGTATCGTCTTGGATCGTCTTGAAGACGGGTCCACAGAAGGAACTCTAGACCAGGCGCAGATCAGGTTGCTGGGGAGCATCGCTATGAAATCTCTCGGGCTCTGGCAAGAAGCACTGAACCCCAGACCGCGACGCGGTATCAGAAGAGAGGCATTGGAAGTAGAGGAAGGACTCTCCAAGCAAACAGCTGACAAGGGTGAGCAAGCGTAGTGGAAGGGAACGAGCGGGACGAGAACGAGCTTCGGTCAGAGATAATCGACCAGCTTCAGCAGAGCCTTGCAATGTCACGTGAGATGATGATGAATCAGAAGCTTGATCCAAAAACTCGCGAAAAATGGACCCAGCTGCATACGAACACGGCCCAAGTATTGAACACAGTCTTGAGGGACAAGCAGTACCAGGAATGGGAGAGGCGGCTCAAGGAGTTGGAATCCGCAGGATGGATTCCGCGAAAACCCGCTGGGTCCGTAGACGGATCGAGCGGCGCTAGGGGTCGAAGAGAGAGCCCGTATAGGTACATGCGTATATGATAACATCGCCTGGCAGAAAGATCAACCGATACTACGATAACTTTCAGAGCGAGAGAGAACGGGACGAAGCCAGCAACCAACCATTAATCGACGAGACCGATGTGGTCGAGTTCTTCAAACATCTAGGCTTCCAAGCCACCGTCTATCAGGAGAAGCTTCTGCGGGACAAGAGCCAGTTCATCCTTGCTCGTTGGTCGAGGCAGAGCGGCAAGAGCCTCGCCATGGCAGTCGCCGTACTCTTCAACGCTCTCTCAAGGAGAGGGTTCAGAGCTGCTATTGTTGCGCCGAGCAAGCGGCAGAGCCTGAAGATGGTAGACAAGATCTCCAGACTCTTGTCGAGGCTCGGACGGGAAGTGCTTGAGGGTCCGCCGAGGAAGGGGAGGCTCGTTTTCCGGAACGGGTCTGTAATAGAAGCTCTGCCTAACAATCCTGACACTGTCCGGGGCGAGACCTTGAACGTGGTCGTCTTGGACGAGTTCGCGTACATCGAGCATGACAAGGAGTTGTATGATGCGATCATCTTCGCCTTGAGCACTACGAATGGGAGCTTCTATGGGACTAGTACTCCAGGGTCCACGGACACTCTCTTCTACCGCATGGCAACAAATGATGAACAGTTTGCAGATTTCTCACGCCACCACGTTAGCTACAAAGACGCGCTGAAGCCGAACGGTCCCATCGATCCAGAGTTTCTGGAAAAGATCCGGCGGCAGTATCAGACGGACCCGGGACGGTGGAAGCGTGAAATGGAGGCGGATTTCGCTGACGATGAGGACGCGTACTTACCTCTCCAGCTTATCGAGAGTTGCGTGACTGAAGGGCCCGAGACCTTCACCAAGGATGACGTGATAAGCGG
>Ga0209158_1002106_pt1 | contig 12580 bp, 7 predicted proteins | sample GraSoiAngelo_140_FD_185897 | JGI IMG/M metagenome (GOLD analysis project Ga0209158, IMG submission 185897) | Grasslands soil microbial communities from the Angelo Coastal Reserve, California, USA - 14_0929_12_30cm (SPAdes) (version 2) | ecosystem: Environmental > Terrestrial > Soil > Grasslands ...
CATTTATAATGGACACGACAAAACGTTCTTTTTCTTTGCTTATGAAGGCTTTCGCTTGCAGACCGGAGGCTTAGCAGTACTTAGTCTGCCACCGGAAAGCTTTCGCAAGGGCGACTTTTCCGCCTTGTTGCCAGGCACTCAGCTTTTCGATCCCACGACCCGCAACGCGATTCCTGGTAACATCCTGACAAACGACCCCAACTTCAAACCGAGTTCTGTGATGACGAAGGTCTTTGCACTGCTTCCGCCGACCACTGGCGGACTCTCAAACAATGTGATTGGTACTAGCACCGCAAAAACGACCGCAAATCTCTGGGATCTCAAGATTGATCACATTATCTCGGACAAGCAGCGGATTTCCGGCGGCTTTGACCACGGCAATACCCTCAAGGGCGATGTCTTTAGCTTCGGACCGATCTTCGGGCAAAGCACGCCGCAGAGTACTCGGTATGCGCGCTTTAGCCACAACTACGTTTTCAGTCCAACGGTGGTCAACCAATTCCTGTTCGGATTTAGCCGGCGTTTCCGGGGCGAAGTCGCGAACAGCCTCGGCCAGGGATTCCCGGCAAAGATCGGACTTACAGGGGTGCAGAACACGACCTTCCCCTGCATTAAATTTTTCGGCGGCCCTTACCGTGAGGTGCTTAACGCCTGCGGCGACTCGCAATTTGCAGACAACGTCTACCAGGTGAATGATTCCGTGAGCTGGATCAAAGGCAAACACAACTTCAAGTTCGGCGGAGAAGTCCGCATGCTGCAATTCAACGTGCGGCGACTGACAACATCCTCCGGCGAATTCCATTTCAATGCCAAACAGACCAGCAGCTCGACTGGAACCGGAGGAGATTCAGTTGCCAGCGCGCTCTTCGGGCTTGTGGACGAGGAGATCTTGAACTACGGTGCTTTTAGCGGTGTGCGATACAAGAATTACTCCTTCTACGCGCAGGACTCGTACAAGTTGAGGCCCCGCCTAACTCTGAATTACGGCCTGCGCTACGATCTCGACCTGCCGGCCTCCGAAGCGTTTGATCGGTTTTCGGCGGTTGATCCCACTCTTGCCAACCCGGGGGCGGGAAACATCCTCGGGGCTTACACCTATTTCGGAACGGGGACCGGGCGGAACGGGCGGAAGCGTCCACAGGACACCTACAAGAAGGCGTTCGGTCCTAGAGTAGGTTTCGCCTACAAGATTAATGAAAAGACTATATTACGCGGCGGTTATGGAATCTTCTACGAGCCGCTAAGGGAAGGGTCTTTCGCCGACCAGGATGGCCTGGGATTTTTCAATAGGCAGAGTCTGACCTCGACGAACGGCTTCCAAATTGATAATGGTGTGACGCGTATTTTTCCTGATTCTGGACCCTTTACGCCCGAGGGGCAGAATGGCAACGGCGGGGTCATCCTCGTGCCGGGCGGCAGCGTCCGACCCGCAGACATCCAGTCCTGGAATCTCAACGTACAACGCCAGATCACGACAAACCTAGTCATAAGCGTGGCCTATGTTGGTTCCAAGGGCACTCACTTGCCAGCTTTGAACATTATCCCCAACCAGGTGAATCCATCGTTCCTCTCGCTTGGAAGCGACTTGACGAAGAATGCTACTTGCCTCACGAATGGGACATGTCCCACGGCCATAGCTGCCGGCGTTAAGTTGCCCTACCCCGGCTTCACCGGAAACATCAACCAACTTCTGCGACCCTCCCCTCAGTACTTTGACTTCAACCAGGAAGACAACTCCTTCACTCCAGATCGCACTGGCAACTCCACCTACCACGCTTTGCAAGTAAGCGTGAACAAGCGCTTTGCCCAGGGGTTGAGCTTCCTCGTGTCTTATACCGTTTCGAAGAACCTTACCGACGCCGACTCCGCAGGACCGGGCGTTTCCGGATTCATCAGCACCAACAGCTTCATCGGCCAAAATTCGTATAATCGCAGAGCCGAAAAAGCAGTCAGCCAACTCGATACACCGCAAAGTCTTGTGGTGAGCTTCTTCTACGAGTTGCCAGTTGGGCATGGCAAGCGCTACTTGAATTTGGGTGGGGCGCTAGACCGTATAGTGGGCGGCTGGTACGTCTCAGCCGTCGGATCCTACAAGTCCGGAACTCCTACGACGGCATACGGCTCTTGCGGTGGCACGGCGGGCGATGTTTTGTTTGCCGGGTGTCACTTCACTGGGATTGCCCGAGTAAATGTTGTCCCGGGAGTGAGTCAGACAAACAAGAGCTCGAATTTTAATCCTGCCACTACGTCGTTCTACAACTCGGCGGCGTTCTCGCCGGTAGCTTCTTTGGCTTTCGGTAACGAACCACGATCCCTCGCTCATGCCCGCACATTTGGGGAACGGAATGAGAACTTCACGTTAGGCAAGAAAACCAGGATTTTTGGAGAGCGGGCAACGATCGACTTCAAAGCAGAGTTTTTCAATGTCTTCAACCGGCACATCTTCAAGGCACCTGGCGGATTCGACGCTGGCCTGAACAGCCCATTTATTCCCGTTAGCGGTCCCGGTTCAAACTGCCCGGGCCCCTTTGCCTGCGGATTCGGTAGTGTCTCCAACACGTTCGACCCGCGAGCCATTCAATTTGGCTTGAAGATCGCGTATTAAGGCCGCAGAGCTCTGCCCGAGATTGAGCCGGGTAGAGGTCTGCGCATTTGTCTCATACTGAGGTCGCAGCCACATGAGTCATCTCAATCGGCGTGGCTTCATGAAAACGCTCCTGGCGACTGCCGCGAGCGCCACGCCGGCAGGCGTCGATTTCTCTGAAAGAATTGCGTGGCTGTCCCCACAGACGGGAACCGCTTCGGCCTCCACAAATCTTGAAAACGGAGATCAGCAACTCCGGCTATCGCCCGTAGGCGCGCCGCTTGCCTTCCAGAACTTCGTGCGTGTCGGGAACGAATGGAAACCGGCCACGCTGCCTGGCATCCCACTGGTAACCGGGGCTTCGTTTCCGCTGGTGACCTCGTATCTGCGGCGCGAGGGTTTAACCGTTGCCTGCGAAGGGAAAGCTACAGCAGAAAGCCTGGACGGGAAACGCCTGGGATACGATTGGAACGCGGAAATCAGGGCTGTGGACGGTGGTCGTGGCGAGCCCTGGTTCCGGTTCCAGACCACGCTCCATCTGCCGGCACCGGTCAGGTTGCGCCAAGAAGGTCAGGTCGAGCCACAGATCATCACCTGGTTGAGTTCAACTTCCACCTTGATGGAAGGCCAGTCAGGAAGCTGGAGACGGGTGCTGCTCGAGCAGCCAACCCGGAATTCGCTCGGCGCCTGCGGTAACGACTTACCTGCGGTCTATCTGCTGGACCAGAATGTCGGCATCGAGACCATGATGTACTTTGATGTGGGCGACATGGGTTGGATGTCGACCGAAAACCTACCACGCTTCCTGGTTTATCGCTGCTCAAGCATCTCACACATTGAGCGAGACGGAACCCAGCGTCTTGGCGTGGGGCTGATTGCTGACCAGACCACCGGCAACGTGCTTCCTGCAGGCGAGGTGCGGTTCACCTATTGGCTGCTCCAGCGGCCCTTCACTCGCTTACTGACCCAGCAGGAGGCCGTAGCGCGATGGCTGCAGGCGCTGCTTCCAATGTTTGAGGAAAAGCTCACCTGGCCTCCTTGCGCCAGCACCTGGAAGGATTTCGCGGCGGGTACGGTGGAAGACTTGCAAGAGAAGGGCGCGGCGCTGATCGAGGTCAATGGACACACCGGACTGCGCGCATACGTTAAGGCGAGCTCTCAAATCTGGAAGGAAGCAGCCGATAACTTCGAGCTGATGACCGTCGCGGATGTCCTCTGGCCGTCGCTTCTTTATCTCCGGCTGCATTCCTTGCCGAGTTTCGAGCTCGAGTGCCACCAGCTTCTGGCCAGTCTCCCCAGCTTCTATCATGCAGACACTCGCAGCCTGAGCAATGATTTTGTGCGGTCGCCGAATGAAAGGGCGGACTCCTGGTATCCCTTCGAAAATGGCCTCGTCAAGTATCCGATGATCGGAACTTTGGCGGGATTGAAGGGAGTCACGGACAATTTCCTGGAGGCTTTCCAGACCGCCCAGAAGATGGCCCGCCAGTACGGCTATCTCTTCCCGATCTATTACCAGGTATCAAACCTTCGCGCCGAGGGTGCCGGAACGAATTATGCCATCGGCGGTCTTTACGCCTGGGCCGGCGTTCTCGCTCACCGTCTGACCGGGGAAGAGCGCTACCGTGATGAAGCTCGTCGGGCCATTGAAGTGATGTATACCGTTCCTGCTGAGCGGCTGTTCCATGAGCCTCAGGAACTTGCTTACGGCGCACTTGCCGCAGCCGAGCTGGGAATGAGGGATCAGACAGCCTACCTGCTCTACGAACAGCTCCGCATGTTTTATTGGTATTCCGACCCCAGCCAGAAATCCCACGACATCCGCGGAATGGTTCAGGCCGCGGCTTCCATTCTGTATCCCGCTTTCAAGGAGAACGTGGAAGCAATCCTGCCCTGGACGGGAATCATGAAGCGCGGAATCGTTTTTGAGGGTCTCCTGCGGTTTATGGATCAGCAGCGGCGCAACAATTTCTATTTCTTTGAAGACTGCTCGGGGAACCGCAAGCGCCGTGCGTCAGCTTTTGTGCCATTCGAAAACCTCGGAACCTTGGAACTCGGCGGCATGACCGGAAACGTCGGTAAGGAAATCTACGGTGCCGGCGAATCGCTGTGGATGTATCTTATGTTCGAGGCTCTCGGGCATGTCAACGACCGTGAGCTGATGCTGGTCAATCTCGATCTGCTCGACACCTCCGGTGCCAACCAATTCCCCTCGCGCCAGCTCAATTTCATCTTGTTCAACCCGACGGCTTCCTCGCGGTCCGCGGAGATCACCATTCCGCCAGCGCAGAAAACCAAGGTGCGTCTGAGTGAAAAAGGAAAACCCGTCGGCGACACGCTCCAGGTTCCAGGCCAAGCATTCGTGCGGTTGCTGGCGGAATATTGACGCGGGAGTTGTTTGGCGGTTAGCGACAGGAGACTCCTGGTGAAAGCTCTCGGCACGATCCAAACCGGATGTGAAGAGGAGAATTCTTAAGATGACAAACGCAACGAATTTCTCGGGTCGCTTGGCATGGGCTTGTATCGTTCTCCTCGTTGCCATTGCGGCCATAGCGGACGCCCCGTACGCTTTTCCGCTCGGAAAGTGGGCGCGGCTCTCCCAGGATCCCATCGTCTCTCCAAGGGGCGACGGATTTGAATCAGCGGGAACTTTTAATCCCGCGGTCGTGAAAAAAGACGGTAAGTTCGTCATGCTGTACCGCGCGCAAGATCAGAAGGGAACTTCGTCGCTCGGTTATGCCACCAGCGACGACGGGGTTCATTTCGTTCGCCGGTCGGAGCCCGTCCTGGTTGGCGAGACCCCCTATGAGAAAGGCGGCGGCGTCGAGGACCCCAGACTCGTAAAAGTCGGCGACACCTATTACTTGACCTATACGGGATACAACAACATTGACGGCATGGGTTCGGACCACAAAGATGCCCAACTCTGTCTCGCGACATCCAGCGATCTGATCCATTGGAAGCGCCAAGGCGTCATCATAGCGAGCTACAAAGGCAAGTGGAATGTGAGATGGACAAAATCGGGTGCGATCGTCCCGGAAAAAGTTAACGGCAAGTATTGGATGTACTATCTGGCTGACGCTCGCGATCAGTTGACACAAATGGGAGTAGCGTTCTCCGATGACCTGTTGCATTGGACGGAAGCGCTCGACCATCCTGTTCTTTCGAGCCGCGCGGGCGGTTTTGACGCCCAGGTCGTGGAGCCGGGGCCGCCGCCGATCATGACTCTGGAGGGAATCTTGTTGATCTACAACGGCGCAGACGACAAATCGCTGTACTCAACCGGATGGGTTTTGTTCGACAAGAAGGATCCAACAAGAGTTCTCGCTCGCGCGGAGCAACCCGTTTTCGCTCCAGAAAAGGAATGGGAAAAGGTCGGACAGGTGCCCAACGTTGTATTCGTCGAGGGATTGGTTCGTGACGGCAAACGCTGGCTATTTTATTACGGCGGTGCAGACAAGCACGTGGGGGTAGTGACCGCGCAAGAACGCTAAGAACCAAGTTCGCAGAGCGCAGCCGCTCCTGCAATTCCAGCGTCCTCGCCATACCGTGCGAGCACCAGCGGGATATCCTGCGGTGAGGGATTAAGGCATGCGCCCACCCAGCGCCGTCGAATCTCTTCTAGGAACGGAGCCATCATCGAAGACACACCTCCGCCGATGACTATGACGTCAGGCTCTAGGAGATCAATCACATTCCCAAGCCAATACGCCAGCATGTCCACTGTTTCCCGCATCACTTCTCTGGCAACGGGATCGTTCGCCGCGTGGGCTGTTGCGACCATTTCACTCGTTACGCGCTGGGGATCCCCGTCGGCCATCTCCAATAGAATTGATTTCGGATCCTCCGAAACTTTTTGGCGAGCCCGCCGCCCTATGGCCGTTCCAGACGCCAGCGCTTCAATGCAGCCTCGCTTCCCGCAATTACAAAGAGGTCCGTTCCTGTCGATCCCGATGTGGCCGCCCTCTGCTGCGGCGCCGGTGCGGCCGTGGTAGATGCGGCCGTCAAAAATAATGCCTGTTCCTATGCCAGTTCCGATCGAGGCATAGAAAACGTTTCGATAGCCGCGGCCGGCGCCCCATTTTGCTTCAGCAAGCGCGGCGGCATTCGCGTCGTTGTCGATCTTCACGGAAACGCCATACACACGGCGCATCTCTTCGGCTAGTGGGTAGTTGTGCCAGAAAGGGAGATTGGGCGGATTAATGATCACACCGGTGAGGGGATTTAGCGGGCCCGGCGCACAAATACCAATTGCTGACATTTCCTGCTGGTTCGCCGAAGCAGGGAACAGCGCACCGATCGCCGTGGACACTGCCTTCAGGCCATTGGAAGCATGCCCGGTTGTGACCATGGGAGTCCTGCTTCGCGCCAGTATTTCTCCGCGAGCGTCAACCAGACCAGCGGCGACCTTGGTCCCCCCGATATCGACCCCAACGACGACTCTATTTTCATTTTTCATTTGTTTCGTAACCACTGTAAAGTTTAATGTATTTTTTCAGTGGAAGAGCCATGACTATGCAATTGCCAGAAAATACCAGAAAACGACGACTGCAAACGATGAGGAATGCTTGAGAAGGAAAACTTGCATATATAAGGTATGGACGTTCAACTCGCCATTGTCAACTCCCTTTGGTCTTCGAAGATTGAGAATCTTCAGCGATTGATTCGGCCGAGGCTGGCCCATGCAAGGGCAGATGCCCGCCGGCAGTTTCTCGAGAAGTAGATCAGGGGGTCATTTCGCGGGGCTCTTTGAAAGGCAAAATGAAACTCAATACTTATCTCCTAAAGAGCACCGTAGTGGCGGCCCTTGGCGGCCTTCTTTTCGGATTCGATACCGCGGTGATTGCCGGCACCACCCATGCGCTGACGGAGACTTTTCATCTCTCGCCTTCGTCGCTGGGACTGACCGTTGCAGCAGCGCTTTGGGGCACGATCCTCGGCGCCATGCTTGCCGGAATCCCCGGAGACATGTACGGCCGCCGCGATAGTTTGCGCGCCATGGCCGTGCTTTACCTAGTTTCGGCGCTGGGTTGCGCCTTTGCCTGGGGCTGGACCGCGCTGGTGCTTTTCCGCTTTATCGGCGGACTCGGTATCGGCGGCTCCTCCGTGCTTGGCCCCATGTATATCGCGGAAATTGCGCCGGCCAAATGGCGCGGTCGGCTGGTGGGGCTGTTTCAGTTCAACATTGTATTTGGCATTTTGCTCGCTTACTTTTCGAACTATGTCTTCGGAACGATGCAATTAGGCGCCACTGAATGGCGATGGAAACTCGGAATTCCCGCCGTCCCCGCGCTGTTCTTTCTGCTGATGTTGTTCGGTATTCCGCGCAGCCCTCGCTGGCTGGTCAAGAAACAGAGGACCGCCGAAGCCAGAGACGTCCTTCGCATGGTGGGTGAGGAAGACTACGAGCAGGAGCTGCAGGACATTATCGTATCCATCGACGCGGAGCATGCCGCCAATGATTCGCTATTCTCCTGGAAGTACCGCCTGCCGATTTTTCTGGCCGTCTCGATCGGCATGTTCAACCAGCTGTCCGGAATCAACGCGATCCTCTATTATTTGAACGATATTTTCGCTTATGCTGGCTTCAGCAAAGTGTCTTCCGACCTGCAGGCCGTGGCCATTGGGGCAACGAACTTGTTATTCACGATGCTGGCTATGTACGTCATCGATCGCATCGGCCGCAAGGCACTGTTGCTGATCGGCTCGGTGGGTACGGCGGCGTGTCTCGGAGGCGTTGCCGCCATCTTTTTCACTCGCAGCCACCAGAATCTTCTCGTATGGCTGCTGGTCGGCTATATTGCTTTCTTCGCGTTTTCCCAGGGGGCGGTCATCTGGGTTTTCATCAGTGAAGTCTTTCCGAATCGCGTAAGGGCCAAGGGCCAAAGTCTGGGCAGCTTTTCTCACTGGTTCATGAATGCGCTCATCTCCGGAATCTTTCCACTCCTGGCCGCGTCCTCCGGCGGATATCCTTTCGTATTTTTCTCTCTCATGATGGGACTTCAGTTTTTCGTGGTCCTATTTATATACCCTGAAACCAAAGGCGTGTCCCTCGAGGAGATGCAGAAGAAGCTGGGGATCGCTTAAGCTGATCCGCACCACACAACTTTTTCCACCCATTCCGTACCTGAAACGTGCCCCGCTGCGCCCAATTCGAGCACCCTTTGCAAGCCCGGTTCTTCTCGGGGACTTGCTCGTGGGTCGGCCGCAGCCGATTCAGGGATCAGGAGAATCTCCTTGGGAATCCCGCTCACCATGGTGTTTCCCCCTCGCTCAAAATTTTTCACGCACGCCGACCGTGCCACGGCGACGCGCACAACATGGAGCTCTCAAAAGCACCGTGCAGAATCCATGAAAAAAGCCCTCGTCGACCGCTACCAGATTTCCGCCAATCGCCTCACCACAGCCGGCTTCGGCGCCTCAAGACCGAAAGCCACCAACGACACCGTCGAAGGCCGCGCCCTCAACCGCCGCGTCGAACTCGTCCGCAGAATAGCATGCTATTCCTTGCTTTTTTCCCCAGCGGCACGGCACCCATGGTGAGGGCGTCGAATCATATAGTGGATGACTGAGTGCCAAATCCAAGCTCTACAGGCTGATTCCCAACTGCCAAAACACAAAGCTCCATATGTCGACATTGTCTTCGAGCTGCTTGCTGATAGGCTTGCCGATGCCGTGTCCTGCTTTACTATCAACGCGCAACAGGATTGGGCGCTCTGGGCCGTTGGCCGCCTGCGCCTGGAGGAGTGCGGTCATCGTGTTGGCGTGCATGGGGGTCGACACGGCTGTCGCTATCTGCTGTCATGGACAAGATGGCAGGATAGACGATTCCTTGTTTCACGTGCTGATAGGGAGAGTAGGAGTATAACCACTCAAAGTCTTTGGGGTCATGGTTCAGCGGATGTTCAGTCCCAGCGGATCCAACCCCGTCACGGGCACATGGGACAGGTTGGAGCCAGTGAGCTCGGTCACTGGCAGGCTTTCGGTTTCCGGTCAGCGGTAGGATCTGCTGGCACTCGGCGAGCCTGAGCTCTCGTAGTCCAGGCACCTGCGAGACCTGCTCGGGAGCGGTTCGATCTGCCAAGCCAGATCTCCAGCGGGCTTCGGTTCCTGGGACAGGTGGCACGCTGGGATTTGCCGGGCGGATTCTTTCCGTTTCCTGGAGCAGGGTTGGATCTGCTCGGGATAGGTTGAGCATGCTCGGACTCGGCCAGCAGATTTCTCGAGAGCTTTGGGTTCCAGGATCAGGCTTTGATTTTCCTCGGACTGTTTGAGCGAGGTTGGACTGAGCTTTGTCTTCGTTCCCTACCAAGGGCACGCCCGTCCGGTTGTCACAGTGTACGCTTGCCGCTGGGGTTGGATCTGCCAGACCCGATTTCGCCCAGCATCTCGATCGAGGGGCGTTGTGGCTGTTGGGATTCCCAAAGCACATGGGGAGCACTGGGCCGGGGACCCCGGCTGGGCAGAGAACAAAGCAGCCCTGGCTATCCGGAACTGGAAGACATCGCATGGGGTGACGCGAATGCGGCTGAGGCTGACAGGAGGGAGGCTTCGGCCTTGCTCACCGAATTAGTTGAGGGGGATCACCCGCAACACAGGCCCGTCTACGGGGGCATGACCATAGAGGAACTCAGGCAGCGAGTCGGGCGCAGGGCCAGTGCCGCCGAGTCTTAATCATCATCCCCCCGCGCTGCTGGGCCATCATTGCAACCCCTTCTACCCAGGCAAGCCGTCCATTTGACAGCAAGAGGCTGGTGGATTACCTTGCCCCGAGTGGCGATGAAGTTTCTTTGGAGATTAGTTCGTCGATGCCCCTACTGTAGCAGTTCCACGGTGCGCCGCTCCAGGCGGCAAAATCTGTTTGAGGCCATAGCACTGGCCTTGCTGCTGCTTCGTCCCTACCGCTGTCAGGCCTGCGACCTTCGTCACTACAATTTCGTGTTTAGCAAGAGTGGCCACCCCGCGTATACCGCGTTGGGTCAGTAGCTCCTGGAGGTGCTGATGTCAATTCCAATTGAAAATTTTGTTGCACCGGCGCTGACAAGAGTGGCCACGCCGCGTAATGCCGCGTTGGGGCAGTAGCTCCAGGAGGTGCTGAAATCCTCTGCCCGCAGGCGAGCGCGGTCGGCGACGAGGCGGGGCGTGGAGTCGGCACGTCCGAGGATAGGATGGGCACGGCGCGCATCGCGGAGGCGATCTTGCGCGACGAGCAAGCGGTCATTCCCATTGGCTCATTCAATCCGAAATACGGAGTCACCCTTGCTGTGGCAAGCGTCCTCAGCCGGCACGGCCTGAGCCAAATCTTCGAGCCGGAGATGTCTGAGGAGGAGCGACAGGGGCTTCAGCGCAGCGCCGACATCCTGCGGAATGCAGTGGCTCGAACGACTCAAGGGTTACCTTGGGTCGAAAGACAGATCAGAAGGCAAGACGCGATTCGTTCATTTTACGAATAGGTGCGGCCACACTGACCCTACAGGATGCGGCTACCTTTGCCCGATAGCAGCCCTACACCCCTGCCCTGTCAGGCAGTGTGCGCCATATATATATAGAGAGACCGTACCACGGCCTACTATGACGCGCGGCACGCGACATCCGGCCGGATGCGCCATAGGCGCGCGGCGCCGGCCGCCCTACCGCGCCTGACGCTCCATATTGGACGCTACGCACCCAACGGCCATTCTAATGGACAAGGCGCCTATCGGCCTACCGTTACGGGAGTGCGGAGAGTCTTCTAGTTGTGCCGGAGTGCTGGCGCTATGCTAGGGTGCGGCAGGTAAGCGTAGCAGGCAAGGATAGATTACCACGGGCGCGACTGCGTGCCGGGCGCACTCCACGACTAGCCTACCCGGGCAGGCAAGGCGCGCCTACCGGGCGCGACTACCCTAACACGGCCGCACCCTAGCGCGCCTAGCGTTCCTACAGGCAGGGAAACCCCTGCGAACCCCTACCGTACAGCGGTGGCCTACCGTTCACAGACAGGCATAAAGAGGATAGCTGATAGCTGCGAGAGTGCGCCCGGCAAAGGGTGCGAGGATACCCCTCGGGCACACCACGGCGCTAGCGTGCTACTGACCAGAGTGCAAGGGTGCGAGAGTGCGCCCGGCAAGGCGTAGCTGCGCAGCATAGGCGCGCTTAGCGTGCTAGTGTACCAGTAGAATCAATAGGTTAGCTGTGCTGGTAGGGTGCAAGGGTGCGAGCGATAGTGTGGCAGGATGCGTGCTAGGGTGCAAGGCAAGCGAGTGTTATCATACACTTACGATAAGTTATTGATTCAAAGGGGGATGGGGGGTCGCTTTACTAAGTCCTTTGCTTCTGGCAACCGCGCGCAGACAATCACACACACTCTCGGGAAATGAGAAATCCATTTCTCCGGGATTTCGGGAAATTGTGTCCGGAAAATGGACACTTTCGTTCGTAAAATGAACTACCAGTAGCGCCTGGAATAGTAACGCCGGCGGTAGGGGCGCGGTTGGGCGAGCATCAAGAGGAAGACGCAGATCAAAGCTATGAATAGAAAAACAGCGATCCATGTCAGGGTGCCCGCCACCACCACCGCTGCGGCGCCGAGGATGTATTTCAGTACCGGCTTGATGGTGCGCCAGAAACAGAGGATCACCTGTTTGACCAGGTGGAGCGTCTGCTTCGTGGTAGACCACTGGGCGATCTCGGCGGCTAGCGCAGTCCGCCTGGCCTGCTCGGCATCCGCCTTGGCCAGTGAGCTCGGTCACTGGCAGGCTTTCGGTTTCCGATCAGCGGTAGGATCTGCTGGGGCTCGGCGAGCCTGAACTCTCGTAGTCCAGGAGCCTGCCAGACCTGCTCGGGAGCGGTTGGATCTGCCGAGCCAGATCTCCAGCAGGCTTTCGGTTTCTGGGAGGCTGGAGCATGCTGGGATCTGCCGAGCCGATTCCTCTGGCGGTCTTTCCGTTTCCTCGCGGCTGGTAATTTCCCGAACACTCTGACCCCCAGGGGAGGGGGCACCAAAAAAATTCGAATTTC
>Ga0209158_1002107_pt1 | contig 12575 bp, 10 predicted proteins | sample GraSoiAngelo_140_FD_185897 | JGI IMG/M metagenome (GOLD analysis project Ga0209158, IMG submission 185897) | Grasslands soil microbial communities from the Angelo Coastal Reserve, California, USA - 14_0929_12_30cm (SPAdes) (version 2) | ecosystem: Environmental > Terrestrial > Soil > Grasslands ...
AAGATGTGCGCGACAAGTTTCGCAAGGCGCTGGCGCTGCTGGACAAATATAACCTCATGGTTTCGCCGATCTATCTTGACTTCCTGCGCGGTGAGCGGGAACTGGACTGTACTGCCTGGGGCACGCCCACCTTCAACCCGCGCGGCTGGAAGGGACCGTGCTACCTGATTACCGATGATCACTACCGCTCGTACCGGGAACTGATTGAAAAGACGCCCTGGGAGAAGTACGGCCCGGGAAATGATCCGCGCTGCTTGGATTGCATGATGCACGTTGGCTTTGAACCGTCGCCCATCCTGGGCGCAAAGCGCCAACTCGGCGACACCTGGAAGATGCTGAAGTGGCAATTTTCCGGCCGTATGGGCGGGAATCGAAAAAATGCGAATGGCACGAGCGGCGACGGCCTCGGCCATGGAGACGGAGCGGCGATGCCTCCGCCGCAGGATCTGGTCTCTTCTGATGGAAGACTGCGGGTCCTATGACGACTTTAGTCACAGGCGCGAGTGGTTTTCTGGGTAACCACGTCGTGCGGCTGCTCGCGGAACGTGGAGAGCGGATCCGCGTGCTACTCCGGCCGACAAGCCCGACGAGACTGCTCGAAGGGTTGGCCGTCGAGCGCGTCTCGGGCGATCTGCGCGATCCGGCCTCGTTAGACAAGGCCGTGGCTGGTGTGCGCATCGTTTATCATTTGGCCGCCGATTACCGTTTGTGGGCGCGCGACCCGCGTGAGATTTATGAATCAAATGTCCAGGGCACGCGGAACTTACTCGAGGCCGCACGGCGTGCCAAGGTAGAAAAATTCGTTTATACGAGCACGGTGGGTACCGTGGCGGTTCCGCGCGACGGCGTGCTGCCTGATGAGAGTCTCGTTACTTCGCTTGATGAGATGGTCGGCGCGTATAAGCGTTCGAAGTGGCTCGCCGAGCAGGAGGCGTGGAAAGCGGCCGATGCAGGATTGCCGGTGGTTGTCGTGAACCCCACGACGCCGGTCGGACCGGGTGATGCCAAGCCGACGCCGACCGGCCGGATCATTATCGATTTTTTGAATGGGCGCATGCCTGCCTACGTGGACACGGGTTTGAATTTTGTGCCGGTCGAAGACGCCGCTGCGGGCCACCTTCTGGCCGCCGGGCGCGGGCGCATAGGCGAACGCTACATTCTTGGTGGCGAGAACCTGACACTGAAGCAGGCCCTGGAGATTCTTTCCCAAGTATCGGGACGCCCCACACCGCGCATACGGGTTCCGCATGTTTTGGCTCTGGCAGCGGGCTATGCGAACGCAGCTCTATCGCGACTGATCCGAAGCGAACCGCGGATTCCCCTCGAGGGCGTGAAGATGGCGCGGCACAGCATGTTCGTCAATACGCAAAGAGCCCGGGCTGAGCTGGGATTTTTGCCCAGTCCGGTCACCGCGGCGTTCGAACGGGCAGTACGCTGGTACGAATCGAACGGGTATGTGCGAATCGCGCGTCGCGCTCATATCGCGGCTGCACGAGCGGCCTGAAGAAACTTAAAGCCTGCCCGGGAAGTTGCAGTACGAGGATGAAGATCCTGGTAACGTTCGCGGTAGCAAGCGAATTCGCAGCCTGGCGCCGGCAGCATGATTTCCGGCAGGTCGCGCACGAACCATTCGCGCTGTATCTCTCGGAGATCGCCGGCAACACAGTCCGGGCGCTGCTGACCGGCATGGGCACGACCGCCGCGACAGAAGCGACGCGCTGGGCACTCGAGTCACCGGCTGATATCTGCATTTCGAGCGGGTTTGCGGGCGCGTTGAACGCGGAATTGGGCGTGGGCGCGGTTCTCGCAGGGCGCGTCGTGCTGCAGGCGGAACGGGAACTCGCTGTGGCGAGTGATCATCAGCTTCTTGCGGTCGCCCAAGATGCGGGAGCGCGACAGGTCGATCGATTTCTTACCTCGGAGCATCTGATTGCGGATGCCGCCCAGAAGATGGCGTTGGCCGGTGAAGCAGATGCTGTGGAGATGGAGAGCTTCGTGATCCTGGCGGAAGCGGCTCGCCATGGCGTGCGCGCCGCAGTGATTCGTTCCGTGAGTGACAGGGCCTCATGCTCCTTGCCTTATGATTTCGATCAAGCCCGCGATGCACGCGGGCAAATCAGGATGAGTGCTTTAGTGAGCCAAATGATCCGTCAGCCGCAGCACCTGCCCGCGCTGTTGCGCTTCGCCCGCGACTGCAGGTGCGCGGCCCGGGAACTGGCCGATTTTCTGGATCGTTATCTCCAGCTGCTCAGCGCCCGCCTCGACCTTTCGCAATCGGAGATGGTGGCTGCGACATGACCATCGCGCCCAATCTCATCGCAGACGCCGAACACCGCGCTACGCTACCCGAGAAGATGCGTGCGGGAGTGTATCGCGGCCCGGGGCGCGTGGCGACCGAGTATGTTCCTGTTCCAGCAATCGCCGAGGGCGAAGTCCTGATTCGGGTGGCCGCCTGCGGCATCTGCGGGACAGATCTGAAAAAAATACAGCATGGCTTCATTGCTCCTCCACAGATATTCGGACACGAGGTCGCCGGCACTATCGCCGCCGTTGGCCGCGGGGTTCGCCGTTGGAAGGAAGGTGACCGCGTCGTCAGTTTTCATCACGTGCCTTGCGGTGCTTGCTTCTATTGTGACCGGCGGCTTTTCTCACAATGCCTGGCTTACAAGACAGTGGGACTCACAGCAGGTTTCGAGCCCAATGGGGGAGGCTTTGCGGAATACGTGCGGGCAATGCCGTGTATCGTCGAGCGAGGAATGGTGGAAATTCCGCCGGGCATAAGCTTCGAAGAAGCAACATTCGTGGAGCCCGTGAACACCTGTCTGAAAGCAGTGGAGAAGGCGCACGTGGAGGCCGGTGAGGCTGTAGTGGTTATCGGCCAGGGACCCATCGGCCTGCTGCTGATGTTGCTCGCACGGCGGGCCGGCGCTCGTGTGTTTACCACCGACCCGATGCCGGAGCGGCGGGCCGCCAGCGAGCGCTTGGGTGCGGAGGCAACATTTGATCCTCTGGCTTGTTCGCTTGCGGAGGAAGTCCGGAAACGTACGGCCGGCCGTGGAGCAGACGCGGTGCTGGTCGCGGTTCCCTTGCCGTCAGCGGTGTCCGAGGCGCTCGCCGCCGCGCGGCCTGGCGGCCGTGTGCTTCTCTTTGCCCAGAATGATCCGCACATGAAGGTCGAATTTCCCGCCGCCGATATAGGAGTGGCGGAGAAGGAGATCCTCGGGAGTTACAGCGCCGCTGTGGATCGCCAGGAGGAATCGGCGAACCTGGTCTTTTCGCGGGTGCTGCCCGTATCAGCGCTCATCACACATCGTTTTTCTCTAGAGGAATTCGGCGCGGCATTGTCGCTTGCTGCACGGCCGAACAACTCTTTAAAAATTCTGGTCATTCCTTGATATGGCCTTCACGGGTTTACTGGCCTTAATCACATCTGCTGAGCGGAATTCGAATTGATGGAAACTCTGACACAGCCGTTGACGGAAACCAAAGCAAGCGGGCATATGACCGCCGCCGTGCTCTACGGCAGCGAAGATCTGAAAATCGAGAAGATCGATATCCCGGCTCTGTCGCCCGACGAAGCGCTGGTGCGGGTGAAGGTCGCGCTCACATGCGGCACCGATCTCAAGGTCTGGAAACGCGGTTATCATGCGCGGATGATCACGCCGCCGGCGGTCTTCGGGCACGAACTCGCCGGGGTCGTCGAGCAGGTTGGCCCGGAGATTGCCGAGAATTTGGCTGTAGGCACACGTGTGGTGCCGGCAAACTCTGCCCCTTGCGGAGCATGTTTTTTTTGCCGCAATGAACGCAGCAATCTTTGCGAGGATTTGCTCTTCAATAACGGCGCCTACGCTGAATACATCCGCATCCCCGGCCGCATTGTGCGGAAGAATATGCTGGAGATTCCGTCAAACGTATCCTTCATGGATGCCGCAATGGCGGAGCCGCTCGCGTGCGTCCTGCGGGGGATTCACGAAACCGGGGTGCAGCCCGGCGAGACCACGGTGTTGATTGGTTGCGGGCCGATCGGTTTGAAATTTATCCGTATGCTTTCGTGCCGTAGCGTAAACGTCATTGCACTGGGCAAGCGGCCTGGGCAGGTGAAGGCGGCCGAGCGCATGGGAGCGCGGGCTGCCTTTGATGTCAGCACCCTTTCTGATCCCATCAGCGCGGTGCGCCGTCTCACAGAAGGCAGCCGGGGCGCTGATTCGGTCATTGAGGCGGTAGGCTCGCCGCGTACCTGGGACTGGGCCATACGGATGGTCCGTTGCGGCGGGACAGTGAATCTCTTCGGGGGCTGCCCGCAGGGCACCCGGGTCGAGCTCGATCCTACGGCACTGCACTATTCTGAGATCACCATCAAGTCTACATTTCATCACACCCCACGTTTTATTCGGGAGGCGATGGAGGCCATCGCCCGCGGCGAAATTCGCGCCCGGGATTTCGTCAATGCGGAAATTCCGTTGTGCGAACTTCCTTCGATGTTCCGACACATGAAGCATCGAAATGGCGAAATGAAAGTCGCGGTGATCCCCTAGGCGGGCACGCACGCCGCTGCGCATTCATCGAGTCCATGCGCTCACCTGAAATCGAGATTGCTGCGTCGTTGCCGCCGCCAGGCTGCCCCGTGGCGGAGGCGGAGCATTACACGCGTTGGCTGGCGACGCACCATTACGAAAATTTTCATGTCGTATCCTGGATGTTGCCGAGGGACCTGCGTCGGCATTTCTATAATGTTTACGCCTATTGCCGCTGGGCGGACGATCTTGGGGACGAAGTGGGAGACGCGGCGCATGCATTGGAACTGCTCGACTGGTGGGGGAACGAGTTAACGCTTTGCTATGAAGGCCAGCCCTGCCATCCCGTTTTCGTGGCGCTCGCGCAAACAATTCGTGAGTTCGATATTCCTGCGCAACCCTTCCGCGATTTGCTGACCGCCTTCCGGCAGGACCAGACCGTACATCACTACGACACCTGGGAGGGCCTGCTCAGCTACTGCCGTTATTCGGCAAACCCGGTCGGCAGGTTGGTGCTTTATTTATGCGGTTACCGCGACGCAGAACGGCAGCGGCTCTCCGATGCCACGTGCACGGCCTTGCAGCTCGCCAATTTTTGGCAGGATGTCTCACGAGACTTGGAGAAAGGGCGGATCTATATTCCGGTTGACGCCCTACAACGTCACGGACTGGAAGTGAAAGACATCGAAGGTCGCGTTTTTGACCAGCACTACGCGGCGCTGATGCGCGAGTTAATTGCGCGCACGCGGGAACTTTTTGCCCAAGGATGGCCACTGGCTGCCAGTGTGGACTGGCGTTTGAGCGTGGACATCGAGCTCTTCAGCCGAGGTGGTATGGCGGTTCTGGACGCCATCGAGTCGATGGGCTACAACACCTTGGTGAAACGACCCGCCATCAGTGGACCCCAACGCCTGGTCCTCCTTGGCCGTACGCTGGCGAGCCGCATTCTTCCGGAACGGGGTGCGCGCAAAAGTTTAGAGACTGTGATGAGCGACACCGGCGCAGCCAGCACTGGGGTGCGCGAAAAGAATAGCCGCGCGATAGACCGCTCTTACGAGCGTTGTCGAAGCGTGGCGCGAAACGCTGCCAGCAATTTTTACTATGCGTTCTATATGCTGCCGCGTCCGAAGCGCGATGCTCTTTGCGCCATCTACGCCTTTATGCGCCTCGTCGATGATATTTCTGATTCGCCAGGGGGTTCGGCCACTCAACCGAGTGAATATGCTCTCAAACGAGCGGGGCTGAGCCGCTGGCGCGTGCTGCTGGACGAATGCGTGGCAGGCAATACGAGTGGGCACGCAATCCTTCCGGCCTTCGCCGACGCAATCAAACGTTATCGGATTCCTTCCCGGTATTTCCATGATTTGATTTCCGGCGCGGAAATGGATCTGCTGGAAACGCGTTACGCGACCTTTGGGGCTCTGCAGGAATACTGCTATCGTGTGGCGGGCACCGTGGGGCTCACTTGCTTGCACGTTTTTGGCTTTCAAGACCCCCACGCGACGGAACTGGCAGAGCATCTTGGGATCGCTTTCCAGCTTACTAATATTCTGCGCGACGTCCGCCCCGACCTTGCGCTTGGCCGCGTGTATATCCCTGCGGAGGATTTCGCGCGTTTCGGATGCGGCATGGCAGAGCTGGAGCGCGGAGTAGTAACTCCGTCGGTCCGGGAATTGCTTCGATTTGAAGCGGAACGAGCGTGGCGATTTTATCGCGAAGGAACTCGGCTCATTGGCAAGGTCGATGCGGACAGCAAGGCGGCTCTGTGGGCGCTTGTGCGCATCTACAGCAGTTTGCTTGCCCGTATTGAGGAGCGCGATTTTGATGTGTTTTCCGCGCGAGTGCGGCTAAGCGCTCCGGAGAAGGCGGGCATCCTCTTGCGTGCTCGGGTGGGCTGGTGGTCGGAGGCGGATGTCCTCGAAGAGCGCGATCGTGATCGGCGCCGGCCTGGCGGGACTGTCCTCGGGCGTCGCGCTAGCTGAAGCCGGATTCCGGGTCAAATTGCTCGAGCAGCGTCCCTTTTTGGGGGGCCGAGCGTCCTCCTACAGCCTGCCGGATGGCGAAGAGATCGATAATTGCCAGCATGTAACGCTGGGTTGCTGCACGAATCTGGACGATTTCTATCAGCGCGTGGGCGCGCTAGGAAAGATCGCCCGTTATCGACGTCTCATTTTCATAGACTCTAGGGGCCATCGTGCCGTCGTGGATGCTTCGCCTTTGCCCGCACCGTTTCACCTCGCGCCTTCCCTGGCCTTTTATCCCTCACTCAGTTGGCCAGAACGGCGCCGGATTGGCGAAGCAATGCTGTCGATTGCACGGCGTGGCGGGCGCAACAATGACGGTGACGCTGTCGGATGCAGCATGCTGGATTGGCTGCGCACGCACCGGCAAAGCGAGGAAGCCATCTCGAGGTTCTGGTCCACTGTGCTGGTCAGCGCGTTGAACGAGGAGCTAGTACGCATGGAAGCGCGTTATGGCCTGGACGTTTTCTGGAAGGCATTTCTTTCTGCCCGCTCAGGATACATCGTGGGTATTCCGCGTGTTCCTTTGGGGGAGCTTTATGAAGGCTGTCGCGCGGCAATCGAGCAGCGGGATGGGGAAGTGATATGCCGGGCGGCAGTGCGTGGTTTGAATGAGGAGGATTGCAGAATCTCAGGTGTGGCGATGGATGGCGGTCGGCAATACAGCGCGGATTTCTACCTTCTCGCTGTGCCGCATGAGGCTGCGCTCAAGCTCTTGCCTGAGCGCATTGTGGCAAGTGAACCGCAGTTCCGCCAGATTCGAAACCTGCAAGTATCGCCGATCACCAGCGTGCATTTCTGGTTCGACCGAGACGTCATGGCGGAGCCATTCGTGACGGTGCTTGACCGTACCACCCAATGGATCTTCAATAAATCGCGCTTGAGTGAAGGCCGGGGCGAAGGGCGATACCTGCAATCGGTGATCAGCGCCTCGTATGGGCTCATGCAGCGCTCGCGCCAGGAGATCATTAATCTGTGCCTCGGCGAATTACAGCAGGTTCTGCCCGAGACACGAAAGGCGCGGCTCGTCAAGGCCACGGTGGTGAAAGAAACTGCCGCAACGTTTTCACCGCAACCCGGCTCGGATCGCTGGCGGCCCTCACAGCGCACTCCGCTGCCTAATTTGTTTTTGGCTGGAGACTGGACAGCAACTGGATGGCCCGCCACGATGGAGGGCGCCGTCCGCAGCGGATATTTGGCCGCGGAAGCCATCCTTTCCGCCTGCGGTGAACCGAAATGCCTGCTGAAGCCCGAGTTGCCGGCCGAGGGTTTGGCACTCTATTGGGTTCGGAACAAAAGGCCTGATCCCTCAAATTGAACCCACAAGTTGAAAGTTCCAGAGGAGAGGCGGATGCCACGCAGAGAAGCTCAGCGGGTTCAGGTATGGTAGGCACGCCTTCGAGCCTCGCTGTCCATCCGCTCGATCCCGACAGGATTGGGTAATCCCGTGATCCGAGGGAAAATGCGCCCTTGTCCAGGCCATCTCGCGGTTTACAGTTCGACGGATGCGAGCCGGCACTGGCGCAAGCAACGAACGAGGGCTGCCCTCCCGTGACGGCTGCGTGTTGGTTCTCCCGGAGGCGTTTTCGACGACACGAAGGCGATCCAGCCGGGCTTTATTTCGGAACTGAAACCGTACAGCTCTTCTACTCATCTAATGAGGGTAGCCAGTGGCGATTGCTCCCGAACTTCCTGCCGCCTTTCTTTCGATTGAGACGGCAACCGTTTGAGACTGTAGCGGAATTTTCTCCACGTAAGGGTCGCAAGTTACGCAGGACTTCTTGAGCAACGTGTGTCGGGTTTCCCTGTTGCTGGCTGGTATTGCGGGTTATCATCAAAACATCCCCAAGGAGGTATCTTTTGGAGCGGAAGTATAGCCAAAGGGGCTACATGGAGTCCGATGCCCCGAAAAAGAAAGAGAAGCGTCCACCGGAACATCGCGCGCGGCAGGAGCAAATCGGGCCGCGGACTCCGCGAATGGTGGGGACAATCACGCGTGCGCGTTGCTCAAATTGCGGCGCCGTTCTGCAAACCGGGTTTGACCCCAAAGGGACTTGCCCGCGCTGTGGTTTCGAGCTTCATTGCTGCAAGCAGTGCGCATACTTTGACACTGCGGCGCAGTTTGAGTGCACGCGGCCGATACCCGAGCGCATTGCCAAAAAAGACGCTCGAAACGACTGTACCTTTTACGCGTTCCGCACGACCATCGAGAAGGATACGGCCCCTACTGCGGCGACCGTTTCGCCGGCGTCCCGGACCGGAGGGTTTGCCTCGATCCGGCCAAACGACGCTCGCAAGGCGTTTGACGACCTGTTCAAGAAATAGCTCGTCATCCTGGGTTGCACTGCCCGCCAAACTGGCACTGCTGGCTATTCTTTTTCTGGGCTTGCAGAACTGAGAACGCTATCCCGGCAGCGGCGCGCACCGGTCCGTGGAGTAATCGCTGGTTCACGTATCTGGTTGTGAGTGCTGCTACTGTGCACTCGCCGAACGCGACGCGTTTAACCTTGCAGCTCTGTCGACCTGCATTGAATTGGGGGTTGAAATCAAATGCCGGAGTGTTATTCTGAGTTTAGCCTTGCGTCTCAGATCTGATCTGCGATCGCATCCCCTTTTATTCCTTCTATGCAGGTGCCCGCATGAAAATCAGCATCAGCTATCGGCATATCGAATCACCGCGAGCGGTCGAATCGGCATTGAATCGGCACGTTTCGAAGATCGGAAAACTGTTGAAATCCTATCAACCGGACCTCATCCAGCTCCACGGCGGATTTGAGAAGCAGCCCCACCGGCCCGAGTACATTTTTTCCGCGAACCTCTCTTTGCCCACCGGCACCTTACACGCCAACGGGGAGGGTCCGGATGCCGCCACAAGCGCACGAAAAGCTTTTGTCGAGCTCGAGGGGCAGATCAAAAAGCACCAGGCTCGCCTCCGTAAGGACTACGAATGGAAACGCAAGCGCGGGAAGGCCGAGCAAGCCCTCGCTTAAGAGCTACCTCTTCACAAATCTTTTCCGGAACCTATTTGTCGAGGGTGGAGAGATCGAAAGCGTCATGTTCCGCGGTGGAGACGTGCACGCCGGTCCCCGAGGATTGCACATCGCCGCCGACCACGTAGAAACGATTGCCGATGATGCCGCCTGCCAACCCGTGCCGCGACACAGGCAACGACGGTATCGATGTCCAGGCGTTGCGCGCCGGATCATAGGCCTCCACCGCGCGGAATGTGGCCATCATCTGCGGGTCTTGAAATTCCCCTCCTGCAACAAAAATGCGGCCGTTGTACGCGCCTGCCGCCAGCGCGCTTCGTGCGGTAGGCATACGGGCGCGCGGCGGTCCCCAGCTATTCGTTGCCGGATCATATTCCTCGACCACAGAAACATCCGTAGAGAGTCCGATAAACGCGGCTCCCACGCGCCCGCCGATCACGTAGATCTTCCCATTAACCACGCCAATCGCGGCATGATTCCGGGGAGTTGGCATCGGCGCGCGTTCGCGCAATGTGTTCGTGGCCGGGTCGTATTCTTCCACCGTTCCCAGGCAGACCTGCGGGTGCGTCTGATCGATGGAAACTTGATTCGAGCCGGGAGGCGTGCTGGCGCCACCGATCACATAGATTTTGTCGTTCACTACCGCCGCCAAAGGCGAGCCGCGCTTGGTGGGAAGCGGCGCCAGGGCCTTCCAGGTGTCGTTCGCCGGATCATATTCCCAGGAATTATTGATGGGCACCCACGCTGCCGGACCACTCTGGGGCGCAACGAATCCGCCAAATGCGTAGATTTTGCCGTGATATTCGGTCAGGGCGACGTGATGAGCCGGCAAGGCCATCGGCTTTTTCTTCGTCCAACGGTCGCTGGCGGGGTCGTATTCGTAGACCAATCCAATAGGCGTCCATATGGGAGCTGAAACCAGTCCCGCAAATACGTAGAGCTTACCGTTCGCTGCGACGCCAAGTATTTCCTCGTTCGGCTCCGGAAATGGCGCCAACTGCACCCATTTACCCTGTGCGAACACGGCGGGTGCCGTCGCCACCAGGAGCAGAGCCAACCTGATTACGCGCAGTCGTCGGGAACCCCAATTCATCGCAAGACGCATCGTCTCAGTCTCCTTCCTCTCGCTGATTTCCCGAGCATTGCGAGTCTATGAACGGAATACCTAGATATGGCTCCGCCAATATACACAATATGCCCGCTTGTCGGAATATCTCTCCTGTGGCGTGGCAATCCGATCACGCGATTGTGCTGGCGACGCCCACACGCGAGCCACTCCGCCACGGATCAGCATAAGCCCGATTCCGGGATTTTCGCTATGTTAAGATAACGCTAAACGCTGAGGACGAATCAAGCGGCCCATCGGAGGCCCCATGAAAGAAGTTAGTGTCGGAATTATCGGAACCGGCTGGTGCGGCGGCATACGTGCCGAAGCCTGTGCCGCGAGTCCCTTTGTGCGCGAATTACACATCGCAGAGATCCGAGAGGACCGGCTGAAAGAAGTGGCCGCGAAGACCAAAGCAATGACTGCCACGGCGGATTATCACCGCTTGCTCGAAAATCCAGCCATCGACGCCATCATGATTTCCGCCACACCGGAGACCACTCATTATCCGATGGCCAAGGAGAGCCTCCGGGCTGGCAAGCATGTGCTTCTCGAGAAGCCCATTGCCCTCGAGCTTTCCGAAGCCGACGACTTGATCGCCTTGGCGCGCTCCAAACGCCTGCTGTTTACGATTGGGTATTCGCAGCGCTTCAATCCTAAGTTTGCCTACGTGAAGCGCTCGATCGACGACGGCACAATCGGCCAACCCGTCAGCGCGCTGGTGAGCCGGCACATCACCCGCAATCTCGGGAAGAAAATTGGCGGCCGCATCAAGCTCTCGCCTGCAGCGATGGAAGCGACGCACGACATCGATTTCGTTCTCTGGTGCTTTGCGCCTCGCAAACCAATCCGCGTTTATGCACAGGAAGTGAGCAAAATCATGCAGACGACCCACAATGTTCCCGATTGCGCCTGGATCATGGTGACGCTGGATGACGGTTGCGTATTCACCATCGGCGCAGGATGGGTTCTCCCGCCGGCTTATCCCAATTTTGCATCCACGTGGATCGAGATGGTTGGTACCGAGGGTGCAATAATGGTGGACGACACGCATCGTGACGTCACTCTCAATACTATGAAGCGAAGCATCGAATTCCCGATCTCGACGATGCCTGGAGAAAAAGTGGGTCACGTCTATGCAGGCCCGATGGAGGCGGAGACGATTCACTTTCTGGAATGTGTCGCCACCGGAAAGCAGCCACTGGTGACTCCCGAACACGCGAGAATGGTGATGCAGGTGTATCAGGCGGCCGATCAATCTGCGGAGGAAGGTCGGCCCGTGGACGTCGTCGTCGAAGGAGTTCCCGCAGCCGTCGCGCGCTGAGCCGCGCACCGATCTTCATCCGTCGTAGCACGGAGCCAATTTGGGTGCGGATAGCACGCCCGTGACCGAGTACGCCGGTGTAGCCGCCGCGGCTACCAAAGCCACAAAAACACGCTGGGTGGTCCTGTTTCTAATCAGCCTGATGTACTTGATCTGTTACATGGACCGCAGCAATATCTCGGTTGCGCAGCCGGAAATCGCCAACCAGTTTGGTCTCAGCAAAAGCGCTATGGGCCTCGTCCTCGCCGCCTTTACGTGGGCCTATGCGCTCGGACAGGTTCCCTCTGGCTGGTTTGGTGACCGCTTTGGCCCCAAGCGCGTGCTCACGGTCATCATGACGCTGTGGTCCGCCACCGCCGTGATGACCGGCGCGGCCCGCGGCTTCGGTTCTCTCTTCGGCGCGCGCTTTCTTCTGGGACTGAGCGAAGCCGGGGCATTTCCGGTCGCCAGCCGCGGCATGCAGCTCTGGTTTCCGCGCGTCGAACGCGGCCGTATCCAGGGCACGACGCATTTCTTCAGCCGCTTCGCCGTTGCGATCACTCCATTCATTGCGGGCAGCATTCTGCTCGCCTTCGGTTGGCGCGCGATTTTTTACATCTTCGGCTCGCTGGGCATTGTGTG
>Ga0209158_1002108_pt1 | contig 12570 bp, 15 predicted proteins | sample GraSoiAngelo_140_FD_185897 | JGI IMG/M metagenome (GOLD analysis project Ga0209158, IMG submission 185897) | Grasslands soil microbial communities from the Angelo Coastal Reserve, California, USA - 14_0929_12_30cm (SPAdes) (version 2) | ecosystem: Environmental > Terrestrial > Soil > Grasslands ...
TCCACAAGGCCAACGGAAACACGAGGAGGTAATAGTTGTGAAGGTCAATGGTGAACAATCCACTAATCCCCGGGTCCATCAATACCTGCGCCACTGGAATAACTAGAAACCTAGTTAATACAAATCCTGTGATGATGGCCACAGTACTCAAGAATAATCTCTGAAACACCACTAGATCCTTCAACAATGACTTCTTGAAAGTAGCCCGCAATAGCATCAAATAATCCTCTCTCCTACTTTCAAGTTCTATCTTGCTCAGATTGATCGATGAAGCCACTTCTCTCGACAATGTAACTGTCGACACTACCAGTATCATTACCTTCAACGCGTCATACAGCATGTCAAACCAATGCTTCCCAGACTGGGTCAAATAGATAGAGTTCTGATCCTGCCAATTGATCCTGCTCAATTCTACCGAGGTGATCACGACGCCATGATTTATCGAGATCACTCCACCATTCGCAAGCCCCATACTAACCGCGTTGTACACGTTATAGAAACCGAGAAAGAAGGTGAATATCGCCAGTAAGGCTACCGTGTTCATCGTAGCCTCCAGTGTCATGCGAACGTTCCGTCCCCAGTAGCCCCTAGTATGGGTCCACCAGATCCGGACCAGTCTCAAAGCTCTAGCTTCCTCTGCCAACCAGTAGCAGTGTGAAGCTCATGCTCACATTGGCGCACGAGGTCTTCGCACAGTTGACCGAGACCTGCAGTGTCACAGTGTTCAATGTTGATGGAAGGGCTCCCGCGAACTCGACCGTATTGCCCATGCCAGTGAATGCTGACGTTCGTCCATTGCCTCCTCCCAAAGGAACCGTCACACATGAACTAGGATTGTCAGCACAGTAGCTTCCCTGCAGCACTCCCGTGACCACGACCGTCAACTCCGTAGCATTCGCCAGGCCAGTATCCATATTGCCGATCAAGCCTCCCACACCATCTTTGAAATTCGTCACAGGCACATTCACAGTCAAACTCGCCCTGCCGCTAGAGTCAGTCGTGAAAGCCTGATTCTTTGCCAATACAACTATCTGGTTCTGACTGTTCTGATTAACGGTTCCATTGACGACTCGTCCAGCAAACAATCCACCCAAAGCAACGATCGTTATCAATGCTAAGACGAGCGCACCTTCTGTTCTATCCATCAATTCACCTCCACGTCATCCTTACAGAGACTCTTGTCACGAATGTTTTCGTAGGCGGAGACCAGAAGATCGACCGATCAGAGACGCCGCCAAGAATATTCTTGACTGATACTGGTTGATCCGTCCTATTAACATCGCGTAATATGGAGGCTCAACAAAAAACTCCACAAGAAATTCTTGAGCCTCAGTAGGCTCGTCTCAAAATCCCTCAGGGTCTCCAGGGTCTTCTCAGCAGAACTCTTCCTCCCTATTTTTGATGGCCGACAATACTGAATTCCTCAACTTCTTCCATAACCACTCGAAAGCGAGTCCTCCTCACTCCTGAAAAAATATCGACTACTCGTTCTCTGACTCGTCAGATTGATCGTCTAAATCCCTAACGCGATCGTAATCATGACGATGAGACCTGAAGTGGCAATCTCGATCCTCGTGGGATTCGTGCTCACGTAATTCATGTTTATCATGACTGTTACAATGATTATCAGAAGGATTCGTAACCGTCACATTGGTCTGTCCTGAACTTGTCAAATGAGAAGCATCACCAGCATAGACACCCCTCAGAACCAGGTCCCCAACATTGTCTTTCACACTAACTCCTGTTATCTTGCACGCCGAGCTATATCCACCCGAATTCGGAATCAGAACACAAGACGATCCCGAATTGTACCAAGCAGAAGATCCCGTGAAAGAGACAATTCCAGTAGGCGCAGCCGCCACTGTTGAAGAAACCGTAACAGTACAAACCGTCGAAGATAGTTGTTGAGCGACAATACTTGTTGGGTTACAAACCAGACTCGTAGTGGTTGAAAAAACCGTGCAAGCTGGATAGTTGGTTGCACCGTTCGTGCACGCTGGCATCACAGTACATGTTGGTGGGTTCGTAGCGCCGTTAGAACAGGGTGGAAATTCATTACATGCTGGCGGGTTCATCGCCCCATTTGAGCAAGGTGGAAATTCACTGCAGGTAGGTGGATTTGTCGCGCCGTTCGAACAGTTTGGAAATGTAGTACAAGTAGGTGGATTGGTGGCACCATTCGAGCAGGCAGGAAACGTTGTGCAAGCAGGTGGATTTGTTGCTCCATTTACACACGGATTGAAGACGTTGCAGCCCGGTGGATTTGTGGCCCCGTTAGTACAGGGATTGAATACACTGCAACCCGGCGGATTGTTCGCTCCGTTCGAACATGCATTGAAAATGTTACAACCTGGCGGATTCGCGGCACCATTGGAACATGGATTGAACGCAGTACAACTAGGAGGATTCGTCGCACTGTTTGTACAGTTGCTAACACAATTATTACTTGCAAGTGTCTTTCCAGATGGACAGGAGTCACATCTCGGATAGTTATTCGCCCCGTTCGTACAGTTTACAATTGAGGAAGAAACCTGATTGGTCGGGCGGAGGCCCAACAATAGCAGTAGAACTACTGCGACTATCAGAATGACCGCGAGAACCACGGCCAGCTTCTTCTTTTTGGTCCAGAACGTTTTTTGCGATTGCTCAGTCTGCAAGACAGGCTGAGTCTCACTCAGAACAGCACACCTTAAGCAGTAGACGTATTGAGCCATAGATATCTGCATAAATCTATGCTATCTTATTCTATCCCGAGGTACAATTCACCCTCTTAGGTGCGTTCTTTGAGCCTCCGAAAGACAATGCTCCCGTGAACTATTCCGTTATTCTTGTTATCGACCGTCACGTTAGCTGACACTACTCAGACGAAGCGAGAATCAGCCTAGACTAGCGCTAATTTGGAATACACAACTCCTCCAATGCTAGGGCCTAAAACGATTAATCCTCAGCCTATCGACCGAGTTGACTAGGATTGTCCGATAGACCCATTTGCCCCAATTGCGGGAGCGGTAATCCTCCAACGTTGACAGTCTGCTGGAAATGCGGCGCAAAACTACTATCAACTCCAACACGACAATACTCTCCACCATCCATCACTGGCCTCCTTCCTCCAGCAGTTCCTTCCTCTATTGTGTTCCAATCTCAACCAACCTCGCCTCCGGTTCAACATCAGCCGATCTTCACGCAAACCATGCCTGATACGATGCGTGAAATGGAGGAGACGAAGAGGAAGCTAGATACAAGCCATACAAGAAAAGGACTCGTACTTCTGACAATAAGCTATACAGCGATCGCAACACTAATCGCAGCATCGATCCTGAACTTCCTTCTGGGACTTCTCATTGCTATCGCCGATCTTGTCGGCATCGTCGGCGGACTCCTAATCGTCATTGGACGCGACAGCTTCGGCCGAGCACACTCCAGGAATACAATCCTGAGCGTACTGTTCTTCATCATCTCAATCGTAACAATCACAACTGGAAAGATATTGTTCGGAGCTACACTAGTGCTGTCGCAGATTCCAAATGGAACGATCACCTACGGCAACACGACAAGCTCGACAGTCAACCCACACCTCATATCCTACATAGCCAGCATGATGGCCGCCGCACTTGCCGGACTCGGCATAGTATTCCTGACCTATGCCCTACACCGAAAAACCGGCCGGATCATCTTGTCGATCTCGTACATTACTTTCCTCACTCTTACAATATTGATGACGGCGCTAGTCTTGCAAGGATTTGAGATACGCTCCTCAATAACACTTGATCTCTCTTCCCTTCAAGAAATGCGATACCAATACGAGATCATCCAACTCCTGACGATAATACCCACTTTGGCCTTCGCATTCAGCTTCTACCTAGCCTTACGCCGGATCAACAGACGTGAAATACCCGAATCCAATCGCACAGAAAACCTTGCCCCGCATTCTGAAAACAGTAACAGACTAAGACCGCTCTCCTCGAACATCAGCAAATGACCAACTCCTTCATCCAGACCCCGTTTTGCTCGTCGGGAATCCGACACTCCCTCGTTAAAAGACCCCCTGAAATCCCCTGGAAAACCCCTTGAAAACGGCCAGCCCCTCATGCAAATGTCAATCTCTAGTGCTGACAAGGCAAAGACCATCTACGCTCGTTAGGTAAGCATGTCAGGAAACAATCGCTAATCACATCGCATCCAAGAAAAAAGGGAGCAATATCAAAAATATTCCCGAGACACTGATTCCCAGCAGCCGTGGGCCCTATCAAACTCACAACCCATCACAATCCAACATCCAAGACCCTCATCCCATCCAATCCAGTGAGGAAACCCTTCAAGACCTCGACAAACGCGTTGAAATCCGGCTGGGAAACATTGTGACCAGCACCCTCCAAGACAACAATCTGGACATCACGAAGATTCTCCTCATACAACTCAATATGCTCCGGTTTCAACAATGAACCAGTAGGCGCTTCCCTGCCAGCCGCAATACTCCCACCAACGACGAGCACAGGACAATCAATCCTCTCCAAATCATTCCACAAAGAAATCTCCATCGAATCCCTCTGAATACCTCTTACCGCATGAGCCGGCGCTAGCTTTTGAAAAACCGGGTCCGCCAATATCCCCTCCATCCATTCCTTTGTAAACCGCGGATATCTCGCAGGATAATCCAGCAAAATAAGACCCACGACCTTGTCAAGATGACACGCAGCATATCGTATAACATGCGGAACTCCTAGCGACCAACCCATCAAACAGAAACCCTTCAAACGAAGACTATCCACCACCGCCTCCACATCAGACACGTTCTCTTCAAAAGTATAACCAGACATGGGAGCATCACTCTTACCTCGACCTCTCAAAGCCATTGAGACGCATCGACGAGGCGCCAAGGCCTCCATCTCAGGAAGCAACCCATCCGCGGCATTCAGAGCACCCGGAACATAGACCAATGGAGTTAGCCCCTGACTCCCGACAGGATTACTGTCAAGGTAATGCATACGGAGACCTCTATTCACAGCCCATCCCTCAATCGGCCTCGTCCTGGACATAGATCGCGTCCCAAACCATTAGACCGTCAAGAAAAAAGATTGCGGAATCCGCATCAAAAGGCAGGATTGGAACTCCACGCGAGAGTAGTGACTACACAGATCTGTTAAAGAGAATCCGTGCACTAATCTGGAGCCTAGGCCATGACCATTCGCACTATCAACAACCGATCCCTCCGAACCATGTACCTAATCATCCTCGTCCAGTTCATAGTCATAGCCTTCCTCTTAGCGATCATCAGCAACGAATACCTGAGCAACTACTGGATGCAAGTATGGATTGCTGGAAAGGCCCCGATGCTAGCCTTTCTCATCAACGGGCAACTAGACTCTCTACTAATCGGCGTATCCGCCGCAGGGACCCTCCTGTTTGTCAATGGTGCTATAGCCCAAACAAAAACCGAGCCTCTGCCCAAGAAACCAGTAGTTATCATGGAGACTGGAGAACTTGCAAGAATGGAGAAAAAAGTACTCCGCAAACCCCCCGAAAATGTAAGCGATGACCTTCAGCGAGATTTGGAGAAACAAGAAGCCTAGAATCAGGATAATCGAAGGAAACTAAACACCTGATTCACTAAGCCACGACAAAATATTCCTTAGAAACTAGTTGAGTGTCGGTTTCCCCCTTCTTCCAGAGGGCATCGAGACCTGAGTCATCGTAGTCGTGACCAAAGCGTTGAAAGCCGGATCCACGACCCTGTTAGTTATTGCCACACTAGTCGCTACCGCGCTCATCATGGGTGCTGTGATCGGACTCGGTAAGGGAAGGTGGGTGAGACCAGAGTATCCCCAACCTGGAACTGTCGATTTGCCCGGACAACCGGTTGGTGAGAGCGCTCCTAGTATTGTGCAGCCGTAATTGTCTGTCCAGTCGCCGATCGTCCATCCCTGCCATCCAATCCTAGCTGGAGTATTATGGTCCATGTAGTATACGAATTTGTTAACCCATTCCAGCTGCGTCTTGCAGTAGCCTGCCGAGCCAAGCTGTACAAGGTCTGGACACGTCGTAGTCCCGTTCGTCTGGCTGCCCGTCCAGAACTCCGACACTAATACGGGCCAGCCAGTCTTCATGGAGCCTTGCAATTCGAAATTATAGAATCTTAAGGCCTCACTGTCGGCTGTTGCGTTGTCCCATGTCTGCCAGTAGTAAGCATAACTGAATGATCTGTGGATGCTGATGTAGACTTTGTTCTGAGTATCGGTAACATTCGGAAATGCTAGGGTCCAATTTCCTAGCGTACAGATTTGACTGCAGAGATTTTGAACAATTACAGAATGAGTGTCGCCTAGTGCTCGTGCTTGGTTGATCCATAGCTGATAGTAGCTTGACTCAACATTTACAGCGGTTTGATCGAATGGCGGGATTAGTGGTTCATTCAATGGTTCCCAGAGAATTTTCGGATAGCTACTGCTGAACTGTTGGACGATTGGTTTCCAAAAGTTTAGCCAGCAAGCCGCGATTGTACTATTCTGCATGTCATGGTAAGCATGATAGTCCACGTCTATCCAGAGATTGTAGTACAACGCGATCTTCAACGCCAAAGCGAGTTGAGTCGCATTATACCCACCAAATATTGTGGAGAGGTTTGGACGGTTACAAGCGGGAGCGATGCTCAACCGTATGAGATTATAACCCAGTCCAGCAACTTGCTGGGCCTCCAATTCAAAATCGCTCGCCTTCTGTCCCGGCAGCACTTTACTATCAGGCCAGTTCAAAGGAGCTGTTCCTGCCCCAAAGCCTCCATACTGAACGGTTGAATTGATTCCAGGTCCACCCCAACCAATTGTCGGACCGGGAGAGGAAGTAATCGAATTATGGTCGAGGAAGAACTCGTCCATTGCGAAAGCCAGATTATCATGTGATGTTAGTGCAGGAAGGTTCCAGATGCTCTCGAGAGTTGCTGGGACAGAGTAATGATCATACCGTACACTGGAAGCATAATTCCGTTTGACAGAAGGCCCTGCCCAGATCCCGGTCACTCTACAAACAGTATAGCTGCAGGTGCCGGGCTCGTCGAAGGTTATGAAAAGCGCAGCACCCTGAGTCCTGAAAATAGTACTGTTCAAGACTTGAGGGACCAGCCGGGAGAGATAATTATCGCCGGTGGAAACCGTGCAATCGTGCATGTCGTTACAGACGTTCGGAGTCAGCCACATGAAGTTGGAAGCAGTCACGGTCGAGTTAAGATCGGTCACGAACTGGTTATCCGGAAGACCCGAATGCCCCGGATTTGCCGAGACGATATCCGAGCATCTCGATGCATTATTCCTTATGTCAGAATAGAATACGAACGGGTTGTGGCGGGCCGCGTATAGTGCACCACCGACTCCGTTGCAGCCGCCTGAATAGTCTTCCATGTACGCCTTCCATGTTCTGCCTGAGGCCTGAATCCTATCTACAATGTTGAGTGAATCTGTAGAACAGATCGTACTGGGTACCATGCAATTGCTGTTTGCGAAGGTTAGGTTCGCACTGGTCAGGGCCATGTAATTGGCGATGCTCCCGTTTGTTAGAGCCCAGTAATTGTTACTTAGACTGTAATTCAAGGCCAACTTGTTGATGAAAGGAGCCCCAGGGTTTCCGATGATTCCGTCTAGATGAGAGCTACTATAATTGAAAGGATGATTCTCCATAACTATTACGACAATGTAGCTTAAGGTGGCAGAGGCTCGGACGGTAGCAGTGTTCGTAATGTTTAGCGGTGTATTGCCGGCGACGGCTGATGACGTGACGAGCGTAATCAAGAGTACTGAGAGCACGGCAAGGGCTCGCACGAAAAAACGAACCCTAGGCAATCGTCAGACTGAACGAGTAATTAGTACCGGTGATTGATGCAGGAACGCCTGTCGATGCTGTGAGTGACACCGTAATCGCCGTTACACCGGTAGCAAGAATGGGCACACTGCCTGCTGGCGTAACTGTGAGAGTGCCAGGCGAAGGTAATGGATTTACCGTGCCTTGTGTGAAGATCGCCGATGTTGAGGCACCCACATTTTCGAGACAGAAGAGTAAGCTTACGGTTCCCGGCTCGATTATCTGCGGCCATGACAAGTTTGTGATAGTGCTATTTGAGACACTGTACACAGACGCGCCGTAGACTGGGCAGACTGAACCGACAGGAATTATTTCGGGTGCAAAATTCTTGTCTTGGATTACTACCTTGGCATTGTTCTGAACAGTGAGGGACATTGCGCCCCAAGCAAGGATCACACCCGATATCAACAGCAAAGCTATTACCAAATTATACTTTTTCGGAATCTGCATGGTTCTGGGTTACCGTTAGGAAGGTCATGTACTTGTGGTATTTAATAGTCCGCCCTCAATGTATATCGAATGCTACCACAGTATATCCGCTGCTTGCCTCTTGCTTAATGGGCAATTCCCTTATAGGGCCAGAGATGCTCAGGGCTCGCGATGAGTCGAAGGCTCTTCAAAGACGTGAAGACCTTTTTAGAGAAGTCGCCGGGAAGATAGACAAAAATCTCTCAGACACTTTCTAGGAAGGTAATGCAAGCATGCTTCTGTTTTGATCGAGAGAGTGTGGAATTACCGTCAAAGGGTCAGAATTCTCTGCTCGTGGTTCCGTGGACACTGAACTGGTTACTGTTTAATGAGGAGACTTGGGAAGCCAGACGACGTGAGAGGATATGTTGGTCTCGAATGTATTCGGAAAGTCTCTTCCACGTCTTGAAACTCTACAATCTACCCCCCCTTTTTTCCAATTATATTTTCTACAGCGCCTCAAAATGGGCGAGATCTAGCTCAATTCTTGCATTATGCTTGGAAAAGCATTTTGCGGAAAAGGGTTTATTCATTTAAACATAGCGGAAATTCATGAGGGGGACATCGGGGGCCTGAAAACATATGCGTCTTTTGGCAATCAAGGCTCAAAATGAGCGATTTCGACTGTCGCTCCCTATTGATGGCATAATTTCTTAAGTTTGACTGCTTCTTGCAGATTCCAGGACTCGCGAGGGGATGGCCAATCCGGGATGAAGTTGAATTCCCCACATCAGCCTATTATGAGAGGGATATTCAGGACAAGCATCGGTGGGACTAGCTTGTCCGCAGAGAAATACAGGGCGAGGATGGCAGAGCTCAACGTAGAAATCGAAAAACTACAGCATGAGATGAGCGAGAAGCGAGCGAAAGGAAGACCCGTCCATGATCTTGAAAAGAGGCTGGACCAGCTCGAACGTGAGAAGCATGACCTCGTCGAGCGATTAGAGGCGCTGTGGAGTGCTTGACGGCTCTAAGAAATTACACTCAGTCTCGCTCTGTGCCAATCACCGCTCAGCTTAGTGCTTGTAGATGTCGATAAACGTCAAGCATGTCATCAGTCTCCATTTGATTGGATGCTAAGGCTTTCACCTTCGCATGTTTTGCGTTCAACGCGACAGAATAACCAACAATCCGAAAGACAGGGACGTCATTCAGGCTATCTCCCACGTGGATGCATCTGGAAAGAGGAATGCCCGTCCATGCACTATACTTTCTCAGTCCGAGTCTCTTGTCTGGTAGCGGCTCAATCTCATCGGTAATATGCTCCTCTTTCACGCCTACTCTTGAAGCGACGTAGCCTTCGAAACCAAACCTCTCGATCAGATACAGGCAAACAAAATGAGGAAAGTCCGTAAGAAGGATAACTTTGATTTGGTGCCCTTGCAGCTTGAGGACTGTTTCTCGTAGGTTATTCATGACCTGGACTTTTGAAACCTCTTCTATAACATCGGCCAGGGAAATTCCATTCAGTAATTTGTAGTGCGAAACTAACCTGTCTCGAAGACTGATTCGTCCCTTCTTGTACATCGCATCGTATTGGTCCCACTTGTTCCCAAATCCGAGCAGATGTGCTGTTTGTCGGAGGCATGGTTGGCGGAAGATCGTCCCGTCCACGTCGAACGAAATCATCGAATAATTTGTGAGTGGCAACCTTGGATCAGTCCTTGCAGAGCTTCTATGTCGGGAGGCAATGCCGCGTAAGAATACTTTCGCAGTTGCCAGCCGTTCGTCGTGAATACTACTTCGAAGAGATCTTGGGCTTTCTTTTACCGCTCCTCAATCTTGCATGGTTATCGGATTTTGGTTTTGGTCTTTGATCGGGACCTCTTCTTGAGGTACTTGGGCTCGTAGAGCTGTACTTCCACTCCGCCTGGCATGGTGAAGTATGTGACGAATCCATATCCATGATCCTCGATCTCATTCTTGAAAGAGACCCCACGTGCCTTCAACTCGGCCACCGTGTCCTTGATCCTGTCACAGTAGAACGACAGGTCGTGCGTCCCAGCCGCTGTTTTTCTATCATTATCGATCGGATGAACGCCCAAATCAGCTTCTGGGAGATCGAATATCAACCAGCCATCGCCAACATCCGAACAGGGCAATTTCAATTTGTCACGAATGAAGGCACGAGTGGCTTCCGCCTCCGAACTATAGAACAATCCATGAAGTCCCCGAATCATGCTCTCAGCGGCTCTTCCCTGCTCCTCTTAACCTCTTATCTCATCTGTGGCTGCGATCGGTAGCGCAGATTCCACGATCTTCTCCTTCAACAGCCTAGCTTCCTCTTCTGGCAGGCTCACATGTCTGAAGGCGAACCAGAAGTAGGATATTGCCGTGACGTACAGTGCCGTGCACAGATAGAACGGCAGCGCGAGAAATCCCAGTCCCATGAGGTAAGCACCGATGAATGTGCTGAACGAGTTCGGCAATCTCCACAACGAGGCGGAGATGGCGGAGGCCGATGATCGCTCTTCATCAGGGACGAGTCCCATCAACAACGAGTTCTGTGCAGGGTTCGACATCATCATCAGCATGCTTCGGACGACAAAGACTGCCCCGACAATTGGAAAAGTTGGCAAGAACGGGATTGAGAAGAGGAAGACGGTCGATGCTCCCTGGGTCATAACGATCGTCTTCACTGTCCCGAATCTTCTTGATAGACTTGGAACTAGTAGATTCGCCAGTCCCATGGCGATGCTGTTGACTCCTTGAAGAATCGGTGCAGATACGTCATAGGTCACGCCGAATCTAAGATCGGCCCATCCTGTCATCAAGGGTATCACCATCCCGGCGCCCAAGGCTATCAGCATACTTGCGAAAACATACTTGCGTACAATACTCCGTGATTTGGTTGGCAAGAAGCGAATATGGAATCCGGAAGAAGGAGAGAGCGTTGACCGTGACTCTTGGATTCTAAAGATCATCGCTGGTCCTATTATACTCAATATTGCGGCGGCAACGTAGAGGAATCTAGTTCCCGTTACTAGATCCAGTCCGTAAATTGATCTCAATGGGACGAGAATGGCGGCGCTGAAGCCTCCAACTGCGCTACTAATTGTTGAGATAAAGAAAGAGAGGCTGAACGCGCTTGTTCGCTTCGCATTACCTGCCTTTTCTGCGAGGAGTGCTCCCCATGCGACTGCGTACATGGCTTCGCTTAGCCCGCTCAAGACGGCTGCTGCGAAGAGGAGACTGATGTCTGTGACGAGTCCGAAGATGCCGATTGTGAGGCTCGCGACTAAGCCGCCCATGATCACGAGTCTCTTCCTCCCATAGCGGTCTGCGAATCCTCCAAAGATCAGAGTCGTCCCAGCCGAGGTCAAACCCCAGACTGTTAGGACGAGGCCTGCCGTGGCGAAGGGTATGCCTTCCTGGAAGAGAAAAAGTTGTAGTGTTCCCCACAGGAGTCCGACGCCCATCCAATTGAAGAAGCTGGAATAGACGAGAATATTTGCGTCTCTAGGGATTGCTCTGTACTCTGAGAACGATAATCCCTTCAGAGCCATGTCTGATGAACCTAATGTTTTCAGGTACCCAGGGAGATGGATCATCTAAAACGTTGGTCCATATTGCGTGTGGCTGCCAACGTATTCTTCGTGGGCGCAAGGGGAATGGAATTTTTTTGGCTTTGTTTTTCTCCTGAGTAGAACGAGAGCCTACAAATGATATTCACACTTGAGACTTAGAAACCGGGCATTGTCCCGTCATGTGTCCTTCGCCAATTTCTTGTAAAATCTCGCTCCGTGATGTTAACGGAGGTCTGTCTGCGAGACATATCGAGCGGCCGCTAGTCTCAATTTTACACCGGCGCGAATTGGGGTCAAGTCTGCATCCGGCTAGACATCATTACCGATATCTTTCTCAAGATCTCAACGAGCAAGATAGGGAGCCTATCCCATGATGTGCTGGATATCTGATGATTGCTTCTGCTATCGTTTTCATCCCTTTTGTGGTTTTAGGAAATGGTTATATTGGAAGCGCTGGCAATAGGCCTCTTTGTGAACGGAAAGAGAGATTCTATACTGATCCTTTACGATATTCTGAAGATCGCTAGTGTCAATCCCGTGTCAATAACGAGGGTGACTTACGGGGCGAATCTTAACCATTCATCCGCGCGCCGTTACCTTACACATTTGCAGACCCGTGGATTGATCGAGTCCGTGGACCGGGCTGAAGGTAGGTACTACATGATCACCTCAAAGGGAGCGGAAGCTGCAAGGGAGCTAGAGCGTATCCTTCGTAATGTTGGGACCG
>Ga0209158_1002110_pt1 | contig 12565 bp, 7 predicted proteins | sample GraSoiAngelo_140_FD_185897 | JGI IMG/M metagenome (GOLD analysis project Ga0209158, IMG submission 185897) | Grasslands soil microbial communities from the Angelo Coastal Reserve, California, USA - 14_0929_12_30cm (SPAdes) (version 2) | ecosystem: Environmental > Terrestrial > Soil > Grasslands ...
ATCAATGCCACTCATAGGCGCCGATGTCGGAGGCGCGGCCCTGGGGGCGGAGGACGCCGTCGAAGTCGGTCCCGGGCACGCAGGTCGTGACCCCGGCGGCACAGGCGGTGGTGCCCGCATCAATCGGCACCGCGCCGCTCTGGAGATGGTAATCCCCGGTCATATCCCCGGTGTAGTTCACAAACAGGGCGTTGAACTGGGCAGCCGTGAGCGTCATGGTGCCCGACTGGGTGCCAGAGATCAGGTTCATGCACCCGCCGGGGCAGTTATAGACAATGTTGTTGTTGAACACGTTGTGGGTGCCGACGGCGGGCCATTCATAGATGCCATAGGCGGTGCTGGCCACATTCATCACCACGATGTTGTTGTCCACGGTCACGTAATCGGCCGTCGTGATGGTGGCGTCGGCGGAGACCGCGATGCCGGATCCCCCGCAGTTGGCCACCACGTTGTTGGAGATGATCTCGTGGGTGCTGTTGTGCCACAGGTGAATGCAGGCGGCGGCCGCTCGGGTGACGATATTGTTCTCGATGATGCTGTTGGGACCCGCCACGTAGATGCCGTGAATCTGGTTGGTTTGCCCAAAGGGACCGACGTTGTCCACCACATTGCCGAGGACTTGGTTACCCGTGAAGATGTATCGGCAGCAATCCACGAGGATCCCCGCATAGCCGCCCCAGCCGGGCAAGTCATGGACGCGGTTGCCGATCACCCGGCCGTAATTGGCGTCCTGCTGCAACCCGGTGGAACAGGGGCCGGTCATATCAAAATTGACGATATCGACGTAATCCCCGAGGTTCCGGGTAATTTCACAGGGTCCGGTCCCGGTGATCTTCGCCCCCCATTTCACGTCAGAAATGTAGGTAATGCGAGCGGTCGCCGTGCCGCTGGCGGAGACGGTCCCCTGCGCCGAGCTCCACGAGTAATTCCCCGCAGCGAAGTGGGCGATATCGCCCGGAGCGAGGAATTGGCTGACGCGCTGCATCGTGTAGCAGGGAGCGCTCGCGGTGCAGGGGTTCGCGTCGGTGCCCGTGGGCGCGACGTAGTAGTTGTTGCTGGCGCTGGGGAGGGTGACGGTGAGCGCCGCCGTGCCGCTCTTGCCTGCGCTCGTCGCCGTGATGGTCGCCGCGCCGACCGCGACGCCCGTCACGAAGCCGGTCGGGGCCACGGTCGCGAGCGCCGGGGTGCTGGACGTCCAGCTGACCGACCGGCCCGAGAGCACGTTGCCCGCGGAGTCCCGTAGCGTGGCCGTGAGCGGCAGCGTCGCCCCGACCGCCACGTTCGCCGCCGCCGGGCTCACCGTCACCGTGGCCACCGGTGGCGGGGTCCAGGACGACACGGCGAGGTTGCAGCCCGCTTCACTGCCCACGTCGGCGTAGAGGCCCAGATTGTTCAGGACGCTCACCGCCGCCTGCTCCGTGCGGAAGGCGAAGCCGCCGCCCAGGAGCCGCTCCGTGGAGCCGGCGGGCGTCACATAGATGTCATAGGTATGCGCCGGGAGGTTCACGTCCAGGCGGAAGTGGTAGGCCGTGCCCGCGGTGTAGGGGATGGCGGCGGCGGCGGCATAGGCGCCGCCGTTGCGGGCGTCGATCGCGCCGGTGGCGTTGAAGCGCACGATCGCGGCCAAGTCCGTCCACGCCGCCGCGGGGCCGTTGGAGAGGCCCACCACGCCGTCCATGTTCGCGGTGTTGGGCGTGGCGTCGAACCGGGCTTCAAAAGCCCCAGTTTGCGCGGCGAGGGCGCTATTCTGCCACGCCCCGGCGCTGGTCACGCAGCTCGGGGCGGTGACCGTGATTGCCGCCGTGCCGCTCTGGCCTTCGCTCGTCGCCGTGATCGTCGCCGTCCCGCCGGCCACGCCCGTCGCCAGCCCGCTGCCGCTCACCGTGGCGGCGGCGGTGTTGCTGCTCGCCCACGTCACCGTCCGCCCGGTGAGCGTGTTCCCAGCCGCGTCCTTGGTCACGGCGGCCAGCTGTGCCGTGCCGCCCACTGAGAGAGTCGCCGACGCCGGACTCACCGTCACCGACGCTACCGGAACGTTCGTGACGGTGACCACGGCGGTGCCGCTCATCGTCTCGCTCGTGGCCGTGATCGTCGCCGTCCCGGCGGCCACGCCCGTCGCCAGCCCGCTGCCGCTCACCGTGGCGGCGGCGGTGTTGCTGCTCGCCCACGTCACCGTCCGCCCGGTGAGCGTGTTCCCGGCCGCGTCCTTAGTCACAGCGGTGAATTGCTGAGTGGCGCCCACCACGAGACTCGCCGACCCCGGACTCACCGTCACCGACGCTACCGGAACGTACGTGACCGTGACGGCGGCGATGCCGCTCTGGGTCTCACTTGTCCCCGTGATCGTCGCCGTCCCCGCCGCGTTCCCGCTGACCAGGCCGCTGCCGCTCACCGTGGCGACGGCGGTGTTGCTGCTCGCCCACGTCACCGTCCGACCGGTGAGCGTGTTCCCGGCCGCGTCCTTGGTCACAGCGGTGAATTGCTGGGTGGCGCCCACCTGGAGACTCGCCGTCGTCGGGCTCACGGTCACCGACGCTACGGGGCTAGTGGGGCCGCGTCCTTGGTCACAGCGGTGAATTGCTGAGTGGCGCCCACCTGGAGGCTCGCCGACCCCGGACTCACCGTCACCGACGCTACGGGGATAGTGGTTATCGTGACGGTCGCCGTATCGCTCACCTTCCCACCGCTCTGAGTGGCTGCCACGTAGTAGGGACCTACCGTCTGCCCCGCCGTAAAGAACCCGCCGGCGGAGATGTTGCCGCCGGTGGCGGCGTAGACCACACTTATCGCAACACTATCGCCGTTCTTCCTCCTGCCGTAGGCGGCGAACTGCAGCGCTCCCCCAAGCAGTACGGAGGCGCTCGCCGGCGTGAGAATGACCTGTGTCAGCGGGCCTCTGTTCTTGACCGACGAACTACCGGAGATCGTCGTATTGGTAGCGGTTGCAGCCGCTGGAGCCGTTGCCGCCACCTGCGCGGTTGCCGTCACCTGATAGCTGCCGACGATCGAGTCCGCTGTGTACAGACCGCTGCTCGTGATCGTTCCCCCCGAAGTGCTCCAGCTCACGGCGACGGCGACGCTTTCGCCCGCCTGCGTGCGACCGTACGCCACGAACTGTTGCGCCTGGTAGGGATCTAGCGTGACTGAGTCGGGAGAAGTGACGACCTGCACTACGGGGCCGGGTGGGGTGGGGCTGGTGAGGCGCAGAGGCTTCTCGCACGCCGCAAGCAGCGCGGCAGGGAGGGCGACGGCCGTTTTTGAAAGCGCCAGGCGCTTTGACAGCTTGAACGTGAACGGCATGGGTCCAACTCCTCCAAACGAAAAAGAGCCGCCAGCGTCGACTCACAGTCGATTGCGCTGGCGGCCCGGCGGACGTCGCGAGCAGTGGCTCGCCTTAGTCCCGTAGCTCTGCGTCACCGCCTTTCGGCGGTTTTGCTCTGAGCAGCGTATGGCTCAGCGTGGCGTCGGTGCAACAGGTATGCCGCCTGTGCAGCACTGGAGAGGAGCCGAGGCGCGACTGAATGACTTAGGAAATCGCCAGATTAGGAAACTCACCAAATTTGTAACATCAATATGATTGCAGTTCGCAAGTTTATTTGCATTTCGCAATACGCTAGGCGGTCTCTAGGCCGCCCATCGCCGATGTGCCCGAGGCCATCCGATTGCGGTCAATAGTAACCGAGGCCGCGACAAGCTCTCGCTCGCCGCGGTACCTGTGACCTTGCGCCGTCCGCGCATCGGTTGGACGCTCGGAGCTCAGACTGGGGAACCATCACCGTGCGGCTCGTGGTGTCCAGCAAATCGATTCCCGGCCTTCATTGTCAGGTTCTTCGCACGGGACATGCGGGCGCTGCTCGAGGCAGACGTCGCCGCACGCGGTGGACGCCCCAGCCACTGCGCGGGAGATGGCGCTCGTGCTAGCTCACCCGGTCAGGATCGGCGATGCCCGCTATCGCCTGGGCAAGAATCCTCTGCGAGAGGTCGATGCCACGGCGCCGTTCCGGCGCCTCCGACGCGACCTGTTCGAGCGCGTGGGGACTCTTCGACGAACAGCTGACCCCCAACCAAGACGACGAGTCAACCACCCCCGCATCCGGTCCGGCGGGTCCGTGAGACTGGTTCCCGACGTGTTCTTCACTTGTCCTATGGGCTCGGATAACTGCGAGGCACGCCTCCTTTGATCGTCCTCAAACGACCCCCGCCTGGCGTCCCCGTCTCGCGGGGCCCATCGTCAACGCGGGAGGTTCGGCCCCTCGGACGACCGCTCAACATCGCAATCCTGACCCAGTATTATGCCCCGGAAGTCGGTGCAGCGCAGATCCGCTTGGCCGCGCTGGCGGAGGCCTTCACAGCCCGGGGCCACCAGGTCACGGTGCTCACGGCGATGCCGAACTACCCGCTGGGGCGGATCTACGCGGGCTACCCGCGTCTCCTTCTCCGTGAGCGCGTCGCTGGCGTGCGCGTGATTCGGACCTACATCTTCCCCACTCAGCGCGCGAACCTGCTCCATCGGCTAGCGAGCTACGTGTCGTTCGCCGGGTGGTCGGCGCTGGTTGGCACGTTTCTTCTACCGCGGCCGGATTACCTCCTGGTGCAGAGCCCGCCGCTGGTGTTGGGCTTGACCGGCGTGTATCTGAGCTGGGTCAAGCGTACGCGCATGGTGTTCAACGTGTCGGACCTGTACCCGGAAACCGCGATCAGGCTCGGTGTGCTGCGCGCCGGCACGGTGCTGCACCGGTTGAGCGCATGGCTTGAGGGTTTCTGTTACCGGCACGCTTGGCTGGTGGCCGGCCAGACGCTCGAAACCATTCGAGACATCGAGGCGCGGTTTCCTGGGTGCCATACTCGACTGCTCTCGAACGGGGTGGATCCCAGCCTGCTGCGGCCTCCCTCCCCGGCTGGCGGCTCGAGTGGCCTAGCCACGAGGAACGGCCGGTGTGTTGCGATGTATGCCGGCCTGCACGGTCTGGCCCAGGGTCTTCGGCACCTGCTGGACGCCGCCGAACAATTGCAAGGACACCCGGGATGTGACTTGCTGCTGGTAGGCGATGGTCCCGAAAAGAGCGCGCTGGTGTCGGACACCAATCGGCGGGGCCTTACGAACGTTCGGTTCTTGGATCCTCGGCCCCATAGCGAGATGGGGCGCACGCTCTTACAGGCGGATATCCTGATTGTCCCGTTGGTCCGGTACATCCCAGGCGCCGTCCCGTCGAAGCTGTACGAAGCCATGGCCACCGGGCGGCCGGTCGTGCTCATGGCCGAAGGGGAGGCTGCGCGCGTCGTCCAAGAGCACCAAGCCGGGCTGCTAGTGGCGCCCGGAGATGCCGCGGGTTTGGCTAAAGCCCTCCGCCGTCTGGCCGACGATCCCGCGTTGCGCGAGCGGCTAGGACGGAACGGGCGGGCAGCGGTGGAACGCCACTTTGATCGTCGGCGCATCGGAGCGGAGTTCGTCCAGTATCTAGAGAGCGTATCACCGTAACACTCCGGTGTACCACGGACCCGGTCTGAGGCGCGGGTCGCCGTCCTGTGGCACCGTGGTCGCGCGACAATCGGTTCAGGTGAGCTACTTGCGGTGCGCTCGTGGGCCCGGCTTAAGATGCCGTCCGAGCTACAGGCTCACGCACCGGCAGATGGTAGGCAGCCTACCGAGCTCCGCGCTTGCCGCTTCCGGAGCACCGCTATGATATTCGGGCGCAGGGCGCGGAATCGTTCGCGCTGAAGCAACCGAATCCAGAGCAGTTCTATAACAGCGAGCGGAGGGAAGCGCATGAACTCGGCCCTCGAGGGTACGAGCTGAATCGACTCCGTCTCCAAGCCTACAAGCCGAGCGAGGCGCTCAATCGCCTGGGAAGTGTTGACGCGGTAGTGGGTCGAGAATACGTCGTCACTGCACCTCCCCTCGATGAGGCGTATCAGGGGCGCCTTCAATTGTTCGGGAAGTAACCGAGCGGCAAGGGTTGAATATCCGAGGGCGTTCGGCGTATGGAACAGGAACACGCCTCCCGGCTTCATGATCCGCTGCACCTCTCTAAACAGGCGCTCGGGTTCCGGCAAATGTTCGACCACCATGTTCGCCGTGACCAGGTCGAACGTTGCCCCGGCGAAGGGCACGTGGGCGATGTCGGCTACCGCCAGGTGCGGAATGGTCACATGCCTCTTGAGCGACGTCAGGACGCGATCCACGCCGACCACGCGCTTGGGCCTGCGCACGAGCGCCTCCTCGGTCGTCCCGCGCCAGCTGGGCAGGACCTGATGTCCGCAACCGAGGTCGAGCCACGCCGTGTGGGCCTGCACGTACGCGCCGAGAGTCTCGGCATAGGAGTCCTGCGCATCCTTCAGGCCGGGGACCATGAATCGCTCGAGCTGCCAATACACCCGTTCGAGCCATTCCACGCTCATGGCTCCTCCGCTCTCTAGGCGGCGACCCGGCGAGGCTGGAGTCCAGCTCACCGCTCGATCGGTCCGTCCTGGTCCTGGGCAGGCCGGCGGACCGATCGAGCGCTTCAGGGCCGACCCCTGAGGTGAAACCTTCAGGAGTTCCTCGCAGGCAGGCGCTCACGCGACGACGCACGTCTCGCGACTGCGGGGGAGGCCGGTATCCGCGCAGGTCGCTGTGCGACCTGCGCTGCCAGCACCCCCAAGACAAACCAGAATTGCTTTCGGTGGTCCCACGTCAGCGATAACGATCCCACTGCCAGAGCGAGAAGCAGCACCGTCCCGAACCGCCGCTCGAGCGACGGCAAGTGCCGCAAGGGCTTGATCAGCGCCGCTACCATCGCAAGAAAGAAGAAGAGTCCGACGATGCCTTCCTCGACTAGGATCGCCAGGAGAGCGTTGTGGGATGATTCCTGCTCAATGCCAAACGTCTTGCTGCGGAACAGCGGCTCGATGGCCACCCCGAACGCTCCAGCACCCACCCCGACCAGCGGATGCTCCCGCGCTACCTCCAGACCGGCATGCCAGATGCGGGCGCGGCCTCCCAGGTATCCGGCCTCGATGTCGGCTCCCGTACTTCGAATACGTTCCAGAGACGTTTCTGGCACGAACCAAGTCACGAGCATGAGCGACCCGACGGCAAGGGCGTACAGGCCGGCCCTGGTTCGAAAACGCAGGCGCCCTTGCGTCGCTGGAATGATCGTGAGGGCCACGAGCATGGTAAGGAAAGCCCCGCGCGACGCAGTGAGGAGAATCGCCGTGATGGCGAGGGGTACATAGAGCCGCCACAGCCATGCGATGCGCCGGTGCAGCTCCGCGAGGCTGAGGTGCCACGCCATCGGAAGACCGAGCGCGAGCGTCAAGGCGAGTTCGTTCGGGTCAAAGCTCAGGGCTGTGAACCGCGTCGTCCCCCTAAAAGAATCCCCCGACACATAGTTGTACACGATCGCGATGGCGCCAACCGAGACCCCCAGCACGTAGGCACCGAGCAGTGCTTGTCGACGTTCTGGTGACCACGCGATTTCCCAGATCAGCCATACCAACACGACAAGCTGCAGGTAGGTTGTGAACCGCTTTTGGGTTGTGTCCGGATCGATCGACCAGAAGGTGCTCACCCCAGCCCAAACCACAAACAAGATTGCGAACGCGTGAAACCAGGATAGCGGCCTGACGCGTCGTCGTGCGAGGATGTACAGCACACCGACGGCCGAGGCCACGATGCCAACGATGCGAGGGATTGAGCCCAAGACCGGGACACGGATGAACACATCCCACGGCAGGACAAGGGCGAAGCACCAGAGAAGGCGGAACGCAGCGTTACCCATCTCCGGCGTGTTTGAGGCATTTGCCGTGCCTCCCTGGAGTCGTGCAACGTAGTGGTTACACGGCGCATTCCATCCTTTCGTGCCGACCTTTCGTGCCGATGCCCGTGGCGACCATGCAACACCCGCTCCGCTGCCTGTGAGCCACACGTGCACACGGATGCAGCCGTCTGAGAACCGGTCTAACCACAGTTCCGTCAGCACGTTCCTTGCACCCGCCACGGCGTGTGGGCGTGCGGCACGAGATGCTCCTGTCACTACCGGGGAAAAGCGGATGAGCCTTGGCTCTGGGTGGGTCGTTGCCGCGCTGTTCTTGGTGCCCCTCTCCTCCGTGTCAGGGCAACGGACAACTCGCGCCCTGAGTGATCCAGTGCTGCGCCCCGGCGATGTGCTCCGCATCACTGTGTGGCGCCATCCCGAGATGAGCGGCGAGTTTGTCGTCGCGCCGGATAGCACACTGGTGCACCCGCTGTACCAGGTCGTGAAGGTCGCGGGGGCACCCCTCCCGGTTGTGAAAGAACGGCTGCGCGGCCTTCTCGCTACCTACGAGCAGGATGTGCAGCTCGTAATCGAGCCCCTGTTTCCGGTGACCGTGGCGGGAGAGGTGCGGATACCCAACCTCTATCGACTGCCACAGGGGACGACCTTCGCGCAGGCGATCGCGCAAGCGGGTGGGCTGACGGAGCTAGGTCGGTTGGACAGGGTGCACGTCATTCGCAGGGACAGCGACATGGTGATAGATCTGGCCAGAGGGTATTCGAAATACGAAGCCCTGCCGATCGCTTCCGGCGATCAGGTAATCGTGGCGCGTCGGTCTGGTTTCAACTTTTTGCGGGATGCCTTGTATCCGCTGGCCAGTCTGACGGCGGCGGTCGCGGCCGTCCTTGCCTATAGCAAGCGCTGAGCCGGCCGATGTCCGAGCAATTGCGTAGCGAGCCCCCCGCGCCTTCGAGGCGGCTCGCGGACCGAGCGGACCCCGAGGCGTTCGTACACACGGTCGGCCTGGAGGAACTTCTCTCGACTCTGCGTCGGCACGTCTGGTTGGTCCTCGGGGTGGCGGCGGTCGCCGTGGCGGCCACGGGATTTGTGGCGTACACGACGGGGCCGGTCTATCGCGCCGTCGCGGTCATTCGCTTGTCCGATCCGCGGCGCGCGCTGACCGGCGGCGTGGTGGAGGACCCGGGCCCGAGTGCGGACGAGCGGTTCGCCGACCCTCTGTTGTCGCAAGTGGAGTTGCTTACCAGCGGCACGGTCGCCGGTGCCGTCGTGGACAGTGTGCCGATGCTGCGAGTGCTCACACGGAAGTTTTCGCCGAGTCTCCTCGGTGGGGTGGCGGTAGCGGCCGATTCGGCGGCTCACTCGTTTCAGCTCACATTCGGCCGCGACGACTTCGTCGTGGAAGGGCCAGCTGGGCAGCAGCGACGCGCGGCGTACGGCAGGGTTGTGGACCTTGGTGTAATTCGATTCGCAGTGCTCCATCGGCCAAGTGCGAAACAAGGGTTCCTACAGGTGCTCGACCAGGAATCCGCGATCAGCTACCTGATTGCCAAGGTCCGCGTGAGGCCCCGACTGCGCACCGACATCGTCGACGTCGCGTATTCCGCTCCTGACCCGGCTCGCGCGCAGGAGGTCGTCAACCGCGTGGTCGACGTCTTCCGCGCCGCCAGCGCCGACGCCGCGCAGCGACAATCCAAACTGCGACGCGAGTTTCTCGAAGCCCAGCTCAAGGTCAACGATTCGCTCCTCGCCGATGCTCGGCAGGCGCTAACGGAGTTTCAGCGCCGCGCGCGTCCCTATGGCTCGGGCGGGTCCTCGGCACGCGAGCAGAGTGAGCTGCCGGGGCTCGAGCTGGAGCGCCAGCAACTGATGGCAGAGCGTCGGACCGATGAAGCCCTCCTTGCAGCCCTCCGCGACAGCAGCACGAGCCGCAAAGCGATCCAAACCGCGCTCGCGGCACCTGGTATGGGCGCGAGTCCGGCCTTGTCCCAGTTGAGCGCTCAGCTCTTCCAGTACGAGATGGCGCGCGACTCATTGGCGAGTCGCTCGGCGCGGCATCCGGACCTGCCGCGTCTCAATCTACTGGTTTCGTCCACCGAGGCGAAGCTGCTCCGCGCGGTGCAGGCCGGTGTACAGGGGTCCATCGCCTCACTCGACGGCCGCATCGCCGCCATCGACGATTTGCGCGCCCACTGGGCCGGGGGCCTGCAGCAGGATGCCGAGGAGGCGCGGCTGAAGGAACGAGTCGACAACGCGCGCAAAGTCGCGGATGAGCTCCGCGTCGAGTACCAGAAGGCCGGGATCGCCGAGGCGATTACCGTTGGGCAAGTGGAGATCGTCGACCATGCCGCCCTCCCGGCAAAACCGGCGGGAATCGGGCTGCCGGAGCAGATCGCGCTGGGACTGCTGGTGGGTCTGATGCTCGGTTCAGCGGGCGCCTTCCTGGCCGAGCGGCTGGGCAGTACCATCGCTCAGCGGGTGCAGGTAGAGCGGCTCGGCATGTCCGTGTTCGGGGTGATAACCCATTGGGACCGGGACGCGAGAGAGAAGGGTGTGAAGAATCCGGATGCGGTGGTCGAGGCATTCCGCGGTCTCCGCCTCACCCTGGTGAACGAGTATGGCGCCCCGGGCCCGATCGTGGTGACGGTGACGAGCCCGGGGAGCGGAGATGGGAAGTCGTTCGTCAGCTCCAACCTGGCGCTGGCGTTCGCATACGCGAAGCAGCGCACCTTGCTGGTCGATGCCGACCTCCGGCGGGGCGCGCTCCACCGCCTGCTGAATCTGCGTCGGCAGCCGGGATTGACGGACTTCCTCATCGGGGATGTTTCCCGCGCGCCCGCCTTGCAGACTACCGCCTATCCGTTCCTCGACTTCCTTCCCAGCGGCACTCGCCGACGTGATGCGCCTGAGCTGATGGGCTCGGCCGCAATGGTCGACCTCGTGACCAGCCTGCGTTCGACCTATGACGTCATCGTGCTGGATACCGCGCCGCTGGGGGCGGGGGTGGATGCCCTCGCGCTGGCCAAGCTTGCCGGAAACTTGCTGATGGTGCTGCGGCTGGGAAGGACGGACCGGGAGTTGGCCGAGGCCAAGCTCGAGATCCTGCGACGGCTGCCGCTGCGGCTGTTGGGCGCAGTACTCAATGACGTACGGGATGAGTCAGAGTATCGCGCCTACGCCTATTATATGGACGGCTACGCCCTTACGAACGAACCCCCTTTCCGGCCGCTAGGCGGCAAGCAGGGCGCGAGCTCGCACGCGGCAGGCTAGATGACGTTCGCTCTATGCCGCCTGCACGATGGCGCGCCCGCGCCCGCGCCGGCGCTGCCTGCGAGCCGCACGGTAGAACGCGATCGTGCGGCGCAGACCTTCGTCGAACTCCACCCCGGGCTGATAGCCCACCAGCTCACGCGCCTTGGTGATCGAGGCGAGCGAGCTCTTCACCTGCCTGCGAGCCGCGCGGTAGAACGCGATCGTGCGGCGCAGACCTTCGTCGAACTCCACCCCGGGCTGATAGCCCACCAGCTCACGCGCCTTGGTGATCGAGGCGAGCGAGCTCTTCACTTCACCCGCGCGCGCGGCTTCGTGTTTCGGCAGGACCGGTACGCCGGTCAGTCCGCGAACGCGATCCCACAGGTCGTTGACGCTCACGCTGTGGCCGCTGCCGACGTTGAACACTTGGCCGGCCACGTGGGCCGCGGGCGCGCGGGCGGCGAGCAGGTTCGCGTGCACCACGTTCGCGACGTAGACGAAGTCGCGGGTCTGGGTCCCGTCGCCGTAGATCGTGGGCGGCTCGCCCGCGAGCGCCGCGGCGATGAAGCGCGGTACGACGGCGGCGTACTGCGACTTCGGGTCCTGGCGCGGGCCGAAGACATTGAAGTAGCGCAGGACCACGGTCTCGAGGCCGTACGTCGCATGGAAGGCGAGGCAGTACCCTTCGCCCGCGAGCTTGGCCGCGGCATACGGGCCGAGCGGATGCGCGACATGGTCCTCGCTGTTGGGCAGTACGGTCGAGCCGCCGTATGCCGAGGTGGAGCCGGCATACACCACCCGGCGGACGCGCGCGTCGCGCGCGGCGAGGAGGACGTTTAGCGTGCCGGTCGCGTTCACGGTGTGCGCCGCACCTGCATCGTCCACGGAGCGCTGCACCGACGTGACCGCGGCGTGATGCAGGACGTAGTCGACCCCCTCCATAGCCCGGCGGCAGGTGCTCAGGTCTGCGACGCTGCCCCGCATGAAGCTGATTCGCCGCCGTACCGCCGCGAAGTTCTCGCGGCGACCGGTCGAGAGATCGTCCAGGACCACGACATCGTGCCCCGCGCCGACCAGGTGCTCGACCAGGTGCGACCCGATGAACCCCGCGCCTCCCGTGATCAGACATCGCATGGGGGACCGGCCTCGCATATCCCACGCCAGACGCGTCGGACGGATCCTCCCTACGCCGTCGGTGCCGCACGCGAGCCACAGGTGTTTCCGCGGCGCAAGGGGCGATGCCGCCGTACATCACTTGCCACGCCGCCGAGGCGGGAGGCAGGGAGGCATGATCTCGTCGGCGGTGCGGAGCGGCGCGGCGAGCGCCGGTTAGGAGAGGGGGCTCACCACCCGCCGCGCCGCAGGACCATCACCGGCACGGTGCGGAGCATGATTCGGAGATCTTCGAACGCCGACTGGCGGCGAATGTACTCGAGGTCGTAGCGTACCTTGCGGCGCACGTCACCCACCGTCGTGTCGTAGCCCTGGTTGACCTGTGCCCAGCCCGTGATGCCCGGCCGAACGCGCTGGCGGCGCTGGTAGCCCTCGATCTGCTCGCG
>Ga0209158_1002115_pt1 | contig 12556 bp, 14 predicted proteins | sample GraSoiAngelo_140_FD_185897 | JGI IMG/M metagenome (GOLD analysis project Ga0209158, IMG submission 185897) | Grasslands soil microbial communities from the Angelo Coastal Reserve, California, USA - 14_0929_12_30cm (SPAdes) (version 2) | ecosystem: Environmental > Terrestrial > Soil > Grasslands ...
ACGCGCCCGTCGCGCTCTCTGCGCTCGCGCTGGTCGCGGCGGCCGTCGCCGGGCTCGGCGTGCTCCTGCACGCCGTGTACTTCGTCGGCTTCGTGAGCGCGTGCGGCCAGACCCCCGGCAAGATGCTCCTCGGGGTGCGCGTCGTGCGGCGGGACGGCGGGGGCGTGGGTGGCGGACGGGCGCTCGGCCGCTGGATCGGCTACGGCCTCGTGTTCGCGACGCTCGGCCTCGGCTGGATCGTCGCCGTCTTCGACGCCGAGCGGCGCGGCGTGCACGACCGGATCGCGGGGACCCGCGTCGTCCGCGACGACGTCTGAGGCTCAGCGCGCCACGAAGAGGTCGGTCGCCGCCGGCCGCTCCGGCGCCTCCAGGGGCCCGAGCGCGGCCAGGCGCCCCTCGATCCCGGCCTCCGGACCCGCGGCGGGCGCCGACCCCCTCCGCACGCTGTTGAGGCGGTCGACGGCGACGAGGGCGCGCGCGAGCGCGCGGCGCGGCATCGGGTAGCCCATCGCCGGCAGGATCGCCACGGCCTTCCGGTCCGCCGCGTACTCCTGCCCGCGCGTGAACACCCGCACCACCACCGGGTTGACGACGAGGTCCATGAGGCTCGCGCCCGGGAACACGAAGCCGAGGGCGGTGAACCCGGCCGAGATCGAAAGCGACAGGGTCCGACGGACGCCGTAGTGCGCGAGCACCTCGTGGGCGACTTCGCGGGCGACCATCGGCTCCACGAGGTAGGCGGGCAGCCGGACGAGCCCGTCGGAGAAGTAGAACGTCGCGTCCCTGTCGCTCCAGGCGAGGGCCTGCTCCGTCCGGACGAGCGCGAACGAGTAGCGGCGCGGATCGTCGCCGGCAGCCTCCGCCGCGCGGTAGAGGGAATGAGAGAGCGCCACGGTCGCGGGCGCGGAGAGGTCGGGGAAGTACGCGCTCTTCGGCACCGTCGAGCAGCCGCTGGCGAGCAGGAGGAGGGCGAGGGCGCCGAGGATGGCTTTCACCGCCCGCTCATCGTACGGGCGTCCGCAGAGAAACCGGGCACGAAAAGGGGGGATCAAATATCGTGGCCTGGCGTCGGCGCCGACACCGGGCCGGGCTCGATCTCCCGGCGGCCGCCCGCCGCGGGGCCCGAGCCTCAGGGGTGCCCGCGGTGGAGGCCCGCTAGTCCGAACCAGCATCGGAGAGGCCTCGGGTGACGCGGATCGGAAGGTGTGCGCCGCTCGGCGTCGGCGAGCGCCGGGTCGGGGCCGATCTAGAGGCGCTGGAGGAGCCAGTCGGGCGTGAGGGAGAGAGCCCAGGCGTTGAGGACCACGTAGTAGTTGGTCACGACGAGTGCACCCACCACGATCAGGAGCGCGCCCGCCGCGCGCTCGACGATCGGGATGAACGGCCGGTAGCGCTTGAAAAACCTGAGGAAGGCCCCGAGCGCCACCGACGACAGCAGGAACGGCACGCCGAGGCCGGCCGAGTAGGCTAGGAGCAGGCCCACGCCGCGCCCCACGGTCTCGGCGGTCCCGGCGAGCGAGAGGATCGAGCCGAGAATCGGGCCCACGCACGGCGTCCACCCGATCGCGAACGTCACCCCCACCAGGAGCGTGCCCAAGTAGCCCGCCGGCTTCTGCCGAAGCTGGATCTGCTGATAGCGCCCGAACACCCCGATCCTGAGGACGCCCGCGATGTAGAGCCCGAACACGATGATCAGCACGCCGCCGACCACCCGGATCCAGTCCCGGTAGTCGAAGAGGAACCGCCCGGCGGCCGAGAACGACGCCCCCAGCGCGACGAAGATCATCGAGAATCCGCTCACGAAGGCGAGCGAGTGCAGGACGATGCGCCGCCGCGTCTCTGCGGTCACGTCATCGGTGAGGGCGTTCACCGACATCCCCGTGATGAACGAGAGGTACGAGGGGAAGAGCGGGAGGACGCACGGGGAGAGAAACGAGAAGAGCCCCGCGGTGAAGGCGACTAGGACGCCCAGCGACTGTGTCACGGTCGCGCGGGAGCCGGCCCCGCCGCCGGCGGGGCGCCGCCGCGGGCGGCGACCCGCGGCGGCGCGTCGGCGGCGCCGCGACGACGACCGATGTCGAGCGCCATCCGTCTCCTACTGGTTCACCTTATCGAGCGCCGCGAGCAGCTCGTCGTCGCTCAGGGCCTGTCGCGGGTCGTCGAGAACCTTCTTCCACCGGATGATCCCGTTTTTGTCGATGATCAGATAGGCGCGCTTCGAGTACCGGTAGATCATGCTGTTGGGATCGGTCTCGAGGAGACCGTAGGCGAGGAGAGTCTTGCGCGGAAAGTCGCTGACCAGCGGGAAGGTGAGTCCCATCTTTTCGGCCCACGGCTTCTGCGCCATCGGGAAATCGGAGCTGATCCCCACGACCTGGGTATTCCGGCTCTCGAACTTGGGCAGGTCCCGCTCGAGAGCGGCGACTTCGGTCGTTCAGGTCGGGGTGAAGGCTCCAATGAATCCAACCAGGAGCACGTTCTTCTTTCCCAGGAAGTCGTGCATCGACACGGTCTCCTGGGTCGTCGCCGGCAGCGTGAAATCGGGAACCTTGTCTCCGACCTCGAGCGCGGCGGCGGGCCCGGTCGCGCCGAGCAGCAGACCGGCGGCGACGACGACGAGCACGGCAAGGGTAGCGATGCGCCTCATGAGCGGGTCTCCTCGAGGGTTAGGAATCTGAGCGGCTCAACACCGACTCGACGAACGTCAGGGCCTCCTTTCCTCCCATCCGCTTGGCCCGGCGGCACCCCCGGCCGGTGCGGATCGATCGGCGGGGCGGGGCGCGGGCTCGGGTGCGGTGGCCTCTCGTGTCCTGCGCTGCGTGCAGGGCTCAGCAGGCGCGCAACGACCTTGGCGAGCCGGAGGAATTTTGGCACCGGCTCACGAGGTTGTCAATCGCCGGACCCGCGCCGAGCCGTCCGCACTGCCGGTCCGCGAGGAGACGGCGGCGACGGGTGGGCGGCTAGCCGGGGCGGTCCGCTCGATCCTTGTCCGCCGACACGATCTGGTCGGACAGGCGCTTGAGGACCTCGAGGGTGAGCTGCGGCCGGTTTCGAATCAGCCACTCGAGGCGCTCGCTCCGCACGACGAGCAGCTCCACCTCGCTCGCCGCCACCGCGGAGGCCGAGCGCGGCGCCTTCCGGAAGAGCGCCATCTCGCCGAGCAGCTCGCCCTCGCCCATGGTGTTGAGCCGCCGCTCGGTGCCGTCGAACCGCTTCCGGATCTCGACCGCCCCGGCGTGGACGACGTACGCCTCGCCGTGGGCGTCGTCGCCCTCGCGGAAGATCACCGCCCCCGGCGCGAAGCGCCGCCGCTCGATGTCGCCGAGCGTGAGGTTCCGGTACATCTCGATGCCGATCGAGGGCAGGTGCGACTTGGCCTCGACGGGCAGGCGCGCGTTCGTCCAGCCGCCGAGTCCGCCCTTGAGGATGCGGACGTTCGTGAACCCGCGCTGGCGGAGGAGCCGCGTCACGAGCGCGCTCGTCTGCTCCTCGGGACTCGTGCAGTAGGTCACGATCAGCTGCTTCGGGTCGAGGGCCAGGTCGATGCGGCCCCGCCCGACGTCGTCGGGGTCGAGGCGGATCGCCCCCGGCAGCTTGAGCGGGCTCGTCTCGTAGTCGGTCCGGCTCCGCACGTCGAGCAGGACGGGGTTGCGCCCGGTTTCCAGGAAGTCGATGACCCCGCCCGGGTGGATGCGGAAGCGGTTGCGCCACCACCGCCGGGTGCCGAGCCCGCCCCAGGCGCCGAGGCTCAGCAGCGTGACGGTGCCCGCGGTCGCCCACGCCCACGGGAACGGCCGCGGCGGCGGGTGGCGGATCTTGTCCTCGGCCTCCGCCGTCGCGCGCTTGACGTCTGCCAGGCCCGGCAACAGCCGGTCGGCCTCGCGGAACCTGGCGAGCGCCGTCGCGTACCGGCCGTCGAGCAGCGCCGCGACCCCCGCCGACCACACCGGGTTGAACCGGCTCTCGCCCGCCCTCACGTCGGTGCCCCGGAGGAACCCGCGCACGTCCTTGGCGGGGATGAGAAAGTTGAACCCCTGGACTTCGCCGCCGGTCGGCGAGAGGGAGATGAAGGTCATGACGCCGACGACGGTCGCGTCGTCGGTGATGGCGGGCCCTCCGCTGTTTCCGTGCGCCGCGGGCGCGTCGGTCTGGATCACGTTCTGGCCGATCGCGTCCTGCTTGAAGCCCGAGACCTCGCCGTTCGTGACCGACGCCTCCAGCCGCGCGCTCTTATTCAGGAGCTCGTGGGTCAGGACCACCCCGGGGAAGCCCAGGATGTGAACCGGGTCGCCGAGGTTCGGGTCGCGGTCCATCACCGACAGGGCCGGGTAGGTGTCGGCCGGGATCCGGAGGAGCGCGAGATCGCGCCCCGAGTCGGGTAGCGGCTGGCCGCTCGCATCGAGGAGCAGCGGCGGGCTGAACTTCACGATCTGGGCCAGGACCTTGGTCCCGTTCGAGAGGAGGACAGTGACCTGCGGCGACGGCGTGAGCTTGGCGGCCGCGAGTGACACGGAGCGGCGGATCTCATCCTCGATGTCAGGTCGCTCGCCGGGCGTGAGCCTCCGCGCCCGCAGCGCGGGTTCCACGCACCCCTGCTCGACCGCCTTCTTCTTCAGTTCGTAGATGACCCAGGGCGGCAGCCGGCGGGCGGGATCGATGACATGGGCGTTCGTGACGAGGAAGCCGCGCCCGTCGACGAACCAGGCGGTGCCCGTCTCGATGAAGGGGCTGGGGGTGACCGTCACCGGGCCGCGGCCGCAGCTCATCGTCACCTCGGCACGGACCTCGGCGCTCACGAGCGCGACCGCGGGCTTGGCGCGGAGGAGCGCCTCCTGGACGGACAGGGCGGCGGCAGGCGAGGGGACGACGGCGAGGCCGGCGCTCGCGATCAGCACCAGAATCCAGGGGGCGTTCGACGCTCGCACGGTCACGGGGTCGGCGCTCGTCATGCTACCACCCTCAGGCCGACCAGCCGTCCAATCGCTCGGACGTCCACCGCGGCCCGCACGGCGTCGGCGAGGCGGTCCCAGTCGGCCGGCGCCGGGCGGCCCCAGCGCGGATCCGGGCGCGCCCCCTTGCGCGCCGCCAAGTGCCCGAGGAGCGCCCGCCGAAGGGCGTCGTTGGCGAAGAGGCCGTGCAGGTAGGTGCCGAGCACGGCGCCCCGCGGGTCGAGCGCGCCGTCGAGGTCGTCCGCCGGGGCCGCGCTCCGCGCCGTGATGGCGAACGGGCGGGCGACGTCCCGCACGTCCGTTTGCCCCATGTGAATCTCGTACGCCTCGAGCTCGGCGCCGCGCGCGGCGGCGAACGGACCGACGGGGGCAAGCGCCCGCGCCCGCACCCGGGCCGTCGTCTTCTCGCTCCCGAAGGTCGTCACCACGGGCAGCAGCCCCAGGCCCGCCACCGCGGGCTCGGCCGACTCGACGCGGCGCGGGTCGAGCAGCGCCTCGCCGAGCATCTGGTATCCGCCGCAGATGCCGATCACGGGCCCCCCGGCCCTGGCGCGGCGCGCGACCGCGTCCGCCAGGCCGCGCTCGCGGAGGGCGCCGAGGTCGGCGGCGGTGCTCTTGGTCCCGGGGAGCACGAGGAGGTCGGCGCCCTCGAGCTCGCGGGGGTCGCCGACGAACCGGACGCGGACGCCGGGCTCCCGGGCGAGCGGCTCGAAGTCGTCGAAGTTCGCGATCCGGGCCAGGCGGACGACCGCGACGTCGAGCGCGGCCGGCGCGGCGGGCGTCGCCGGAGCGTCGAGCCCGAGCGAGTCCTCGGCCGGCGCCAGCGGCCCGTCGAGCCAGGGGACGACCCCGAGGACCGGCACGCCGGTGCGGGCCCGGAGGAGCTCGAGCCCGGGCGCGAGCACGGTGAGATCGCCGCGAAACTTGTTGATGACGAACCCCGCCACGCGGACCCGGTCGGCCGGCTCGAGGAGGGCGAGCGTGCCGACCAGCGCCCCGAACACGCCGCCGCGATCGATGTCGCCGACGAGGAGCACCGGAGCGCCGGCCATCCGGGCGACGCTCATGTTGACGAGTTCGGTCGCCTGGAGGTTGATCTCGGCGGGGCTCCCCGCGCCCTCGATGACCACGACGTCAGCGGTCGCGCGGAGACGCTCGAGGCTCGCGCGGAGCACCCCGACCAGCTCGGCACGGAGGAGCGCGTACTCGGCGAAGCCGAGGCTGCCCCGCGGGACACCGCGGACGATCAGCTGGGAGCGGTCGTCGGCCTCGGGCTTGAGGAGAATCGGATTCATGTCCACCGTCGGCTCGATCCCGGCCGCCTCGGCCTGCGCCGCCTGAGCCCGGCCGATCTCCCCCCCGTCGGGCGTGACCGCGGCGTTTAGTGACATGTTCTGCGACTTGAAGGGCGCCACGCGGTAGCCGGCCCGCGCGAATAGGCGGCAGAGCGCGGTCACGAGCACGCTCTTGCCGACGCCCGAGGCGGTCCCCTGCACCATGAGACACGGAGCCATTCGCACCGGACTCACCGGGGCGATCTTACCGCCCGAAGCGATGGACTTGCCGGCCAAATGTCTGCTTAAATGGCGGTGAGCGGCCGAGAGCCGAGTCAGTTGGACGAGACGACGCGCTTCCGCGCAGCTGAGGCGCCGAGGACGGTCCTCGTCGTCGACGACGAGGCGGAGGTGCGCGAGCTGATGGCGGGCTACTTGCGGGCGCGCGGGCTCGACGTGGTCGAGGCGGCGAACGGGCTCGAGGCGCTCCTGAAGTTCCGGCTGGTGCGGCCGCACGCCGTGGTCCTCGACATCCTGATGCCCCGGCTCGGCGGCCTCCAGGCGCTCCAGCGCATCCGCGCCTTGGATCAGAACGTCGCGGTGGTCGCGGTGACGGGCTCGCCGGACGAGGAGCTGCGGGCGCAGATCCTCGCGTCGGGGGCGACGGCGATCCTGTCCAAGCCGGTCCCGCTGAAGGGTCTCTGGGCGGCGCTCGGCAGCGACCAGGAGGATGCCGTCACGCCCGCCCGGGCGGCGCGGCGGCCCGCGCGCCCGGAGCCGACGCCCTCGGCCGGAGGGACCCCGGTGGGCCGCGTGCTCATCGTCGACGACGAGGCCGACGTCCGCTCGACCCTCCAGCAGTACGTCGCCACGCAGGGCTGCGAGGCCCGGGTGGCCGCCGACGGCGCCAGCGCGCTCCGGCTGATCCGGGCCGACCCGCCCGACGTCGTGCTCTTGGACATCCAGATGCCGGGGTTGAGCGGCATCGACGCCCTCAAGGCGATTCAAGAGGCGGCGCCCGGCGTCAAGGTGATCATGATCAGCGGGGCGGCCAGCTTCGAGCTCGCCAAGGAGACGCTCGCCCACGGGGCCTTCGACTTCATTCCGAAGCCGCCCGACCTGAAGGCCCTCAGCCAGACGCTGCAGGCCGCGTTCCTGATGAAGCGGCTCGAAGCCGAGTGGCACGTCGAGCCAGCCGCCGACGACTAGCTCTCCCTCGTGCGAGCTTCCCGTCGCGCAGCGCGGGACCTCCGCGGTCCTGGTCCCCGCGCGCCGGGCCCCCCGCGCCTCTGGGACCCTACTGCCAGGCCCAGACCGGCTCGCCGAAGTGGGCGACGCGCGTGGGGCGACCGTGAAGGATCACCTCGCGCAGCTGGTAGAGGACAGCCGCCGTCGGCGCGTGGATCAGGGTCGACAGGAGCGGGATCTGGATCACGGGCCGGTCGCTCTCCGGGATCGCGACCGTCCGGGGGAGCCCCGGCTGGTCGAGTTCCGCGAGCGGCACCCGGTGCACGCTCGACACCTCGGCCGGGTTCGGTGTGAGCGCGGCCGTCTGCTCGCTCCACACGACGACCGGGGTGATCACGAACCCAGACCGGGTGGCGTAGTCGTCGAGGAGCCCGAGCACGGCGTCCTCGCCGAGCCCGAGGCCGACTTCCTCGTGGAGCTCGCGCACGGCCGCCCGCTCGCAACTCTCGCCCGATTCGATCCGGCCGCCCGGCAGCGCCCACTGCCGGCCGTGGGCCCGGAGCCCGGCCGCTCGGCGGGTCAGCAGAAAGCACGGGCGGCCCGCGGCGTCGGGCAGCAGCACCACGGCTACCGCCGCGGGCCGCCGGCCGTCGGGCGGGATCGGCCGGCGATCGAACCCTCCGAGATTGGCGCGCGCACGGGCCCGAAGCGCCTCGTCGAAGGCGACGGGGAGGTTCATGCCGGCCGGTCCGCCGCGACCGTCTTGACGCCCCAGACGATCCGCAGCGGGTCGCCGTCGGCGGGCGTGAACGCCTGCTCGCGGAGCAGTCCCCAGCCGTGCGCGGCGCCGTCGGCGGCGGCGGCGAAGTAGGCGGTCACGATCGCGACGTGTTGCGCCTCGGTGGCGACCCGCCAGATGGCGACCGCCTTTTCCGGAAAGCAGCGGTTGCTGAACGAGACGATGAACGGCGCGCCGGGCCGGAGCGTCCGGCCCACCTCACGGAAGACCTCGACCGGACGGGTCAGGTACTGGACCGAGACGGCGCAGAGGGAGGCGTCGAAGGCGTCGTCGGCGAACGGCAGGTGAGGGTCCCGATTGAGATCGTGGACGATCGCCTGGGCGAGCCGCGGGTTGTCGAGCATCTCGGCCCGGCTCATCCCAAGACCGATCACCGTGCCGGTGAACGACGTGGGCAGATGGCTCCGCCAGGAGGCCATGAGGTCGAGGACGCAGCCGTTCGACGGGACCAGGCTTCCGTAGACCCGGGTCAGCGCCGCGAGGGCGGGCGCGTCGAGGTGGACGACGCGCCGCGCCGAGGCATAGAAGAGGCGGTCGTCTTCCTCGTCGGCGCGCCGGAAGGCGCCCGGGGGGAACTCGAATGGGCGCGTCATCGGCCGGCCCGGCCCTCCGGTCTCATGCGGTCTCCCTCCGAGGCTGGACTGGACGCCGTCATCGTAGAGAGTGCGGCCATTGGACGCCAGCGCCGCCCGCCCGGGTTCACTCGCGCCGCCGGGCGCGCTACCATCGCGTGCGGCGGCCACGCCGGCCGCGACGTCGCCGGAGGTGACGCATGAGGCGATGCGAGTGGGCTCGGGGCGGGCTGGAGATCCGCTATCATGACCGAGAGTGGGGGGTGCCGCTCCACAACGACCGGAAGCTGCTCGAGCTCCTGATCCTCGAGGGCGCGCAGGCCGGCCTCAGCTGGTCGACGATCCTGCACCGCCGCCGGGGGTACCGGAGGGCGTTCGACCGATTCGACGCCGCAAAGATCGTGCGCTACACGGCGCCGACGGTGCGGCGGCTGCTCGCCGACCCCGGCATCATCCGCAACCGCGCCAAGATCGAAGGGGCGATCGCGAACGCGCGGGCGTTTCTCGCACTCCGGCGCGAGCACGCCAGCTTCGACGCCTACCTCTGGCAGTTCGTCGGCGGCCGGCCCCGCCAGAACGCCTGGCGGTCTGCGCGGCAGGTGCCCGCCGAGACCGAGGCGTCCCGGGCGTTGAGCCGGGACCTCAAGAAGCGCGGCTTCCGGTTCGTCGGCCCGACAATCTGCTACGCGTTCATGCAGGCGGCGGGGCTGGTCAACGATCACACCGTGGGCTGTTTCCGCTGGCGGCAGGTCCAGCGGCTCGAACGGAGCGCCGCCGACGGCGACAGGACCGAACGTCCGCGCGCCCGTCGCCGGCCTGCCTCACGAGGCGGCTAGAAGCGACCGGCTCGGTTGGGCGGAACCCAGCACGAGAGCTCGGTCCGCTCCGTCGGGGGTCCCGGGAGTACCCGGGCGACTCCGCCTCCTACTCGACGGCGCAGGGCCCGCCGCGTGCTCCACCCGCCCGATCCCGCGTCGCTCGCCCACCCCGGGGCCGATGGCGTGGCCGGGTCGGGCAGCACCGACGGATCGACGCTCAGGCGGACGGCGACCACCCACCCGATCCTCGCCCTTTCCTCGAGCCGGCGAGAACTCGCTTCTCCTCTCCCGCGACATCTGGCCAGCGTCCGAATTCGCCGCCCGTCCGGGCGCGTAGACGCCCCGACCGAGGCTCACGGACGTCTCACCGTGACCACACCCGCGTTCGCGTCGATGGTGACCGTGAACAGCGCGAGGAAGTCGCGGCCCAGGAGACCATCGGCCTGTCGCAGGTCCGCGTCGTGGGCGACGATCTGCAGCGGCCCCGCCGCGGCGTTTCCCACCTCGAGAGAGCTCACCCAGACGACCGGCACCCGGCTCGAGCCAGTCACCCCCCGGAGAGTGGCCTCCAGCGTGTCAGGGACGGCGACGCCGAGTCGCCCGAGAGCCGCGGGTGCTACCATCGTGCGGTCGGCGCCCGTGTCCAGAATCAGCGTGACCGGGCCGGCGCCGTTGATCTTCGCACTCACCAGGATCGGGGCGCCCGGCGTGAACTGGATCGTCGTGATCGCGCTGGCGGACGCGACCGCCTCCGGCTCGGCCCGGATCGCGGGAACGGGAAGGGCGCGGGCCTCGGGACGGTAACGCTCGGGGACACTCTCGAGCCCCGTGCTGTAGTGGATCGTTCCCTGGTCGTCGACCCAGTGGTAGACCTGGGCGCAGACCCCCTGGGGAAGGAAGGCGCAGATGAGGAGCGCCGCGGCCCACGCTCCCGTCCGCCCGCGTCGCAGAGGAGTCAAGGCGTGGCCGGCGGCGCGGTGGGCGGCGCGGGTTCAACCGAACGCGGAGGGGGCTCCGCGTGATAGGCAGGAACCCACACCCACGCCTGGCTGGACGTCAGCCCGTCGCCGTGGAGTTCCCAGCGCCCGGTCGGGAGCACGATCTCTCGGGCGGGCTCGACCGGCGGCGTCGGCGGGGGCGCGACGTCCGGCAGCAAAGCCGCCGGGGGCGGCATGTAGATGACCGCCGGAGGCATATCGACCGGCGCTGGCGGCGGATACACGAACGGCTGCCCGAATATCGCGAAGGGCGGGAAGGGTTGAAAGAACTCGACCTCTCGCTCGCGGTGCTTGAGACGCGGGTCGCTCATCGTCGGAGGGACGGCTCGATCGGGCTGCCCGCGCTGCCCGGCGAGGGCCGTCCCGGCCAAGAACAGCAGTAGGGCGGGCGCCAGGCGCGCCGGCCAGGTGATCATGACCTGCCTCCCGAGAAATGTCTTCTCAAGACAGAGATATGCCTTCCAAGGGCGCCGGTCAAGCGCGAGCGGGCGGGCGGCTTCAGGGAAGCTTCAGGAGTCCCAGGCCTTGGTGTACGGAAAGGTCTCGCAGACGAAGGCCGCCCGGGTCCTGATGCTGACCATGCAGATCTTTATCCGCGTGCTCACCGAGGGGCCGGTGTCGGACTGCTTTGTGATACTGATGGTCGCGCTGCCGTCTCCGACGCGGATCGGAGCGAACGGAAAGCTCGTGCCCGGGACCCGTCTGCGCAACTCGTCGCCCTCCTGGAGCGCCGCCGCGTGGATGAAGACGTCCCTCGTTCCCTGGTCGCCGGCGTAGGCGTAGTCGATAACCACCTGTATCTCGTGGCCGGACACGTTCACCACCCGGAAATGTCTAATTTCGTTACGGAGGGGGGTCAGAGGCTTGTCTGGCAGCCGGGCGACTTCTGGAGGCGCTGGCGGTTCGGGAGCGGACGGCCGATCGGTCGTCGGCGGGACGGCGGCCGGTTGGGGCAGGGCGGGACCGGGCGCCGGCGTCACCGGGGGGATCGGCGTCGACTGCAGCATCAGCGCGACGACGGCGAGCAGCGCGGCAGTCGCCCCAGCGGCCGCGAGCGCGGCGAGCCGCCACCGGCTTCGGGCAGGCGGAGGTTCTTGGCTGGCCTCGGCAGCCCGCGGTGTCGGTTGCCAGTGTTGGATCTCCTCCAGGGCTCGAACGGTCTCGGTGAGCCGGGCGACGGCGCTGCTGGCCGAAGCCCCGATCTCGACGAGCTGGCGCCGGAGCGCACGAGCCTCTACCTGGAGCTGGGTCAGCTCGTTCCGAAGGCTCGCCGCCTCGCCCCGGAGTCGGTCGAAGCTCTCCTCGGCCGCTTCCACCCGGCCATGCTGGCGCAGCCGGTCCTCGACGATCTCCGGGATGACGCGTCCAATCATCTCCCGGCTCTCGCGCAGCCACCGGCCCACGCGGCGGAGATCGTCGACACCCGGCCGCGCCTTCTCCGGGCTCGTCGGCGGCCGGCCTCCGTGGCCTGGCTCGGGCGTCGGGAGCGACACGGTCACGCGGAGTGGGCCGAGGAACGACCGGTAGCGGCGCGCCGCCGGCGCCTGCGGGTGAGCGCCACGTTTACCGCCGAGGTCAGCTCGTCCGCGACCGCTTCCCGCTCGCGCTTCATGCGGTCGCGCTCCTTTCGTAGCTGTGCCACCTCCCGCTGAGCGCGCTCGCGCTCGCGCTCGGCGGCGATCGCCCGGCGGTGGAGCCGTTCGGCTTCCTCGAAGAGCGCGAGGACCTGCTCGCTGTCGCGCCGGAGCGATGGCGCTCGGCTCGTCACCGCCTCGTCCGCGGCGAGCGCCGAGAGGAGGAGCGTCAGGTGACGGTGCCCCTCCCTGACCCATCGGGCCGCCGCGGCCCAGGCCGGCCGCGACCCGGAGACGATCACCATCTGTGTGGCAGCCCCGGCCTACGTGGGCAGCGACCTGCCGCACCAGCGCGACCAGTTGCGCTGGTTCGGCGGCATGGTC
>Ga0209158_1002116_pt1 | contig 12555 bp, 12 predicted proteins | sample GraSoiAngelo_140_FD_185897 | JGI IMG/M metagenome (GOLD analysis project Ga0209158, IMG submission 185897) | Grasslands soil microbial communities from the Angelo Coastal Reserve, California, USA - 14_0929_12_30cm (SPAdes) (version 2) | ecosystem: Environmental > Terrestrial > Soil > Grasslands ...
CGACGGCCGCGTCGCCGCCGATGCGTCGGAACTCCTCGCGCATCACCGGGTTGTACTCGAGCCAGTGTCCATCGGCGTCGACGATCGGATGGGTCAGGCGGTTTCGGAGCTTCCGGGCCTCGGTCTGATGGTGTGTGAGCATGGCGTCCCCCGCGGGCTCTCAGGCTGGGGGGATGATACTCCGGACCCGGCCCGCCTCGCGTGGCCCGATCGGTGCTAGAGTCTGGGCACGCACGCAGACAAGGAGCCCCGCCATGGGAACGGTGTTGGGATCGGAAATCCTCGCGCAGGCCCTCAAGTCACAGGGCGTCGACACGATGTTCTACATCATGGGCGGCCCGATGCTGGAGACCGAAGCCACCTGCATCAAGCTCGGCATTCGCGCGATCGACACGCGTCACGAGCAGGCCGCCGCGCTGTCCGCCGAGGCCTGGGGCCGCGTGATGCGAAAGCCGGGCGTGTGCATGGGCGCCTCGGGCCCCGGCGCGACGAATCTCCTGACCGGCGTGGCCGACGCCTTCGCCAACGCGTCACCGCTCGTCGCCATCGGCGGCTCGAGCCCGCGCGTGTCGTTCGGCATGGAGGCGTTCCAGGAGATCGATCAGCTCGCCGTGTTCAAGCCGGTCACGAAGTGGGCGGAGCGGATCTACGACGCGCGCCGCATCCCCGAACATCTCGCGACCGCCTTCCGCCAGGCGACGACCGGACGCGTCGGGCCCGTGTACCTCGACCTTCCCGGCGACGTCCTCGGTGAGAAGGTCGACGAGTCGCGCGTGGTGTATCCGCCGGCGTGGAAGACGCTGCCGCGCGCGCGGGGCGACGAAGGCGCGGTGAAGGAAGCGATCGCGCTCCTCGGAAAGGCGTCGCGCCCGATTGTCCTCGGGGGCAGCGGCGTGTGGTGGTCGGACGCCGCCAAGGCGTTCCAGGCGTTCGTCGAGACGAGCGGGATTCCGTTCTACACGACGCCGCTCTCGCGCGGCAGCGCGCCGGACGACCATCCGCTCTCGTTCCTCAATGCGCGCAGCTCCGCGTTCCGTGAGGCCGACGTGATCCTCGCCCTCGGCGTGCGCTTCAACTGGGTCGTGCAGTTCGGCGCGCCGCCGCGCTTCGCGCAGGACCTGAAGGTCATTCACGTCGACATCAACCCCGCGCAGATCGGCTGGAACCGCGACGTCGAGGTGCCGATCGTCGGCGACGCGCGCGCCGTCCTCGAGCAGCTCGGGGAGGAAGCCAAGGGCAAGCTCGATCCCAAGAAATACGCGCCGTGGGTCGGCAAGCTCCGTGTCGTCGACGGCGAGAAGAACTCGGAGTCCGAGAAGGCGATGTCGACGGACAACACGCCGATCCATCCGCTGCGGCTCTGCAAGGAGGTCCGCGACTTCGTCAAGCGCGACGCGATCCTCGTCGTCGACGGCCAGGAGATCCTGAACTTCGGGCGCCAGTCGATTCCGACGTTCGTGCCCGGGCATCGCCTCAACTCCGGCGCCTTCGGCACGATGGGCACCGGCCTGCCCTTCGGCAACGGCGCCAAGGTGGCCAAGCCGGACAAGCAGGTGCTCGTGCTGCACGGGGACGGCTCGTTCGGCATCAACGCGATGGAGATCGACACCGCGGTCCGCCACCGCATCAACACGGTCGTCGTGCTCTCGAACAACGGCGGGTGGACGGCGAATGCGCCGTGGCAGTTGCCGCTGCCGAAGCCGGGACGTACGCTCGGCTTCACGCGCTATGACCGGATGGCGATGGAGCTCGGCGCCCACGGCGAGTTCGTGGAGAAGCCGAGCGAGATCCGCCCGGCCCTGGAGCGCGCCTTCGCGGCCGGCCGGCCGGCCGTCGTCAACGTGATCACCGACGATCAAGCGCGGGCGCAGACCGTGCGCTTCTCGGCGTACCAGACGTGAAGATGGGGGCCACGAAATGGCCCCCATACCCCCAGCGTTCGGAGCGCCCCGGCGAACCCGGGCCGCTCCTCGATACGCGCCCCGGCAAAGCCGGGGCGCTCCGCGAGTGCCCCGGGGAACCCGGGCCCCTCCTCGATCACGGGGTGCTGAGAACTGGGGGCCCCGAAATGGCCCCCCACACCCCCCAGGCGTTCGGAGCGTCCCGGCGAACCCGGGGCGCCCCTCTATAATGGGCTCCACAATTGGAGGCCACTCAATGGCGAAGGCTCTCGATGGGATTCGGGTGCTCGATCTGACGCAGTACGAGGCGGGGCCAAGCGCGACACAGATGCTGGCGTGGCTGGGCGCCGACGTCGTCAAGATCGAGCCGCCCTCCGGCGAGCAGGGCCGCACCGCGCTCTCCGACAAGCGCGGCGAGGACGCGTGGTTCTTCCTGCTGCTGAACTCCAACAAGAAGGGCGTGACTCTCAACCTGAAGTCGGAGCGCGGGCGCGACATGTTCCGCGACATGGCGAAGACCGCCGACGTCGTCGTGGAGAATCTCGGGCCCGGCGCGTTGGACCGACTCGGCCTCGGCTGGGACACGCTCTCGCGCCTGAATCCCCGCTTGATCCTGGCGTCGGTGAAGGGCTTCGGCAGCACCGGGCCCTACGCGGACTACAAGAGCTTCGAGTGGATCGCCCAGGCGATGGCCGGCGCGATGAGCATGACCGGCTCGCCCGACGGCCCGCCCACCAAGGCCATCGGCGGCCTCGCCGACACCGGCGCCGGGCTCCATACGGCGATCGGAATCCTGGCGGCGATCATCCAGCGCCACGCGACCGGGCGCGGCCAGCTCCTCGAGGTTGCCCAGCAGGATTCCGTCGTGAACCTGCTCCGCATCCATCTGCGGGAGAGCTATCAGAGCGGCAAGCCGTCTCCGCGCCTGGGCAACCGTTCGATGGCCGCGTCGCCGTCGAACATCTATCGCTGCCGTCCGTTCGGCTCGAACGACTACGTGTTCGTGCACTGCGCGACGGTCGAGATGTGGAAGACGCTGACCAAGATCTGCGGCCGGCCCGAGCTGGGCGACGATCCGCGCTACGCCGACCGGCGCGATCGCGTGAAGTTCATCGACGAGATCGACGCGATGATCGGGGCGTGGACGGAGAAGCACACGAAGCACGAGGCGATGAAGATCCTGGCCGGCGCCGGCGTGCCGTGCGGGGCCGTCCTCGACTCGAACGAGGTCCTCGCCGACGAGCACCTGCGGCAGCGCGGGTTCATCGTCGAGCTGGAGCACCCGACGCGCGGCAAGTTCCCGATGCCGGGCAACCCGGTCCGCCTGTCCGACTCGCCGACCGAGCTGGTCCGCGCGCCGCTCCTCGGCGAGCACAACGCCGAGATCTACGGCAAAGCGCTGGGGCTCGGCGACGACGACCTGGCGACGCTCAAGCGCGAGGGCGTGATCTAGCGACGTCCAGGATGTGGCCGTCGGGGACGACGGCGAGGAACTCGCCCTCCATCACGGCCGCGCCGGCGCGCCGCACCGTGACCTTGACCGAGCGCTTCTTGCCGTCCGTCTGCTCCACGGTTGCCTCGGCCTCGAGCCGATCGCCCACCACGACGGGAGCGAGGAACTTCGCGGTCGCATTCGCCGGCACCACGGTCGGCTCGTTCACGGCCAGCATCGCCGCGTAGTCGGCCAGCCCGAACGTGAATCCGCCGTGGATCAGGCCGCGCCAATCGGCCGCCATCTCCTGGCTGGCGTCGAGCACGACCTTCGCGTGGCCGGCGCCGAGCTCCTCCGCGCGCCCGCAGAGCTGCGGCGAGATCTTCTCGTGAGTCCGCTGATCGGCGCTCATCGCCGGCTCAGCACCGCGTCACGTGGGCAGAGACCGCGAGCCATCGGCCGTGACGTCGCGCCCACACGTCGGTGTAGCGACCTGAGCCGGGGCGCCCGTCCGGACCCGTGTACGTCGTCTTCGCGTGAATGATCGCGAAGTCTCCCATGAGGCGCACGTTGACCTCGTGGGCCTGGAGGCCGGAGATCTTGACCGGCACCGCCGTCTGCTTCAGGAAGCCGGCGCGATCGACGAGCGATCCGTCGGGATTGCTGCACAGGAAGTCGTCGGCCAGGATCTCGTCGAAGCGCCGGACGTCCGAGGTCTGCACCGACGTGATGTAGTCGCGGTTCAGATCGATCAACGCCGCCAGATCGTCCATTCCATTCCTCCGCTATTCGGCGAACAGCTCGACGCTCCACGCGCGGTGCGCGGCGGCATCCGCCTTGAGAAAGCGAAAGCCGGCCACGGTCGCGTAGTGGTCGTCGACGTCCGTGTCGCCGATGTGATAGTAGGCGGCCGCCGCGAAGCGGGCTTTGATATCCGCGAGGCGGTGCTTCAGCACCGTGAAGTCGGCAGCGATCCCGAGCCGCTGCCACATGTCCTGCTGGTAGCGGATCGGACGGTCCGAGCAGCTCCCGATCAGGTAGCCGCGCTGCTTGGCCTGTCTCACCATTGCGATGGACACGATGCCGGGCGGCTCCCCGATCTCGAGCGTTCCGTCGATGTCGAAGCTGACGAGCATCACGAGACTCACGGCCACCGGGCGCCGGCCACACGCTGTGCGTCGAGCCAGCGCAGCGTTTCCGGAGAGGTCAATCCGTCGACGACGACGTCCATCCCGTTCAGTCCGTCACCCCTTGTTCGCGCGCGGTCCTGTTCAACGTCAGAGCAATCCAGCACCGCGCGCCCACTTGTACTTCGCGCCGAGCACGTCCACCGGAATCTCGGTCGAGTAGGGATACGCGGGAATCTTGTGATCGAAAAGGTATTCAGATGCCTCTTCGACCTCGACGTCGCCTGCGAGCGACACGACGACCGGCTTGTCGATGCCCTTGCCTCGCATCTCCTCGACGATCTCGGCCAGCAGCTTTGCGAACACCATCGGCGGCGTGACGATCGTGTGCCAGTACCCGAGGATGAGCGAGTGGATCCGCGGATCCTGGAGCCCGAAACGGACGGTGTTCTGGTAGGTCTTCGGCGGCTCGCCGCCGGTGATGTCGACGGGGTTGCCGGATGCGCCGAAGGGGGGAATGAACTTCTTGAACGCTGCATCGAGGTCCGGGGGAAAGGCCATCAGCGACAGGCCGTTGTCCACGACCGCGTCCGACAGCAGAACGCCGGAGCCGCCGGCTCCGGTAATGATGACGATGTTGTCGCCCTTGGGCGTCGGCAAGATCGGAAGCGCGCGGGCGAATTCGAGCATCTCGCGCAAAGACCGCGCGCGAATCACGCCGGACTGCCTGAGCACGTCATCATAAATTTTGTCGTTGCCCGCGAGCGCTCCGGTGTGCGAGCTGGCGGCCTTGGAACCCAGAGACGTTCGTCCGGCCTTCAGCACGACGACCGGCTTCTTCTTCGACACCCGCTTCGCCACTTCTGCGAACGCGCGGCCGTCTTTCAGATCCTCGCAGTGCTGCACGATGATGTGCGTGTTGTCATCCTGCTCGAAGAACGTCAGCAAATCGTCCTCGTCGATGTCCGACTTGTTCCCCAGACCGACGATGGCCGAGACGCCCATCTTCGCCGAGCGGGAAAAGCCGATGATCGCCATTCCGATGCCGCCGGACTGCGACGACAGCGCCGCGTGGCCTTTGACGTCGTACGCCGTGCAGAACGTCGCGCAGAGGTTGCTCCACGTGTAGTAGAAGCCGTAGATGTTCGGGCCCATCAGGCGGACGCCGTATTTCTGGGCGACGGAGACGAGTTCCTTCTGCCCTTCGTGATTCCCGACTTCGGCAAACCCTGAGGGAATGAGGACCGCGCCCGGAATCTTTTTCTCGCCACACTCGGCGATCGCGGCCGCGACGAACTTGGCCGGGATCGCGAACACCGCGACGTCGATGTCGGCGGGGACGTCCTTGACGCTCTTGTACGCCTTCAGCCCCATGATCTCGTCGGCGGACGGGTTGATCGGGTAGATCTGCCCCTTGTAGCCGCCGTTGATCAGGTTCTTCATGACCGAGTTGCCGATCTTGCCGGCCTCTGACGATGCGCCGATGACGGCGACCGCCTTCGGCTTCATGATGCGGTTCATGTCGCGCACGATGTCTTCGTGCTTCGGGCGATACCGCGCCGGCGCCGGCGAGAAATTGACGACAATGCGGACGTCGGCCGCGATTGCGCCATCCCTGGTCGCGAAGACAGGGTTCAAATCCATCTCCGCAATTTCGGGATAGTCTGCGATGAGCTGCGACACGTTCTGGATCATCTTCGCAAGCGCGTCGCGATTGACTGGATGCGCACCGCGGACGCCCTTGAGGATCTGCGCGGCGGCGATGCCATCCAGCATCGACAGCGCATCGGCCTCCGTCGCGGGCGCGAGACGGAACGTGATGTCCTTGAGCACTTCGACGAGGACGCCGCCGAGACCGAACGCGACGAGCTTGCCGAAGACCGGATCGGTGACCGCGCCGATGATTACTTCCTGGCCGCCGGTGAGCATCTCCTGCACTTGCACGCCGAGCACGTTCGCCTTCGCGTTGTACTTCTTCGCGTTGGCGATGATCGTGTCGTAGCCCTTCTGGGCGTCTTCGGCGCTCTTCACGCCGACCAGCACGCCTCCCGCTTCGGTCTTGTGGAGGATGTCCGGCGAGACGATCTTGAGCACGACCGGAAAGCCCATCGCCGTCGCGATCTTCGCAGCGTCGGCGGCCGACGTCGCCACGCCTTCCTTCGGAACGGCGATCCCGTAGGCCTCGCACACGACTTTCCCTTCCGGTGCCGTGAGCGCGGTTCGTCCTTCGGCTTTGACGGTGTCCAGAACACGCCTGACGTCGGTGCGGTTGCTCATCTTTTTTCCCTGAAGTCTTTCGTGTCAGATGACTTTTTCAGTGCGCAGCGCGGCGATCTGATCCGCGCCGTAGGAGCGCTTCACGTCGGACGGACTATCGGACATCTTGATCGGATATGGTGCGTATACTTCCGCGCTCTGGCTGCGAGTTCCCCGCGCTCGGCCTTGCTCAGCTCGATGACGTATGGACTCTGGCGCGGCATCGGCACCTCCCACTCGGGAGTGTGCAAGAGCCGCCGGCAACCGGCGCCTAAAATACGTCATCATATTTACGAACATAAGTACTAAGCTCGGCTTTGGCATCGGCAGGTGAAACGATTTTCATCAGCAGCAGCCGCCCCGGATCGGCGCGGCGGCGGGCAGCATGCGGTCGGGCTCCCAACCCCACGGGCGCGGCCCCCAGTCGGGCGTGAACACGCGGCCGCGCTTGACGGTCAGGAACGGCACGACCGCTTTGCTCACGCGCAGACCGGCGCCGAGGACGTCGTACACCATCCAGTCGCCATCACGCAGCTCGAGGATCGAGATGTCGGCCTGCCGACCGGCGATCAGACTGCCCAGGCGCTGCCCCGCGCCGATGGCCTTGGCCGGGTTGGCCGTGCACATGGTGACGACCTGTGGGAGCGTGAAACCGAGGCCGAGGAAGCGCGTCATCATCTCGGTCATGCTGTGCACGGTGTTGATCCGGCCGGGCACGGTGAGGTCGGTGCTGATGCAGTGCGGGAGCAGGCCTTGATCGATGATGCGGCGCCCCACGTCGAAGCTGAAGTTCATCCGGCCGTGAGCGGTGTCGAACCAGACGCCCCGGTTCGCGGCGTCGTAGGCCTCGGGCACCAGCTTGCCGTTGCCGTCGAGCACGCCGCCGGGATTGGCCGTGAAGTAGTGGGTGAGGATGTCGCCCGGCTCGAGCAGCGGCAGCAGCGAGCGGATCACCATCGGGTCATAGCGCTTCTCGGTGTCGCCGATGTGCACCATCAGCTTGATCCCGCTCTCGCGCGCGGCGCGCTTGGCGAGCTGCGGCATCTTCATGCCCATGATCTCGAGCGCGGGCGAGACCATGCGGGCCTTGATCCCGCAGATCAACCCCTTGTGCTGATCGGCCACGCGCAGCGTGTCGTCGAGGTTGATGCTGCTCTCGGCGATGATGTCCGGCATCGTCGCCAGCCCGGTCTGGCAGATGTGCAGGAACGGGATGATCTCGGTCTGGCAGCTCGGGATGATGTGCCGCGGGAACGCGGCGAACGTGGCCGAGCCCGAGCTGCCCGCATCCACGATGGTCGTGACGCCCGCGTACACGCCCGCGAGATCCGGGTTGACGCCGGTTCGGTTGACGCCCTCGAAGACGTGAGCGTGGACGTCGATCAGGCCGGGGGCAACGACCTTGCCGGTCACGTCGATCGTCCGGGCGGCCTCGACGCTCGGGATGTTCGGCGCGATGCGAGCGATCGCACCGGCCTGCACCGCGACGTCGGACGGGCCATTGAGCCCGGAGGACGGATCGACGACGTCGCCGCCTTTGAGCAAGAGATCGTACATGGTGGTCTCCCTGGGGATCTCGGTTCGCTATCGGTTCGCCGGGGCCGAGCGGCGGCTCTCTTCGGCGATCGTCGCGTAGCTCGATCGGATCGCGGGCGTGCGAATCATCGTCACCCACGTACCGATCTGGACCTGGCCGCGCTCGGTGCGCACTCGGTAGGCGTTCTCGTTCATCGTGTCATCCTCACGTGTGGTGCGTCCTCAGGCGTTGCGGTACGCGGAAAGAACAGCCTGGGCCATCTGGCGCGTCGTGGCCGTTCCGCCCTGGTCGGGCGTGAGCGTCTTGCCCTCGCGATAGACGCGCCCCACCGCGGCCTCGAGCCGTCCGGCCTCGGGGCCGAGTCCGACGTGCTCGAGCATCAGCGCGGCCGACAGCAGGGTCGCGGTGGGGTTGGCCATGCCGCGGCCGGCGATGTCGGGGGCCGAGCCGTGCACGGGCTCGAAGTATGCCCAGCCGTCGCCGAAGTTGCCCGATGGCACCAGCCCGAGCCCACCGGCCGTCTCGGCTCCGAGGTCGGAGAGGATGTCCCCGTACTGGTTCATGCACAGCACGACGTCCATGGACTTCGGGAAGCGCACGAGGCGGCGCGCGGCATCGTCGACGTGGAAGTGCTCGAAGGTGAGGCCTCCGGTCTCGCGCACGACGCGCTCGGTGATCTCGTGGAAGAGCCCATCCGTCTTGCGCAGAACGTTCGACTTGGTCACGCATGTGACCTTGCCGGGCTTGCCCTTCGCCTTGCGGGAGAGAGCCAACCGGCTCGCGAAGCGCGCGACGCGCTCGACACCACCCGGCGTGACGACCTTCACCGCGAAGCGTCCCTCGCCGTACTCCTTCACGGTGCGGCCGCTCCGGTCGCGCAAATCGGGCATGACGCGGGCCAGGTCGGTCAGGTCGCCCTCGCGGCCGGGATAGATGCCCTCGCTGTTTTCGCGCACGATGACGTAGTCGATGCCCTCGGGATCGGCCAGCGGCGAGCGCATGCCCGGACGAAAACGGATCGGCCGCACGCCGGCCCACGCGCGCATCTCCCAGCGCAGCCAGCTCACGACGTTGGTGGTGGCCGGGCCCGCCGCGCCGAAGAGCACGCCATCCGCCTCGCGCGCCAATTGCTTGGTCTGGTCGGGAACGGATCCGGCCACGGTAGGCGTGGCGCCCTCGACCTGCGGCGGCGTCAGGATCTTCAGCGGCAGACCGGCGCCGACGAGCACGTCACAGGTCGCGTCGACGACCTCGATCCCGATCCCCTCGCCCGGCAGCACCACGACGGTCTTCGTCATCGGGTCAGGGCTCCTCTCGAGCGTGGAGTCTCCCCGCCGATGGACCGCTTGTCAACGCGGTGCCGACAAAGTCGGCAACGTCAGGGCACGAGCACGAACGGCACGCTCGCGCTCTTCGCCACCGCGCGTAGTTGCTCCATGAGATCGTCGGGAACCGGCACGCCGGCGCGGAGCCGCTCGGCGCGCGTCGCCATCTCGGGATCGCCCGCGACGAGAACGGGCTGGGCGGGATCGGCGCGCTTGGCGCCGTGGAGCACGTCGATCACCTGGTCGAGGTCGTTCTCGAACTCGCCCTCCGCGCGGAACGCGCGGGGATCGATGGCCAGGAAGAAGTGGCCGATGTTGTGCGGATCGGAGGGTTTCTGCGTCCGATTGCGAATCGGCGAGAACGAGGCGCCCGACAGGGCGCCGCCCAGGATGTGCACCATCACGGCGAGGCCGTAGCCCTTGTGACCTCCGACCTCACGCGCGCCGCCGAGCGGCGTGATCCCGCCCTCGGGCCGGTCGAACACGTAACGAAACGCTTCTTCGGCATCGGTCACGGGCTGGCCACCCGCGTCGACGACCCAGCCTGGCGGCAGCGGGCGATGGTTCAGCTTGTGGACCTTCACCTTGCCCGCGGCCACCGTCGTCGTCGCCATGTCGAGCTGGAACGGCGGATTGCGCCTGGCCGGCGCGGCGAAGGCCAGCGGATTGGTGCCCATCACGGGCTCGGCGCCGAACGTTGGCACCATCGACACGCCGCGCGTGGAGGCGGTCACCATGCCGATCACGCCGCGCTCGGCCGCGATGCGCGAGTAGCAGCCGGCCGCGCCGAAGTGATGCGAGTTGAACACCGACACCACGGCGACGCCGCTGGCCCGACACTTGTCGACGGCGAGATTCATGCCGTACACGGACACCGGGTGACCGAGCGAGGCGTCGGCGTCGATCAGCGCGAACGCCGGGCCCTCGCGGACGATCTTGAACTGCGGCCGCATGTTGAGCCGGCCCGCGCGGAACTCGCGGTCGTAGGTGGGCAGCATGGAGATGCCGTGAGAGTCGACGCCGCGCAGGTCGGTCTCGACCATCATCTCGGCCGTGGTCTCGGCGTACGCGTCCGACATCCCCCACGCGCGCAGGACGGCTACGAGCTGCTCGTGGATGTGCTTCGCCGGGATTCGCATCGTGACTCCTCTCGTGTCGGGGTGTTGGTCGCCGGCGTCGGGTGTCATTCGCCGGTGGAGACCGCGGGCAGCCGCTGGCCCGCCACCGGGTTGGCGACGGCGTCTTCCAGCGTCAGGGCCTGGCGCCACTCGCTCGCCGGTCGCACGTCACCGCCGGTGCCGACCTGGTCCAGGCCCCAGTAGATTTCGAGGTTGTTGCCGTCCGGATCCTTGAACTCGACGGCGATCTGACAACCGGCGCGCCGCCGTCCTTCGAAGTGGATGGGCACGCCGTTCTTGCGCAGCCAGGCGCGGGCGCGGAACACCTCGTCCAGCGTCCCCACCTCGAACGCGAAGTGATTGAGCGTGCTGTGGCCGGACCGGGGCGCGCCGCCGACCAGCGCGACGCCGTGGTGATCGGTGTTGCAGCGGAGAAAGACCATCCCGCCCGGGACCATACTTTCGTTATAGCGGTCGCTCACCTGCAACCCCAGCAGCCCGGTGTAGAAGCGCGTCGCGGCCTCGAGATCACTGACGTTGAGCACGACATGGCCGATCTTGCGCACGTGGAACGGTAACGGACTCTCCGGCATCTGGCCTCCCGCTCAAAACGAATGGCTCCGTGATGGCCGGATATTCTAGCTCGTGATAGGCTTCGCGGGTGAAACGCCGGTTGTTCGCGCCCGCCGTGGCCCTCATGGACCGCCTCACCTACCCGCGAAAGTTCCTTCTCATCAGCGTGCTGTTCGGCATCCCGCTGGCGCTGGCCACGTACTTCCTGTTCGGCGAGATCAACGACTCGCTGGGCGTCGGTATCGCGCAGGGCTACGCGACGATCGGGGCCATCGGCTTCGAAGGACGCTGGGACTACGGCGCCATCGGCACGGTGACGAACCTGGCCGCGCGCCTGTGCGGCGAGGCCAAGGGGGGCCAGATCCTCGTCTCGCGCCGCGTGGCCAGCTCCGCAGAAGCGCTCGTCGACGTCGAGCCCGTGGGCGCGCTCACGCTGAAGGGATTCGCCCGCCCCGTTCCCGCCTCGCTGGTGACCGGTCTCAAGCCCGCGTCCTGACCGCGCTCAGGCTCCCCCGAACTCCAGGATGTTGAGGCCGGCGTTGGTGTCGGTCAGGTACATGAGCCCGTTCCGGTCCACGTAGCAGTCGGCGGACTGGATCACCTGCGGACGATTCGGGCGCGGATCGATCATGCGCTCGGGATCGGGCGGCACGTAGTATCCAACCTCGCGCGGCCGGAACGGATCGTCGATGTCGAAGACGCGCACGCCCGCGTTGTAGTACGTCGCAAAGATCAGGCGCGAGCTCTGGAACGCGCCCGGCCGGTTCTCGTGCAGATTGTGCGCTCCGAAGTTCCCGCCCTTGGCGCAGTAGTCGGCCTCCGACGGCGTGGGCATCGTCGCGATGCTGACGGGATTGCTCGGCTCGCGAACGTCGAAGATCCAGACGTGGCGCAACCCGTCTCGGCAATTGGTGCTGGTGGGCTCGTCGGCGACCACCAGCAGGTTGCGATCGGGCAGCGGCAACGGTGAATGGGTGCCGCCGCCGAAGGGCGGGTCCCAGTTCCGATAGGCCATGAGCCGTGGCTTCGCCGGATCGGCGACGTCGAGCACGGTGAGGCCGCCGTCGCGCCAGGCCCCATAGGCCACGTGGCCGGTGACGAGCGCGTGGTGGAGCGCGTAGCGCTTTCCCTTGCTCCACGTCGTGGTCTCCGCTCCGGCTCGCCACATCCCGGGAATCCACCAGCGGCCGGCGATCTCGGGCTTTCTCGGATCAGACAGGTCGATGATCGCCAGGATGTGGTCGGTGAACTCGGCGAAGTGGATCGACGCGTAGGCGTAGCGGCCG
>Ga0209158_1002117_pt1 | contig 12553 bp, 8 predicted proteins | sample GraSoiAngelo_140_FD_185897 | JGI IMG/M metagenome (GOLD analysis project Ga0209158, IMG submission 185897) | Grasslands soil microbial communities from the Angelo Coastal Reserve, California, USA - 14_0929_12_30cm (SPAdes) (version 2) | ecosystem: Environmental > Terrestrial > Soil > Grasslands ...
CGGCAAAAGAAAGAATGCGCGCGTCGCCAGCACGCTCGCGCGTTCGGGATCATCGCCCTTTTGCGCATCCGATGCGCTGCCGGCAAGCGAGTAGGCGGTGGCCAGGTCGGCGAGACTCGAATCCGACGTGCTTCGAACGAGGCCGTGGATGGACAGAACGCAGCTGGAGTCGAGCCCGAACTGCGCCTCGACTTTCAGCAGCGCCGGATCCGCATCGTTCTGCACCTGGGCGTCGGGCAGCGTGTCCAGCGGATGCTCCCGCGCTCGCATCGTTGCGCCCTGCGCGAAGAACTCCAGTCGCGCGACGACCTCGCTGCCGATCGCCAGTACTCCCTGCGCCGCATCGATCCGGTACCACTGCACGGCTTGCGATGCATTCGGTATCCAGGCCGCTCCGCAGGACCGGCCGGCCGTGACCTCAGTCGCGCTCGAGAGCGAGGCGATCGTCTGCAGTGCGACGGCGAGCGCGACGGGCGCCCACCGTCCGATGGCGGATTCACAATGCACCCCGGAAAGAAGCCCGGTGCGGGCCAAGGCCGCAGCGGAACCGAGGTCGACGAAGTGCTTGCCGTGACGGGACATCGGTTGCGGTCGGCCAGTGCCGTGACACCTCGAACGCTACGGCTGGGGCACCCATCAGGAAATAGCGAATTCCGGTTGATCGCTGTGCGAGGTTCGGCGCCACTTCGACCAATCCCGAGGCGCGAAATCGGCGGGCGTTTCGGCGCAATTCCGCGGTTCAGAAATTCAAGCTGGCGTAGGGCAACGCCGACACTTACGCAAGGGCCCGATCCAGAGAACGGGCCGACGAGCCCCGGAGCCGCACGGATGTACGAGGAAGATGACAGGGACGTCAACGTCCTGAAGACGGTGCTGCCGTTGATGTCGCGGCACGCAGCCGGCTATCACCCGATCAGCTACGCGGTCTGGTACGAGTACGCCAACGAGCGCGCCGACCGGGCGCTGTACGCCTCAAAGCGGGCCGGGCGCAACCGCGTCACGGTCGACTGCCTGCAGAGCGGGCAAAGCGACGGCGTGCAAGTGGCTGCCCGCGTGGTTAGCGCGAGCTAAAGGCCGTTCAGGTCGTCCGGCGCAAGACGATGGACCTGCTGACATCCTTGCTCAAGCTGTTGGGCCGCGCCCAGGCGCCCGACACGGGCTTCGTCGAACCCGCCGGCCTCCTGTCACCGGCCCGAGCGGCAGCCGCACCGCCGGCCAGACCGGCAGTCCGATCAGCGGCCGGACCGGTTCCGGTCCTAGACGTGCCGCGCCCGTTCGAAGGGAACGTGAACCGACACTTCACGGCCGCACTGCTTGGCGTTGGCACCCTGCGCGCGTCCGAGGTCGGATCGGCCGAGCGCCGCATCGTCGAGCAACTCGAGGAACTCGCCGGCGACAGCCGCGCTTCGAACCTGGTGCCCCGATTGCCGGTCGTGTTGCCGCGGCTGATCGCTCTGGTGAGGCGCGATGACGTGTCGCCGCGTGACTTGGCCGAGCGCCTGTCGAGCGATCCGACGCTGGTGGGGGAGCTGATGCGCCTTGCCAATTCGCCGCGATACCGCACGGGGCGCGACATTGCCGATCTGCAAGGGGCTGTCATCGCGCTCGGCCAGCGCGGATTGATGCAGCTGGTGATCAGCGCCGCCATGCGACCGATCTTCAACGCCCAGCAAGGTCGCTTCAGCCGCAATGCCAGCACGAGGGTGTGGGACCTTACGGAGCGCTGCTCTCACGCGTGTGCCCATTTGTGCAGCAACGCGACGGGACGCTTTCAAGCCTACCTGGCCGGGATGGCGGCCAACATCGGATTGATCACGGCGCTGCGCGTGCTCGATGCCGATTACTGGGAGCAGCCGTCCGACGCCGAGGACTTCCACGATGCCCTCGCCCGTGCGGCAGCGAAACTTTCGGGGCGGATCGCCCGCCAATGGGAATTCCCGCCCACGGTGTGCCGCGCTATCGACCAGGGCGCCGTTTGCCCGCCCGGAACGGCCGGTGGCGAATTGAGTGAGGTGCTGCGTACGGCCGATCGCATCAGCAAGTGGCATGTGCTGGTGCCGGGGCTGAGGGCCACGGCGCTCCAGGGTCTGGACGATTCGGAGCGTGGTTGCTACATCGAGCTCGAATGCGCTTTCAGCCGCTGAACGTGGATGGCTCGCGCGAAGCGCTGTAGCACGCACGTCAGATCGTCTACGAGGCGCTACACCGCCGGGCAGAACTAGCGCCTGGAACCGGGGAAGCTCCGCCGAGCGCGGCCGGCGAGTAGGTCGCGATGGGATTGAAGCTGCAGGCGTCGACTTGACCGACTTGAGCCCGTTGCGTCGATTGGTCCGCGGCCGGCCCGAGCAACGGCTGCAGCTCGGGCGCGAGCGCCTTCAGCAGCGAGACCGCCAGCGCACTGGTGAAGCGATACTGACCGGCCTCCGGCCCCGACACGTAGGCAGTCACCGTGCCGTACAACCGATCGCTCAGGAAGAACACGAACGTCGCGGTCCGGTCCACCGGCCGCGCCTCGATCAGCCGATGCCCGGGCCCGAACGACTCGAAGCGGTTATCGCCCGTGCCGGTCTTGCCGCCGATCGGTAGCGGCTTGCCATCGGAACCGATAAAGACGCCGCGAACCCTGGACCCGGTTCCGTTGTCGACGACCCCCGCAAGAGCGCGGCGCAGCGTGGCTGCGACTTCCTCGGACATCACCCGTTCCTGAGCCTGCGGGCGATAGGCCATCTCGGTGTCGTAGGGCGTGCCGGCCGCGAAATGCACGCTCTCCAGGTCGGTCGTCGACTGTTTCACACCCCGGTTCAGGACGATCCCCATCAGCGTGGCGAGGGCGTCGGGCCGATCCCCGGAACTGCCGATCGCGGTGGCCAGCGATGGCACCAGCCGGCTGAACGGATAGCCGTGTCGCTTCCAGTCCTGCAGAACGCGGTCGAACGCCTGCTCTTCGACGAGCCCCTTGATACGGACATCCTGCTTGCGAGTGTTTCCGGTCCTGAACAGCCAGTCATAGGACTCCTGCCGCTCGCGGGCGCTCGCGGCGATGATCTGGGACCTCGTCGCGTCGGGATGAGTCTGCAGGTAGGCGACCAGCCAGAGCTCGAGTGGATTGACGCCGGCCAGGTAGCCACGATTGCCGAGCGAAAACTTGTCCGGCCCGTATCTCGCATACAGCTCGCCGGCGGATTGTTCCGACGGCACGTCGTGAATCCTGGGAGCGAGGAAGTCGCGCAGGTCCGCCACGGAGGCATCGGGCCGCACCGTGCGGAACATCACGATCAGCCGGCGCGGCGAGCGCCGCGCCCGGCTGGCGAGGCGATCGAGCGCCTCGGCCGGCGTCAGGCCCACGTAGTAGGAATAGAAGCGAGTCAGGTAAGCGCCGCCTTCTTGATCGGCGAAGCGCCGCAACAGATCCTCTCGCAGCGGGTTGGCGGCGGAGGTCAGGACTTCCTCGCGCGCGCCGAGGTCGGCCTCGTAGTGCCGAATCACATCGCGCAGCAGGCGCACGAAGGCAAGATTGATCGAGTGCTCGAAGGCCTGCTCGACCGTCGGCGTCTCGCGGTCTTCGGACCGCTCGAAATTGTGGAAGACGTGAACGCCGCCGCCGGTAAAGAACTCCTCGGATGGGTTGGCCGGGTAGCGGCGTTGCATCGCGGCATCCAGCATCGGCTGCAGTGCGCGGCGCTCCGGTGCGACGGCCAGCAGGTAGTCCGCCGCCCATCGGCGAAGCGGGTCGTCGGTCGTCGCGACCATCCGGCGCAACGCCGGCGTGGTCTGGGTCGACAATTCCCGATACAGGCTATCGACGACCTCGAGGTAGGTCGCGAGCGTCCTGAGCTTGGCCGTGGAGCCCAGAATGAGCTTGGCTTCCGAGTTGATGTCGAACGGCTGCTCCAAGCTGTCCGCGTGAATTCGGACGAGATTGCGGTCCTCGCCCCGCTCGTACAGGACCACGCTCCAGGCGACCCTGGCCGGGTCGACGCCGCCCAGCAACTGATCGCCGACCAGTCCGAGCTCCTTGACCGCCTGTGGATCCTTCAGCCGCTCGAGGACCGCTGCGATGCGGCTCTGCGCGGACCCGTCGATGCTGATCCGCGCCGACAGATCCAGACGGTCGAGGCTATAGACGTCGGGCAGGCCAAGCGCGGTCATCAACTCCGTGCGCACGGCGTCCACCGCTTTGCGCTCGACGAACGAGCCCGCGCTCAGCGCCGGCGACTCGGGCGTGAAGGCGAGCGGAAGCTTCAGCGCCGCGTCGCGCGATGCCGGATCGATCACGCCCGCAGCCGCCAGTGCGCGCAGATACCCGTTGGTCAAGCGCTCCAGATCCGCGCGACCGGCGTTCAAGTAGTAAGACGGCCGGCGCTGAGCGATCAGCAGGCTCAGTGCCTGCTTGTAGACCTGCGCGCGCGGCGCGTTCTCGGCCGGCGACGCAGCCGGTTCGGACAGCAGCCGGTTCGCTTCGGCCAGATCGACACCGAACCAGGCGCGCATTCCGTCGCCCAGGCCTATGACTTCGCCATGGCCGGGCCGCGAGCCCAACGGCGTCGAGTCGAGGTAGGTGGTGATGATCCGGCGCTGCGCAGCGATCGTCTCAGGACCGTCCAGGTAAGCGCGCGCAGTCGCCGTCGCCATCTGCCGCATCTTTTCGGAAACACCCTCGGTGCGCCCAGCCGGCGAGTGCCGATACTTCTCGATTTGAGTGGCCAAGGTGCTGGCGCCCCCGCGCCGCAGGTCCCGGTCCAGCACGCCACCCACCCGTCCGGCGGCCGCCAGCGCGAGGCGCCGCCACTCGACGGCAGGGTTGCGATAGGGGTGCTTCCGATCGAGAAGATCGCGATCCTCGATGAACCGGAGGGTGTCGACCAGAACGGAGGGGATTTGCTCGAAGCGTTCATAAGCGGCTGCCGGATAGGGCGCCGCTTGGAGCGGCTCGCCCCGACGATCGTTCAGCACGATTCCGGCCTGGAACTTCTCGTGGTAGACCGCGTAGCCGCCCGCCCCGATGAAGTCCAGCAGGTCGGGCGACTGGCGTGCCTGCCTCTCCACGTCGAAGCTGTGGCTCGTCAGCCGCTGAATCAGGGATGGCAGAGCGACATAGCCAAGACGCTGATCGTAAGGCCCGGACTTTGGAAAGCGTATGGCCGGACTCGGGCCGGCCTCGGCCTTGAACGTCATGTCCGTGACTGCGCCCCACACGAACAGCGATTGCAGGTAGGGCTGGTTCGCTTCCATCAGCACCAAGCCAAGGGCCACGATCGCGGTCCAGAACTCCGCTCGCTTGATCAGCGGCTTGTGGGGCTGCTCGGGCGATGCGATCGGGTCGGCCCCGGGCTCGGTGGTATCGGGCTCGATATCCGGTGCCGCGCCGCTGGGCGCGGGCGGAGCGGCGATCCGGGTCCGCTCTGCCGTGTCCGAGCCCGAGGCAAGACTATCGATTCCCGTGGCTGTCATGCCTCTTCAACCCCCGTCGCGCCGTTCGCCCTGCAGGTTTTCAAGCATTATCAGGCTCCACTTCGACAGATGATCCCAGGCAACGTTGCAACGCAGCGGTCGCATTGAACACGCGGATCTGCTTCTTATTCGCGCATCGATGCACGCGCGTTGAACCGATTCGTGCTTCGAAGGAATTAACCGGGGCCAGGGTCGGTCCCGACGCAATGGAATCAAAGCGCTCCCTGGCCCCCGCCATCGAGCAGCCTCAGAACCAGAAGAAGAAAGGTGCCCAATGAAACCGACACTTGCCGCCTTGGTGATCGCCGTCTTGACACTCGCAGCGACTCAGGGGTTGTGAACAGATCAGTGCCGCGGCTGTGGCACGTCTAACGCGCCGGTCAAATCGCCCAGCTTGACCCGCGCATCCGGCAACGGCGTCAGCGCGAAACGGTGCTCGAGCAGTCGCAGTATCGACCCGGTGTCATACGGCGTGTGGTCGACGTAAGCTTTCTTCACGAACGGCGAAATCAGGATCGCCGGCACGCGCGTGCCCGGTCCCCACCGGTCGCCGTGGCCGGCCCCGGACGGCGGCGATGCGTGATCCCAGAAGCCGCCGTTCTCGTCGTAGGTGACGACGATCAGCGTCGAGCTCCAGGCCGGGCTGGCCTGGATCTTCCGGACCAGGTCGGCGATGTGGCGGTCGCCCGACAGTACGTCGGTGTAACCCGGATGCTGGTTCTGATCTCCGACCGGCTTGTAGAACGCCACCTGAGGCAGCCGGTCGCTCGCGATGTCCACCAGCAAGTCGGATAAATCCTTCAGGTGCTCGCGCCGCGCCGCTGTGCCAGGGGCATAGCGGCGGAAATAGTTATACGGTTGGTGGTGCGGCTGGAAATTCACGCTGCCCGGCTGGTTGGAGTAGATCACGCCGCGCGAGGCGCCGCCTGGCTGGCTCGAGTCGGCCAGCGCCTGGTTCCAGCCGCCGGCGTACCAGGTCCAGCTGATGGAGCGCTCCGTCAGGCGGTCACCGATCGTCGGCGCTTCCTGCGGTGGCAGCGGCTTGCGTGACGGATCGGCCAGCTGCGGATCGCCGCCGGGCGCCGGCGCGATGCCGCTGGGCTGGTACGGCGGCTGCGTCGTGTTGATCGCGTAGCCGTCCGGCGTGATCGCCCCGTCCCGCTCCCACTGAACCGGGCCAGCCAGCGCGCTCGGCGGGGAGGCGGCCTTGCGCAGCAGCCGGCCCTGCGCGTCGAGCCGGCTCGTGAGCGCATCGGGCGCGTTCGGATACTGCGCAACGCAGCCACACGCAAGCCACACGTGGTTCATGAAAGAACCGCCGAACGTACCCATGAAGAAGTGGTCGGCGAGCGTGAACTCGCGCGCCAGCTGCCACAGCGCCATCGAACTGCCGTCGTAATAGCCCATCGCCAGAGCACCGGCATCGGACACGGCGGCAAACCGGTCGTTGCGGCCGCCGTCGATCTGCTCGATGTTCTGGTAGTAGCGGTGCAGCAGATCGCGCGTCGGAACCGACAGCGGAACGCGTGCCGGCTCCCCATCGATCCGAAACGGCCCGTTGGACAGCTTCGTGCCGAAGCGCGGATCGAAGTCCGGGCCATTGGCGTTCCACACCGGCGGCAGCACCGGAAGGACGCTGCCGTCGCGGTCGCGCTGCGTGCGCGCGTCGGCGCTCGCCTGCTCGATCCCGTCCGCTCCGGGAAACAGTCCATACAGGTTGTCGAAGCTGCGGTTTTCGCCGTAGATCACGACGATGTGCTGGATGCGGGCGAGCGTGTCGTCCACCGGCGCGGGGCGCGCGGCCGAGCCGCCCAACGCGCAGGCCGCAAGCGCGCAAAACCCGGCCGGCAGTGCAAGCGCCCGCGCCCGTTTCATGCAAACAGAACGCGCCGCAGGCCTGCCTCGGCGACGCGGCGCACGAGCCGCCGGATCAGCAGCGGCAACGCAAGTGGCGCGATCAGCATGTCGGCCGCCATGCGGAGCGGGAAGCGGCGCCGCATGATGGAGTGCAGCTCGCGGATGCTCGCCAATACCCGACGCAGCACCGGTTCCTGCGCGTAGTCATGCAACATCCGGTAAAGGGTCGCGGTGCCGGTCTCGATCATGCAGCGGGCGGCCAGTTCAAGATGTGGCGTGGCCTCGAACGCCTCTGGCGAGGCGGCTTGCGAGTACTCTGCGATAAAGCCCTGATAAGCCTTGTGCCAATCGAACTCGGGCCAGACGGCCTGAACGTAGGCGCGCAACGCAGCCCCGTGCTGCAACTCCTCGGGCTCCCACACGTTGGTGAGCCAGTCGGCGATCTGCGGAACATCGCGGTAATACGTGAGCAGGTTGCGCGTATACAACTCGGAGCCGCTCTCGACGAATGAGGCGCCGGTCAGAAGGTAGAACAGTGTCGTGTCGGACCGGTGACGCGCATCGGCACGCGTGAAGTCGATGTCGCCGACGCGCCAGACCGGACGGCCCCGGGAGCGGCTGCCAGCGGGCCGAATATCGTGATTCGTGCCGGGCCGGGCGCCGCGGTCGGCGGCGGGCCGGTGGTCGGTCGGGCTTGGCATGGGCAACGCAGGCGAAGGCGGGCGCTTTCGCCAAATTTTTCGTTCCCGTTACAGTACTACGGGCCGTGCAGCGCAAGCGCAGCTGTTGCGTCGGAGGGACGCTCAACCCAGCAACGTGTGTGTCAACCCTATAAGGCCGAGGGTGAGCGCCGCCAGGGCGTCGCCGGCGATCAGGCCGCCGCCGACCAGAGAAGTGGGACTCATGTCGGAAGGCAACGGAGCCGCCTCGCCGGCGCGGCGTCCGCGCCGTTCGCTCCAGGTGTTATACAAGCTCGAGAAAGCGCCGCCCGCTCCGAACCAGGCCGACCCCGACAGGTTCAGGAAGAATCCGAACGCGTAGGCGTACGGCGACGGCAAGACGAACGCATCGAGCGCGAAACCGATTGCGTAGCCGACACGGCTTTCGGCTACGAGGCTCCGATACGCACGGCTCGCCCGCAGCGCCAGGCGCGCGATCTGCACCGCCGCCCCGATCCCGATCCCGATCCAGATCGCGGTTCTCTGGTACGGCTTGTCGTCGGTCAGGCTGCGCAGCGCGCCCACGAACTTGTAAGTCATCGCCGAAGCCCAGGCCACCGGCTGCTGGTCGGCCGGTATCGAGGTCTGATCGACCGCTAACACCGGGTAAGCGCTCATGAACAGTCGCGCGTACACGACCGCCATCACGGCTCCGACCAGAATTCCGCCCACCTGATAGCGGAACTGGATCGTGCGGTTGGTGCCCAGGCGCCAGCCGGTCGACCGGTCCTGTTGCATGTCGGCAGCGACGCCGCACGACACCAGCACCACGGTGGCCGCGATCATCCCCATGCCGGGGTCGCGCAGTCCGAGCGCGGCCAGCAGTATCACCGTAACCACGAAGGCCGAGGAAATCGGCGTGTTGTCCGTCATTCCGGTTGCGATGCCGGTGACCAGCACCAGCACGACGGCCAGTGCCAGCGCGAACAGCACAGAGCCGAGCGGCACGCCCATCAGGGTGGTTCCGGTTACCGCGATGCCGGCGCCCCAGGCGAGTACCCATAGAACCAGACGACGCGGGTTGGTCTTCTTCCAAGGCTCCAGCTCGGGAACCGGGGCCGTCGCCTCGTCGGCAGGCTTGGAGCCGTTTCTGAGACGGCGCGCCGCTTCCCACAGGATCAGCGACACGTCGATCAGGCTTGCCCCCAGGATCAATCCCAGCCCGATCAGAAACGTGATCTTGCGGAACGGGTCACCCGCGTGCAGCCAGCCGATCGAGATAAAGAACGGGGTGAGCCCGTAGCCGGTCAAACCGGCGACGATGACCGGGAGCGCGATCCTTGCGCCGACGATCATGCCGGCGCCGAACGTCGCAGTGCTCAGGCCGGTCTTGCCGAGCCACGCGATCGAGCTCGTGAGGATCCCACCCGTGAAACCCGTCAACATGCCCGAGCCCAACGTCGCAACCGAGCGGCGCAGCAGCACCGGGTCGGTGAGCGCCCGCAGAATGTTGGCCACTGCGAGGCCGGACGGATAAGTGAGCTGCATCCGATCCACCAGGATCGGCGTCAGCAGCATCCCGACGCCGACCCCGAACATCCCGATGCAGGTCAGATACAGCAGTGCCTTCCACACCGGCGGCTGCGGCAAACCCAGCCAGACCATCGCCTGCAACACCACCGCCATCGCGCTCATCTGCGCGACCGAGGCCGCGATCGTCTGGATGTAGTTGGCGCCGTGCTTGCCGTCGGCGCCATAGCCGAACGTGACCGTCGAGCCGAGGATCCCGGCCAGCACCTGGCCGCTGACGTAAAAGCCGATCGAGAAATTCATGTACGACGCGGCCAAGCCTCCGAGCGGACCGAGCACGAACAGGCCCACCGCCGCCAGAAACGCGTGGTACTTCCAGGTGCCCGGCACGGGCAGCCACTGCCAGCGTCGAACTGACGGTACGGGCGCGGACACGGTCGTCATGGGCGTGGACGCTACACCATGCCGCTTCTGTGGGAAAGCTTTCAGACGACGGCAAGCCCGTGTTTTCGAGCGGGGGGCGGCCAATGCCGATCGATCTGCTCGAAGTCCTCGGCGTCCAGCTTAAGGCTCGTGGCGGCCAGGTTCTCGCGCAGATGCTCCGCAGTCCCCGCCTTGGGGATCGCGACGACGCCCGGTTTGGCCAGCAGCCACGCGAGCGCCACCTGCGCGCTCCCGACTCCGTGCTTGCGACCGATAGCCGCCAATGTGCGGTCGCTCAGAATTCTTCCCTCGTCGAACGGGCAGTAAGCCATCAGCGGAACGCGCTGCGAGCGCAACAAGGGCAGCAGGTCGAACTCGACTCCGCGCCGCGAGGCCGAGTAGTAGACCTGGTCGGCGGCGCAACGGGTCCCAGCGGCCAGCTGGTACAGCTCCCGCATGTCATCGACATCGAAATTGCTGACGCCCCAGCGGGCGATCCGGCCCTGCTGCACCAACTGCTCGAACGCCTCGACCGTTTCGGCCAGCGGCGTGGCGCCGCGCCAGTGCAACAGATACAGGTCGATCCGGTCGATCGAAAGACGCGCCAGGCTCCGCTCGCAGGCCGCGGCCAGGCGGCGCCGGCCGGCGTTGGAGGGCAGCACTTTGGTGACAATGAAGGCCTTGTCACGGCGCCCGCCGCGCAGCGCCTCGCCAACCACACTTTCGGCGCCACCATCGCCATACATCTCGGCCGTGTCGACCACGCGCACGCCCGAATCGAGCCCGAGCTGCAAGGTCGCGATCTCCTGCTCGCGCGATCGGCTCGATTCGCCCATCCGGTAGGTGCCCAGGCCCAGCGCCGGAACCGTTTCGCCGTCGGGGAAGCTGACGTCCATGCCCGCGCTTAATCGGCCAGATTCATCCTGGCCAGCACAGTTTGAAACCTGGAATCGGCGTGAAGGTTCCGCAGCAGCGGGTCGATCTTCACCATCTCCATGCCGGGATCGCGCTGACGGTAGGCGCGTTCGAGCCAGCCGAATGCGGCATCGGACTGGCCCCGGTAGGCGTACATCTCGGCGATGTTGTAGGCCGAGCTGGCCGCATACTTTCGCTTGAGCTCGCCCAGCGCGGCGTTCGATTCCGCTCGCCGGCCCAATGCCCAATAGACGGCGGGCGAGCTGGAAAGCCGGAACGTCTCGTCGCTCTCTTTGTTCACGGCGGCCAGGGCTTCGGAGTGTCGGTTCAGCAGCAGCAGGGACAGCCCGAGAAAGGAAGGCCCGCCGGCGAAAGCCGGGTTCAACTCCACCAGATTGCGCAAGGTGGCCTCGGATTCCTGGAACCGGCCCGCGCCCAGAAGCGCCCATCCGACGCTCCAGCGCTCATGCGTGTCCAGAGGATCACGCGCGAGCGCCTGACGGGAATATTCGATGCGCTCGCCGAACTCGCCGGACCGTATCGCCTTCAAATCCGCCAGCGCGATCCGCACGTGCAGGTCGTTCGGGTCCAGTGCCAGCGCACGCTGATACTCGGATTCGGCCTGCGCCCAGTTCCAGTCGAACTCCTCCAGCAGGTTGCCTCGAACGCGGTGCCCGTACGCGAGGTCCGGGTCGATGTCGAGGGCGCGTCGCAAGGCGTCGCGGGCACGGGCGATGCCCTCGGGGATGGAAACCCAGCCGATCGATGCCTGGTGCATGCTCGCGTTGGCAAGTTTGGCCCAGGCCAGAGCGTAGTTAGGGTCCAGCCTGATGGCCGCCTGGTAGAAAACGATCGCCTTGGCGGAATCTTCCCGCGTGTTGTGATCGGCCAGGTAGTTGCCCTGGAGCAACTGGTTGTAGGCCTCGGTATCCGTCCTGTGGCTCTGCCAATGGGCGCTACCCGGGTTCAATGTGACGTTGAGCGCTTGAGAAACGGTTGCGGAGATTTCGTCCTGGACTTTGAAGATGTCGCTGAAGCTGCGTTCATAGGTCTGCGACCAGGCGTGCGAGCCGTCGGAGGCGCGAATCAGCTGTGAGGTGATGCGCAGCGAGCCGCCGGACTTGCGAACGCTGCCTTCCAGAACATAGGCCACTCCGAGCTTCTGCGCGATCACGCGCACGTCTTCGTTCCTGCCTTTGAACTGGAACGACGAAGTTCGCGCGATCACTCTCAATTCGCGGTTGCGCGAGAGCTGGTCGATCAGCTCCTCGGTCAGGCCGTCGGAGAAGTACTCCTGGTCCCTTTTTTCGCTCATGTCGAGGAAGGGCAGTACCGCGATCGACTTGTCGCCGGCCGACGACGTCGCAGTCGCGTGGGCCGGGGCGAGCGACGAGGCCGCAGCGGCCGGGCTGGATCCGCTCTGGCTCGAAGGCAGTCCCGTCAGTGCGTAGCCGATCGCGCCCGCTGCCAGCACGACCCCGGCGGCCGCCGCGGCGGACCCGGCACGATGACGCACAACGAACTTCGCCATTCGATACGCGAGCCGATTCGGCCTGGCCTGGACCGGCTCGCCGTTCAGGTAGCGCTGAAGGTCATCGCTCAGCGCTGCCGCGCTGGCGTAGCGGTCCGCCGGCCGCTTCGCCAGCGCCTTCAGTACGATCGCGTCCAGGTCCCCGCGCAACCGGCGGGCCAGCTGCTCGGCCGTGCCGGCCCGCACC
>Ga0209158_1002118_pt1 | contig 12545 bp, 11 predicted proteins | sample GraSoiAngelo_140_FD_185897 | JGI IMG/M metagenome (GOLD analysis project Ga0209158, IMG submission 185897) | Grasslands soil microbial communities from the Angelo Coastal Reserve, California, USA - 14_0929_12_30cm (SPAdes) (version 2) | ecosystem: Environmental > Terrestrial > Soil > Grasslands ...
GCTGAACAGCCGCTCGGCGTCGTCGAGCCGGCCCTGATGCAGCCGCAGCTCGCCCAGGCGGGCGATCGCCTGCGCGGCGAGGGGGGGTCGCACCTGCTCCAACTCCCGCGTCGCCAGCCCGAGCTCGGCGTCCGCGGCCGCCCATTCGCCGCGCCAGATCAGCACGCCGGCGTACTGCGTGCGGCAGATCGCCGAGAGCGGCCGCAGCCGCCAGCGCTTGGTGAACTCCTGCACGCGGGCGCACCATTGGGCGGCGCGGTCGTAGTCGCGCACCCGCTCGCAGGCGAAGATCTGCCAGCAGCACACCACGCCCACCGTGTGCAGCTCCTTCACTTCGCCGGCGGTGGCCGCAGCGGTCGCCTCGTCGAGACAGCGCATGCCGGCGGCCACCTCGCCGGCGCTGACCCGCGCCAGCCCTTCGAGGGCGAGCCCCGTGAACTCGAGGCCGCGGTCGCCGGTGGCCCGGCCGAGCGCCGCGGCACGCACGCCGTGGTCACGCGCGGTGGCGGGATCGTGGCCGCGGAACAGCGCGACCTCGCCGTCGCGCAGCAATAGCCAGCCGTACTCGGCCGATCGCTCATGGCCGGCAAGCAGACGGCGCGCGCGCTCCAACCAGCCCGAGGCGACGGCCGCATCGCTGCGGAAGGCGAGGTAGTCCCACACGAGCCAGAGCGCCACGCGGGCGGCGCCCAGCGGGTCGTCGTGCTCGCGGTAGAGGCGGTACGAGCGCTCGCGGGCGTCGAAGGTGAGAGCGGCATCGTCGAGCCACCACGTGGCGAGGCCGAGCTGCTCCAGGGCCTGTGGGGTCTCGCCGGCGGCGAGGCTCGACTGAAAATGGACGCGCGCCTCCTCCCAGGCTCCCCGTTGGAGGGCCTCGGTGCCGGCGGCGAGCGGGTCAGAGGAAGGGGGCACGGGTCGGGTAACTTAGCCCGCCAGGCGATGGCCGGCATGCAGCGCCTGACCTAGGTTTCCGGGATGAAAGACCTGCTGCGAACGACCGCCGAGCGGGCGGCACGGTATCTGGCCGGCTTGAAAGACCGGGGCGTTGCCCCAACGCCTGAGGCCCTCGCTAACCTGGGACGGCTCGAAGAGGCGCTTCCGGAGCGTCCGGCCGACCCGTCGGCCGTGATCGCATTGCTCGACGACATCGGATCGCCCGCGACGATTGCCTCGGCGGGTGGACGCTTTTTCGGGTTCGTGGTCGGCGGGTCGCTCCCGGCAACCGTGGCGGCTAGCAGTCTCGCGGCCGCGTGGGATCAGAACGCGGGGATCGTCGCCCTCTCGCCGATCGCCGCGCGCCTGGAACAGGTCGCGATGCGCTGGCTCGTCGACGTGCTGGGCCTGCCGCCGGCCTCGGGCGTGGGGTTCGTCACGTGCGCCACTCAGGCGAATTTCTCCGGGCTAGCGGCGGCGCGTCATGCGCTGCTCGAGCGGCGCGGGTGGAATGTCGAGACGAGAGGGCTGTTTGGCGCGCCGCCGATCACCGTCGTCGTAGGCGACGAGGTGCACGTGAGTGTGCTCAAGGCCCTGACGCTGGTCGGCCTGGGACGCGAGCGTGTGATCCGCGTGCCCGTGGACGGCCAGGGCAGGATGCGAGCCGACGCGCTGCCGCCGCTGGACGACAACACGCTCGTCTGCCTGCAGGCGGGCAACGTCAACACCGGCGCCTTCGATCCCGCCGACAGGATCATTCCGCAGGCGCGCTCGGCAGGCGCGTGGGTGCACGTCGACGGGGCGTTCGGGCTGTGGGCGGCGGCGGCGCCTGCGCGCGCGCACCTCGTGAACGGCTACGCCGGCGCCGACTCGTGGGCGATCGACGCGCACAAGTGGCTCAATGTGCCGTACGACAGCGGCATGGTCGTCGTCAAGGACCCTCGGCACCTCTATGCAGCGATGACAGTGAATGCGCCCTACCTGGTGATCGGCGAAGCCCGCGAGCCCGATCACTACACGCCCGAGTTCTCGCGGCGGGCGCGCGGGATCGAGGTGTGGGCGGCGTTGCGCTCGCTGGGGCGGCAGGGCTTGGCCGACCTGATCGAGCGCACCTGTCGCCATGCAACGCGCTTCGCCGACGGCCTGCGGGAGGCCGGGTACGAGATCCTCAGCGACGTGGTGATCAATCAGGTGCTGGTCTCGTTTGGCGACGCCGAGCTGACCCGTCGTGTCATCGCGGGCGTACAGGCGGACGGCACGTGCTGGGCGGGAGGGACCGTGTGGCAGGGGCGCACCGCCATGCGCATCAGCGTCTCCTCGTGGGCGACGACGGAGGACGACGTCGAGCGCAGCATGGCGGCCATGCTGCGAGTGGCGAGCGAGGTGCTGGCGACGGCTTAGTAGAGCGAGGGGCGTGTCGCGCCGCTGTTCGGGAGCTGTCAGAGGGCCTCGATTTCTCTTGTCGTGCCCTCCCGCGCCCGCCATGTTCGCCCCCATGACACCACTGCATGTCATCGTGGCGCTGCCGATCGCCCTTGTCAGCCTGACCGCGCCGGCCCGCGTCGAGATCGAGACTCCCGCGCCCCCGACGCTAGCGCTCATCGACTCCCAGCGCGTCCTGGTATACGAGCTCCATATCACGAGCTTCGCCCGCACGCCGCTCGAGCTGCGCCGCATCGAGGTGCTGGGCCGGCCGGCGCTCCCCCTGGCCAGGTACACGGACAGCGCACTCGCCGCTCTGCTCGGGACGGTCGGCGGGATGCATGAACCGGCGCACGATCCGGCGCGCCTCGAGCCAGGGCGACGCGTGGTCGCGTACCTGTGGGTACCGGTGCCGGGGCGCGGCAGCGTGCCCGACACGCTCGTGAACCGTCTCGTCTTTTCGGCCGCGGATTCGGGCGCCTCGCCCGACGGTGAGACCGTGGCCGAGCAGGTCGTGCCCGTGCGGCGCGCCGACGCTGTGGTGCTGTCGCCGCCGCTTCCCGAAGGCATCTGGTTGGCCGGCGATGGCCCGTCGAACGATTCCCCGCACCGCCGCGCGCTGGCCGCGCTCGCAGGCCGGACGTACATCGCGCAGCGCTTCGCCATCGATTGGATGCTGGTCGGGCCGAACGGCGATACCCATCGGGGCGACGCGACTCGGAACGAGAGCTACTGGGGATTTGACCAACCTGTCCTTGCGGTGGCGGATGGCGAGGTGACGGAGGTCGTGGACAGCATCGCCGACCACGCGCCCCACGTGCTGCCGGGGGCGGTGACGCTGGCGAACATCGCGGGCAACCACGTCATCCTGCGGATCGCGCCCCACCGCTACGTGCTGTACGCGCATCTCGAGCGAGGCAGTGTGCGGGTGCGTCCCGGTGAGCGGGTGCGGCGGGGACAGGCGATCGCCAAGCTGGGCGATTCGGGCCAGACCACGGCGCCGCACCTCCACCTCCAGGTGGCGGACGGGAGCTCGGTGCTCGGCGCCGAGGGGGTGCCGTGGGTGCTAGGGTCGTACGAGGACCTCGGCTCGGGCAACACGTTCGAATTGAACGCGCACCCCGACATTCCCCGCGAGCGTACGCTGCCCGGGGCGAACGAAGTGGTGCGCTTGGGTAGTGGGCGTCCCTAGCGGCAAAAGCCTACCGCCTGGACATCGCCTGCGCCCTGCGGCTGTACGCGTACGCGACCGCGAGCGTGATCAGAGCCAGCACGAAGAAGGAGCCGACCCGGTAGAGCGCCTCGAGGGTTGAGAGGTCGTACAGAGCGACCTTCAGGATCGCCAATCCCGCGACACCGAGCCCCGCGCTGCGAACCGCTTTCTGCTCGAGCCGGAAGCCCGTTCGCACCAACGCCGCGGCGCAGAGCAGCCAGTAGGCGCTCAAGGCGAGATCGCCCGCGAGCCTCGCGGCCTGCCAGCGTGACTCCCACGCGGCGAAGAACCGGTGGAGCTCTATCGAGCCGCCGCTCAGGATCGCGGCCCCGGCGAGGACCCACAGCACCGTCCGCCCGTGGCCGGCCCAACCGGGCGCCGGAGTATCCTGACGCCACCACCACGCCGAGAGTGCGGTCGCGAGGACGTAGAAGTACAGCACGAACGCCCAGGAATCCACAAACGCTCCCTGCGGTTCGCGACCCTGCGACGCCATGACGAACAGCTGCCCGAATGCGAGCGCGGCCAGCCCCGGCGCCACGACCAGCCCGCCGGGCTGCCCGAGCCGGCGATCGACCGCGACGGCGACGGCGCACAGCGCAAGCCCGCTCCACGCCAGCGCGACGACGAGGCCGTGCCACTGGACGTATGCCGCCAGGGCGAGCAGTCCGAACGCCAGGGCGACGTGCGGCACCGAGCGGCGCGGCCATCCGGCTGCCGAGTACGCCACCGCGGCCACGGCCGGCGCGAGCGCCGGCCAGGACTGGAGTGCGCCGGGGAGCTGGAGCGGACTGACCAGCGCGAACGCGAGCGGAGAGGCCAGGAAGATCACGCTCTCGGTACCCTCCGGGAGCGAATCGAGCGCCGGGGAATGGATGGCGGTGACGGCGCGGTGCTGCCACCAGACGATCCCGGCGAGCGCGACCGCCACCGCCGTCGCCAACAGCCGCGTACCCGTGTCCTGGTAGGGCGCATTGCGGAGCAGGAGAGACAGCCAGGCGGCGGCCAGGCCGAACGCTCGTGCTTCCGGCCATCTCGGCCCGGCCGTGGCCACGAGGGCGGCGATGCCGCCGGCCGCCACGAACAAGAGCCCGACCGGCTCACCCAGGACCCCCCAAGCCAGGGACATCCCGAGCCCGAAGTAGCCCAGCAGCGCCACGTCGAAGCACCGCTGCCAGGACATGTGATACGCCAGCACACCGGCGCCCAGACCCACCACCTCGAGGTAGCCGAGCAGCAACACCGGGTGCGCGGTTCGGTCCGGAAGGACGAGCGGCGCGAGGTAGGCGCCGAGCGTCGCCAGGACAGCCAGTTCCTCCACATGGTGGCGCAGCGCGAGGATCGCAACGGCGACCGCGACGCCGGTGAGCGACGCGAGGCCCAGCTGGCGTGCGACGAGTGCGTAAGGCCCCCCGGCCGCCCAGATCCCGAGATAGACCAGTCCGGCGCCGGCGGCGACGATCCCGGCACCGTAGCGCCGCAGGCCCTGGACGATGAGGCGGTCGCCCCACACGCCAAGACCAATACCGGCGATCGCGGCCCCTACCACGCGGAGCCAGGGAGAGATCCAACCACGGTCGAACGCGTACTTCAGGAAGAATCCGCCCGCCGCGACCAGCGCCACGACGCCCACGATCAACAGTCCCCGCTGGCCGACCCATTGCTCGAGGTCGTTCCTGCCGCTCTCGTCGGCGTCGTGCTCTACGGGCGTGTCGGGTGCGACGGCCGCACGCCGAGCCGGCGGCGGTTCTGGGGGCGACCACGACACGAGCGGCTCCGCTCGCGGGGGCGGCGCTTCCTGCTGCGTGAGCTCTCCGCGCGACAGCAGCGTCCGCACAATCGTCTCCAGGTGCTCGACGCGGCGCTCCAGTCGCTCGATCGCTTCCCGGTCTTCCGTCATGCGCTTGCCCTCATGGGGACTGCTTCGCCGCACTCGAGTCCGGTGCAGCGGCGGATCATGTACCAGTCAAGTGACCGCGGCGGCGAGTCAGCATCCGGTGGGCCGCGCAAAAAAACCGACCAAGCGGGTATCTCGCTCAGTCGGTTTCGCGATTTGCTCCCCTCGAGGCATGGGCGATCCCGCACGACATCGCGCCTCGGGGTTCATAGCACCTGAGTTCAGCTCTCAATATGCAGCCTGGTGCGAGGCTCGCAAGCAGGTCGGAGTCGGCCTTTCACCGGGCGGCCGTCGCTCGCGCCGCGGCGAGCTTCGCCTGCTGCTCGGCCGAGAGCGTGTTCTTGATCTGGATCAGCAGGGTGATGTGGGCGCGCTTCACCTCGCGCTCCACCCCCAGCACCTCGTCCACCTGCGCCAGAGCCGCCACTGGATCGACCGTCGGCTTCTCGAGCAGCGTGGCGAGCCGTTGGGACTGGTCCTGCATGCGCCACTGCAGGTCCACCACCTTGGTCTGGAAATCCTGGATCGCCTTGGTGATGACGGCGCGCTGCTCGGGGCGGAGCCCGATGTCCTGCTGGTGCTGCATGACCAGTTCCGGTGGGAACAGGACGCGCGCCAGCGGGTCGTCGGCCTGTGGGGGCTGGGGCTGCGGCGTCGTGGGCTGCTGGGCTGCCGCGCCGATCGCGAGCAGGACGAGGGCCGCCACGAGCGAGAGGCGGAGCGTTTTCACGGGGTCCTCCGATCTAAGGTGATGGTCACCCGACCCAGCTCGGGCACGGTGCGCAGCAGCTCCTCGTTCGGGAGCGCGAGCAGGAAATCGGTTGGCGTGTTCAAACGGACGGTCGCGAGATCGTTGGGCAATTTCCGCCGGATGATGAGCACCGCGATTGCGACGCTGGCGATGACCACGGCGGCGGCGACGAGCCCGAGGAGACGGTGTCGCGCGGTCGCGGCCCGCCGGGCCCGCGCCGCGCTGAGCGTGGCGCGGAACGACGGCGCGACGCCGGACTGTGCGCGCCGCAGCGCCTCGAACCGTTGCTCGAGGTCGTGATCGTTGTGCTCGGTCATTCTGGTTCCTTCTTCAAGAGCTTCCTGAGCGCGGCCTTGCCGCGCTCGTAGTGAGTACGCGCGGTGCCGAGGGACACGCCCGCGATCTCCGCCGCCTCGGCGATGGTCAGGTCCTGGTAGAACACCAGGTGCAGCACCTCGCGCTGCCGCCGCGGCAGCGAGTCGAGCGCCGCCGTCAGCCGGCGGGTCGCATCGGCGCGCGCCACCATGGCCGCCGGGTCGGGCCGGCCGTCGGACGTCCCGCCCAGGACGGCGAGCGGCAGCCAGCGGCGGAATGCCGCGCGGCGCCGCAGCCCGACCGCGGTGTAGCGCACGACGGCGAAGAGCCACGTCCGAAAGCTCGCGCGCCCGTCGAACCGGGCCCGCCCATCCAGGATCTTCAGGTAACTCGCCTGGAGCGCATCCTCGGCGGCGGGGCGATCGCCCGCGCAGCAGGCGAGGGCCCAACCGAACGCCGCGGAATGCAATTGATCGAGCTCTCGCTCCAAAGCCTCGGGCGACATCGCGCGCTCGGTGGTGTCAGGAATTAGTGTGTCGAGGGGGGACCTTATATGACGACACGCTAGAGTAGGGGGCGGCCGTACGCCCGCTGGATCGCCAAGGAGCGGCGCAGCAGCCGAGGCCGCTACTCGAGGAGCGCCTGCACTTCAGCCACCGCCGCAAGCCGGCGCTCGACGTGGTCCCCGATCTCCTTCGCGCGCTCGAGAACGAGCGTGAGATCGGAGGGCGACCCCACGCCGGACTGCCGCTTCACGAGGGCGAGGCGCAGGTGTTCGAGCGCCGCCACGGCTTCGGTGAGCGATTCGCCCGTGTCGCCCCTTGCCCGCAGTGCCTCCGCCCCGGTCTCCAGTCGCTCGAGCACGTCCGGGAGGTCCCGCGCCTGGCGCCGCTCCTCCTTCGGCAGCGCTTTATACGCGGAGAGCGCCGAGCGTCCCAGTACGAGCTCGGTCCGCTCGACCGAGGGTAGGGCCGGGCGTGCGGTCGCCTTGAGGCCTAACCCTGCGAGGCGGAAGAACGAGCGTCCTGCCCTTCCGGCCCACACCCGGTACCACAACGAGTCCAGCCGCAGGAACCAGCGGCGCCGCTTGATGACTTCGTCCTCCTCCTGCTGCACCTGCCGTTCGGCAAGCAGGGCCGCCCGAATGTCGCCGAACGTGTAGCCATCCTTCAAGAGTCGGCGCGCCACGACGACCAGTTGAAAGATGAGGATCGCCCCGATTATCCCCGTCCCTTTCCCAGCGAGCGCCGACGCCAATAGGACCATGGTCGAGACTTGCGCGTTCCGCACGAAGGCGCGTAGCAGCGGCGGGGCGCGAAAGTCCCGACCCCGCACTTCGCCCACGACCCGCGCGACATCGTCGCCCGTCTGAAACCGCTCGGACGGCGCTTTGCGGAGCAAGCGGTCGACCACGGCGCCCACTTTGGCGGGCACGTCCGGCCGGACGGCCTGAACCAGGGGGGCGGTCTCATTGACGTGTTTCGTGAGGATCGCGGGCAGGTTGGCACCCTCGAACGGTGCCCGGCCGGTGAGCGCGTAGAAGAAGGTCGCGCCCAAGGAGTAGAGGTCGCTGCGCGCGTCCACGGGCTCGCCGCACGCCTGCTCGGGGCTCATGTAGCGTGCGGTCCCGACCACCGGGCCGCCCGCGCTCTCGGCCGCGCGTCTCCCGAGCGCGATCCCGAAGTCGGTGACGAGCGCGCGCTCAGTCGCGCGCTCGATCATGATGTTGTCAGGCTTCACGTCCCGGTGAATCACGCCGCGCTGATGCGCGTAGCCCAGCGCCCACGCCACTTCCTGCAGCAGCTTCATGGCGAGGCGCGGCGGGAGCGGGCCGGCCCGCTCCACCCGATCGCGCAGCGTCTCGCCGTCCACGAAGCCCATCACGAAAAACACCAGTTCGCCATGTGCCTCGACGAGGTGTATCGGCACGATATTGGGATGCGCGAGACCGGCGGCAGTCCGCGCCTCCTGCAGGAAGCGCTCCCGCTCGTCGGGGCGCGTCGCGAGGTGCGGCGGGAGCAGCTTGATCGCGACCGGGCGGTCGAGCGCCACATCGCGGGCGAGCAGCACGATCCCCATACCGCCACGCCCGAGCTCGCGCTCGATGGAATAGCGGCCGGCGAGCAGCTCCTGGAGCGCGAGGAATTCCGCAGTGATGGACCCGGTCATGTCTCGTCGTCCTACGAGCGGAGCTTCATTGCGTTTCGAGCCGGACACCGGGACTGCCGAGCATGATCCGCGCGGGCAGGCGGGCACCGCAGCGTGGGACAGCTCCATACATAGGGGTCGGAAACGAGCGTGGCCAGAGGGTCGTACGCGCTGCGCCTTGCCGACCGACGTCCCGGGCGTATCTTTGAAGCACAACTCAGATGCTATGAACCCCGAGGCGCGTGTCGTGCGGCTCGCCTATGCCTCGAGGGGAGCAAATCGCGAGACCGACTGAGCGAGATACGCTTGGTCGGTTTTTTGTTTTTGCGGGGTGTCGCGGATGAGAACTCGCTCGTGGCGGTTGTCGCTTGCGGTGGCAGCACCGTGCCTCGCTGCGGTGTCGCTCATGTCCCAAACGCCACTTCGGCAGGGAAGCGTCGCGCCCGCCTTCACGCTCGAGACCCTCGCGGGGAGCCCCGCGAGCCTTTCCGACTACTCGGGCCACCCGGTGCTCATCAACTTCTGGGCGTCGTGGTGCAAGCCGTGCAGCGGTGAAATGCCGGCGATCGTCGCGGCGTACCAGGCGCACAAGGAAACCGGGTTCGAGGTGCTGGCAATCAATTTGACTGATCAAGAGCGGATGAAAGACGTCCGCAAGTTCGCCGCCGAGTTTCAGCTGCCGTTTCCGGTGCTGCTCGACGGGAAGGGCCGGGTACGCAAGCTCTACGCCATGGTTGGTGTCCCAACATCGGTGTTTATCGGGTCCGATGGCGTCGTCCGCCTGGTCAATCCCGGTCCCATCACCAGTGAGACACTCGAGCGGGGTCTCGCCGAGATCCTGCCGGCGCGATGAGGCGCTGTCAACGATAGGGAGGCTCAAGATGCGACTTTCATCATGGGTGCGGATGCACCAGATGGCGGCCGGACTGGCGATCGCGGCTGGTCTCCTTGCCATGCCGAAAGAGTCGTTCGGGCAAGGGTGAGAGCCGATACGGTTCTCAACGCCCAGTTTGGGCGGACAAGGTGAGTCGTTCAATTACTTGAAGCGCCACGCCTGGCAGCTGACCGTCGGATACCGCCGCCTGACGGCCGACGAGTGGTTTGTGGGTTCCCAGAACCGTCCCGATCTGGCGCCGCATGGCGAGCCGCTGAATTTCGAGATCCACACAGTGGATCTCAATGCCACGTTCGCGCTGACCGAGCGATTCAACGTGACCCTCACCGTCCCCTTCGTCAGCGGCACGGTCTCGGCGAGCATATGGCCCGATGGGCTTCGGCACACGCAATCGTCATCCGGGCTGGGCGACGTGAGCCTGGTGGGCAGCGTGTGGCTCGGGAACCCTGCAACGCACCCCGACGGAAACGTCGCGCTCGGAGCCGGCGTCAAGGCAGCGACTGGAAGCAATACAGTCAGCAGCCCCTTCTATACGACGAGCGGCCCGGTGCCGTTCACCGCTATTCAAGGCATCGAGCCCGGGGATGGGGGATGGGGGCTCATCTTGCAGGCGCAGGCGTACAGGAAAGTGTTCAGGCGGGCGTTTGCGTACGTGTCCGGCTCCTACCTGATCAGCCCACGTGGGGTCAGCGGTGTGTCAGCGAGGTCCCCGGGCGACTCGTCCTGGTCGGTGCCCGATGTCTATTCGGGACGGTTGGGGCTCGCGTACGCTCTGTGGCCCGACGAGGGCATTTCGGTGAGTCTCGGTGGGCGGATCGATGGGCTGCCGGTGCACGATGTGGTGGGTGGCGGAGACAACGGCTTCCGGCAGCCGGGCTACGTCATTTTCGCCGATCCGGGGGTGGCGGTGACGCGGGGCAGCGAAGCGTTCACGCTGAGTGTACCGGTCAGACTGCACGCCAACCGCCTACGGAACACGCTCGAGTGGGCGGGCGGTAAGCCGGGCGGCGGAGGAGACTTCGCAAAAGTCCTGGTCTTCCTGGGGTATGTGCACCGGTTCTAATGGAGCAGCTTCGTCTCCTGACGTTCGGCGGCTTGAACCTGCTGGTGGGTGGTCACGCGACGACCGGGTCGGCCACCCGACGCCGTCGGCTGGCCCTGCTTGCGCTGCTTGCCGTCGCGCGTGACAGGGGGCTGAACCGCGACAAAGTCCAAACCTATCTCTGGCCCGAGAGCGATACCGAGCGGGCGCGGCATGGGTTGAACCAGCTGGTCTATTTCCAGCGACGCCACCTCGACAGCGAGGAGCTGTTCCTCGGCAAGAAAACGCTCCGTCTCAATCGGGCAGTGATCACGACCGATGTGTGGGATTTTGAGGACGCCCTCGACGCGGGCGCCCACGAGGCGGCCGTGCGGTCATACACGGGCGCGTTTCTCGACGGCTTCTTTCTGCAGGGGGCGCCAGGGTTCGAGCGGTGGGTGGACGACCAGCGCAGGCGCCTGGCGGAACGTTGTGCCCAAGCGTTCGGCCTGCTCGCGGCGGCTGCTGCGACCAAGCACCAAGCGGTGGAGTGGTGGCGCCGCGCCGCCGAGTTGAAGCCCTACGATACGGACACCGTGTTGCACCTGGCCGAGGCGTGCGTGGCGATCGGTGATCGGGCGGCGGCGGTTCGGTGCGCCCAGCAACATGCAGATGTGCTTCGGACCGAGCTCGATCTTCCTCCGGACTCGAGCGTGGTGAGAATGATCGAGCAGCTGCGGGCCGGCTCTGCGCCCGGTTGACGAGGACGAGTCTCCGGACGCAGGGCCCGCGGCTTCGAGCCGACATCACAGACCTATCTCAACATCCACCAATGCAATTCTTCACCGCGAGGGTCTCAACCCGTGTCTGAGTGCCGGACGTCACGGTCAACCTCAACACGATGTCTCCGTCAGTGTCCGTGACGTGGAGCGACAAGCTTGGCCCACTAGTCGTTGTGGTGGCCTGCCCCGCCTGGCGCGTTACTTCCCACCGGTATTGGTATTGACCGGATCCGCCGAACGCGAAGGCATCCCAACTGAAGGGCCCGTCGGCATCGATCCGGGACGGACCGGCGATCTCAAACGAGAGAGACTGCTGCGTCGGCGTTGGCGGTGTTGACGACGTCGACTGATGGAGTGCGGCCGGGGACTCGCAGCCGACCAGCAGCACGGCGCAGGTGGTGCAGGCGAGAAGCGCGGGGAACGGAAAGCGACGCATAGAACCTCCTTTAGGTTGTCCAGCTCGACTCTAAAGGAAGGTTAAGAAAGACCGGTCAGTCCCCGATCACCCGAGAGTCATCGAGAAGTCATCTGGGGAATCACGGCTCCAGGCCGACCTTCTTGAGGAGGCGGCCGAACCGGGGATCAGCGCGCAGGCCGTCAAACGCCGGCTCCACTCTCAGAGTAAACATGGCCCACGTGCCCTCGACGTAGGCGCTATCAAGTTGGGCGAATGTCTGCTCCGTGTCGCCCAACCCAGCGTGGATCATCGCGAGTGAGAAATGCGATACGTAGCGACCCTCTCGAGCCTGCGCACGGAAACGATTCAGCACGGCCAACGCCTGGGCCGGGTACCCGCACCGGGCGTTTATCCATCCTGACAGTCCGCCGAACGGCGCCACCCCGGCCAATTCCGGCGCTTGCTTGATCGCGGCCAGCGCTTCGTCGCACCGACCGAGTTGCAGATACAGCCGAGCGGGCTCCCCGCGCGCCTGAAAGTTCATCGAGTCCAGCTCGAGGAGCCGACGCGCCTGGGCGAGCGCCTCATTGTAACGGCGCGCATAGTACAACATGCTGGACAAGCGCGCGTTGTTGACCAGCGAGAATGGGTCCAGCCTCACGGCGGTCTGGACCTCACCGACGGCATCCTCCATCCTGTCGGTCGCCACGAAATACCACGCCCGGAACAGATGCGCCGGCGGATAGCGGGAGTCGAGGGCCAGCGCCCGCT
>Ga0209158_1002119_pt1 | contig 12538 bp, 6 predicted proteins | sample GraSoiAngelo_140_FD_185897 | JGI IMG/M metagenome (GOLD analysis project Ga0209158, IMG submission 185897) | Grasslands soil microbial communities from the Angelo Coastal Reserve, California, USA - 14_0929_12_30cm (SPAdes) (version 2) | ecosystem: Environmental > Terrestrial > Soil > Grasslands ...
CGCACCACGCCGAAGAGGTTCGTCTCAAATTGTCGCTGCAGGTGCTCGATCTCCACAATCTCCATGGGCGCAAGGTAGCCGATGCCGGCGTTATTAATCAGGATTTCGATAGGCCCCGCCTTCGAGCGCACCTGGGCTACCGCGCGGTCCACGGAACCATCGTCGCAGACGTCCATCTCGACGGTTTCCAGCGGCATCCCGCGCTCGCGCGCGTAGGCTTCCAATTGCGCGCGGCGCTCCGGGTTTCGCCCTGTGGCAAAGACGCGATAGCCTTGTTCGGCCAGCAGCAGCGCCGCGGCCCGCCCCAAGCCATCCGTGCCGCCAGTGATCAGCACAGTTGAGAATTTGTTCCGCGACGCCATGGCTCCTCCCCGAAGAGCTACACCGTATCGCACAGATCTTCCCAACATGCAAACGCGCAATGGGCGGCGGGTCGAACTCGAAGCGGCGCTGAAGAAGCTGGGATCAGAGGAGATATGACGATGAACAAATGGTTGACTGCAGTGTCTAGTTTCGTGTTTGGTTTGGCGCTGGGCACAATCCTGGCCGCGCAGTGGCCAGACATAACTGATTAGGACAAAACAGTGCCTCCCAAATTCGGAATCGGGGTTAAGCCAAGCAGCTGATCGCCACCGGCCTGCCGGAAGGCGGCGAGTGCCTCACGATGCCGCGCTTCGGCATGGCGCAGGATCTTCGTGAATGCCGGATCGCCACGGAGCGTGTTGAGCCAAGGGTCGCGCGCCAGCGCGGAGAAGCAGAAGAAGCCTTCCTCTACGGCGCGCGCGAGGAGGGCTAGCGCGGTGCCCGGGTCGCCGAAATGAGCGAGCAACCTGGCAACATAGTACAAAGTTTCGGGATCGCGGTAGCCAGGCGGGAGAATCGTCTGCGCCGCGGCGAGTCCTTGGGCTCGGTGCCCTTCCACCAGCAACCGCAGCGCATCGCACCACCTTCGCCAGACTGCTTCCATATCCTCGGCCTTCTGCAGCTTCTCGACCACCTCCTGGTCACGGCCGAGCATCATGAGCGTGAGAGCGTCGGTAATGGGGTCGTCGGCGAACATTTCGTGCGCCTGCTGATAATCGCCCAGCATGAAGTAAGTATGCACCACGCTGGTACTAATCAGCTTGTCAATGCAGCGTGCCTGCTCGTCCGCCGCGCGCGATGCGTCGAGCAGACCGCAATACCGGCAGGCGTGCACCAACCCCGCGAACAGCTCCGGATCGGCGGCTCGAGCCTGCGCCCGCTTGAGCAGGCGGGTCATAACATCCTGGGCCCGGCCAAAATCGATCTCGAGACGCGCATGGAGGTTGTGCGCCATTGAAAGCTCGGGGTTGATCTCGAGCGCCCGCACGATCGCCGCTTCCGCGCGCCTCAGGTTTTCGTCGGAATTCGTGTCGCCGAACTTGCCGAGAAAGTGATAGACCCGGCCAAGCCGCGCCCAGGCAGGCGCGTACCGGGGGTCTTCCTGCAGACACCCCAGGTAGAGATCGCGGGCAAGGGACCACGCGCCATTCCCCACCAACTGGTTCGCCCGCAGATAGAACTCATACGCTTTCGCGCTCGCCGGCACGTCATGCTTCAGCATTCGGTGCTCGCGCGTCGTCAACGGCAGCGAGAGCGACTCGACGATGCGAGAGGTGAGGTCGTCCTGGAGTTTGAAGATGTCGCCGAGCGACAGTTGCGAGGTCTGGGACCAGACGAGCGTGCCGCCCGGCGCTTCAACGAGCTGCGTGCTCACGCGAAGCTGCTCGCCGGCGCGCAGCAGGGTGCCGGTCAACACGATGTCCACGCCGGCTTCCCCGGCGATCGTTTTCAGATCCTGGGTCTTGCCGGCGAATCGCGACGCGACGATGCTGGATCGGACGATCAACGAGTCGAGCCCGGAGAGGGAGCTGGCGATGGCGTCGGGCAGGCTGAAGGCGAGAAAGTCGGTCTCCGGGTCGGAGCGCAGAATCCGGAACGGCATCACGATGAGGCGGGTCATGTGTGGAGCCGGCGCTGGCGCTGACACGGAGTCCACCGTACCCACGAAACGATAGCCACGACGGGGAAGCGTCTCTACGAAACGCGGGTTGTCGGCTGAGTCCCCCAAGGCCTCACGCAGTTTATTAATGGCGGAATTGAGGCCATGCTCGAAGTCCACAAAGGTGTCAGCCGACCACAACTGAGTACGCAACTCCTCGCGAGTCACCACCTGGCCTGGCCGCCTCAGCAACAGAGCGAGCACCTGAAAGGGTTGTTCCTGCAGCTTGAGGCGGATGCCGTGCTTGCGTACTTCTCCCGCCTCCCAATCCACTTCAAATGCGCCGAAGGAGAAGTGCTGGTCTGACATGGAGCTTCGTTCAAAACCCCGCTGAAGGCCTTGATGGAGTGTAACCACCAACGTACCGTGCGTCAATCCTCGGAGACGTGGAAGGACCCTGACGAGATGCACCACAAGTCTTTTCCAGTCTTTGGATTAGCTGGTGAGGATTACTTGAGGCGGAAAGGAGTCCTAGAGCATTGAGGTATCCAACTGGCTAGGCGATGTTCAGCGCCATCACAAGGTCAGAAAAACTTAGGTTGAGCGAAGTGAAATGCGGAAGGAGAAAGACGATGAAATCGACGACAAAGAGCGCCCGCGGCTAAGCTTTTCGTACTCACGATGTTGGCTACCACCGTGTTTGCGATGTCCGCACAGGCATTTTAGGAGGACGAAAATGAAGCCGCACAGTTCTTGGAAGCGTCAGGCAATCCTGGATTGGAGGAGCCGAACTCGCGCTCATCCCTTTGCATGGCTTCTGGCTGCCGCCGTGGTTCTGGCCGTGGGAGCCCTGCAATGCCCGGTGCTGGCGGCGGGTGCTGGCCAGATCGACAGCATCTCCCCATCGTGTGCCAGCGTCGGCGCTCAAGTCACAATCACTGGCCACGGGTTCGGCGCCCACAACGTCACCATCGCTGTGGGTGGTGTGCCGGCCGAGATCGTTGCCGCCAACGGCCACAGCGCAACGTTCATTGTTCCCGTCGGCGCTCCTCTCGGCTCCACTACCGTCACCGCAACCAACCCCGGTGGCCACACGGGAAGCATTGGCTTCAAGGTGTGTGACCTCCGAGTACCCGAAGCCTGGGGCGGCGAGTGGGAAATCACAACCACCTATCGCAAAATCACGACCAACAGCATCACCGCAACGGACGACACCACTGCCTTCATCCGCACCCAAGAGCCGTTCGGCTTGCGGCCCGCGGTAGAGGCCGGAAACTGTGCCGGGTCTGTCTCCGACGCGCACCTCCAAATCCAGTGCACGGGGCAAGTCACCAGCGGCCCCTGCACACTGGGCACCAGCGTGCAGCTTTCCGCGGACCGCACAAACGAGACCATCGACGGCTCGGGAATGGTTACCATGACTGTCAGCGGCAACTGCGGTCCGATTGCGAACACCGCCCTGACCGTCCAGATATCGGGCCACCGACTGAGCCTGAACCAGGACCCCTTCGGTCCTGGAACCACCCTGGTCAAGAGTTTTGTTCCATTTGCTTCGCTGATTGGTGGTGCGTAGGAGAAGGAGGACGGCGATGAATAACACCCAATCCTGGATCTTGATCGGCTTTGCCGCGGTCATGTTGTTGTGTAATCAGGCGTGCGGTACTGCCGGAGGAGTGACTAATCCTCTTGGTGTCCCACCGGTGCATGTAAATGTCTCGCCGGGTGCTTCCAAGCCTTTGCAAAATCCTTCCAACTCGAGCGGCTCTTGGGCCCAGGGAGACTCGTTTGCCCTTGTGAACCCACCCGACGGGATTTCGGTCACCAGCATTGTTGGCCCGGACGGAATCCCAGTGAGGAAGCTGGAGGCAGCACCGACCGTGACGGCCTTTTCGAAGGATGTTGAGTATGTCTACCTGCCTAAAAGCAATGCCCCCACGCCTGATAAGGTTTTGGTCGGCACTCTGGAAGTGAAGACTGCCCCCCAATTACACGTTTCGGCGATCGCCACGCCGGCAAAGTCGCCGCCTGGTCAGACCTCGCTTCAGGCAACTCCGACGGGAGGTACGCCGCCGTATAGCTTCTCGTGGACGCCGAGTAATGGCTTGGACAACGCCACGAGCGCCACCCCTCTGGCAAACCCGGCTGCCACGACCACGTACACCGTTACAGTCACTGACAAGGTAGGGCAGACCGCCTCCGCATCGGTGACCGTCACTGTGTCTCCCAAGAGTTCGACGTTCGTGCTAACAGTCGTCAACACAAACCCAGACGCCCTCGGAGGAGTGTCTGATGACCAGGGCAGTATCGTGTCTTGTTTCGCCACGTGCAGCGCGGCTTATCCAACCGGTACGACCGTGGTACTCGCCACAGGTCCGGGCGCTCCGCCCAACTGGAGCGGGTGTAATAGCGTCGACAGTACGACGAAGCACTGCACCGTCGTCATGGACGCGAACAAGACGGTAACGGTCTCCCCCTAGTGTCCTGTCCCAGAAATATGTGAACTAATTCATAGCCGGTGCGTCTAAGATGTAGGAGGATCTTAGATGCGCACCGGGAGACCGAAGCAGCCATTGACTCTGACCGCGGAAGAGCGCGAGCGGCTCGAATCTCTGGCCCACCGTGCCCGAACCCTGCCCCTATTGGCGCGGCGGGCGCGGATCGTGCTGGCCTGTGCCGACGGCCTCGACAACAAGACCGTGGCCCGACGGTTGCGAGCCTCGCTGGGCATGGTGGGAAAGTGGCGCGCCCGATTCCTGCAGGCCAGGCTGGAAGGACTCTACGACGAGCCGCGGCCCGGCGCTCCCCGCACCGTCAGCGATGCCCAAGTCGAACACGTCGTGGTGCAAACTTTGGAAAGCACGCCGCGTGGCGCAACGCACTGGAGCACCCGCGGTTTAGCGCAAGCGACCGGACTAAGCCGCATGACCATCAGCCGGATCTGGCGCGCCTTCGGTCTGCAACCGCATCGGAGTGAGACCTTCAAGCTGTCCCCGGACCCGCTGTTCATCGAGAAGATTCGCGATATCGTGGGACTGTACATGAACCCGCCCGATCACGCCGTGGTCTTCTGCGTAGACGAGAAATCGCAGATTCAGGCGCTGGACCGGACGCAACCGCTGTTGCCCCTTCGTCCGGGCCAAGCGGAGCGACGGACCCACGATTATGAGCGGCACGGTACGACCTCGTTGTTCGCCGCGTTGAACCTGAAAACCAGCCGGGTGATCAGCCAGTTGCACCGCCGCCATCGCTCCGTCGAGTTCCGCAAGTTCCTGGACGCGATCGAAGCCGAGGTGCCGCCCCACTTCGATGTCCACATCATCATGGACAACTATGGGACCCACAAGACGCCCCTCATCCGGCGGTGGTTTGCGAAGCGTCCACGCTTCCATGTCCACTACACGCCCACCTACGGGTCCTGGATCAACTTGGTCGAGCGGTGGTTTGCCGAACTCACCAACAAGCAAATCCGCCGCGGGGTTCACCGCAGTGTCCGCGAACTGGAGGCCGCCATCCGCGAATTCATCGCCGCCCACAACGAACCCCCCAAGCCTTTCGTTTGGGCCAAAACCGCCGACCAAATCCTCGCCAGCATCGCTCGATACGCGCAACGCACTCTCGCCGCCCAATCCCGGCAACTTATCTCACGAACCATTGGGACAGGAGCCTAGCAACTCTCAACAAACCAAGACAAACGTCAGGCACGCGCCTGAGAAAGGAAATGAGCAGCACATGAAACGTATTGCCAAGATTGCCCTCAGCCTGGCAGGGGCACACACCTCAATTCAGCTGCTGGCCGAGACCAAGACTACCAAGCGCCTCGCGCGGGACCGACTACACCCTGACCGCGGACACCGAGCCGAGCTTCCACACGATTTGATAAGTGGCGTGGTGTTCCGGCCGCACGAGCAGATAACCTTCCTCGCCAGAAGCCTCAAACGGTGCCAGCAGGCAAAGCTAATGCGCCTGAGCAGGTGCGAGACCGTTGGGGGGCGCGATTCACAGGGGTTGCCTGATTTGCACAGGGGTGGAAAAAAAGCGAAGACGAGGCTTGACGGAATTTTTTAACTTGCTATACTTGCAGATTGTCCAGCACCTGTGGGGCATGCTGGGGGCCATTGAGCTTACGGCAAGTAAGCCCGCAGTGAGGTCAGTCACGAATACAGGATAGATCGCAGTCGAGCATCGCGCAAAGCCGTCCTGATGTGTGACGGACGGTTTGGCCCGGCGCTCGACGCCGGGTTTTTTATTTTCCGGCTGAGGGGAATCCCCTCGGCGTCCCGATCAAGTTGGGACACTCCGCCGGGCGCGGAGAAAAAGTTCTTTGACAACTGAATAAGGCTGGCATTACGCGTCGCGCTCTTGCGAAAGACCGCGACGACGTAATCTGCAAATTCTGCTCGAGCAGAGCAATTTGTGGAAAGGCGAGCTTATCCATCCGTTTTTTTGTGCGTGTTCCGATTCGTTCGGGATGCACCACCAAGACGACGCGTTGGGTAAGTTTTATGGTCAAGCTACTAAGGGCGTACGGTGGATGCCTTGGCGCCAGAAGGCGATGAAGGACGTGGCAAGCTGCGATAAGCCTCGGGGAGCCGCAAGCAGGCTTTGATCCGGGGATTTCCGAATGGGGAAACCCATCCCGATAAACTCGGGATACGGCCCGCTGAATCCATAGGCGGGTGCGAGCGAACCCAGGGAAGTGAACCATCTCAGTACCTGGAGGAAAATAAATCAACCGAGATTCCGAGAGTAGCGGCGAGCGAAATCGGAACAGCCCAAACCCCGATTCTTTGAATCGGGGGGTTGTAGGACCGCGTGAGTAGAGTTACCAATCCGGAAGCTAGGTGAATCTGCTGGAAAGCAGGGCCATAGAGTGTGAGAGCCACGTAACCAAAAGCTTACCGGACTCGAAGCGGGATCCTGAGTACCACGGGACACGGGAAATCCCGTGGGAAACTGGGGAGACCACTCTCCAAGGCTAAATACTCTCTGGCGACCGATAGTGAACTAGTACCGTGAGGGAAAGGTGAAAAGCACCCCTGCGAGGGGAGTGAAATAGAACCTGAAACCGTATGCTTACAAGCAGTCGGAGGGCTATCCCGGCTTCGGTCGGGATGCCTGACGGCGTGCCTCTTGCTTAATGAGCCGGCTAGTTATTCTCACAGGCGAGGTTAAGCGTTAGCGAGCCGTAGCGAAAGCGAGTCCGAATAGGGCGTATAGTCTGTGGGAATAGACGCGAAGCGGGATGATCTACCCTTGGCCAGGTTGAAGGCCGCTTAACCGCGGCTGGAGGACCGAACCGGTGTTGGTTGAAAACAGCTCGGATGAGCTGAGGGTAGGGGTGAAAGGCTAATCAAATTCCGTGATAGCTCGTTCTCCCCGAAATGCCTTTAGGGGCAGCCTCGTGTGATCTGCCGCGGTGGTAGAGCACTGGATGGACTAGGGACCAACCAAGGTTACCGAATCCAACCAAACTGCGAATGCCGCGGACAGCAGCACGGGAGTGAGACTACGAGGGATAAGCTTCGTGGTCGAGAGGGAAAGAACCCAGACCGACAGCTAAGGTCCCGGACTGCAGGCTAAGTGGGAAAGGACGTGTGATCGCTCGGACAGCCAGGAGGTTGGCTTAGAAGCAGCCATCCTTTAAAGAAAGCGTAACAGCTCACTGGTCAAGCGATCATGCACCGACAATCCAACGGGGCTTAAGCCTGCGACCGAAGCTTCGGAATGTGCGACGGCGAAAGCCGCTGCACTTTGGTAGGGGAGCATTGTGTGGAGTCTTAAGGCGGACCGAGAGGACTGCTGAACGCCACGCAAGAGACCCTGCCGGCATAAGTAGCGATAAACACGATGAGAACTCGTGTCGCCGAAAGTCTAAGGTTTCCTGAGGAAGGTTAATCCGCTCAGGGTTAGGCGGGACCTAAGGTGAGGCCGAGAGGCGTAGCCGATGGACAGCAGGTCAACATTCCTGCCCCACCTAGCGGGCGTTATCACGATGGGGTGACGCAGAAGGATACAGGAGTCGGGCGATGGAAATCCCGATGGGTCTGTGTAAGCCGGATCCCGCAGGAAAATCCACGGGGTCATTCAACGGTGAGACAGGTCCCGAGGCCGCACGGCCACAAAGTCCTGGATTTCACGCTGCCAGGAAAAACCTCTAAGGAGTCCGCTGGGTGCCCGTACCACAAACCGACACAGGTAGACGAGGACAATCTCCACAGGCGCTCGAGAGAACACTCGCTCAGGAACTAGGCACATTAGCCCCGTAACTTCGGGAGAAGGGGTGCCCCGGTAGGGTTGATAGCCCGAGGGGGCCGCAGTGAAACGCGCTCTGCGACTGTTTAACAAAAACACAGCTCTCTGCAAAGTCGAATACGACGTATAGGGGGTGACGCCTGCCCGGTGCCGGAAGGTTAAAGCAAGGGCTTAGCCTCAAGCAATTGGGACGAAGGCCCGAACTGAAGCCCCGGTGAACGGCGGCCGTAACTATAACGGTCCTAAGGTAGCGAAATTCCTTGTCGGGTAAGTTCCGACCTGCACGAATGGCGTAACGACAGAGCGACTGTCTTGGCGAGTGACTCGGCGAATTTGTGGTTCCGGTGAAGACGCCGGATGCCCGCACCTAGACGGAAAGACCCCGTGCACCTTTACTGCACTCTGGCCATGATTAACGGGACGGTCTGCGTAGCATAGGTGGGAGCCTGGGAACCCCTGGTTTCGGCTGGGGGGGAGGCGCCAGTGAAATACCACCCTGATCGTTCTGTCGCTCTAACCTACGGCCCGCGACGGGTCGGGGGACACGGCCAGACGGGTAGTTTGACTGGGGCGGTCGCCTCCTAAACGGTAACGGAGGCGCCCAAAGCTCGGCTCAAGCGGATTGGAAACCCGCTGCGGAGTGCAAGAGCACAAGCCGGGTTAACTGCGAGACACACAGGTCGAGCAGGAGCGAAAGCTGGGTCTAGTGATCCGGTGGTCCCGCGTGGAAGGGCCATCGCTCAACGGATAAAAGGTACGCCGGGGATAACAGGCTGATCTAAGCCAAGAGTTCACATCGACGCTTAGGTTTGGCACCTCGATGTCGGCTCATCGCATCCTGGGGCTGTAGAAGGTCCCAAGGGTTAGGCTGTTCGCCTATTAAAGCGGTACGTGAGCTGGGTTCAGAACGTCGCGAGACAGTTCGGTCCCTATCTGGTGTGGGCGCAGGAGACTTGAGAGGAGCTGTCCCTAGTACGAGAGGACCGGGATGGACGGACCTCTTGTGATCGAGCTGTCCCGCCAGGGGCATCGCTCGGTAGCGAAGTCCGGAAGAGATAATTGCTGAATGCATCTAAGCAAGAAGCTCGCCTCAAGATAAGGTCTCCCAATGCCGCTTCGGCGGCATAAGAAGGCCGGTCGAAGACTACGACCTTGATAGGCGGGAGGTGGAAGCGCAGCAATGCGTGCAGCTTACCCGTACTAATCGGCCGTTCGGCTTGACCATAAAACTTTCCCAAACCGTCGTCCGTCACGGCATGGATCGTTCAGAGCATGGCTTTAGCCATCTCAGACCATGTCTGACAGGACAAAAATCTCGGGGGTTTCAACCCCTGAGGTCGAGCAGGATCTGCAGTTCGTCAGCCTTATTCAGTTGCAGAGCCCGCCTCTTCAGAGGCGGGGCATTTTCAAAAGGCTCAAGGCTTGGGTCTGGCTGCTTTCCAGCCTCAAGCCTCCAGCTTCCAGAATTTCCTGGTGGCTATACCGCGGGGGTCACACCCGTTCCCATCCCGAACACGGTAGTTAAGCCCCGCTGGGCCGATGATACTGCACGGGTAACTGTGTGGGAACGTAGGTCGCCGCCAGGATAAAGACGCCAAGGGCCGAATTCGCATGTTGCGAGTTCGGCCCTTTTGTTTTTCCCTAACCACAACCTACGGCTTCACGCCAATCGGCTCGTATAGCGCGGCCTGCTGGTACGCGACTCCATCCTTAATGACTTTTAATCACGCGGCGAATGTCACTAATGTGAATGCTGGGAAAATGTGTCGCGGCGTCTCGCGAAGCTTCGGGGCCGGCCGCGCTGGGCAAATGGCCTGGACGGGCCGGAGCGTTCCAAATTAGCGGGGCAAGCCCGAGCCGTACCCCAGACGCGATCCAGCCAGCCGCTCATACTCTCTCGGCAATTCGCAAATCTTCGGATTGACGCCACACGCGGTTTGGGGCAAGATGCAAACGATAGCTGAAGCGTCAGTCTCGTGCCCGAGTAGCCAAGGCCTCTATCGACTGCCCGCGAACTTGATCCTGCCTTCAGCCTTAAGTCCCGTGGCAGTCCCTCCGCCATGGGCAGAAGGAGCCAACTGGTGAAGAAGCTTTACGTGGGCAATCTGCCCTTTCAGTCCACGGAAGAGGAACTGGGCAACTGGTTTTCCCAAGCGGGCGTGAGCGTGGCCAACGTCACTTTGGTGCGCGACCGCTTCTCTGGGCAGCCGCGTGGTTTTGGCTTCGTGGAAATCCATAGCGACGAAGAAGCCGAGCGCGCTATCCAGTCCCTGAACGGCCATGACTTCATGGGTCGAAATCTCGTGGTGAATGAGGCTCGACCGCCCAGAGAAGGCGGCGGTGGAGGCCGGGGAGGCCGCGGCGGATTCGCCGGCGGCGGCGGAAATCGGGGCGGTGGCGGCGGCCGGGGTGGTCGTGGCGGCGGGCGCCGCGACTGGTAGGACGTTTCGACCCATTCCCTCTGTTTTGGGAGTCGGGACTTCGGGCCCTTCTTCCTCCTCCTAACCCAACTTGCAAAGTTAGGCGAAGGGATAGTTGTGATCACGGTTGTATATCAACTGTGATCGCTCCGAGGTAGGTTCAAGCGCAGGAGGAAAGTCGTGTAGCGCGGGTCGGACCGTAAGGGATCGAGGCGGGGATCAATGAGGACGCGGGTGATGCCGGCGTCGCGCGCTTTGTAGGCTTTTTCGAGCTGCTCAAAGGCTTTATCCCGGTAGCCGAGTTCAGCGTATAGTATCGCCCCGTGATACGAGGAAGCGTAGGCAGTCTTGGTGCGGCTCAGATAATTCGCTAGGCGCCAGCGTCGCGCTGCCTGAATTCCGCCGGCGGCGAAGGAGCGCTGGAGTCCTTTCACCGCCTCGTTCCACTTGACACCCGCCATCGTCATCGTCTTCACTTCCTCGGCGATTTCTTCCGCGTGCATGCCTTTCTGCTCGTAAATCCAGGAGAGATAGAGATGGGCGGGCATGAAGGTCGGATCCATTTCCAGCGTTTTCTTGCACGCTTCGATAGCCTCGTCATAGCGTCGCGCATCGTAAAGGATGTAGCCGACCACCGAGTTGATCATCAAGGAAAGGGGATCGAGCTCACGGGCCTTGCGAATTTCGGCGATGGCTTCGTCATGACGGCCCAGTTGTGACAGAAGCTCAGCGTACCACTGGTGAGTCGTAGCGTAGCCGGGGTTGAGTTCGATCGCCCGCCGGAACTCTTTCTCGGCATGGGTCCAGTCCCAGTCGAATTCGGAGGCGATACCCCCGAGAGAAGCGTGAGCGTCTGCCAGGCGGTCGTCAATTTCGATGGCCCGTGTGGCGGCCTCCCGTGCCTTCGCGGCCGCTTCCTTGGAAGGGATTCGCATCCAGCTCGAAAGGACCAGATAGGAATCGGCTAAGCCGACATAGGCAGGCGCATACTTCGGATCTTTCTGGATGGCCTGCTGGAAATACTCGATGCCCTTCTTCACGCCGTCCATCGAGCGCTTGTTCCAATAGTAGCGGCCCTTCAGGTAAGCCTCATGCGCTTCGGAATTCACCGGCGTCGGCGTCGTGGGAGAGGCGGGGAGCAGCTCGAGCTCGAGCGCCTGAGCGATGCGGCCGGCGACCTCGCGCTGGATGGCCAGCACATCGGCGGCGTTGCGCTCATAACTCTCAGCCCAGAGCGGAGTGTGGTCCCGGGAGCGGAGAAGCTGCGCATTGATGCGCACACGCCCGTTGGCGCGGCGGACGCTGCCTTCGAGGATGTAGTCCACTCCAAGCTCCCGTGAGATTTGGTCCGGCGTCTTCTGGGAGCGCTTGTACTGCATCGCGGAGCCCCGCTCGATGACTCCGAGCCGCCTGGGGTTCACCTGGGCAAGCTGTGTGATCATCTCGTCGGTGAGGCCTTCGCTGAAGTATTCCTGCTCGGGGTCTCCGCTCAGGTTCTGAAAGGGCAGCACCAGCAGCATCATTCTGGCGGCAGGAGGTCGAGCCACCGACGAGGCCACTCCTCGCAGGTAGTACAGCGCTACCCCGGCCAGCACGAGCGCCAGCAACGCCAGGGTGGCGATGAGCAGCGGGCGTCTGCCTGAGCGTTCGCCGCTCTCAGCGCGGAGCTCAGCAGTGGGAACTTCGGCCGCCGGCGCTGTTTCCGCGGTTGGCGGCTCACCTTTGGCACCATTTTCCAGCGGTTCGACCGTGGCAATAAAGCGGTAGCCGCGGCGCGGGATTGTCTCGATGAATCGGGGATGGTCAGCCGAATCACCGATTGCCTGGCGAAGTTTATTCAGCGTGGTGTTGAGGTTGGCGTCGAAATCAACGAAGGTATCGGCAGGCCACAACCGTTGTCGCA
>Ga0209158_1002120_pt1 | contig 12537 bp, 8 predicted proteins | sample GraSoiAngelo_140_FD_185897 | JGI IMG/M metagenome (GOLD analysis project Ga0209158, IMG submission 185897) | Grasslands soil microbial communities from the Angelo Coastal Reserve, California, USA - 14_0929_12_30cm (SPAdes) (version 2) | ecosystem: Environmental > Terrestrial > Soil > Grasslands ...
CGGATTTGAACACCGGAATCTCAGTGCCTTCGTGGGACGTGACCGGGAGCTGCGCACGCTCCACGAGCTCCTCGGGCTGGCCGAGGGCGGGCAAGGGCAACTCGTGGGCATCGTCGGAGAAGCCGGTGTCGGAAAGTCGCGCCTCGTCCACGAGTTCCGCCGCTCACTCACCGAGCGACGGGCGACCTTCCAGGAAGTCCACTGCTTCTCGTACGACCGCGCCGTTCCCTATCTGCCGCTCATCGATCTCCTCCGCGACGGCGCCCAGATCACGCCACGAGACAGTACCGACGTCGCCGTCACCAGGGTTCGGCGCACGCTCGAGGAGCTCGGACTCGAGGCCGACGTTCACGCACCGTTTCTCCTCCGACTGCTCGGCATCGACGAAGGCACCGAGCGGCTGGCCGCGCTGACGCCGGATCGGATCAAGTCCGGGATCTTCGAAGCGCTCTGCCAGATGACGCTCATGAGCAGCAAGAAGCGGCCCGTCGTCATCCTCGCCGAGGACCTGCACTGGATCGACGCCACCTCGGAGGAGTTCGTCCAGCTCCTCGCCGACGCGGTTCCCGGCGCCGCGATGCTGCTGTTGATGACGTACCGTCCGGGGTACCGTCCGCCACGGCTCGAGAAATCGTGCGCGACCCAGCTGGCGCTGCGGAGCCTGTCCACGGAGGATAGCCGCCGCATCGTCAGCTCGGCCGCTCGTGACGAAACGATGGACGACACGGTCGTCGACACGATCCTCGGCAAGGCCGAAGGCAACGCCTTCTTTCTCGAGGAGCTGACCCGGGCCGTGCTGGAGCAGAAGACCGCGCAAGCCGGCTCACTCACCGTCCCCGGAACGGTCCAAGCCGTCCTGGCGGCGCGCATCGATCGGCTCGACGACGACACCAAGCGTGTGCTCCAGGCCGCCGCCGTGCTGGGCCGAGAATTCTCGCCTCGCCTCGTCGAGCAGATGTGGGACGGCGCCGGCAGCGTGTCGTCCTGCCTCAAGGCGCTGCAAACGCTCGAATTCCTCTACGAGCGGACGTCCCCCGACAACCCCACCCTGGTGTTCCAGCACGCCCTCACCCAGGAGGTGGCCTTCAGCACGTTGCTCAACGAGCATCGACGGATCCTTCACGGCCGCGCCGTCAGCGCCATCGAGCACGTCTTTCGCGATCGGCTGGGGCCTCACCTGGATTCGCTCGCACGTCATGCGCTCGCGGCCGACCTGCCGGGGCGCGCCGTCGAGTACCTGCACGCGAGCGGCACGGCCTTGTTCGCGAAGGGAGCCGTGCGGGACTCTCTCGAACGCCTCGATCAGGCTCTCGAGATGGTGTCGCGTCTCGAACCCACCGCCGAGACGACGCGACGCTCCATCGATCTGCGGCTCGATCTTCACTCCCCGTTGTTCGTCATCGGAGACCAGTCCCGGGTGACGAAGCTCCACGAAGAAGCCGAGGCGCTGGCTCGCGAGCTGGGCGATCACGCTCGCCTCGGTCGAGTGCTCGTCCGGCTCGCCAATTATTCCTGGGCGGGGGCTCAGTACGCCGACGCCAGGCATCGCTCGACTCAGGCCTTGACCATCGGTCTGCGAACGGGCGACCGAGTCCTCGAAGTCATGGGGCGCTACCTGCTGGGCGAGGTGCAGCACGCCTGTGGCGAGTACGCGGCGGCGATTCGCTCGTTTCGCGAGAACGTGGAGGGCGACAATAGCGAGGTCGCCAAGCAGCGCCTCGGGTTCACCGCATCGCCATACGTCGTCAGTTGTGGGTATCTCGCCTGGTGTTACGCCCTCCTGGGTGACTTCCGGTCAGCGCGTGCATTCGGCGATCGAGCGGTCGCCAGCGCGGACGCGTCCAACGAGCCTCAGGCCCGCGTCTATGCCTCCCTCCTCTCCGCACTGATGCTGGACGACACGGGTGACAGTGCGCAGGGCATCGAGTGGTGCGAGCGCGCGCGGACTCAGGCCGAAGGTCAGGCGTCGGCCTGGATCGGAGGCGTCTACTCGGTGCTCGGATACTTGCTGGTCCAGACTGGCCGAGTCGCTGAAGGTCTCGGCTACCAGGAGCGCGCGCTGGCTCATCAGGAGCGCATCGGGTTCCGGGTGTATCGGCCCTTGTTCCGTCGCAAGCTCGCTGAGGCTCTGCTTGCCGCTGGACAGGTCGACCAGGCAAAGCATCACGCCGAGGCAGCGCTCGAGGCCGCGACCGAGTCCGGCGAGCGCGGCCATGAAGCATATGCGCTCTACGCCCTCGGTCTGGCGACGGCGGACGAGCATCCGCTTCATCGAGCCCGGACGCTGGCCGAGACCCTCGGCATGCGACCGCTCGTCGCCCGATGCCACATGGAGCTCGGGACACTCCACGAGCGCTCCGGTCGGCTCGGGCCGGCGCGAGAGCATCTGACCATCGCGGCAACGATGTTTCGTGACATGGATATGCGGTTCAGGCTGGAGACAGCGGAACAGCAGATCAAGGAGCTCGCCTGATAGAGCCTGTGTTGATCGTCGGCGCCGGCCCCACCGGCCTCGTCCTCGCCCTCTGGCTGACGCGGCTGGGCGTGAAGGTCCGGATCATCGACAAGACCGCGGAGCCCGGTACCACCTCGCGCGCGCTCGCGGTGCAAACGCGTACCCTCGAGTTCTACCGGCAGATCGACCTCGCGACGACCGTGGTCGAGCGCGGGCTCAGCCTCGTCGTGGCGAACTTTTGGGTCAGGGCCACCAGGGTCGCACGCGCGCGCTTCGGCGACGGCGGCGTGGGGCTCAGCCCGTTTCCGTACGCGCTCATCTTCCCGCAGGACGAGCACGAGCGTGTGCTGATCGAGCGGCTGCGCGAGCGTAGCGTGACCGTCGAGCGCCGCGTCGAGCTCGTTGGCTTCGAGGACGCGGGCGACCGCGTGCGCGCGCGTCTACGGCGCGCCGACGGCACGGAAGAAGCCTGCCAGGCGGCGTACATCGCCGGCTGTGACGGCGCGCACTCGACGGTGCGGGACGGGCTCGCCATCGGCTTCCCGGGCGGCACCTACGCGCATCTCTTCTACGTCGCGGACGTCGAGGCGCGCGGACCGGCCATGGATGGCGAGCTGCACGGCGCGCTGGACGAGGCGGAGTTCCTCCTGGTCTTCCCGCTGAAGGGCGATCGGCGCGCGCGGCTCATCGGAGTCGTCCGTGACGACGCCGAGACACGGCACGACACGCTGACGTGGAACGACGTCAGCAAAGACGGCATTGACCGCATGGGCATCACCGTGGAGCGCGTCAACTGGTTCTCGACCTACCACGTGCATCATCGCGTCGCCGACCACTTCCAGAAAGGTCGCGCGTTCCTGCTGGGTGACGCCGCCCACGTTCACAGTCCCGTCGGCGGCCAGGGCATGAACACCGGGATCGGGGACGCGGTGAACCTCGCGTGGAAGCTCGCCGACGTTCTTCACGGTCACGCGCCCGCATCGCTGCTCGAGAGCTACGAGCCCGAGCGCATCGCCTTCGGCCGGCGGCTCGTCGCGACGACCGACCGGGCCTTCACCTTCATCACGAGCCGTGGCCCGATCGCACGACGCGTTCGGGTGAATGTCGTACCGGTCGTCGTGCCCCTCGTGTTTCGGTTGAGGGCGGCGCGCCGGTTGATGTTCCGGACGATCTCGCAGACGGGCGTGAGCTATCGCGGGAGCCGTCTGAGCATGGGCCGGGCCGGCCGCGTGCACGGCGGCGACCGGCTGCCGTGGGTGCAGGGTGCCGACAACTTCGCGCCGCTGCGCTCGCTGGCGTGGCAGGTCCACGTCTATGGCGCGGCTGCACCGGAGATCGAGGCCGCGTGTCGCGAGCGGAAATTGGCCCTGCACGTCTTTCCGTGGCGGCCGGAGATCCGGGGAACGGGACTCAGGCGTAACGCGCTGTATCTCGTGCGACCCGACGGCTACGTGGCGCTGGCGGATCCCGATGCTCGCGCGTCGACGCTCGCGCGGTACCTGGCTGAGCGCCTGGCGACGCGCCAGTCGTGAACCGATTCCTTCACGGGCACGCTCCTTCCCAGATGGCAGGCGCACGCCTCAAAAGTTGATCCCGGACTGAAATCCGGCCACGAACGCGTCGGCAATTCGGCCCGTACCGCCCGGCCGGATGATGTACTGGAGGTCGGGCTGGAAGAACACGGCCCCCCCGCGGAGCCGAAACCGATAGGTCAGCTCGAGCGCGGTCTCGTACCGCTGGACTCCGACGGTCGGATCCGACTGCTGCGCGCGCCGCTGGGAGGCTTGCCGGTCAGCGCTGAAGCGTCCGTAGACGACGCCGAAGCCGCCGACGTCCGTCGGCCGTGACGGAAAGAGGCCGCGGAGAAGAACGGCATCTGACTGACCGATTGATCGGGAGAGACGAGCACCGAGCCCGTGATCCCGAAGCCACGGTAGCAAGTGCTGCTGAGGCAGGACGAGCTGGAAGGGCGTGTCGGTCAGGGTGCGTGTGCCGGCCGGCGGTCGCGAGGCGTCGTCGGCATGGACGGCGGCCGCCCAACCGAGGATCGCCAGAATGACGACGGCGACGCGGCTTCGACCTATGGCCACGTCTCCTCAGCCGGTGTTCCGCAGGCCTGCGGCGATGCCGTTGATCGTGAGCGCGATGACCTCTCGGTGACGTTCCGCCTCGGGACCGTCGGGATCCGGCAGGGCGCGGAGACGGCGGAGCATCTCGACCTGCAGATAGTTCAGGGGGTCCACGTATGGATTGCGCAGGTGCACCGAGCGGCGGATGACGGGATCGCCGTCCATCAGATCCGTGTGTCCCGTCACGCGCAGGATCGCGTCCCGCGTACGCGTGTACTCCGCCTCGATGATGCCGAAGACGCGGGCGGCGAGCGCACGGTCGGGCACCAGGTCCGAATAGAGTGCCGCGATTCCCATGTCGGCCTTGAGCAGCGACATCTCGGCGTTGTCGAGGACCGCGCGGAAGAACGGCCAGTGCGCGTGCATGTCCCGGAGACAGTCCAGCGGGGAACGCGCGAGCGCGGTGCCGAGCCCGTACCACCCGGGCAGGTTGAAGCGGCTCTGCATCCAGGAGAAGACCCACGGGATGGCGCGAACATCCTGGCGCGTGAGCGCGCCGGGCCGGCGCGCGGCCGGGCGCGAGCCGAGCCGCAGCCGGCCGATCTCCTCGACGGGAGTGGCCGCCCGCCAGTACTCGAGGAAGCCCGGCGTCCGCTCGACGAGCGTGTGATAGGCCTCGTGAGCGGCGGCCGCCATCGCATCCATGGCGCCTCGCCACGCCGCCGGGATCGGACGGTCCGCAGTCTCCGCCGAGGCCAGGATGACGGCGCTGACGATCTGCTCCAGGTGGCGATGAGCGAGCGCCGGGTCGGCGTAACGGGACGCGATGGTCTCTCCCTGTTCGGTGAGCCGGAAGCGGCCGCGCAGCGTTCCCGGAGGCTGGGCGCGGATGGCCCGCGCAGCCGGCCCGCCGCCGCGCGCCACGGTGCCGCCGCGCCCGTGGAAGAGCGTGAGAGCGATCCCGTGCTCGTCGCATACGCGCGCGATCGTTTCCTGCGCCCGATAGAGTGCCCAGTTGGCGGCCACGTAGCCGCCATCCTTGTTGCTGTCGGAGTAGCCGATCATGACCATCTGCTCCCCACCGCATCCCGCGATGTGCTCACGGTAGACGCGAAGCGCAAAGAGCTCCGTCAAGATCCGGGGAGCGGCGTCGAGATCCTCGAGGGTCTCGAAGAGCGGCACGATCCTGAGGCCTGATGCACACCCGGCCCACCGCGCCAACAGCAAGACGGCGAGCACGTCGACCGCGCTGCGTGTCATCGAGATCACGAACGGACCGAGCGCCTCGGCACCGTAGACCGCCCTGGCGCGGCCGAGGACGCGGAACAGCCGCCACGTCTCGGCGCTCGCTTCGCCCACGGCGGCGGCCGCCAACTCCGAAGGCTTCGGCGCGCCGGCGGTCAGCAAACGGAGGACGAGAGCAGTCCGCTCGCGCGCGTTCTTCCCGGCAAAGCCCTCCGCAATGGCGAGCGTCTCGAGCATTTCGCCGAGGGCGGCGGTCAAGCGTCCGGCCTCTTCGCGGACGTCCAGGCGCGCGGCGTGCAAACCGAACGTCTCGACCTGCGCGCGCACGGTGCGCAGCCGGTCCCTGGCCAGGATGGGAGGAATGGCCTGGGCGATCAGATCGAGCACCGTGCGGAGCTCGTCGACAGTCACATGCGCCTGGTACGGGCTGTCATCGAGGAGCCGGGTCGTCACGTCTTCCTGTGAGGCCGTCTCGAGATCCGCCGCGATGAGGGCCAGGGCGAGGCGATAGGGCTCGTTGGCGTACCGCGCCTCGAGGTAGGCCACGCGCGCGGGCAAGGGCCGCCGGCCCTCGAGCCACGCGGTGAGCGCCGCCGGCGGCGGGCAGCGACGACCGCTGAGGCTCAGACGACGGGCCAGATCCTGCAGCGACCGCCGATGCCGCTCCACCGCGAGGCCGCGATGGAGACGGAGGGTCTCGGCGGTGACGGCCGCGACCACGGAGGGGTTGCCGTCGCGATCACCGCCGATCCATGAGGCGAGCGTGACGGGGGTGGAGGGCGCCGCGACCTCCGGATAATGCTCGCGCAGCGCCGCTTCGAGCTCGTCAGCGATGCGTGGCAACGCTTCCCAGAAGACGGTGTCGACGAAAAAGAGGCCCGTGCGTACCTCGTCGGTCACCGCGGGGCGGATGGTGCGCGCCCGCTCCGTGAGCCAGAGCGCGGTGACCTCGCTGCGGAGCTCAGCCGTCTCCCGCTCGTGCTCGCGAGGGAGCAGATCCGGATCGTGGAGCCGCCGGAGGCTCTCGGCGATCCGCTGGAGCTTCGAGAGCACGGTCCGACGCTTGGCCTCGGTGGGATGAGCCGTCAGCACCAGCTCGATCCGGAGCGCGGCGACGAGCGCGGCCATCTGCTTGGCCGTGACTCCCCGTGCCTTGAGCTGGGCGATCGTCTCTCTGAGCGACTCGTCGAGCGGCTCAGGGTGCCGGGCCCGCTCGCGCTCGCGCAGGACGCGGATGCGCTGCCCTTCCTCGGCGAGATTCACGAGGTCGAAGTAGACGGCGAAGGCCGAGGCGGTGGCCCGGGCCGCATCCGTGGAGAGCGCGGCCACCTCGGCGGCGAGATCGCGTGGGGCCGTCGGCGCTCCCGAGCGACGAGACTTGGCCAGGCCGCGGATCCGCTCTTCGGCTTCGAAGAGGGCGACCGACTCCCGCGCCCTGAGCACATCGCCGAGCGTCTCACCGAGCAAGTGGATGGTCGTCGAAAGGTCCACGATCGGTCAGGCGATGTCTAGCGCGCCCGACGTTCTCGAGTCAAGCTGAAGACGTCCAACGACGTCGGACCACACACGATCGACTCGCTATATGTAGCTGCATATGAATGCCGCCGCCTCGTGAATCCGACTGGCTTCGGGCGACGTCTCAAGGGGGCAGGAGCGGGCAGACAGTGGCCGACGTCCCAGGAGCCCGGCGTTCCTCTCAAGGAGCCAGACATGGGTAAGCTCGATGGAAAGATCGCACTCGTGACCGGTGGCAACAGCGGTATTGGCCTGGCGACGGCGAAGCAGTTCGTGAACGAAGGCGCCTACGTCTTCATCACGGGGCGCCGTGAGCCGGAGTTGGCTCGGGCGGTACAGGAAATCGGAAGAAATGTCACCGGCGTACGAGGAGACGTGTCGAACCTCGGCGATCTCGATCGGCTGTTCGCCCAGATCAAGCGCGAGAAGGGCAAGCTCGATATCGTGTTCGCCAATGCCGGCAGCGCGAAGTTCGCTCCCCTGGACGGCATTACCGAGGAGCACTACGACGCGCTGTTCGACAGCAACGTGAAAGGCGTGCTTTTCACGGTGCGAAAGGCGCTTCCGCTGCTGCCGGATGGCGCCTCGATCATCCTGAATGCGTCCATCGTCGCCAGTCGAGCGATCGCGCCGGAGTGGAGTGTGTACAGCGCCACCAAAGCCGCCGTGCGTTCGTTCGCGCGGACATGGACGACGGACTTGAAGGATCGACGCATTCGCGTGAACGCGGTGAGCCCGGGCTACACCGATACGCCCCCATGGCATTCCCGCGAAGCCGCCGATGAACACATCAAGACCATTTCCAGCGGTATTCCACTCGGCAGGTTCGGCACGCCGGACGAGATCGCGAAGGCCGTGGTGTTCCTCGCCTCCGACGACAGCAGCTACGTCACGGGAACGGAATTGTTCGTGGATGGCGGCTTCGCCCAGGTGTAAGGCGTTCTCTAACGACCGCTGTCGATGAGCCGCTTGAGCTCGGCAGGCGTCCAGGCCAGCCGCTCCTGGGTCGCACGTGCGCACCAGCTCCGATCGGACTCGCAGGCCCAGAGGAACGCCTCCTTGGCCACGTCGAACCGGCCGGCCCGGGCGTCGACCGTGCCCACCGCATACCGCTGAAGACCGCAGAACGTGCGGTCGTCGGCCCGGCACCGATGCTCGGCGAGCACACGCGCCGCGCGCTCCTCCGCCGGCGTGGGCGGCGCGGAAGGCGCGCGCTCGGCAGACTCGAGGAGCGCGGTGGCGATCACGCCACAGGCCTGGTCATTCCCATTTCGGCAGGGTCGGAGTCGAGCATCGTCGGCGACGAGCCACACGAGGCCGAGCACGAGGGCCGCGGCCAGCCCTCCGAGGGGCACAAGGTCGATCGCTCCGAAAGCGGAGGCGCTGCGTGCGCGGCGCAGGAGAAGAAGGAGCACGACGACACCGGCCGCGGCGAGAGCGAAGCCGAACAGATAGAAGTGGGCGACCAGACGGTCGTCGGGGTGGTCACGCGCTCCGCTCGGGAGGTAGAGCCGGGCGATCATCACGACGATGGCGAGGAGGCCGGCGCCCAGCCCTGCCCTGGCGAGGAGGTGCGCGGTGCGCGCACGGACGCCGAGGCCCGCCCCGATCCCGATGAGCAGGACACCCAGAGCGAGAAACGGAGGCTCGCGCTCGAACGCCGGGACGCCGGCCCACACGTAACGAAGGCAAGCCAAGCCGGCCAGCACGAGGAGCGCGCCAACAAATAGATGCATCGGGACGATTGTCCCTTAGAGTCTTCCTGATGCGGGCCATCCTTGTCGCGCTCGCGCTACCGCTCGCGGCCTGTTCCGGGGCGCCGTCGGAGCCGGGGGTGACCGCAACCCGAGTGCTCGAGATCACGGGTCTCCAGCCAGTGGTGAACGCTGTCGCGCTGAGTCCGAACGGCAGCCTGGTGGTCGTCGGCGACTTCGACGACGACCTGATTGCCCGTGAGGTGCCGTCCGGCGCCGAGCGCTGGAAGGTTCGCGTGCAACCGGGCCGGGAACGGCGTCGCATCGACGGAGTGTTCTTCTCGCCCGACGCATCTCTGGTCGTGACGACGGGGCACGAGGCCCAGACGCTCGAGGTGTGGGACGCTGCGACAGGGCGGTCGGTTGCGGTGCTCGACATCGCGAGGAGCCGAGGGGTTGCCTTCCACCCGTCCGAGCGCGTGTTGGCCGTTGCGGGGGCGGCCACCATCCACGTGGTCGACGTGGACCGCGGCCAGGTCGTCCGCACCCTGCCCAACGCGCACGCGGGCGATGCCATCTTCGCGATCGCCTTCTCCGCCGACGGGCAAACGCTGGCGACGATCTCCGGCGAAGGGTCCCTCAAGCTCTGGAACTGGCCGGCGCTCGTGCTGCGATCCTCGACGACGCTCTCGGGCGGGCTCGAGGCGATGTCGCCGGTCTCGCTCGCGCTGACCCGCCACGGGACACGCGCCGCGTCGAACGGCATTTACGGCCGCGTGCACGTGGTGGACACCGCGAAGGGCCGCGAGGAGCGCGTCTTCGCCAACGTGGCCCAGGCGCCGAACCATGGCATGCACGCCGAGCTGCGCTACTCGCTGGCTTTCACGGATGAAGGCAACTGGCTGTTCGCGCCCGACTCGCACGACCGCGGGCTGCGCATCCTCCACGTGCCGAGCGGCAAGACCTATCCCGTCCTGCAGGGCGAGGGGCCGTTCTACAAAGCGGTAGCGCTCGCCTTGCCCGCGAGCATGGTGGCCTTCTTGCGGCCGGGAGACGATCAGGGCCGCGGGCCCTATGGTCTGGACGTGTGGCGTCTGAACTACCAGGCGGCGCCGCGATGAGCCGCGACGCAGCCTCCGGACCCGCGCCGCGCTTGCTTCAGTCCCGAGCGAGCTTCATGGCGGCGGTCATCCGCCAGACCTCGACGGCATAGCTCAACCTTCCCCCGTTGACCGATGACGTGACCGCCGCGAAGGCCGTCGCGTCGTCGCTGATGGCCACGGTCCCGTAGGCCTTCGGGGCTGAGACCACGATTTGCGACGCCTTGCTCGACACGTCGATGCGTCGCATGCCGAAGCGGTCGCCCAGGGGAGCGATCAGCTCGCCGTCGCGTCCGAATCGCAGCGAGCCCAAGGGCGGGCCGCCGGCCTCGCCGTCTGCGTGGTCGAACAGCTTCTTACCTGTCGCCACGTCCCATACGTAGACCGTGCCTTCGATCGTGACGGCAGCGGCCCGAGTGCCGTCGCCCGAGAGCGCGACCACGACCGCCCAGACCTCCGGAGGCTCGAGGCCACGGGGCAGTGGCCCCGGCCGGCGCGATTGCTTCACGGAGAAGCTGCGCACCGGCGTCGCCGTCACTGCGTCCCGCACCGTGACCTCGCCGTCGTGGCCGGCGGTCACCAGGCGTCGCCCGTCCGCGGACAGGTCGAAAGCCGTCAACACCTCGCGGTGCGGGTTCGGCACGCGCGACACCTCCTGCACCGAGGCGACGTCGACGATCAGGACTTCGCTCTCGCACAGCACGGCGAGGCGCGCCCCCGAGCCGTCGAAGCGAAGCGCAAGACATCGGCCCATGGGCAGCGATGCCGCCTCCACCCACCGATCGTCGAATCGCCAGAGCCGCAGCGCGCCCTCGACATGGCGGCCGAGCGAGGCGAGCACGCGACCGCCGGGAGAAAACGCCAGGTCGATGACCGCCTGCTGGTAATTGCCAAGGGACACCGGTGTCAGCTCCCCGGCCGTGGCCCACACGCGGATCTGCCCTCCGCGTTCGCCCGTGGCCACGAGCCCTGCGTCGGGAGCCAGCGCGAGAGATTCGACGTATCCGCGCGCCGACGAGTTCACGTCGTCGAGCGTCGCGATCCGCGTCGCCGCCGGCAATCCCGAGGGCGCATCGTGGCTGCACCCGACCGCCGCCATCCCGCAGACAGCCAGGGCGAGGAGTGTCCGCACGAGAACCATTCTAGGTCGAAGGCAGCTCGCGGCTACAACTGATCGAGCACGCGCGTGACGAAGCGCTGTCGCTCGATCCGGTCGGCGCGCAGCGCCTCGAACTTGAGAATCATCGCCGTTCCGCGCCTGTGCGCGACCACCACGACGGTCCAACCACTGGTGCCCGAAAAGGCGTCGGCGCCGAGCGCGGGCTCCTCCTCGACCTGCATGCGGCGATTGGCGTCCGCCTCTCGCCGTGCCGCGCCGACGTATGCGGGTCCGGCCGGTGGGCCGACGAGCGTGAGGGAGATCGCGCTGGAACCATCGGTACGATGGAGCGCGCAGGTCGAGCCGGGAGTGGACGCTCGGTGCTGCGCCGGCTGCGCCCGAGTCGGACCGCCGAGCAGGCGGTCGACACCGGCCACGCGCAGGATGCTGCACGGGTCGACGGCAGCCGCTGTCGGTGTCGCGCGCGCCGGCACGAGCGTCAGCACCACGAGCTTGTGCCGGGGACCGAAGTCCTCGGGGCGGCGGTCGACTCCGTCGTAGAAGGCCAGGCGTAGCTCGTCGCCTCGTCGCTCCCAGATGATCCAGAGCGGCCGCTCCCCCGGCGGATCGAGCGGGGCGACGTGGAACGCCGGTGGCCCGGCGGTCGCATCAAAGGACAGCGCGGAGCGCAGGCGCTCGCCGTTTGCGTTTTGCATGACGAGCTCGGGTCCGCGGAACGTCCATGTGGCGTTCAGCACCTTGCCATCCGCCCGAAGCGCGCCGTTCACGGTGGCCTGCGCGACGGTCCAAGAACCCTCCAGGGCCGTCACGCTGTTCGCGCGGACCGGAGCCGCGACCGCTGCGAGCGCGAGACCCGCCAGCGCCGCGACGACGCCGTGCCCCCTGACGATGATCATGTCGTGCGCAGCCTCTGATCCGATCCTATCCTCACCGGCCGACATCCAGGAAGTCTCGCCAGCGCTGCGGCGCTTCCCGTTTTCCGAGTACGCGCGTACCCTGGGCTCGGTTCCGCCTGCATCGAGGAACTCGGAATCGGCTTCGTTCCGTATAGCCCGCAAGGCGAACCCGGCCTTGATCGAGGTGCTTCGCACGATCGCAGACCGGAAGAAGGCGACACCCGCCCAGATCGCGCTCGCGTGGCTGCTGGCCCAGAAGCCTTGGATCGTCCCGATTCCGGGAGCCAAGAAGCTGGAGCGCCTGGAGGAGAACATCGGAGGGGCGGCCATCGAGCTGACGTCCGACGATCTCCGTGAGATCGAGAGCGTCGCCTCGAGCATCACGGTGCAAGGCGCTCGCGATCCCGAACGACTGCAGCGAATGACCGGTCTGAAACCGGAAA
>Ga0209158_1002122_pt1 | contig 12533 bp, 9 predicted proteins | sample GraSoiAngelo_140_FD_185897 | JGI IMG/M metagenome (GOLD analysis project Ga0209158, IMG submission 185897) | Grasslands soil microbial communities from the Angelo Coastal Reserve, California, USA - 14_0929_12_30cm (SPAdes) (version 2) | ecosystem: Environmental > Terrestrial > Soil > Grasslands ...
CGCCACGCGAGCCAAGGGCAGGAGTCCGACCTCGGCCATCGTCCCTCCTGCCCTAGCAGAAAACACCGTAAGCCTCTCCTTGTCGATCCCTCGTAACGAGAACTGCATCGAGGATGTCAACAGAGCCCTTTTTTCAAAGAAACTCGTAAACCAAAGAAAAAGCAAGACTTCTCCGCGTCACAACCTTGGCTTGCATTACAAGTCTAGTCTGCATTGCAAACTGAAATCATCGAATCCGCAAACTAGTTTGCAATGCAAACCAAATTCGTAGCTCCCTCGTTGAACTAAATTCAATAAAAGCAACAAGTTACCAGTGGGCGCGGATGCGATATTTCAGCACGGCCTTGCCGTTTTTGGCGACGGGAACGTTGAATTGCGCCGCGAACGCCGCCGTCTTGGTGTACTTGTAGGTGGAAGTAAGCATTTCCCAATCGCCACCAATGGGCTCGTTCACTTCGACGATGATGGGCCCATCTTTGTGATTGCGAATGGTGACTTCGAATTCCATTTCCCAGACGTGGCTGGCAATGCTTTTGTAATCGGTTTGCTTGTGTTCGGCGACCACGTCGAAGGCGTTTCCGATGTGAATGTTGACGGTCTCGTCCTTCGGCGTGTGGTCAATGCGGTCTTCACCGGCGAAGAGAATGCCGCCCTTTGAATCCTTCTGATAGACGCGCACGTTGCCCGCGGGAAGAGGAATGCCGAGGCCAGCTTTCTCATCATTCTTGAATTTGTAATAGACCATGACGGGATCTTTCAGCGGCGAGCCGGGATTTTGCGCGTTGTGGTAGTAGTAGTTTTGTCCGTTGACGACGAAGATTTTTTCAACGGGCACACTGCTGCCTTGCAGCAAGCTGATCTGCTTGGTTTCCTTGTCCTCGACGGAAGTTCTGCGGCCCAGCGAGTAGAGGTGGTATTCGGAGAAATTTTCCTGCTGGAACTGGGGGGCAGCCGCAGCTTTTGCAGCCATTTCATACGCCATGTTCGCGTCACGCCGAGCATTGGTCTGGATACGATTTAACTCACCGGCCACAAGCTGCAGACGAGCGTTATGGAAAGCGGTGCCGCTGTTGTTAACGACGGTAACCCAGCCGTCGAGGTCGGCGTTCTTTTCGTCTCGCGTGACGGTCAAAACGTAGTCGGAATTCCAGTTCAAGTTGTTCGCAAGGTAGGACGCTTCAATCGTCTGTTTTCTCGCGCCGGAATTTTCGAGGGACATCAATAGTGTGGGGCGCTCGTAAAGATTCGCCGGCACTTCCGGGAAGCGCAAACTCTCGGCATACATCCCCGTCACGATGTCGTTGCCAATTTTCCAGACCGGGCCATTGTTATCGGAGAGCAGCGTGGCCTTGATCTCTTCGCGCTTGGTGGTGCCGTTTTCCTGATACGCGCGCACCAGCGTGACTTCCTTGCCGACGTACTTGTGAAGGAGTTTTGCGGGCTCGAGGAGATCGTATTCGTAGTTTTGTTCGATGACGCCAAGCTTATCGGGATCGGTCAGCGAGCGGAAATGAACCGTCGCGGGATTCACGGTCGCGGCGATGTCCATAAATTTCAAGCGGAATATTCCACCGGGAAGCGAGAGCTGGCGGACGTCGCGGACCAGCGCGATGTTTGAATTGTAGACGGTAACGTTCAGATCGGTCTGATCGTTCAGGCTGGTGGATTGGTCGCCGGCGGGTCGTGCCGCTTCTTTCTCCTGAGCCGGATAAGCTTTCTTGCTGCGCGTTGCGGGATAAAGGAGCGTAGCGCCGGCGGCGAAGATCGCAGCCGAAGAGAGGCCCCAAACCAATCGTTTTCTTAGCATTTTCCCAGAGAGATTCATCACCTTCACCTCGATCAAGATTTGCCTTCCCTCTTAGAACGGCGCCAACGGGATTTCTTGCAAGAATTTTAGACTTGGAAGAGATGGCCTCAAGTCATGGATGAACGGCAGGTTCCCAGGTCAAGCCGCCGTCGCCGGTCGCAAAATATTTCGTGCCGCGCGCATTCCAGATGGCGGCATGCAGCGCGTCCGCGGCGCGAATTCCGCCGAGATCTTCTTTTAGCGGCGAAGAAAGCAACTTCCAGTGCGCGCCGCCATCCGTTGTTAAGAGAATGGCACCCGCACGTCCGACGATCCAGCAAACCCTTTCCGAGGTTGCGGAACCGGTCAGCAGGTCCACGAGGACGCCGCTCGGCTGACGCATCCAGGAACGTCCGCCATCAGGAGAGAACTCGATGAGACCGGCGCGACCGGGGCGCCAAACAAAAGCGGAGCCCGGGGCGGCGATCAGACGCGAATCGGAGACCATCACCGTCTCTGTGGCTGCGCTGGCTGCATAACCTGAGGCCGCTTCTGCCGCTGGAGCAGGAGAAGGAGCGGCCTTCGACTTTGCCACGTTTTTCGCCTGGCCGAGCGGAGCCGGACCTGGCACTTTTGGCGAAATATTCTGGTTTTGCGCTTGGAGATTCTGTTCTTGCGCCGGCGCTGGCGTGCGCGCATTCGCTTGGGTCTCCCTTTCTTTTTTCGTCTCCAGTGCTTTCTCCCGTACCATGCCGCCAACAACCTTGTCGTCGAGATCTGCTTTTTTCTCGTCACGAAAGAGATATGCATCGGCGTCACGCTCCGCATCCTTCCGCCGGCTTTCTTCTCTTCCCAGCGAAGGGGCTGCCAGTGCGCCCCTTGTTTTTGACTCATCAGTTTGCTGCTTTCTCAGGCCCCTCGAATCCGGCAGCTTGGAGTAGGAGGAAAGCGTGTCGGCCGTGGAAGAAGGCTTTGACGGACTCCGCTGCACCTCCGGCGAAACCGCAGTCCCTCTGGTGGATGCAGGAGGCGGAGAACCGGCGGGCTCCTGATTCTTTGCGATTTTGACCTCGTTGGAGCTCGGGAATGGACGTTCGTTCTCGTGCAACGCGATCCACACCAGCAAGCACGCAGCAATTGCTCCGGCGGGGGCGATCCAGCGCCAGCGGACTCCGTGGGTGAGGCGTGATGCGCGCCGGCCTTCGCGCGCTGCGGGCCGCGCCACAGTTTCGATTTTCTGCACATAGGGCGCGTCTTGCGCATCCGCCCTGGCAAAGACTTCTTGCTCCTCGGCGGCGTGCAGAGGAATATCGTCGGTTAACTCGAGGTGAGCGAGAAGCTCCTGGCAATGCGCGCAAGCCACAATGTGTTCTTTCCAGGAATTCAATTCATCCGGAAGAAGCGCGCGCTCATGGTAAGCGGCAAGCGTTTCCGCGTCCGGGCACGCATCGCGCAGAGACGGGGTGCCCGCAGCCTGCTTCGCGGAATCGGAAGAAGCCGCGGTGGAACGCAAATGGCGCGCAATGGCTTTATCAAAGTTTCGATCGCGGTCTTCAGGCGCCATGGTCTTCACCATTCTTAGAACGGAGCTGAGCCGCTTTCTTGCAGTTTGCGATCATCACGGCCGTTTTCTAGCTGCAGGGCTTTGCGGTTTCGTGCGCGGCAGCAATTTGTCCAAGTCGATGGGAGCGTCTTCCGCGCAGTATTCGAAACAAAGGGCGATCTCAGGATCGCTCAGCCCAGCTTGCACCGCGGAGCCATTCGGCGCGCCAAAACCGCGGCGAAGGATCGTTTCCACGGCGCCGCGCAAGTCGCGACGCACACGATCCAAGTGACGCGAGACGCTGGACTCATGCTCTCCGAGCAAGCGGCCAATCTCCGCGAGGGTTTTCTCTTCGGTGTAGTAGAGACGAAGTCTTTCCTTTTCCTGTGGTTCGAGTTTTGCGAGGGCTTCGCTCAACGCGCGGCCAAACAAGGCGAGGTAGCGTTCACGATGGGGATCGCCGGGATGGAGTTGCGGTCCAGATGGCGCGACCTGGCGCGAATCCTGTGCGTCGTCTTCGCCGAGTTCTTCGAAGCGGCGGCCCGCGCGAATCGCATCAATGTGGCGCTGAGCGAGAACGGCGCGGAGCCAGGTCTTCAGTGAGCTGCGCCCATGGAAGTAGCGGAAGAGCGAACGCGCGTTGCCCTTGCCATCCGCGAGGCCGTACAAATCCGCGAAAAGAGAATCCGCGAGTTCGCACGCTTCGGCCGAACTTGAACTGCAGCGGAGAATGGCCGCCGCCGCGGTGCGTAAGTAGGGGCGATAGGTGGCGAAGAAATGTTCCCAGGCCGCCTCGCATCCTTCGGCGCAGGCACAGGCGAGGGCGAGATCTTCAAGATGGAGCGCGGAGAGGAACTCCTCGAGTTGATGGAGGGTTACCTTTCCGGAAGTGCAGCGTTTTTTTGCACTGCGTTCGAGAGCCGCTGAAAAGCCCTCGCGGGAAAGCCCCCAACGGCCGGATTGAGACTGGGCATAGAGCCAATCCACGAGCGGAGCACGACCTTCGAGAGGCCTGGCGGGATCGACCAGGGGACCGTCACCGCCGCGTTCTGAAGGGGCATCGGGCATAACTGAGTTTTGCCGCCCTGGCGCCCAGCAACCTGAACCAACGCCAGGGTCTCCCTTTGCATCCTAGTGCATAAGCCGGTGAACGGAAAGCATTGTGCAAAACTCGACACACCACCGGTCCCGGTTTGCGGTATCCTATCCAGAGTTGCGCGCCCAGACTCGCAACCTAAACCGCCTCTCCGGGTTAGAACGGGGTGCGCTTCGCGCGCTCGCGGGAGCATTAGCGATTTCGCGACGCTAGTACCAAAGTCCTATTCGGACTCCCTCAACCCAGTTCGTACTCTGGTACAGCGAGAGCGTATTTCCTATTCTGCCGGCGAACTTGGGAACGCTAGGTATCCCTAGACAACCCAGTGTGCAGGACAGAATTCTCGCGAGGCGGCACGCGGATGACAACCATGATTGCAGATCCACCACGCAAAACGACGATGGGCGTCGGTTTTGACGCCAACCGTGGCCGCACGTCCAATCCCCAAGCGTGGAAGCAGGCCATTGGCACGAAACCTATAGCGGCGCGCCTCGCTCTGCTGCCGGATCCGAAACCCCGCTGGGACCGCATCGGAATCAGCGCCGGGAGCCAAATTGCGATCCTGATATTCCTGCTTTTGATACCTATGATTTTTCCTGAGCAGATGAAAACCGCTCTGAATCTTCGGCCTACGGAGCTAATGCAGCCGGTCACGTTGATCCCCGTTGCACCGGAGCCGCCGCCACCGCCCAAAGTCAAGACGAAGGCGCCGCCGGTGGTGAAGCCGGAGGTGCCGGAGCCAGTGAAATTAAATCCGAGGCAGCAGCACGTATTTTTGACGGCCAAGGCCGAGCCGCCGAAGATGCGCACGGTCGATGCGAAGCCGGTGGAACTGAATCCTACTTTCGATCAGGCGAAAGTGGATATGCCGACGAATCAGCCGAAGCGTCCGAAAGAGGACGTGAAGGTGGGAAATCTTGGGTCGGGCAGCGCCGCACCGGCGACCGTGGTTGCGCCGGTGAACAAGGTGCAGACCGGAGGATTCGGCGACCCGAACGGACTTCCTGGCAAGGGTGACCCGAATAAAGCCACCAACGTGAATCGCCTCGGCTCGCCCGCTTTACCGGGCGGACCTGGCTACGGAAACGGCACGGGCGGAGACAAAGGAATTCGCGGCACAGTAGCGAGCACGGGATTCGGGAACGGCACGGCGATTCCTCCACCCAGCGGCGGAAAGCGCGGCACGGTGCAGACCAGCGGATTTGGCGATCAGACCGTGGCAACGGATGCCCCGAAGAAAAAGGCGGCTTCTGGCGAAGGAACACCGACAACAGTTGAAATTCTGGAAAAACCGCGGCCGGAATACACTGCGGAAGGGCGCAAGCTCAAAATTGAAGGCGACGTTGTGCTGGAGATCGTGTTCCTGGCCAATGGCAGCATTCAAGTGAATCGTGTTGTGAGTGGTTTGGGCCACGGTCTGGACGAAGCAGCGTCTCGTGCGGCGCAGCAGATCAAGTTTAAGCCGGCGAAACGCGACGGCCAGCCGGTAGATTTTCCAGCTCGCGTGCGGATTGAATTCCGAATGGCCTACTGAAGGGGAGAGAGAACATGCGTAAGCTTGCAACAATCGTCCTGGGCCTGATCCTGGGCGGGCTGGGAGCCATTGCCGCGGAAGCGGCGCCCAAGCCGGCGGATCAGCAGCCGCGGACCATGGAAGATGTGGTCGATCGCGTCATCACCAATGAAAACCGGGCTGTCCAGCAGATTCGGCAATACTCACCGCTGGTCGAAACATATATCCAGAATCTGAAGCCAGATAAGGACCTCGGCTATGCCCCTGCCGGCGACAAGTATTTCCTCGGCCGGGCGGACTTCTCCAAGGGTGTATCGCTCGTTTCCCTCACGGACACCAATTCCAAGGGGAAGAAGATCTTCGGTTCCATCGGCAATTTCTTTTCGTTTGCGCTGCAATTCGTGCCGGACGGTTTCCTGCAGATGATTTTTCTCGACACCAACGGATTCGACAAACAGCACTACAAGTTCGACTACGTGCGCCGCGAATTCCTCGGCGAAGTGCGCTGCCTGGTGTTTGACGTCACGCCACAGGAGAAGAGCGGCAAGGGCCGTTTTCTCGGCCGCATCTGGGTAGAAGACCAGGATTTCAATATTGTGCGGTTCAACGGCGCATATAGCGGCAACGGACATTCCAGCTGGTGGTTCCACTTTGACAGCTGGCGCACGAATGTGCAGCCGGGTATGTGGATGCCTTCCTTCGTGTACAGCGAAGAAAAAGACATGCACTACAATTTGACGAAAAAGCTGGACTTCAAAGCGCAAACGCGCCTCTGGGGCTACAACCTCGGACATGCCAGCCAGGAACAGGAATTGAGCAAGATCCTGGTGGAATCGGCAGTCACGGACGATACGAAAACCGCGAACGACCTGTCGCCCGTCCAAGCGCAGCGTACCTGGGACCACCAGGCGGAAGACAACGTCATCGATCGCCTGGAACGCATCGGGCTGGTTGCGCCGAAGGGCGAAGTGGACAAGATTCTCGAGACGGTGGTCAACAACCTCGAGGTCACGAACAATATCGATATCCAACCGGAAGTTCGTTGCCGGGTGATGATGACTTCTACACTGGAATCCTACACCGTCGGCCACACCATCGTTCTCAGCCGGGGTTTGATCGATGTCCTTCCAGACGAAGCAAGCCTTGCCACGATGATTGCGCATGAGCTCAGCCACGTGGTTCTCGGCCACCGCCTCGATTCGAGCTTCGCGTTCTTCGATCAATTGCTGATTAACGACAAGGACACCTTCCGCCACTTCGGGTTTGCGCGCACGCCCGATGAGGAGAAAGCAGCCAATGTCAAAGCGCTTCAACTGTTGAACAATTCTCCATACAAGAATCAGCTCGGCAACGCGGGACTTTTCCTGACGGCGCTCGAGACGCGCTCGAAGGAAATTCCGAACCTGATCAGCCCGCACCTCGGCAATCGCGTTCCGGTGGTCGGCGACCTCAAGTCGGCGACGCCGGTGGATCAAAAGCAGAATCCGCAGATGATCGTGGCGCTGCCGATCGGCGGACGCGTGAAGGTCGATCCCTGGAATGACAAACTGGACCTGATCAAGAGCAAACCGGTAGGTGCGGTCGCGGAACGCGAGAAGATGCCGTTCGAAGTCACTCCGTTCATGCCTTACCTGATGCGGTACGGAACGGAGGCTACCAAGCCAATCGCCGCCAGCGCTGCCACACCGACCGATCCGAAAACCGGACAAGCGGCGCCGGGAAAACCGTAGCCGGTTCCGTTCAACAATCGCAAAACATTCGGCCCGGTGAAGATCATTTTACCGGGCCGTTTTCTTTTGGCTGCTGCCAGTTGGTCCTTGAGTCCGCTTCTCAGCGTGGCGCAGAGAGTTCCTTGATCAGCTTGTAGTTGAATTCGACTCCATCGTAAAAATCCTGCACGCCCACGCGCTCATCCTTGCCATGCGCGCGGCTGTCATTTCGCTGGAAAAACATGCAGGAAATTCCATAGGTGGGGATGCCGGCGATGCGCGTGTATTTCCCGTCGGTGGCCCCGGTAGACATCGTGGTGACGTAGGGAAGGCCCGGCCACGCAACGCTGAGTGTCTTTTCCGTCGCTTGCACGAGTTCAGGAAGCAGCGGAGAGGGAGGCACAGCCACGACCGGGGTTACCTTTCCGTCCGGCCCAATCTGCGCAACGATGCTGACTTTCACCTTTGGATCGTTGGCCACACGTTCGAGGGTATGGAGAACATCCTGCGGGTCTTCTCCGGGAAAAATCCTGCAATTGACGTTGGCGCGGGCGCTTTGCGGCAAGGCGTTTGGCGCGTGGCCGCCGGAAAGCATCGTTGCAACGCAAGTGGTGTGCAGCAGTGAATTGAAGTAGGGATTCGCCGAAAGGCGTTGCACGGCGGCATTGTCCGGCGGTTGATGGGCGACAGCCTTCAAGGCTGCGGCGACCTGGCCGGTGGCCAGCGCCGCGTTTCTTTCAAAATAGTTGCGAGTGATTTCGTTGATTTTCACGGGGAAGGAGAACGACTGCAGCCGGGCGAGCGCGCCGGCGAGGTGATAGATGGCGTTGTCCGGGCTGGGAATGGAACTGTGGCCGCCGGGATTGAGCGATTCGAATTGAAAATCGACGTAAACTTTTTCGCTGGCCTGGATGCCCGCGAGCAGCCGCTTGTCCTTATCCTTTTCGAATTCTCCGCCGTCCAGATTGATGCAGTATTCCGCATCAATCCAGTCGCGGTGTTCCTTTAATAGCCAGTCCACCCCGTTGGAGGTGCCTCCTTCTTCGTCGGCGGTCAGCGCGAGGATCACATCACGATCCGGTACGTACCCTTCTTTTTTCAGCCGGATGAAATTGGTGACCAGGATGGCATCGCCTTCCTTCATGTCTTCGGTGCCGCGGCCGTAGAAGTAACCACCTTTCTCGATAAATTCGAAGGGATCCGTGGTCCAATCTTCGCGGCGCGCCTCGACAACGTCGAGGTGTCCGATGAACAGGATGGGCTTGCGTTTTCCGGTTCCGTGCAAGCGCACGACGAGATTCTTCTTACGCTCCTTGGGGCCAGCCACGTGGATGTCGCTTTCGGCAAAGCCTCCGTCGCGCAAGCGCGTGGCCATCGCCTCCGCGGCGGTGGTCACATTGCCGACGGAATCCGTGGTGTTAATTTCTATGAGCTGCTTGAAAATATCGCGCGCCAACTGCTTCGTTTGCTCCGGCCCTTGCGCCGAACCGGCAGACGAACAGCTCACCACCGCACAAAACAACAGGGCCCAGCGTTTCACGGCTTGCATTTGCTCTCCTCAAAATGAGTTTCACGAAAAAGGCAGTGGACCGGCAGGTGAAGCCGGCTGCACCGTCAGCGCGTAGCGAAGGCAACACGATAAATGCGACGCGGACCAGAACAGCAAGATCATACCGAACCCTCGATCCAGGACAAGGAACACAACAAAGGCGGTGAAGACTGCAAATCCTGTTCGGTCAGGCCTCATCAACGGCGTTGGCAAACGAGAGTTCACGAACCGCGCCAGCTCGCGAGGCCACTTGAAGACCCAATACAACCCATAGAACGGAATCAGATGAAACCAGGCGGCGCGCAGCGGCTTCACGGGATAAGTGCCTGCTGTCGCGCGCGAGAGAATGAGATGGAATTCGTAGACGCAAACCATCCAATAAACCAGACTGATGAAATTTGCGAGAAACAGATACAACGGAGGGATCAGCAACGGTTCTTTGGCAAGCTCCGGATGCAATGAAACCGCGATGATTTCCGTAATCAGCGTGGCCACGCCAAGAAGATAGCCGACCCAAATGCGCGGAAACGAAGGCAATGCCTGCGGTTGAGACTGTTGTCCTTGGGAACCCGCGCCAGACCAATCCATTCATCCCTCAGCGAATCTTCCTTGGCAGCGTAACGGCCTGGACGCTCGTCCGTCAAACCATTTGCCGCAGAGGCCGCGTTTCATTCCGCGATAAGTTGCTTCGGCTAGCGTGCTCTGCATAAACTGGCAGGGACACGATTTTGGAGGAAGAGATGACATTAGCCAGGAAACACGCCGCACAGATCGCGCTGGGCGCGGCGATATTCGCGGCGGGGATAGCGGCGGGGTCGCTGCATGCCCGCAGCGCCGCAGTGCAGAACCGCTTTGGCCAGCCGAAGACCGTGCTGCACGTGGTGGTATACAAATTTAAGGACAACGTTTCGAACTACGACCGGGAAAAGGCCATCAACGGCATCAAGGACATGGCTGGAAAGATTCCCGGCATCAAGAGTGTCTGGCTGAAAACCGCGCGCAACCAGATCAAGGATTTCAGCGGCGTTTATGCCATCGAGTTCACGAGCGCGGAAGCCGCTGCCGACTACGCGGAGAGCCCGGTGCATGAAGCGTGGTCCAAAACGTGGCAGGAGCAGCGCGAGAACAGCTTGTCGTTTCAGGTTACGAATCACTGAAGCGCGATCTCTCAGGCCTGCCGCGCGATGCCGTATCTTCCGCGGATCATGCGGTCTGCGGCTCGATCGGAGAGCAACCGCTTAGCCCATTTAGCGAACGTCGCGAGCGGGGTCACGCCGTAACGCGCCTTTGGGCGCGGCGCCTCGATGGCTTCCAGCATGATGCGCGCGCAATCTTCCGGCGTGGTCTTGGATTGCGCACGGGTACTTGTCGCGTTGGACCAGTAGGTCGCGTAGATTTTCGCGTAGGGGCCGCTCTGGAATTCTTCCTGGTAGGATTTCGCCAGCTCCAGCGCCGTTTGTTGGATGTTCGTCACGATATAGCCGGGCTCAATCAGAATCGTTTCGATGCCGTACGGATACAGTTCGTAGCGCAGGGCGTTGGCTACGGCCTCGATGGCATGTTTCGAGGCGCTGTAGGCGCCCTGCGTCGGGGGCGTTACGAACCCGGAGACGGAACTCATCATCAGGATGCGGCCTTTCCGGCGTTCCCGCATGTGCGGAAGAACGGCCTGCGTTACCCGGATCGCGCCGAACAAATTCGTTTCGAATTGCCGCCGCCAGTCTTCCATGCGCAAATCCTCGACGGCGCCGGCATAGACGAGGCCGGCATTGTTGATAAGCACGTCGATCGTGCCAGCCTTGGCGAGTACAGATGAGACTCCTGCCTTCACCGAAGCGTCATCGCACACATCCATTTCAAGTGTCTCGAGCGGCAGCTTCTTTTCACGCGCCAAGGCATCGAGTTGCGCGCGCTTCGCCGCCGACCGGCCGGCCGCAAACACGCGGTAGCCGCGCTCCGCCAACAACAGCGCCGCGGCCTTTCCCAGCCCATCTGTAGCGCCCGTGATCAGAACCGATGGAGTCCTCTTGTCCGCGTTCATTCCGCCCCCTCGACCGAAGCTATCGTATCGCGGATCAAGCCGCCCGCGGCAGCCACGATCGCGTCCCGTTTTCAACACAGGCGACGAAAGGCCGTCCCGTGCACCAGACAAGATTGCTAGACTAAATGCTTCTCCTACGCTTTAATCGCAACGCTTGGTGAGCGTGCATGCCGGCCGACGAAACTTTCTCCGTACCTGCGCCAGAAAAAAAATGGCAGCTCGGCTTTTGGAGCCTCATCGCCACGCAGTTCCAGGGCGCCTTCAACGAAAACGCACTCAAGTTTCTTGTCATTTACCTGATTCTTGCCATCGAAGAAGACAAAGCGCAGCGGGATCAGATGGAATTGCTCGTCGGCGTGCTCTTCGCCGCCCCCTTCATTCTGTTTTCGTTGGTAGGCGGATACTTCGCGGACCGCTTCAGCAAGCGTACTGTGACGATCTGGACGAAAGTGTTTGAAGTGGGCGTCATGCTTTTTGCCGCGGCCTCCCTGGTAGGACCTAACCTCAATCTGGCTCTGGCGGCAATTTTTCTGGTCTGCACGCAAGGGGCGCTATTTGGGCCGTCCAAATACGGCTTGCTCCCGGAGTTGCTTCCGCCCGAGAAACTCTCCTGGGGCAACGGGGTCCTCGAACTCGGAACGTTCCTAGCGATTATCGTTGGCAGCATGAGCGGATCTTTTCTCGCCGAAGCGTTCAACGGACGGGAGATTTACGCGGGCGCGTTGCTCCTGGGATTTACAGTGATTGGCCTGGTGTGGAGCTTTGGCATCGGGCGCGTGCCGGCCGCGGATCCCGCGAAGAGATTCCATCTAGTCTCGCTGATCGATGTCTGGTCCCCGATGAAATTGATTCGCAGCGATCGGGTGTTGTGGCTGGCGGTCCTCGGCAACACGTATTTCTTCTTTGTCGCTGGCCTGTTGCAATTCAACATTTTCATTTACGGGCAGGACGTCTTGCATATCCGTTCCACCGAGGGCGGCTTCCTCCAGGCGGCCATTGCGATCGGGATAGGCCTCGGCAGTTTCGCCGCGGGTTACCTCTCCGCCGGAAAAATTGAATACGGACTGATTCCGCTCGGCTCGATGGGCATGACAGTCCTCGGACTCTGCCTGGCGATTCCCCACTTGTCCTTCCGGGCCGTGCTCTTGCTCCTGGCCGCGCTGGGATTCTTCGGCGGATTTTTCATTGTGCCGGTCAGCGCCTCGATCCAGCACCGTCCGGAGGAAGACAAAAAAGGCGTCGTCATCGGCACCGCAAACTGGCTTTCGTTCGTGGGCATCGGCGCCGCCTCCGGCG
>Ga0209158_1002124_pt1 | contig 12516 bp, 10 predicted proteins | sample GraSoiAngelo_140_FD_185897 | JGI IMG/M metagenome (GOLD analysis project Ga0209158, IMG submission 185897) | Grasslands soil microbial communities from the Angelo Coastal Reserve, California, USA - 14_0929_12_30cm (SPAdes) (version 2) | ecosystem: Environmental > Terrestrial > Soil > Grasslands ...
GCTCGGTCAGCAGGGCCGTACCGACGCCGCGACCGCGGCCGTCCGCGCGCACGTGCACCGAGTGCTCGACCGTGAAGCGGTAGCCCGGCCAGGCGCGGAAGTCGCCGAAGCTCGCGTACCCGAGCACGCCGCGCGCGTCACGCGCCACCAGCACCGGGTAGCCTTGGCTCGCGCGTGCGCGCCACCACTGCGTGCGCTCCTCGAGCGTCACCGGCACGTGGGAGAAGATTGCCGTCGAGGTCGCGAGCACGTCGTTGTAGATGGCGACGAGACCTTCGAGGTCGCCCTCGCGCATCTCCCTGACCTGCACCGCCTCCGCCACTGCTCCGGTCCGGAACGCTTCAGGCCGCGCGCAGGGATTCGCGCAGGAACTCGACGAGCGGCGGGCTCGCGCTGTGAGCGACGTTGAAGCGCAGCCACTGGTTGCAGCTCTCGGCCGCGGAGAACAGCGCGCCGCGCGCCAGCAGGATCGAGTGATCGCGCGCGCGGCGCGCGAGCCCATCGACCGGCACGGCATCGGGCACGCGGCCCCACAGGAAGATGCCTTCACCCGGAGCGCTGTCGAACTCGATGCCGGCGGACTCGAGCCCGGCGCGGGCATCCCGCCGCATGCGCGCCAGGCGCAGGCGCAGCTGCTCCACGTGCTTCTTGTAGCGCCCGCCGTCGAGCACCTCGGACACGAAGCACTCGAGCAGCGTCGAGCCCGAGAGCACGGTGAGCACCTTGCGCTCGATCAGTTGCATGACGAGCGCGCCCTCGGCGGCCACGTAGCCGACGCGCAGCGCGGGGCCTATGAGCTTGGTGTAGCTGCCCACGTAGATGACGTGGCGGAGACCATCGATCTGCGCGAGGCGCACCGCCGGCCCCTCGTGCAGGTCCCCGTACACATCGTCCTCCACCACGGCGAAGCCGTACTGCTCGGCGAGCGACAGAATGCGGTGGCAGTGGGCCGCATCCGCGCTCGAGCCGGTGGGGTTGTGCAGCAGGGTCTGCATGAAGAAGGCGCGCGGCCGGTGCGCGCGGCAGGCCGCTTCGAGCGCCTCGAGGTCCGGCCCGTCGGCGTGCCGCGGCACGGGAATGAGGCGTACGTGATGGGCCCGCAGCTGCTCGAACAGCACGAAGTAGCCGGGGTCTTCCACGAGGACCGCATCGCCCGGAGCGAGCAGGATCCGCGCGAGCAGGTCGAAGGCCTGCGACGCCCCGTAGGTGGTCACGATGTTGGCGGGACCGGCCGCGATCCCGTTCTGCACCAGCCTCGAGGCGATCTGCTCGCGCAGCTCGGAGAGGCCCTGAGGCTCGCAGGGCAACCACGGCTGCGTGCGCCGCCCGCGCACGAGGCGCGCCAGCACGCCGCCGGGCGCCGCCTCCAGCAGCCAGTTCTCCGGCAGGAAGCCGGAGCCCGCCGGGATGACGTCCGCGCGCTGCGTCAGGCAGAACTGCGCGAGCGCGAGCGCGTCCGAGCCGAGATCGGGCAGGGCCTCGATGGCGGCGAGCGGGGCCGAGGGGGGCCGGCGCATCACGAAGAACCCGCGGCCGGCGCGCGACTCGATCACTCCGCGGGCGACCAGGCGGTCGTAGGCGTCGACCACGGTGAAGGGGCTCGCGCCGACCTGGCGCGCGAGCTTGCGGATCGAGGGCAGCCGCACGCCCGCCGGCAGCTGGCCGTGACGCACGAGCTGCGTCACGCGCTCGCAGATCTGGTCGACCAGCGGTACGGTGGAATCCCGGGCGAGCTCGAACATCGGTGTCTCGTGGGGGCGGCGGCGCGCTACCTGACCATCATGACCGCGGTGGTGGCGAGCGCAAGAGCCATGGTGCCATTGAAGACTCGACGGCCGCGCGGCGCCGTGATGAGACTCCTGAGCGAGCTGCCGAACAGCGCCCACACCGCCATGCACGGCGCACCGATCCCCTCCGCGACCACGACCATGTAGACGCCGCTCGCCACCGGCCCGAGCTCGCGGGGGAGAAACAGGGTGGCTGCGGTCACGGTCATCACCCACGCCTTGGGGTTCAGAAACTGGAACATCGCCGCCTCAAGGAAGCTCACCGGGCGGCTGCCGGCGCGCGCCTCCGCGCCCTTGAGGCCGAGCAGCGTGAAGCCGAGATACACGAGGTACGCAGCGCCCACCCAGGCGAGCGCGCTCTGCAGCGCCGGCCAGCGATTGAAGAGCGCGGAGAGTCCGGCGCACACCGCGAGCAGCTGCACGGTGAATCCGCAGACGATCCCGAGAATGTGCGGCACCGTACGCCGAAAGCCGAAGTTCGCCCCCGACGCCGTCAGCATCACGTTGTTGGGCCCCGGCGTGATCGACATGACGAAGGTATAGGTAATGAAAGGCAGCGGATCGACCATGTGCGCGCATTCCATCGAGACTCGGGAGTCTCGAGACTGCGCAATCGCGGGGCGCAGGGGCAGATACAGCGTGACGCCGCATTGCGCGCACTGTGTCGGTTGTGGACCGGTACGGGGCGAGCGGGGCTATGATGGGCGTCATGGCTGACGCCTTTATCTGCGACGCGGTGCGCACCCCGATCGGCCGCTACGGCGGCGCGCTCGCCGCGGTGCGTACCGACGATCTCGCAGCGGTGCCGATCGCGGCGCTGCTCAGGCGCAACCCCTCGCTCGATCCGGCCGCGATCGAGGAGGTGCTTCTCGGGTGCGCCAACCAGGCGGGCGAGGACAATCGCAACGTCGCGCGCATGGCGTCGCTGCTCGCGGGGCTGCCGGTGTCGGTGCCGGGTGCGACGATCAATCGCCTCTGCGGCTCGGGACTCGATGCGGTGGCGATGGCGGCACGGGTGATCCGCACCGGCGAGGCCGAGATCATCGTGGCGGGCGGGGTGGAGTCGATGTCGCGCGCGCCCTTCGTGATCCCGAAGGCCGACGCCCCCTTCAGCCGCCACGCGGAGATTCATGACACGACCATCGGCTGGCGCTTCGTGAATCCGCGCATGCGCGAGCGCTTTGGGCTCGACTCGATGCCCGAGACCGGGGAGAACGTCGCCGCCGAGTTCCACATCGCGCGCGCCGACCAGGACCGCTTTGCGCTGCGCAGCCAGCAGCGCACCGCCGCCGCCTACGCGCGCGGCTTCTATGAGGCCGAGCTCGTGCCGGTCGAGATCCCGAGAGCCAAGGGCACGCCCCTCGCCGTGACGCGCGACGAGCATCCCCGGCCCGAGACCACCCTCGAGCGGCTCGCGTCGCTCCCGACGCCGTTTCGCGCCAACGGGACCGTCACCGCCGGCAACGCCTCCGGAGTGAACGACGGCGCGGCGGCGCTGCTGATCGCGTCCGAGAGCGCGGCCCGGCGGCTGAATCTGACACCGCGCGCGCGCATCGTCGCCGCGGCCACCGCGGGGGTGGAGCCGCGCATCATGGGGATGGGCCCCGTGCCGGCCACGCGCAAGGTGCTCGCCGTCGCGCGGCTCGGGCTCGAGGAGCTCGAGGTGATCGAGCTGAACGAAGCGTTCGCGAGCCAGGCGCTCGCGGTGCTGAGCGAGCTCGGGCTTGCCGCTGATGCGGATCACGTCAATCCGAACGGCGGCGCCATCGCGCTCGGCCATCCGCTCGGCATGTCGGGAGCGCGGCTCGCCACGACCGCCATGTGGCAGCTGGCCGCGGTGCGCGGCCGCTACGCGCTGTGCACCATGTGCATCGGCGTGGGCCAGGGCATTGCGCTCATCCTCGAGCGGGTGTGAGGCGGGGCGGACCGGCGTCGGCGGCCCGCACGTGCGTCGCTAGGGCGCCACCGTCCACGGCAGGCGCTCGAGATCGAGATTCCCGCCGCTGACGATGAGTCCGATGCGCCGGCCGCGCAGCGCCGGGCGCTCGTCGAGGAGCGCCGCGTAGGGCACCGCGCCCGAGGGCTCCACGACGATCTTCATCACCTCGAAGAGCCGGCGCATCGCGCGCACGATCAGCGGGTCGGTGACCGTCGTGATGTCATCGACCAGATTCCGGATCACGGCGAACGGCCGCTCGCCGAGCGTGGCGCGCAGGCCGTCGGCGATGGTGTCGGGCTTGACGCTCGCGATGATCCGGCCGGCCCGGAGCGAGCGCGCGGCATCGTCGGCGCCGGAAGGCTCGACGCCGATCACGCGCACCGCGGGCTTGAGTGCCCTCGCGGCGACCGCAGTGCCGCTCAGGAGTCCCCCGCCGCCCACGGGGCAGAGGATCACGTCGAGATCGGGGACCTGCGCGAGGAGCTCCGCCGCCGCGGTGGCCTGGCCGGCCATCACGGCGAGGTCGTCGTAGGGATGAATGAGGGTTGCGCCGGTAGCGGTGAGGAGCTCGCGCGCCGCGCTCTCGCGCGCGGCGAGAGTTGCCTGGCAGTAAGTGATCTCGCCGCCGTAGCGGGCGACCGCGGCGCGCTTGGCCTGCGGGCTGTTATCGGGCATCACGATATAGGCGGGAACTCCGCGCAGCCGCGCGGCGCGCGCGAGCGCCGCCGCATGATTGCCCGAGGAGTGGGTCGCGACGCCCGAGCGCGCCTGCTCGGGCGAGAGCGCAAACACGGCGTTGGTCGCGCCGCGCGCCTTGAATGAGCCGCTCTTCTGGAAGCTCTCGCACTTGAAGTAGAGGTGCGCGCCGGCCTCCGCATCGAGCGTCGAGCTGGTGAGCGTCGGCGTCACGCTCACCTTGCCGGCGATGCGCTCGCGCGCCTCCTGGACGAGGCTCCAGGTGAGGCCTGTAGAGGTGTCCGGCACCCCTTCAGTGTAGCGCGTGCGCGGTGCCCGCCGCGCCGCCGTGCGCAACGGTGTCGAGCCGCGCGAGCGCGGCGCTCACGTCCACCACCGGCGGATCGGAGATCGCGGCCGAGCGGTCGGTCGCGGCCCCGCCGAGGAGCGAGGCGATGAAGCCCGAGGTGAGCCGCGTGGGCGATGCCGACATCAGCAACGCAATCACGCCCGTCAGCTCGGCGGCGGCCACCGACGCCCCGGACTCGAAGTCGTACTGCGCTCCCGGCCGGAGCGTCAGTACGTGCTGCCCCGGAGCGCCGAATGCGCCGGCCGGCAGCGGCTGCTCGCTGGCGGCGGCGGCGAGCACGCCGGGGATCGCCGCGGGAAAGCCCTCGCCGGCTCCGCCGGTGGCGCCGACGAACGTAATGCCGCGAGCCATGCCCCTCTCGACCAGAGCGGTCAGCAGCGGATCGGAGGGGCCCGCCAGGCTCAGATTGACCAGCGGCGCGCCGGAGGCGAAGGCGGCCGCGAGCGCCCGGGCCAGCGTGAAGGTGTTGCAGGCGGCTGCGTCGCTGTCGGGCTCGAGCTGCCAGCAAGCCTCGAATACCTCGAGCTCCGCCTGCGGAGCGATGCCCACGATGCCGATGTGGTTGTTGGCGACGGCGGCGATCAGGCCGGCCATCGCGGTTCCATGACGCAGGAGCGGCGCCGCGGGCTCGCCCGCACGCGGCGTCCCGAGCGTAGCCAGGAAAGAATGGGTGGCGCGGATCCGCCCGGCGAGATCGGGATGCCGGGCGTCGACGCCGGTGTCGATGAGCGCGATGCGCACGCCCGCCCCCCGGGCGCGCGCGTGAGCACGGGCGATGCCGAGCGTCACGAGATTGCTCTGCAGGTCATAGAGCGGATCGTTGTAGGGCGCGGCCGGCGCGGCCGCTCCCGTGAGGGTATGAAACTCGTTGAGCGGCTGCGCCAGCACGACGCGCGCATCCTTCGAGAGCGCGGCCAGCACCTCCGGCACCGCGCGGCCATCGGTGATCTCGTATACCACGCAGTGTATCGCGAGCGCCTTGATCGGCCAGCTTGCCACTTCATGAAGGGAGTAGGCGAGCGCTACGCGGTGTGCCTGCTGTTGCGCGCTCTGTCCGACGCGGTAACCGTCGCCGCCGTAGCGGCTGCCGGTGGTGCCCGCGGGACCCGGAGCGCTGTGCGGCTCGTTGGCGAAGGCGACGACGATCCGCGGCGGCTGCGCCGGCGCCCCGGCCGCAGGCCCCGCGGCGCGAGCGGCTCCCGCCACCAGCGCCAGGCAGATCACGATGGCGCGCACGAGGGCGCGCATCACGGTCTCCCGGTGCGCCGTCCCTGCGCGCTCTCGGACGGCTCGGCGCTGGCGAGCGGCTCGACCCACCGCACGCGCTGATCGGCGTGCAGCCGCGCGGCGAGCGCACGCATCTGCGAGCCCGCCGCTTCGGAGGAGGGGCTGCCGGCCGCGGCAGTGCTGACGGGCGCGATGCCGAATATGCCGGTCGCATCCGGTCCCTCGACCACGCGCGCTCCGGCCGAGCGCAGCATCTGCTCCATTTCCCCGATCGGCAGCGAGCGCTCGAAGGCGACGTGCAGTACGCCGGGGGAGGCGTGACCGGGGGCCGTGTGCGTGGCATAACGCGGCTGTGCCCAGCGGTAGGCAGTCGTCGCGACCGCCGCGAGTCCGACGGCCAGCACGAGGCTTGCCGCCCACGCGAGCCGTGGCTCCCGCCACACGGCGGCCGACGCCGCAGAGGCGCGGGCCTGCACGGAGGGGCCCACGCGCGGCTCTCGGGAGCCGTGACCGTCGATGCGGTCCATGAGCCTGCGGAAGGACGGTCCCGGCGCGTACGTCACGCGTTCGGGCTCGGTCAGCAGCTGGCACATGAGGCGCTGGCGGGCGAGCTCCTCGGTGCACGCGGCGCACTCGGAGAGATGTTCCTCCACCTCGAGGCGCTCGCGCGGAGACAGCCGCCCGTTGGCGAGCCACGGCAACAGCAGCCAGGACTCCTCGTGCCGGCCAATGCGGTTCGGGATCATGACTCGCGACCCTCCCGCGCGGCCGGCCCGTCGGCGGGGCGCGCACCCTCCCGCTCCACGGCGCCGGCGAGCTGCGGCAGCAGTTTCTTCAGCTTCGCCCGCGCGTGAAACAGTCGAGTCTTCACCGTGTTCACCGGACAATCCATGATGGTCGCAATCTCTTGGCACGAATATCCGAGCTCATAGCACAGCTCCACTGCGAGCCGCTGCTCGACGGGCAGCTGCGCGAGCGCTGACGTGAGCCAGTCGCGCAGCTCCTCGGCCCGATGCGGCTCCTCACTCGTAAGTGGCAGGAACTCCTCGTCCAGGTTCTGCGCCGCCCCACGTGAGGCGGCCCGCAGCGCATTGCGCGCCTTGCGGTACGCGATCCCCAGGATCCAGGTCGAGGGCTGGGAGTCGCCGCGGAAGTCGCGCGCCTTGCGCCACACCACCCAGAAGGTGTCGTTGATGACCTCCTCGGCCAGGTCGTAGCGGTGCGTGAGGCGTGTGAGGAAGCGCGCCATGCGGCGGTGATAGAGATGATAGAGCTCCTCGAATGCCCGGCGATCACCCTCCGCGACGCGCGCGACGAGATCCACCTCACGCGCCACCGAGGCTGCTCCCCGGTAAGTTGGTTCCGCTAGTCCCACGTCGTCGTAGCCCGTCGCCTTCACTTCGCGCCTTTAACAACGGTAGGTGTCATCCGGCCCGGTTTTGGTTCAAAAAACCCTGTGCGCGGGACTATCCGCCGTGGCGTCCGCGAGGTCAAAAGTGCCAGCTCACCGTTCCGGCAAAGTGGTGATCGGCGATGGGATAGGAGAAGAGCTCGCGCGCCTGCTTCTGGGTGAGGAAATAACCGAAGTCGAGCCGCCAGCGGCGCCGCTCGAGCGCGAGGCCCGCGTTGCCGTACCCGTAGCCGGTGGCCGCGAAGCGGCGTGGGCCCGAGCCGGTCGAGCGGTAATAGCCGGCACCCCCGGTCGCGAACACCCCGTGACCGATCAGCCATTGGCCGGTCGTGTCGGCGACCCAGGCGGGGCTGCGGGTGATGCGCGACTGGTACCAGTAGCGCGGCGCGTTCGGAATCACCGACAGCGACAAGGACCAGCGGTCCAGCCAGATCAGTGCTCCCGAGACCTCCTGGTAGTCGTCGGAGAGCTCCTGTGTCCGGCCCACGTAGTAGCGACTGCGGGCGCTCACGCTTGCGGCCCAGGCGCTGCCGAACTCGAGGCGATGCCCGAGGTAGAGCTCGAGGTCATACCCGGCATAGGGGTCGAGGTCATGGGCGCGCGTGGACGCCCAGACGCCGCCGAAAGCTCCTCCGGGCGTGTCGGCGTGCAGATCCGCCTGCAGCGCCGCGCTCCCGGAGCTCTGCGAGAGCCCGCGGTAGATGAAGTCGCTCGTGACGGCGAGATTGCCGCCCCACGAAACCTGGGGCCAGGAAGCGGCGGTGGCCGATTGCGGCGCGCCGGCTGTGACGAGTGCACAGGCCATTAGCGCGCACCTCGACAACCAGCGCCCCGGTGCGAGCTTGGCGGCGTGCGAAGGAACCACGGATTACCCTGTCGGTCGTTAACAGAGTGTAGAGCCATCCCCGGGGAGGCGGTACCGTTGGTCCGGCGGGGTGACCGGCCGATTCCGCCACTCGGAGGGCGGCGTGCAAGCGGCCGCGGCCGCGCCGGACGTATACTTGAACCCCTTATGGACCCATTACCGCCGGCTGAAAGCGCCGTGGTGCGGCGCATCGTGGCGGACCTGAAGGGACGCCCCGGACCGCTCCTCGAAGTATTGCATGCGATACAGGCGGCACTCGGCTTTGTACCGGAGGGAGCCGTTCCCCTGGTGGCCGAGGGCTTGAACCTCTCGCGCGCCGAGGTGCACGGCGTCGTCAGCTTCTACCACTACTTCCGCCACACGCGCCCCGGCGCTCACCTGGTGAGCCTGTGTCAGGCCGAGTCGTGTCAGTCGATGGGTGCGCAGGCTCTCGCCGCGCACGCGCGGCGCCGCCTCGGGATCGATTTTCACCAGACGACCGCCGACGGACGCTTCTCGCTCGAGCCGGTCTACTGTCTCGGCAACTGCGCCTGCTCCCCCGCGGTCATGATCGACGGGCGCCTTCATGGCCGCGTCACGCCCGAGCGCTTCGACGCGCTGGTTGCCGACGGGGCGGCTGCGCCATGACCACCACCGTCTACGTGCCCGGCGACGCTGGCGCGCTGTCGGTGGGCGCGGGCGAGGTCGCGAAGGCACTCACCGCCGAGGCGGCGCGCCGCCGAGCGCCAATAAAGCTGGTACGCAACGGCTCGCGGGGCGCCTACTGGCTCGAGCCGCTCGTGGAGGTCGCGACCGCTCGCGGCCGCCTCGCCTACGGTCCTGTCACCGCGGCCGACGTGGCCGCTCTCTTCGATGCCGACTTCCTCAACGGCGGCTCGCACGCGCTCTCGCTCGGCGCGGCCGATTCGATCCCGTGGCTGAAGGGTCAGCAGCGCCTCACCTTCGAGCGGGTGGGCATCGTCGACCCGGCGAGCGTTGCGGACTATGTGAAGCACGGCGGCTACCAGGGACTGACGAAGGCGCTTGCGATGGCGCCGGCGGCCATCGTGCAGGCGATCACGAGCTCGGGCCTGCGCGGTCGTGGCGGAGCGGCCTTCCCGACCGGCATCAAGTGGAAGACCGTGCTCGATCAGCCTGCGGGCCAGAAGTACATCACCTGCAACGCCGACGAGGGCGACTCGGGCACCTTCTCCGACCGCATGCTGATGGAGGGGGATCCCTTCTCGCTCATCGAGGGCATGACCATCGCCGGCATCGCGGTCGGCGCCACCCAGGGCTACATTTATCTGCGCGCCGAGTACCCGCATTCCTTGCGGGCGCTCCGCACCGCCATCGCCGCGGCCCACCAGGCCGGCTACCTCGGCGGCGATGTCGCCGGCGCGGGTAAGCGCTTCGAGCTCGAGGTCCGCCTCGGCGCGGGCGCCTACATCTGCGGCGAAGAGACCTCGATGCTCGAGAGTCTCGAGGGCCGGCGCGGGGAAGTGCGGGTGCGGCCGCCGCTCCCGGCCATCAAGGGTTTGTTCGGGCAACCGACGGTCGTCAACAACGTCGTAACCCTCGCGACCGTTCCCTGGGTTCTCGCGCACGGCGCGGAGGCCTACGCGGGCTTTGGTGTGGGCAAGTCGCGCGGCACGCTGCCGATCCAGCTCGCGGGCAACATCCGCCGCGGGGGACTCGTGGAGCGCGCCTTCGGGCTTTCGCTCCGGGAGCTCCTGTACGACTATGGCGGCGGCAGCGCCACGGGCAAGCCGATCCGCGCGGTTCAGGTCGGCGGGCCGCTCGGCGCCTATGTACCGTCATCTCAGTTCGATACCCTGGTCGACTACGAAGCGCTCGCCGGCATCGGCGCGATGCTCGGCCACGGCGGCCTCGTGGTGTTCGACGACGGCGTCGACATGGCGCGCATGGCGCGCTATGCGATGGAATTCTGCGCGATCGAGTCCTGCGGCAAGTGCACGCCGTGCCGCATCGGCTCGACGCGCGGCGTGGAGGTCATCGATCGCATTCTCGAGGGCGTCGACGGCGAGCGGAACATCCGGCTGCTCGAGGAGCTCTGCGAGACCATGGTGCAGGGGTCGCTCTGCGGCCTCGGCGGCATGGCGCCGTTCCCGGTCCAGAGCGCCCTCAGGCATTTCAGAGAAGACTTTCGCGCGCGGGTGAAGTAAGGCACGAGCGAGGCTGAACGATGTACGCAATAGACTACGAGGACTTTGGAACCCCGGCGCCGGTGAATGGCGCAGCCACCGTCACGGTGGAGGTGGACGGCCGCCCCGTCACGGTGCCGGACGGGACCTCCGTGATGCGCGCCGCGGCGCTCGCGGGGGTGAAGGTGCCGAAGCTCTGCGCGACCGACACCTTGAAGGCGTTCGGCTCCTGCCGGCTGTGCCTGGTCGAGATCGAAGGACGCAAGGGCTATCCCGCCTCCTGCACCACCACCGTGGCCGCGGGCATGAAGATCCGCACCCAGTCGGACAAGCTCCTGCAGCTGCGCCGCGGGGTCATCGACCTTTACGTCTCGGACCATCCGCTCGAGTGCGCGAGCTGCCCGGCGCAGGGGCACTGCGAGCTCGAGGACATGGCCGCGGCCGTCGGCATCACCGGGAGCTCCTACACGGGCGGGGCCATGCACCGCCCGATGCCGAAGGACGAGAGCAACCCCTATTTCGCGTTCGATCCGCAGCTGTGCATCGTGTGCTCGCGCTGCGTGCGCGCCTGCGACGAGATCCAGGGCACCTTCGCGCTCACGATCCAGGGGCGGGGCTTCGGCTCGAAGGTGGCGGCGAGCCAGGACCAGCCGTTCCTCGATTCCGAGTGCGTCTCCTGCGGGGCGTGCATCGAGTCCTGTCCCACCGGGGCGCTCACCGAGAAGTCGATCATCGGGCTCGGCCAGCCCGAGCGCGCGCTCGACACCACCTGCGCGTACTGCGGCGTGGGCTGTGGCTTCAAGGCCGAGGTGCGCGGCGAGGGCGCGGACGTGGAAGTGGTGCGCATGACGCCGGATCGCGCCGGGAAGGCCAATCACGGACACGCCTGCATCAAGGGGCGCTTCGCCTGGGGCTATGCCACGCACTCCGACCGTGTGCTGAAACCCATGATCCGCGAGACCATCCGCGACGAATGGCGGGAAGTCTCCTGGGAGGAGGCGATCGGCTACGCGGCGAGCGAGATCCGCCGCGTTCAGACGAAGTACGGCCGCGACTCGGTGGGCGGCATCACCTCCTCGCGCTGCACGAACGAGGAGACCTTCCTGGTGCAGAAGCTGGTGCGCGCCGCCTTCGGCAACAACAATGTCGACACCTGCGCGCGCGTGTGCCACTCGCCCACGGGCTATGGGCTGAAGAACACTCTCGGGGAGTCCGCGGGCACCCAGGCGTTCGATTCGGTCATGAATGCGGACGTCGTCATGATCATCGGCGCCAATCCGACCGACGGTCACCCGGTGTTCGCCTCGCAGTTGAAACGGCGCCTGCGCCAGGGCGCGAAGCTCATCATCGCCGACCCGCGCGAGATCGCCTTGGTACGCACGCCGCACATCGAGGCGGACGAGCACCTGCAGCTCAAGCCCGGCACCAACGTGGCGCTGCTGAATGCGCTCGCGCACGTGGTGGTGACCGAGGGTCTCGCCCGGGAAGCCTACGTCGCCGAACGCTGCGAGCCGGATTCCTACGCGAAGTGGAAGGCGTTCGTCGCCGAGCCGCGGAATTCCCCGGAGGAATCAGAGAGCATCACCGGCGTGCCGGCGGAGCGCGTGCGGCGCGCGGCGCGGCTCTACGCGCGCGCCGGCAACGGCGCCATTTACTATGGGCTCGGGGTCACCGAGCACAGTCAGGGCACGACCGCGGTCATGGGCATCGCCAACCTCGCCATGGCCACCGGCAATCTGGGCCGCGAGGGTGTGGGCGTCAGCCCGCTGCGCGGTCAGAACAACGTGCAGGGCTCCTGCGACATGGGCTCGTTCCCGCACGAGTTCAGCGCCTACCGCCACGTGTCCGATCCCGTGGTGCGCGGCTCGTTCGAGGAGGTCTGGGGCGTCAAGCTGCAGGCGGAGCCGGGACTGCGCATTCCCAACATGTTCGAGGCGGCGCTCGATGGCACCTTCAAGGGCATGTACGTGCAGGGCGAGGACTTCGTGCAGTCTGACCCCAACACTCACCACGTCAGCGCCGCGATGGCCTCGCTCGAGATCTGCATCGTCCAGGATCTGTTCCTGAACGAGGTGGCGAAGTTCGCGCACGTGTTCCT
>Ga0209158_1002127_pt1 | contig 12502 bp, 12 predicted proteins | sample GraSoiAngelo_140_FD_185897 | JGI IMG/M metagenome (GOLD analysis project Ga0209158, IMG submission 185897) | Grasslands soil microbial communities from the Angelo Coastal Reserve, California, USA - 14_0929_12_30cm (SPAdes) (version 2) | ecosystem: Environmental > Terrestrial > Soil > Grasslands ...
GAGGTGCCTGCGCACGAGACTTACTATTACCTCGAACTCCTTCGCCGCGTTGGCTGGCTTGAGCGCCTGGAGAATGTCGAGCGCATCGAGTTGCGAGTGGACTCGGCGGCGGGCGAGCGCGCCGAAGCTGCTCTCCGCCGCGCGGGGGCGCGCAGCGGCGCGTTGCGCATCGCGCTCGGCCCCGGCGCGGCTTACGGCTCGGCCAAGTGCTGGCCGCCCGAACGATTTGCGGCGCTCGCCGACCGCTTCATTGCTGAGTTCGACGCCGATGTGATACTTTTCGGCACCGCCGCGGAACGCGGAGTCGCGGAACGCATTACCGGCGGGATGCGGCACCACCCTGTCACACTGGTGGGAGAGACCTCGATCGGCGATTTGCCCGCACTATTCCATTCGTGCCATCTGTTCATCGGGAACGACTCCGGCGCAATGCACGTGGCCGCCGCGGCGGGCCTGCCTGTCGTGGGCATCTTTGGCCCCACCGACCCAGGCGGCACACAGCCGGTCACGCCGCATTTCACACTGGTGCGCCAGCCGGTTTCCTGCAGTCCTTGTTTTCTCCGACAGTGTCCGGTAGACCATCGCTGTATGACGCGCATCGCCGTGGACGCCGTTTATTCGGCGGCGCGCCCGTGGCTCGCCCAGTCGAGCGGCAGGAGCGCCGCCCGTGTCTGACGCCGGCGCCCTCCGGCGCGCCGTCTTTCTCGACCGCGATGGCACGATTTGCGAAGAGATGGGCTACGTCAACCACATCAGCCGCTTTCAAATGTTTCCTTTCGCCGCCGCCGCGATCCGCCGGTTCAATCAGGCGGGCCTGCCGGTCATCGTCGTGACCAACCAGTCCGGAGTCGCGCGCGGCATCTTTCCGGAATCGCTGGTGCACCGCGTGCACGAAAAAATGATTGCGGAACTCGCTGCGGCGGGGGCGCGCGTCGACGCCGTCTATTTCTGCCCGCACGCGACCGAAGACGCCTGCGGCTGCCGCAAGCCGCATCCGGGAATGCTCGAACGGGCCGCGCGCGAGCATGCGTTGGCTCTGGATGGCTGCTATGTTGTGGGCGACCGCTACGCCGATCTGGAGATGGCACACCAGGTCGGCGGCCGCGGAATCTTAGTCCTGACCGGCTACGGCCGCGGTGAGTATGAGCTTCACCGCGGCCACTGGCCGCGCCAACCCTGCGGCGTCGCGGAAAATCTGTCCATTGCCGCGGACCTGATTCTCGAGGAGCTGCGGTGAGCGCCGATCTCGCCCGCTTGGCGGACCTAGTCGAATCCTTTCCCCAGCAAACTATCGCCTTGCTGGGCGATTTCGTGGCCGATGAATTCCTGTTCGGGGAGATCGCGCGGGTTTCTCGCGAAGCCCCGGTGCTCATCCTGCGCCATCGCGAGACTCAACTTCTGCCCGGCGGCGGCGCCAACGCCGCAAACAACCTCGCAGACCTGGGCGCGCGCGTCCTGCCGGTGAGCGCGGTCGGCGACGACACCGCAGGTCGTGCTCTGATCGATTACTTCCGCCGCAAGCGTGTGGACACCGGCGGGATTATACGTGTGCCTGGCTGGACCACGCCCACCAAGACGCGCTACCTCGCCGGCTGGACACACTCCACAAGGCAACAGGTGCTGCGGGTGGACCGCGAGCCTTCGGCTCCGCTGCCCGCGCGCGTGCGGGAGGCGCTGCGGCGCAAGGCTCGCGAACGCCTGCGCCGGGCCGCAGCGCTGTTGGTCTCCGATTACGGCTGCGGCGCCGTGACGCCCGAGGTGCTGGGGGAGTTGCGCGGGCGCAGAACGCCAGGCTCTGCGCGGGAGGAACTGATCACGCTGGACTCGCGCTTTAAGTTGCACGATTATCGCGGCTTGGGGGTGACTGCGGCCACCCCCAACGAGCCCGAGCTGGAGGCGCTGCATGGCACTCGCATCGGCACCGACCGCGACGCGCTCGAGCGGATTGCCGGGCGCACACTGCGACAGATGAAGCTCCAGGCGCTGCTCGTGACACGCGGCAAAGACGGCATGGTGGTTTTCGAGCCCAGGCGCAAACCGCACTTCATCCCCATCTACGGCACCGACCAGGTCGCCGATGTCACTGGCGCGGGGGATACGGTGATCGCCGTGTTCACCCTGGCGCTGGCCGCAGGCGCTACGTTCGTGGAGGCCGCTTACCTCGCCAATTATGCCGGAGGCATTGTGGTGATGAAGCGCGGCACCGCTAGCCTCACCCGCGAGGAATTGATGGCCGCCATCCACAGCGACGCTACCAGCGGGCCTGCCGCGCCCGCCGCGGCGGACTCGGAAAAGACAAGCCAATGAACACCCGCGCGAAGATTCTTTCCAGAGACACGGTGATCGAGCGGATTGCCGAGCACCGGCGGCGCGGCCAGCGAATTGTTCTTGCCAATGGTTGCTTTGACCTGCTGCACGTCGGCCACGTCCGTTACCTTGAAGGCGCCCGCCGCGAGGGTGACGTGTTGGTGGTCGGCATCAACTCGGACGCGAGCGAGCGACTTCTCAAGGGGGATGGCCGCCCCATTCTTCCGGCGCAGGCTCGCGCCGCGTTGGTGGCCGCGCTTGCGGTCGTGGATTACGTCGTAATCTTCGACGAGCCCAACGTCGAGGCTTTGCTCACCGCGCTCCGGCCGCACGTCCACGCTAAGGGAACCGACTACACGGTTGAGACGGTTCCGGAGCGGGCGCTCGCGGCGCAGTTAGGCGTGCGCATCGCCGTCGTCGGCGACCCTAAGCAACACTCCACGCGTGAACTCCTCGCGCGCCTGGGTAAGCCTTCCGATGCCCGAAAAATTTGATGAGCGGTTCCTGATCGTGCGGTTGGGTTCCCTGGGCGACCTCGTGCACACCCTGCCGGCAATCGCCTCGCTTCGCGATTCGTTTCCTGGGGCGCGCATCGACTGGCTGGTCGAACACAAGTGGGCCGCGCTGCTCGACGGCAATCCCGACTTGGACGAAACAGTCAGGTTCGACCGCGGTTCCTGGGGGATGCTTCGGGATTGCATTCGTCGGCTGCGCGCGATGCGGTATACGTGCGCCATCGATTTTCAGGGCCTGTATAAATCGGCTATTCTCACAATGCTCTCCGGCGCGCCGCGGCGCGTCGGCTTCAACCGGCACGCGGCACGGGAAGGCATTGCTGCGGTTCTCTATACGCAGCGCGCTGCTTGCCCTGCGGGGCACGTCGTGCAGCAGAACCTGGCTTTGGCGGAAGCTGCGGGCGCGCGCAAAACGGCGTGCCGATTTCCGGTCCAGGTCCCGCCGGAGGCAGAAGCGGAAGTCAGCCGCCGGCTGGCGTCGAGCGGCCTGGGCGAGTTCTTCGTGCTCAGCCCGGGCGGAGGCTGGCGCTCGAAGTGTTGGCCGCCCGAGCGGTATGGCGAGCTGTGTCGCGAACTGGAGCGGCGCTATGGCTGGCGGGCGATCGTGAACCACGGCCCCGGTGAAGAGGAAGTCGCGGAAGCCGTGTGTGCCGCGGCAGCAAAGGCCAAACCACTGCGGCTTTTCACCGATATTCCGCAACTGGCGGTGCTATTGCGCGGCGCTAAGGTTGTCGTGGCGGGCGACACTGGCCCATTGCATCTTGCCGTGGCGCTGGGTACACCCGTCGTCGGACTTTACGGGCCAACCGACCCGCAGCGTAACGGTCCGTACAGCCACGAGGATATCGTCTTGCGTAATGCCCGGCCCGAAGAGACGACGCACCGTCGCGGAAGCAATTATTCGGCGGCGATGTTGCGCATCCCGGTCGAACAAGTCGTGGCGGCGGTTGAGCGCCGGCTGGGGCTTGCGTGATAAACGTACCCCGAGTGTCGAGCGAAATCTGGGTGCGCTGGCGAGTGCGTCTGGGCTACCCAGTAGCGCTTATCAGTTTTGTGCTCGCCCGGCCGACCCCGAGCTCGCTCACGATCGGGACGGCGATTGCTGCCCTGGGTTTGCTCGTGCGGGGGACGGCGGCTGGGCACTTGTGTAAAGGCGAACGACTGGCGATTTGGGGGCCGTATGCGTACACCCGCAACCCCCTTTATCTAGGCAGCACGCTGCTGGCCGCTGGTTTTGTTGTCGCGACCCATTCGTGGAGTGCCACTGCTATTGTCCTTGGCTATTTCGCGCTATTCTATCCGGCGGTAATGCGGCGGGAAGAGCAAGAGCTCCGCAGGTCATATGGCGCGGCGTTTGACGATTACGCGGCGCGCGTACCGCGCTTCTGGCCGCGCCTCACGCGCGCCGGAAGTTCGGGTGGCGCTACGGGCCCCGGTGTTCGCTTCACTTGGGAGCGCTATTCTCGCAATCGCGAATACGAGTCGCTGCTGGGTTCCCTGGCGGGAATTGCGTTACTCTGGTTGCGGATGCACTGGCGCGGCTGATTGCCTGCCCGGCCGGAGAGAATGCGCGCGAGCGTCGGCCCCGCGACGCCTGTAGCCGAATTGGGGAAGGAGGACTAGTGCAGGCGATAGACTTCTTTGATCAGTCGCTGGAACTTGGGGAGATAAATCAGATCGTACACCTTGTCTTTGCCGGGAAATAGTTGCAGAGCCACCTTGCGGGTTGCAGCGACCAACTCGTGAGCTTCTTCGATGGGCATTTTGCCCTGCGCAATGACCTGTAAGGCCAGGGTAACTACGATGCGGAGCCGGCGCACCTGTCTGGATTCTTCGTCAATCTCTTCCTTGGTCGGCCCGCGTTTGGCTTCCTCGGTCACAGTGAAAAGCCATTTTATTATATAAGGTTGCACTACAATGCAGCAAGAGGGCGAAGCACCGACACCTGAAAAGGTAATTGTCGTCCACGAGGCCGGTTCGTGGACCGAAGCGGTGGTTCTGCGCGGTTTGCTGGAAAGCGCCGGGATTGAATCGCCGCCCCCGACCTCGACCGACCCCTTCCCCATGCGTGAGCCGCCCAAGGGCTTCCGCGGCGTCGAGATCCTGGTACTCGAATCGCAGGCAGACGACGCCCGGCGCATCATCGCTGAGTATCTCGCTGGCAACGGTTGAGCGCACTGCTTCAGTCTACTGGCGCGATTCAACGAAGCTGTGGATACGCAGCGTCTGGCCGTCGCTGAGCGCCGTGACCGCGCCGTCGCGGTCGGTGCGAAGCACACGCACCCCCGCCGAGCGAAGCCGCTCGAGCACGTCAGCATGCGGCTGGCCGAAAGGGTTGTTCTCACCGGCGGAGATCACGGCGAGTCGCGGCCCAACGCGGAAGAGCCACTCCGCGCTGGTGGACGTCTTGCTCCCGTGATGCGCCACTTTCAGGAACTCCGCCGCGAGTGTATCGCCCCGGGCCGTGAGAGTGCGCTCGACCGGTGCCTCGATGTCGCCGGGAAGCAAAAGGGCGACACGGCCATGTTCAAGCCGCAACACAAGCGAGTCGTTGTTCTTGGCCGAATCGGTTTCAGCGGAACTGTCCGGCCAGAGGACGCGACCACTGGCCCCATCCCAGGAAAATTGTTCGCCGCGTATGTGATGCACCACGCGCACCCCGCGGGCTTGCGCGGCTTCTAACACCGCGCGATACGCGGGCCGGGAGACATCACGCCCCACCCAGAGTTCCCGCACGCGGAAGTTCTCGAGCACGGCGTAGACGCCGCCCAAATGATCTTGGTGGGCGTGCGTGACCGCGACCACATCCAAACGCTTCAACCCGCGATGCCACAGGTAGGGTGAAACGACCTCTTCGCCGATGTCGAAGCTCGTTCTTGCCCCGCCAACGCGCTGCACGCCCGGCATCCCCGGCACGCCGCCGGCGTCCACCAGCATGGTAGTGCCGTCGGGAAATGCGGTGAGAATCGCATCGCCCTGGCCCACGTCGAGCACAGTGACTTCGAGCTTGCCGCGCGCGAGATCCGGCGCGAACGGATAGATCGCAATCCCGAGCGCCAACAGGCCCAGGGGCACTGCCAACACCAGTTGCCAGCGTTTCCGCGAGGCGCGCGCCGCGACTGCCATCAAGATCACCACAGTCAGAAAAGCGAGCAACAACATCCAGGGCGGCCCGGGAATGCGATACGAGGCCCAGGACCAGCGCGAGAACCACTCCACGGACGCCACCAGCGCCCCAACCAACGCGCCAAGTGCTCTCGCGAGTGCACTGCCCAGCGGCGCCCATAACAGACTCACTCCCAAGGTCACGAAGCCAAGCGGAACGATCAGTCCTGTCAGCGCCACCGCTGGGATGTTGGCCAGCGGTCCAGTCAGACTCACGCGATGGAAGTAGTACGCCAGCAGCGGCAGCATACCGAGCTGGATTGTGGCGGAAAGCAGAAAGACCTCCCAAAGACGCAGCGCGCCGCGGCATGGGAGAATGACGAAGGATGAGGCGCGCGCAGCCAGGCGAGCAGGCAGCCGCGGGGCGAGCCATTGGGCCGCGGCGCGAGCGTCGAGCCGAAATTGCATCGGGCGCGGGGGATGGCCGGCATCTCGTGTGCCGTCCGCCAAATGTTCGAGCGCGTGGAGATACGGCGCGCTCGAGCGATCGATCCATGGCACGGCGAGCGCGCCGATGGTGCCGATGGTCAGGAAAGAGAGCAGGAAGCTGGGGTCAGCCAGCGCTGACGGCCGCGCGGCGAGAAGAACCAGAGCCGCCACCGCCAACGTGTTGAGCAGTTCGATTTTTCGGTAGAACAGCCACCCACAAAGAAGGGTTGTGGCCATCAAGGCGGCGCGGAGAATCGGCGGACGGTCTTCGACCACCGCGACGTACGCCGCCAGCGCCATCAGAGTTACTGCGGTTCGCGCAATCAACGAAAGCCGCAGCCGCTTCCCGGCCCACAGCACGAAGCCCGTCAGCGCGCCAACGTGCAGGCCGGCAATCACCAGCACGTGGTACGCAGCGCTTTTTTGAAAGGCCAGGGCGCGCTGGTGGTCGATGAAGGTCCGGTCGCCGAGCAGCATCGCCCGGAGGACGGCGGCGCGATCGGGTGCGGCGGCAAACAGGGCGTCCATTTGCGCCAACAGCCGGCCACGCACCCGCGCGACCCGATGCGCCAGCGATGGCGGCGGTTCGCCAACTTTGGTGAGCAGGGCAGCACTGCGCAGCGACCCAATCAGATGTATATTCTGGCGCGCGAGATAGGCGCGCGTATCGAAGGCGCCGGGGTTGCCGTAATTCCGCGGCGGGCGCGCACGGAGCAAAGCTTCGACACGATCCCCGGCTCGCAGGATGGGAAGCGGCTCGGGTTCCTGCTCGGTTCCCGCGCTCTCACTGTGGAAGTAATTGAGACGCAGGCCGCCGCTAACGCCAATAGGCGCGCCGCCGACCTCCACCTCCTCCAGGTCTACGTCGTGGCGCAAGCCCCCCGGAATTTGAATCGGGTCCTCGCGTAGACGTCCTCGATACCGCAACGCTTCGCTGGTGTCGAGGCGCCCTGCACCGAGCAGCACTGATACATGATTTGCAGGGATGGCCACCTGCTCGAGCCGGGCCGCCAGCGCTCCGAGGAACACCCAGCTAAGTAGTCCCAACACCCAAGCCATTGGCGTCGAACGACGCAGCAGCAAGCCAAGGCTGACCAGCAAAGCTGCGACGGCCAGCGCGAGCCACACCATCGGCCTCATTGACGGCATCGCGGGCCCGGGACCCGCCAGCAAAATGCCCGCAGCCAGCGCGCTGACGATCCACAGTACAGGTAGCTTCATTCGCGACGCCTGAGCGCCACCAGCGACTCGATATGAAAGGTTTGAGGAAAAACGTCGAACAGATGAAGGGCAGTAATCTCATAGGCTCCCGCAGCCCCCGCCCCGCCTGTCAAGGTGCTCAGGTCGCGCGCCAGCGTGGCTGGATCGCAGGAGAGATAAGTGATGCGGGCCGGCGCGATTTGCACCAGGCGCGCGAGCGCCGGGCCAGAAACGCCTGCTCGGGGCGGGTCGAGCACGACGAAATCCGGTCTTTCTTCCCACCGGCCAAGCAGTGATTCGACCGTGGCGTTGACGTGCTGAGCGTTCACTTTTGCCGCGTCGATATTGGCCTGCAGGTCTCGCGCGGCTGCCAAATCTGACTCGACACCCACCACGCGCGCGAACCGCTGCGCAAGCGGCAGGGTGAAGAGTCCCACGCCGGCGAACAAATCGAGCGCCAGTCCGCCTTGCTCGTTTGGCACCACGGCGCGCACCAGCTCTTCCATCAGGAACCGGTTGACCTGGAAAAAGGAGAGGTGTCCCACGCGGTATCGGCTCTCGGCGACTTGGTAGTGCACGAAGCCAGGGCCGATCAACTCAAAACGCTCGCGCCGGGTTTCCTGCAGCAGGATGGTTTCGACGCTGGGCAGCGCGTCGCGCAGGGTTTGGGCGAGTATTGCCGGCGGTGCATCGAAGCTCTCGAACGAAGCATTGAGCAGGGTTTTCTGGTCCGCGGAATCGGCAAAGACTTCCACCTCGCCGAGTGTGGAAGGAAGTTTGCCTTGCGCGATCAGGTCGCGCAGCGCCGCGAGTGTTTCGGTCAGCCGCGGCGAGAGAATTGGACACTCCTCCACTGCGCAAAGCGTCGAGGAGCCGGACTGAAAGTAGCCGATCGCGGTCTTCCCCCCTGGGCCGGCCGGGCGAACCTTCCACTGCGCGCGGTTGCGGTAGCCGAATGGTGGCGAAGCGTGCGTCTCAATTGGGCCGCCCCATTCAACCCGCCCAATGCGCCCCAGCGTCTCGCGCAGAATTTCGGCTTTGTACTGGAGTTGCGCCTGGTAGGGAATGTGCTGGTAGTGGCAGCCGCCGCAGACAGTGAAGTGCCTGCAGGGCGGGGAAGCGCGCTGCGGGGATGGAGTCACCACTTGCTCGACGCGCCCGCGGACGAATTTCTTTTTTTTGTCAGTCGGCCGTACGGACACGACTTCGTCGGGCAGAACGAAGGGCACAAAGACTGTGTGGCCATCGTGGTGCCCCAGGCCTTCGCCGCCATACACAAGTTTTTCAATCTTGATGTCCATTGAGAATTGGGAGCAACCTTCGGCTCCGTCCTTCCGTTAGCCGACCTTCTCTGTTCGCTGGCGTCGGGCGTGTTATCCCCAGCCCGCCGCCCTCGGGCCGGAATGACGGAGAGAGAGAGAAGTCGAGTCCCCGCACCTCCTCAAATCCCAACGCCCACTCTATCGCTTCCGCGCGTAACTCACGTCAGATAGAACAAGCTCAGCCGCGGCAGTTCATAGTGCTGGAACAGCCGCTTCTGCGCATACTGGCGCTCGAGCTGGCGGAGCTGCTCCGCCGTCATTTTTCGGCGATAGGGCTGCAGCGCCCGGTCCATCTCCCGCCGGATGGCGAGCAGGGCATCTTCGCTCGCGCCGGCGGTGAGCGCGGCGGTCAGCTTTTCCTCCAGAACGCTCACCCGTCGCTCGAGATCCTCGAGGTCCAGGGCGGCCGGGGAGTCAAGCAGCGGGAGCAGCTCCTGCAACTTCTTACCAGTACTTTCGATGCGCGCCGCGAGTTCTGTCTGCGTCGCTTGGACCTTTTGGGCGGCGCAGCCGAGGCGCTCGGCGTTGCGTCGCAGGTAGGCGCGGAGCTCTTCACGCGAGAATGGTTCTCCGGCCGGCGCCGCGGGCCGCGATTGCGGCCCTATGCCCGCCGCAGCTTCCTTATCCTCATCGGCGGCGTCCAGTACCGCGTCCACGCAGTAGGCCAGGCTTTTCAGTTGCCGCCCGCCGGCCGCACGGCGCGACCGCTGATAGCTTTCAAACGCGCGGTCGATGCCCTTCAGCACAGCTTGGACGGGAATGCCCGCCTTCTGCCAGGTTTCCACGATGGCCCAGTCGAGCGGGGAGACAAGCAAGTGAGCACCGCGCTTCCGCCAGAAGTACTCTTCAATTTCGGTGAAATAGTTGAAGTAATTGAACGTGCCCATAGCGGTGGGCTCAACGCCGCAATTTTCGCGAAACGACAGCGGGCCCCGCAGGCTTGGCTGCCTCCGCTGGACTGGCGCCGCCGGATGCGGCGGGTCTTGCGGTTTCCGTAACTCCCGGGGCGGCTCGCCCGGCGCGATTGCGCTCCCAGATGATGCGCAGGCCTTCGAGGGTGAGGAACTCGTCGGTCTGTTCGATATAGCGCGAGCCACGCGCCACCATCAGCGCCTGCCCCCCGGTAGCGATCACTTTGGTGTCTTTTCCCAGCACGTCCTTCATGCGCGCCAGAATGCCGTCCACCAGATCGATATATCCATAATAGAGTCCGGCCTGCATGGAGGCCACTGTGTTCGTGCCGATAATCTTTCCAGGGTCTTTGATTTCCACGCGCGAGAGCCGTGCGGCGCGGGTAAAAAGCGCCTCGGCCGATATCCCGATCCCCGGCGCCAGCACGCCGCCCAGGTATTCGCCTTTCGCTGAAATGGCGTCAAAGTTGATTGCGGTGCCAAAATCCACCACGATGCACGGCCCGCCATATTTTTCAAACGCGGCCACGCTATTGACGATGCGGTCGGCGCCGACTTCCTGCGGGTTGTCGTACAGAATCGGCATGCCGGTCTTCACGCCCGGCTCGACGAAGAGCGCCTCAACGCCGCAGTAGCGCCGCGCCATTTCGGCCAGCGTGCCATTGAGCGGCGGCACCACAGAGCTGATGATGACACCTTCGATCGCGGCGGCGTCGAGCCCGGCAAGAGTGAAGAGGTTGCGGGTGAGGATGCCGTATTCGTCCACAGTCTGATCGCGCGCCGTGGTCAGTCGCCAGTGCGCGGCGAGTTCCGCGCCGCGGAACACCCCCAGCACGGTGTTCGTGTTGCCCACGTCCAGTGTGAGCAGCATCAGGATGCCTCGGCCACATCGCCAGACGTAACGACCTCGATGCGGCCGTCATCGCGCTCCACCCGCAGCAGCCCGTTCGGCTCCAGGCCTGCCGTGGTTCCGACGTAAGTCTCGGTGGCAGTGGAAATGCGCACACGCTTGCCGCGGGCGTAACTCGAAACCTCAGCAAAGCGGGTCAGGATCGGCGCCGCTCCTTCGGCCAGGAACCGATTGTAGTAGGAGTCCAGGCATCGCAGCAACCGGACCAGCAACTCGAGTCGCGAGTGGCTGCGGCCGCTTTTTATCCGCAGCGACGTCGCGATCCGAGCCAGCTCCTCCGGCATCCGCGTGTGGTTGACGTTGATCCCGATGCCCACGATGACGAAATGGACATGGTCGGGCTCGGCGTGCATTTCCGTCAGGATGCCGCAGAATTTCTTGCCGTCGAGCAGCAGATCGTTCGGCCAGCGAAGGTCTGCCTGGTAGCCGGTCTGTTCGGCGACGGCGTCGCGTGCCGCCAGTCCCGCGACCAGCGTCATTATGGGCGCCTGCACCGGCGAGATCTTCGGGCGCAGAAGCACCGTCAGGTAGATCCCGCTTGACTTCTCGGAGTGCCAGGAGCGGCCCACGCGCCCCCGGCCGGCGGTCTGCTCCTCAGCGATGACGACGGCGCCGTGCGGCTCCCCTTCGTGCCCCAAGTGCAGCGCGAGGTTGTTCGTCGAATCGATCTTAAAAAAATGGTAGATTCGCTTCCGAAATGGAGTATTGCCCAGCCTCTGCCGGAGCATATTCGGCATAAGTACATCCGGCACTCTTTCGATCTGGTAGCCAGCGCGCGGGTGACTTTTCACCTTCACACCCAGCTCGCGCAGCCGCTGCGTCCACCGCCAGACGGTGGAGCGCGCCACGCCAATCTCCCGCGCGATTTTCCCGCCGCTGACGACAATCATGGCATTGTCGGCGAGAAGGGTCAGCAGCTTATCGACGCGCCGGTCGGTGGTGCCGGGAAGGGTGCGCAGCGCCATCTTGGCCTGTCAGCTTACCCGCCATGCGCCGGTTCCACAAGAAGGCTCAGGTCGGCGGCAGGAGCGGAGTGAGTCAGCGCGCCGACAGCGATGAAATCGACGCCCGCGTCAGCGTAGGCGCGGACCGTCGAGAGAGTGACTCGACCGGATACTTCAATGACGCAGTCGGCCCGCTCCCGCCGGGCAATCGCCACCAGGCGCGCCGCGTCTGTGGGTGACACATTATCGAGCAACAACAGTTCGGCTCCGGCAGCGAGGGCTTCCTGCAGTTCAGCTTGATTGCGCACCTCGACCTGAATCGGCAGGAAGCCTTGATTCTCGAAGGCGCGAAACGATTCGCGCTCGGCCATCTCGCGTGGCGTCGGCTGCGTTGCAACCGCGAAGGCCTTCGCCCGGCGGAGCGCTTCGGCAACGCTTCCGGCGATCGCGATGTGGTTTTCCTTGATCAGAATGGCGTCGAACAGGCCGAAGCGGTGGTTTGTTCCGCCGCCCAGGCGCACCGCCCATTTCTCGAGCGCCCGCAGGTCTGGGAGGGTCTTGCGGGTATCCCGAATGCGAGCGCGCGTTCCGGTCATGGCGTTCACAAATTGGCGCGTGAGCGTGGAGATGCCCGAGAGGTGCGCCAGGAAATTCAGCGCGGTGCGCTCACCAGAAAGTATGGCGTGGGCGCGCCCTTCGATTGCTGCCACCGCTGCCCCTGCGGGAACCTGGGCGCCGTCTTCATACTGTGCCTGGAAAAGGATATCTGAATCCAGCGCTCTGAAGACTCGCTCCGCCA
>Ga0209158_1002133_pt1 | contig 12482 bp, 11 predicted proteins | sample GraSoiAngelo_140_FD_185897 | JGI IMG/M metagenome (GOLD analysis project Ga0209158, IMG submission 185897) | Grasslands soil microbial communities from the Angelo Coastal Reserve, California, USA - 14_0929_12_30cm (SPAdes) (version 2) | ecosystem: Environmental > Terrestrial > Soil > Grasslands ...
CGCTGCCCATCGAAAAAAGCGGATGGTGTTTGCTGTGCGCCTGGAGCGAAAAGGCCGAACATCCCGTCCTGGATTCCTACCCTTACGCGACCTCAAGCCCCATTTATGTCACTGTGGGAGGTGCTCCGGTCCGCTCGCCTGTGGATGCCGCCTACTTCCTCGCATGGATTGACCGCCTGAAGAAAGCCACGGAGGCCCACCAGGACTGGAACACTGCTGCGGAAAAGGCTGAGGTGCTGAAGCTTCTTGCAGAGGCCGCCAAGCGCTTCAAGACAGAGAACTGAACAAGTCGTGTCGGGCGCTCCAGCGATAAGCGCGATCGCCCCTTACGGTTTCTCTCCCGCTGGACGTGCGAGATAGGGTTCGACCGCTGGTTGACTTCGCGTCACCTACACTGGACTGAAAACAGTTGGACCTGGGGAGACTCACTTTGCGGAGTGCGGGCCCCGCATTGGAGCCCAAGAGCTTTCCGCTTGACTGCGGACCGCTGAATTGAAATTGACTGAAAGGATTGGCTGGGAGGCCTGGACTCGAACCAGGATAATCAGATCCAGAGTCTGATGTCCTACCGATTGAACGACCTCCCAGCCGAGGGAGGGCGCCAGGCAGAGCCAGTTGGCCCTGCAACAGGCGCAACTTCACTACTGTAATCAGGAAAGCGATATCGGTCAACCGCCGCGCTGAGCTGTTGTGGCGGTAGGTGCGAGGATCAGTGTGAATGGCGCGATAGACGGCTGGGTGAGCGGGCCAGGCGGCACCGACACCAATACCTCCCAGCAAACCTATCACTCCGCCAAACGCGGCGGCAATCGGCTTTCCGGGAACAATGCCGTCAACAGGTGCAACTTCACAGCTGTAATCAGGAAAGCGGCACTGGTCAGCCGCTGCGCCGAGTTGTTGCGGGGAGCTCAATGCCAGTTGGCTGGAGGCTTCGGGTGGGGGGCACGGGAATCAGCCGGCCTTCCTGGATGGTGAATTCCAGCCCACGCCATTGGATGCGTTTGGAAGCGAAGCTGGCCAGCCAGACCAGGAAGGCAGAAGCATCGCGCGGAGGCAGCAGCCATAGCTTCCGCCGCAGCACGGGGTCTTTCAGACCCCACACGCCTACGGCCCCGCGCAGTTCGTGCCGCAGATAATTGCGCAACGACTGCGCGGGAAAGATCATCCAGACCGGGTCCCGTCAATTCCACGCGGTAGCCCCGCGCGGCGATGCGTTTGGCATGAGCTTTCTTTTCGAGTATCAGATACATTCCGGCAATATAGTAGGGCGACACACGCCTTCGGTTCTGCACCTTGTGGAACTCGGAGACATCCTCCACGCTTCGCTTGGGTTACCTGCCAGCGCATCCAGCGCATAGAAGCGGTTGACTTAGCGGCGGTGTGCGTGCAAAATCCTGGCGAATTTTTTCTCTGAACCCGAGGAGGACATCCGATGCGCTATTCAAGATGGATTGGCTTGACGGTTCTCGTGCTCGCCCTCGCTCTCGCTACTACCGGCGGGCTGGTGCGCTCGGCGGCTTCGGCCCAGCAAGCAACCGATCAGCCCATGGTGCAGCACGCCGCCAGCGCGAAGTACGACCCCTTCCCGAACACCCCCGACTGTGTGACCGGCGCGGTGGAGCGCGGCGATCCCGCCAGCGGCCCCTCGGTCATCCTGGCGAAGTTCAAGCCGGACTGTGCCGTGCCGTGGCACTTCCACACGCCGAACGAGACGATTCTGATGGTCAGCGGGGCGGGCCGGTTCCAGGCCAAGGGCGATAAGCCGGCTTCGCTACGCGCGGGCGACTACGCTTGGATGCCTGCAAAGCATGTGCACACGTTCAGCACTGAGCAAGGCTGCATGATGTTCCTCATCGCTGACGGGGCGTTCGACATCCACTACGTGGACGACAAGGGCAACGAAACTTCCATGGAGGAAGCGATGAAGGCCACGCCGAAGCCCGCGAAAGCTCCGGCCAAGGCCGCCAAGCAACCGGCCAAACAGTAGCCCGCCTATATTGAAAGCGAGTGTCAATCAAAGTGTAATGGTTTTCGGTTCAGAACAAGGCTAACGGAACAAGACAAATCAAAACAGCGAATCCGTATCCGCTTGACAGTGCAAATATAATCAGAAATTTTCAAAACCATGCAAGAGGAGTTCCTGTTTTCCTAGACCGCGTGTCCGTTTCCTGAAATCATTACAGCCGGATTTTCCACGGCGTTCCTTATGGCTTTCTCCGCAACAATGAGGTGAGGTTTTGGACGCTCTTTGCAAGTTCCACGACTTCACCACCTCCATAGAGTTCGAATTCAACTTCATAATTCCCTGTCGCAGCGTGATCAACGGCCTCTTTGAGGCTAACGAGCGGCTGTATCACTTGGCGAGGCAGAATCAGGCTGACACACACACTAAATACGAGAGCAATAGCCGAAACAATGCTCAAGCCCCACTCAGCGCGATGGATCAGTTGGCGAGCTTGCTGGTGATCCGATTGGACGCGCGCCCAATTTCGCTTTTCAAGCTCGGACGCCAGTTGCAGGGTCTGTTCACTTGATTCCCGAAGGTCCGGGGTGACTTGGCGTAAGGCGGAGCTTCCTACCTGAATAGCCTGTGTAATCTGAGTATCAAACGATCCGACTCGAGTCTGAAGCTCTTGAATCAGCTGGGCTCGCCTTTCGTGCCTTGAGGCTTTGACAAGATCATCCAAGTCTTTTTGATAAGCCAGCACGGCTTCCCGAATGCGTTCGACGGGTTCTTGCCCCGACTCCGCCATCGTCGAAATTGCCACAGCGAATCGCTGCTGATATAGGGTAACTGCCTCGAGACCCTGCTGAACGATGGTTTTGTCGCCAGGCTCAAGATCCCCAATACGAACCAGGATTTGCCTCACGCTCGTGAGCGATTTCTGGTTCGTTTGAAGATATTCCGGGTCCCGGAGCAGAGCGTAGTTTCGCGCGGCTCGCCGAGCCTCTAACATTTCAATGGAGGCTTGCTCTGCCAGCTTTGCCGCCGGCGCATCGACATTCACGATGCGGTCCACGATGCGGCCCATCACAAACAAATAATAAACAGCTAAGAAAATAACGGGGACGAGAATCAACCTCACGATTGCCAGGCTATAGGCAACTCGTTTTCGCAATGAGCTTCCGGCCGCAAAGATCTTAAAAGATTTTCGGATTTTCCATGGCATGAGCTAGAACCTTCGCAGTGTTACCGTCAGTTCCCCTGAAACGTCGTGAGGCGCCAACTGCGCATTGTTTCGGAAGCAGACCAACGAGCGTCACTGGCCACGCAGCGTGCCTGGCGGGATGCCATTGTGCCACGCGAGGTCTTCGAGTGCATCGAGTTCACTTTGTCCCTCGTGTACACGCCGCTGCAGGATCTCAATGCCTGCCTCGGGCGTGATGCCGATGTCGCCCCGATCGAAATTTATGCCGCCCGTCATCGTCTTGAGATTCCTTGCATCTTCGATCGCTTGACGGTAGCGCTGAAGTTCAGCCTCTCTGCTTTCGAGCTCAGCCCGCAGCTTTGATGCTTGCTCAGCGTACCACTCAGGATCTTGTGTCCTTACGTACAGTGAAGGCGCCGCGGCAGCCTCTGTGGCCTCTCCCGGGACTTGACCTACCACGGAGATGAGACCCTTGGCCAGGAGTCTCTCGAGGTCATCGTTCGTGCGTACTACAGTTGCCCCTTCCGTCTGCCCTGCGCGCGGCTTGGTAGCCGCGCGCAGAAGAATGGCCAGGGTACTCAGGGTCATTGCGATAGCGAGTGAAAAGGTCAGATAGCGATTCATCTCTCTCCCCTTAGTGTTTCTTCGACGGGGCGGGAGGAAAATGCTGGAACATTTTGTTCACGCCTTTGTCGAGGTTCTTTGTGTTCTTGTCCGCGTTATCAGAGAGCGTATCGCTCGATGAGCCTCGCCAGATCAATTTCTCCGTTTTTGCATCGAAGAGATCGATCACCAAGGTTCCCACTTGGTAGGTTTCGACGGTTGTGGTTGCGTCGCCAAATCCACCGCCAAATCCCCAGCGGCGGCCTCCTCCGAACCCGTTATAGAAGGTGTCCAAAGTTTGTTGATTCTGAGTCGTCTCAATGGCAAAGACCTCGACGTCGCCCCCTGATGGAACCAGCGTCCAGCCTTTAGCGGCAAGAGTGCTGTTTACCGCCTCCTTGATCCGCTCGACCATGAAAGGGTCTTTCGTTTGGACCTTTTCCCAAGAGTAGGTCTTGTATTGCCCGAAATTTGCGTTGCGATCGTAATCGGTCTTCACCTGCTGTGCCGACGACTGGCCTGCGAACAAAAGCATCATTCCCATCAAAGCGAACACGACTCTTTGCACTTTCATAGTTCCTCCTTTTTTGAGTGCGACCATGTGTCTGCAAGAATCAGGCGCGCGTTGCACCTCGCTGTGATACGGCTCGCGCCTGATCTAGAGGAAGCACGTGCCGTTCCAGTCCGGGGCGGATGTCTGTTCTCCACCCGCAACCGCTTTGGAACCGGCTGGTTAGGAAGCTCGCGTGACAGACGAGCCAAGGCTCGCTCGCAGACGGCGAGATGACGACCCGCGTCGGCATTTGGACAGAGGTGTTAGCCGGCGAACATCGAGCATACGGCGCTGCCTGAAAAAGGGCGCGCATAAGGTTCAGGGCGGAATCGGAACCTTGCGGCCGGCACGGCGCGATGGGCGTACAATCGCCTTTGACAACCACAACAGCCGAGTCGCATGATGTGCCGTTTGCGGTGTGTTTGGCGCTGCGGTGCAAGCAACAGTTTCCGGCGATTCTTTCTGTGCCGCGAGCGGCTGGACGGTGCGACCGCTTGTCGAAGGAGGACCCCCCATGGATCCCACCCATGACCGTGTGAAGTCCAGCGGAGGAGTGTCGAGTGAGACCAGCCAACCGATTCGGTTTGCAGGCTCGGTGCTTGACGCGCGACGTCACGTCTGCGCGTTCTTTCACAGCCCCGACGAAGAATATGGGGTGCTGCTTCCGTTCATCAAAGAGGGTTTCGAGCGGGGCGAGAAGGCGTTCCACATTGTCGATCCTAAGCTGCGCGCGGAGCACCGCCTGCGGCTCGCGTCAGCCGGCATCGATGTGGAGACGGCGGAAAAGAGTGGTCAGTTCCAGCTACGCAACTGGGCTGACGCGTACCTACGCGATGGTCACTTCGATCAGGACAGAATGCTCGCTCTGATCCAGGAGGTCCTCGACGGCGGCAGCCAGCAAGGGTTCGCGCTCACTCGGCTGGTCGCGCACATGGAATGGGCGCTCGAAGATCGACCTGGCGTCGACGATTTGGTGGAGTACGAGACGAGGCTGAATTATGTTTTGCCTCGATATAGGGACCCGGTCATATGAATCTACGATCTCGCCAAGTTTGGCGGGCAGATCGTCGTCGACATCATGCGGACCCACCCGATGATCATCATCGGCGGCATTCTCCAGGAGAACCCTTTCTTCGTTCCCCCGGACGAATTCTTGCGGGAGCTGCGTGAACGACAGACCACGCGCAAAGCGCCACGCTCATCAGCGGTTTGATCTGGAAGTGGAAATGGAAAATACAGGCGATGAGATCAAGCGCCTTCAGAGCTGCATCAATGATCTGATCAGTGTTCTGGCCCTTCCCGCTATTTGGAGTGGCAGCGAGTCATCCCAAATCGTCGGCACTCTGCTCGACGTGTTGCTCGCCATGCTGCGCCTCGATTTCGCGTATGCCCGGCTGAGCGACTCGAGTGACGGTCCGCCAATCGAGGTGGTCCGGTTGGGTCACGGTCAGCATCCCTCTGTCCAGCCACAGCAAGTCGGTCAAGCGCTCGGCCGCTGGTTGACGGGCGACCAAGCCGCTTCGCGTTTCGTGGTTCCAGATCCGGCCGGAGAAGGTGAGGTCTCGATCGCGTCGTTCTCCCTGGGCCTTCAGGACCAAGTCGGCGTGTTGGTGGCTGGCTCTCGGCGAGCTGATTTCCCGACCAACATCGAACGGCTCCTCCTGCGTGTCGCGGCCAACCAGGCCGGAATTGGATTGCAAGAGGCTCGACGCTCCGGCGAGCAGAAGCGGATCGGAGAGGCGCTCGAACAACGAGTCGCCGAGCGAACTGCAGAACTGACTCGGGCTAATGAGAACCTAAGACTTGAGATTGCCGAGCGCAAGCGGGCAGAGGCACAACTGCGCGAGAGCGAGGAGCGATGGAGGGACGTCTTTGAGAACAACCCGACCATGTACTTCGTGGTGGATGCCGCCGGCAAGGTTATGGCAGTTAACCCCTTTGGCGCTGAGCAGCTTGGCTACAACGTCGATGAGTTAGTCGGTCAGCCAGTGCTCGGCGTTTTGTATGAGTCTGATCGCGAAGCGATCCAAAGAAATGTCGCCCAGTGCCTGAAACAAATCGGCCAGTCGATGAGTTGGGAGCTCCGCAAAGTGCGCAAGGGAGGATCGGTGATTTGGGTGCGCGAAACGGCCAAAGCAGTGCTGCGAGTGAACGGCCCGATTGTCTTGATCGCCTGCGAGGATATTACCGAGCAGAAGCGCGCCGAAGAAGCGCTGCGTCAGGCGCAGGCGGATCTCGCGCACGTCACCCGGGTGACCACCATGGGAGAGCTGACTGGCTCCCTGGCGCACGAAGTGAATCAACCGATTGCCGCCGCCGTTACCAACGCCAATACCTGCTTGCGCTGGCTGGCGGGCGACGCCCCAAACATCGAAGAGGCGCGCGCGGCTGCCATGAGAATCGTGAAAGACGGAACGCGTGCGGCGGAAATCATCAGCCGGATCCGCCTGCTCTTCAAGAAGGGTACTCCGGAGCGAGAGTTGGTGGATGTAAACGAAGTTATTCGAGAGATGACTGTCCTCCTGCGCAACGAGACAACGCGAGGCTCCATATCAGTCCGGACGGAGCTGGCGGCAGATCTTCCCCAGGTTATGGGAGATCGCGTGCAATTGCAGCAGGTCATGATGAATCTCTTCATGAACAGCATCGATGCGATGAAGGATGTGGATGGAACGCGCGAGCTCGCCATCAAGTCGCAGCGAGCGGAAAACGAGCAACTTATGGTGTCCGTCAGCGATACTGGCGTGGGGCTGCCCCCACAGCAGACGGACCAGATCTTCAATGCGTTCTTTACCACGAAGCTTCATGGGACCGGTATGGGACTGTCCATCAGCCGCTCCATTGTTGAATCGCATGGCGGCCGCTTGTGGGCTGCCGACAACTCTCCGCGCGGCGCAAGCTTTTACCTCACTCTGCCCACCAAAGTCGAGGCACACGAATGACGCCCGCAGGCGCTCCCACGGTGTTCGTCATTGATGACGATGCCGCTGTGCGTGCTTCCATCCAAGGCCTTCTGAAGTCGGTGGGCTTGCCGTCCGAGTCCTTCAGGACGGCGCAAGAGTTCTTACGCAGCAAGCGGCCGGACGGACCAAGTTGCCTTGTTCTGGACGTAAGACTTCCTGGAATCAACGGTCTGGACTTTCAGCGCGAGTTGGCTGACGCGGGCGTCCAGATTCCTATCATCTTCATCACCGGGCATGGAGATATTCCGATGACGGTGAAGGCCATGAAATCCGGTGCGGTGGAGTTCCTGACCAAGCCCTTCCGGGACCAGGACCTGCTGGATGCGATCCACCAGGCTTTGGATCGCGACCGGGTGACGCGCCAACAGCAGAGTAAGCTTGCCGAGTTGCGAAAGCGCTACGAGTCGCTGACCGCACGCGAGCGCGAGGTCATGGGCCTGGTGGTTTCGGGCATGCTCAATAAGCAAATAGCTTCTGAGCTCGGGACCAGCGAAATCACCGTGAAGATCCATCGCGGGCACGTGATGCGGAAGATGCAGGCTGAATCGCTGGCGGAATTGGTCCGAATGGCGGCGAAGCTTGAGCTTCCGCCCGGCAAGAAGTAGCTTAATGCCGCCCCTGTTCCACAAGACAGTTTTCCAGTTGGCAGTCCTCCTGTTTTAACTGCCGCTTTCTCAAGTACCGCCTCGAAGGATTGCAGCTACCTCTCTGATCAGGTCGGTATTAGAGCCCCTATACCAAAGCATAATTGCGCGCTTTTGGCGACGTTGCTAGATTCCTACCATGGCCATTCAAGGTGAGACCAAATTAGTTGCCATCCTCGATGATGATGATTCGGTGCGCAGCGCATTGCAGGGCCTGCTGAAAGCAGTTGGCTTGCCGGCACAAGCGTTTGCGTCGGCGGAGGAATTCCTGAAGTCCGGCCAACAGCACCAGATTGCATGTCTGATCGCGGATATCCGTATGCCCGGAATGTCCGGTCTCGAACTGCAGGCGAAGCTGAACGCTGAACGCTGCAGGATTCCGATCATCTTCATCACGGCACATGGCGACGCAAAAATGCGGATGCAGGCGTTGAGAGCAGGCGCAGTGGAGTTCCTCGCCAAACCGTTCGACGACGAAGCCCTGCTCGAGAGTGTTCGAGCGGCTCTGGAGATTTGAGCCCGGTCACGGAAGCGTGCATCTGGGCGCCCGGAGGTCCTCTGTGGAAGCTTTCGAAAGATTCGGGTCCGGTGGCCAGGGCCGTAACCAGCGCAGATTCGAGCAAGTCATAGGCAACAGTCCTGCTCTGGAAGCGGTGCTTGAACAAGTCGAACGCGTCGCGCCTACGGATTCCACCGTTCTGATCCAGGGAGAAACAGGCACCGGCAAGGAGCTGATCGCGCGCGCGATTCACAACATCAGCTCGCGGTGCGGACGCTCGTTCGCAAAGCTGAATTGCGCTGCCATTCCGCTGGATCTGCTGGAAAGTGAGCTTTTTGGCCACGAGAAAGGCGCGTTCACCGGAGCCATAGCGCAAAGGATTGGCCGTTTCGAGCTGGCCGACAAAGGTACGCTCTTCCTGGATGAAGTGGGCGATATTCCGCTGGCATTGCAACCCAAACTGCTCCGTGTCCTGCAGGAACAGGAGTTCGAGCGCTTGGGCAGCACTCGGACTCACCAAGTGGACGTTCGGCTGGTGGCTGCAACGAACCGTGATCTGACGGAGATGGTGAAGCGGGGCGAATTTCGCATCGACCTCTACTACCGTCTGAACGTGTTCCCTATCCTGCTGCCACCGTTGCGGGCGCGCCGCGAAGACATTCCGGCCCTGGTGACGCATTTTGTCGAGATTTTTTCTCGCCGGATGGGTAAGCAAATCGAACACATTCCTCCGGAAACGATGTCTGCGCTCAGCTCGTACCAATGGCCGGGGAATATCCGCGAGCTACAGAACCTGATCGAACGTGCCGTGATCCTTTCAAACGATGGCGTGCTTCCCAATCCTTTGCCGACGGCAGGGACTCGGGATGTCATCATCTCTCCGGCTGCAACTACTCTAAGGGACTCCGAACGCACTCTGATTCTGCACACGCTGGCGGCGGTGGGCTGGGTGCTAGGCGGACCGACCGGTGCAGCTGCCAAGCTGGGGCTGAAGCGCACCACGCTGATCCACAAGATGAAGAAGCTGGGGATTTCGCGGCCTCGTCCCCAAAGCAGCCAGATCGAACGTGCCGTGATCCTTTCAAACAATGGTGTGCTTCCCAATGCTTTGCCGACGGCAGGGACTCAGGGTGTCAACATCTCTCCGGCTGCAACTACTCTAACGGACTCCGAACGCACTCTGATTTCGCACACGCTGGCGGCGGCGGGCTGGGTGTTAGGCGGACCGGCCGGTGCAGCTGCCAAGCTGGGGCTGAAGCGCACCACGCTGATCCACAAGATGAAGAAACTGGGGATTTCCCGGCCTTGTCCCCAAAGCAGCCAGGATGTGATGGGGCCGGCACTTCAGGAGCCGGAGCCGCTGCCGCAATTTTAGTAGCGTCCATAAAGATGCTGGCCTGCGACGGTCACTTGAACAGGATCTTGGCCATCATCCCCTTGTCCTCGTGATTCAGCAGATGACAATGAAATACCGAAATGCCCTTGATGACGGGGTCGGTGAAGTCCAAAATGACATCAACGGAGCTGCGATACGGAACATTCACCGTATCCAGCCACACAGGATGCGCGAGCGGGACGCCGTTTTCTGCATAGACCAGGAAGTGGACCTGGTGTATGTGGAAAGGATGTAATTCCCCTGTTTGGTTGACAATACGCCAATGCTGATAAGTACCTAAGCGAGCGCTTGTCATCGGACTTGCATCCGGCGCAAACTTGCGGCCATTGATGTAGAAGCCGTTCTTGTCCTCGGTGAAGGTGACAATGAAGTTCGGTGCAACCTTGTTCAGCGGCTCGACGTCGATCGGCTTGTAAAGCGGCGGGCGGTCATCGATAGCATGCACTTGCTCAGGCGGTGGATCTGAACTGGGTTGCACCAGATCTGCCAGCGCCATCCCCGGATTGGGATCCCCGTCGGGACCGGTATCTACACAGAGCGTACGCAGGGCACTATGTGTTCCAGGCGGTGGACCGGTAACGATAGCTTCGAGCCGTCCCGCAGGTGCCAGCAGTAGGTGATTGGTGGTGCGTGTCGGGCCGTCGGGTTCGTGGTACGCGAGCGGCATCCCGTCCAGCGCCACGATTTCAAATGTCTGTCCATCAAGCTGCAGGTCCAAATAGCGGTCCGCCGAGGCGTTCACCATCCGCCAGAACTGCCGCTCTTTAGGCGCGATCTCGATTCGCGGGCGAACTGCCCCATTCACGGTGAAGATTTCCTCGGCTGCCTTCGCTTCTCCCCTACATCCCTTAGACTGGATTTCAACATGGTGCCTGAGTTCGGCCGCATTCGGATCATGCTCAATGGAGCGGCCGCGCAGAACGATCACACGCTCGCGAAGTCGCCCTACTTGGGGGGCATAACGTTCCATTCCCTCGATGACGATGGCTCCTGACATTCCGTCCGATACTTGCCGGTGACTCTCGCCATGGGGATGAGTGTGATACCAGAACAGGCCCGGCGGATGATCGCGCGGAATCTCGACAGAGTAGCGCAAAACCTGGCCAGGCATGGCCAGCATTCCGATCACGTCATCCTGCGGGGCGTTCGGCGAGACGGCGAGCCCATGAAAATGCAAGTTCGTCATGTTCATGCAGGGATTCACCGCACAAGTCTCCCGGGACTTGGCAGGGAGATCGTTGATGTAGGTGATGCTGAGAACATCACCAGGGGAAGCGCGAATCACAGGAGCCACCCTCCCACCGTTGAAAGCGAAGGCATACCGGCCATTTTCATTTACTCCATGCAGCGTAAGAGATACAACGTGATTCTTCGCTCGCACCTGCGGAGGCTCCGGCAACGAAACAGTCTGGGCGCAGCCCAGAGCTAGGAGAAATATCTGCGCACCGATGAGGAGTAGGATCCTTGTCATAATCACGATTGTCCTGTAGCACTTGCCATGCCAAAGTGATAACCAGCTTGTCACGACCTTCCCCGAAGTATTCCTTGCAAGCAAGCGATCAGCCCAGGATCTGTCCGATCCGGAGTTAGGCCTGCAGAGTGGTGCGATGACGCTTTGCAATCGACGATGGCGGCACCCGCCGCCATCGTCAGCAGCATGACGCATAACCAGAACATATCTGCTCGCTTCTAAGTCTCCCGGCACGCTGCGGCCCCCTGAGATGTATCACGTGTCGAAAACCCTCGAGAAATGTCCAGAGGCGCGTCGAAATAATGACACTTTCTCCAGCAGTCACGATCTCAGTAATCCCAATTTCCTTGTCTTCAGTCACTTCCCAAGTTCTAGGCTCAAAGTTCGCTGTGGTTAGTCAAATGCAATTGATTGGGTAGAGAAGCAAACGCGCGGCATCCACCGAACTGAGGGGTGGCCAGGGACTACTTCTCGCGCGGGCAGTCGAGCTTGCGCGGACGTTTCCACGCTGGTAGTTTCCGTGGTGGCGGTTTCCACGGCGGCGGTCACAGGTAGTTCAAATTCATCAAGACAGCGGCAAGTGGTCGATATGGAGAAGAAATGATGCACCGAAGGAAGATCAGGTTCGAAAAAGCTTTTGAAGGTCGGCCCACAGCAACTCAAGTGCGCTCACTTGGACGATGGCGCTTTCGCCCAACTGTTTGGCTGGGTGATCCCCGGACATTGATCCAGACCTGGAAGGTCACAAGGAGGTAATTTATGTGGATTGTTCGGCTCGCGCTCAGGCGGCCCTACACGTTCGTAGTGCTGGCTATTCTGATCTTGATCCTGGGAACGCTCTCAGCGTTGCGCACTCCCACAGACATTTTTCCGAACATCAACATCCCTGTAGTGAGCATCATTTGGACTTACAACGGGCTCGCACCGCAGGACATAGCGAGTCGAATCATCACTCTTCAGGAGCGCAACCTAACGACCACCGTGAATGATATCGAGCATCTAGAGTCGCAGTCGCTGAACGGCGTCGCTGTCATCAAGGTTTTTTTCCACCCGGGTGCGAATATCAGCACCGCCATTGCGCAGATTGCAGGCCAGTCCCAGACTCAACTCAAGCAGTTGCCGGCGGGAACGACGGCGCCGCTGATCATCACTTACAGCGCTTCCAGCGTTCCGATTCTTCAGCTCGCTCTCTCCAGCCCCACGC
>Ga0209158_1002134_pt1 | contig 12477 bp, 14 predicted proteins | sample GraSoiAngelo_140_FD_185897 | JGI IMG/M metagenome (GOLD analysis project Ga0209158, IMG submission 185897) | Grasslands soil microbial communities from the Angelo Coastal Reserve, California, USA - 14_0929_12_30cm (SPAdes) (version 2) | ecosystem: Environmental > Terrestrial > Soil > Grasslands ...
ATGCCCGCGTCGAGGAAGCTTCGTGCCCCGCCTTCGTGAGCTTCGGTCCCGGTCCGTGGGGCCTCCGTTTCCATCGGAGGTCGAGTCGGGTTCGGCCTTCGGGGAGACCGGAGAGGACGTAGTCGGCCACCACGTCGCGATTGTTGCCGATGCCGTCCATGTGCCAGCGGTTCGGCGGGCGCAGAGAGACGACCGCCCTCGACCAATCCCAACCGTCCTTGGACTCGTCAAGATCTTCGAAAACGACGGCTCGAGGGGTTCGTTTGATAATCTTCCGCTGGTACGTTTCTTTTTCTAGGGCCGCGTCCCCCGGCGTGTAATCGGTGCACCACGCGAACACGAAATCGATTGGAGCTCGGAACGACACGCGGATGCGGTACTCTGGACCCGGCCACGTGGACCCTGCGTTGCGCGGTTTCATCGTCTCGCTCCCCGAGTGGACCATTCGTTCAAGAAGCTAGTGGTTCCACGGATCCGGAGTGGGTCGGGACGAAACCGAATGTGCGGATTCGTATTGAATCGGTCCGGACCGACAGGTAGCTAAGGTTCGGTCGGCGTCCGTTTCCCCTTGCGTCGGCGTCGGAGCAAAAGGACCGTGATCGCGATGGCCAAGGCGAGGACCAGAAGGAACAACGGGAGGCCCGCCAAGGGTCCGAAGGGGCTGAACGGGTTCGTGTCGATGGAGACGGACCGCGTCTGCGTCTCCTTGTTGCCAGCGACATCGGTCGCCCGAACGGCGAAGGTATGGACGCCATCCGCGAGGGCGAGAGTCACGTTCGTGGCGAAGCCTACCGTCTGGAAAGGCCCGCCGTCGACTTGGATCTCATATCCCGCGATGCCGGATCCTGCATCGGATCCGCTCCAGTGCACCGGGAACGAGGACGTGGTCATCCGCGAGGGGTCCTCGAGGCTGAGCACCGGTGGCGTCGTGTCGACGCTCACGTTCAGATATTGATTTCGTTCCGGAGGACTGCTGGAAGCGTCGAAGGCATAGTACGCCAGGCTGTGTTTCCCGTCGTGCAGGGTAAGCGGCGCCGTGTAGTTCAGCCAGCCGCCCTCGTCCACGACGTAATGGATCCATGCGACGAACGGCAGCGAATCCGACGCCGTGAGGGCCACGGTCACATCGGAGATGTACCAGCCGTTCGTCCCCAACGTGCCTTCCACGCCCACGGTTGCGCCGGGAGTGCCCGTGGGCTTTGGCAACGCTATCGTGGTGAAGCTCATGATCCCGCCCGTCGTGAAGCCGTGGCCGGTCGCCCAGGCATCGAAGTAGTAGGTCGTGTTCGGGGTCAAGTCGGTGACGAGACTGGCGTAGGCGCCGGCCGCATTCGCCGGCCCCATCGTCCAGTTCGTCGCTCCGGACAGGGTCGGATCCAACCCATACCGGAATCCAACGATGACGGTCGTCGCTTCTCCGAGGTTGCGAAGGTCCCCATGTAGGGTCGCGCGAACGTCCTCGACCCCCGTGGCAGCTTCCGTGAGAACGCCGGGAGTCGACCGGGCCACCGTGAGGTCCTTGTTCGCGGTGGCAATCTGGCCGCTCCCATCGTGGATCGTCAGGTTGACTCGGTACACGCCTTCGGAGGAATAGACATGGCTCACGCGGTCTCCGGTCATGGTCGATTGGTCCCCGAGTTGCCAGGAATAGTCGTACGGGCTCAGTCCTCCCGAGGCCGATCCAACGAAATTGACGGGTTCATCCGCAAACGATCTCGATGGCGGGGTGAACCCGGCGGATAGGACTCCAATTACCTGGACATGGATCGTCACATGATTGACGGTCGCGCCTGCGGTTCCGGAGATGCTGACGTCGAAAGAGCCCGCGGCCGAGGAAGTCATCGAGCACGCGGAGGTCTCGCCGCCACTGATCACGGAAGGCGAACAGACGGCCGTCACACCCGCCGGGTTCGAGGTCGCGTCTAGGGTCACGGCTCCTTGGAAACCGTGTTGCGGTTGCAAGCTGACGTTGGACATCGCGCTTCCGCCCGCGATGAAGGAGAGGCTCCAAGGGGAGGCGGACAGAGAGAAGTCCGGTGGCGACCCGACGAAGAACTCCGACATGTTCCGCGCGCCCGAATCGTTCGCATTCAAGGGCGGCAGGTTCCAGTTCGCCTCGACGGTCGAGAGGTGCGAGAAGTGATTGTACGACACGGAGGAGGTGTAACCGACTTTGGCAGCGGGCCCGGACCAGACCGTGTAGATGGCCGGTGTGCCGCGGCCGTTGGCGGCCTCGTCGAAGGTGATGAAGAGCGCGGCCCGTTCCGTGGTGAAGACCGTGCTCCCTAGGATTTTCGGGACCAGGGTGGACAGATATGCGTCGCCTGCGGCAACGGGGCAGATGTCCATGTCGTTGCACACGTTGGGCGTGAGCCACATGTAGTTCGAGGCGCTCGACGCGGAGCCGAGGTCGTCCAGAAGGGCGCTGTCGTCGATCCCCGCCGGGACGACGCGGGCGCACCGCGTCGCATTCGCGACGATGTCGCCGTAGTATGCGAACGGATTGTGTCGGATGACATAGCCCGTCCCCGCGGGGCTCCCACAATCCGACGTCATGTTCTCCATGTACGCCTTCCATGTGAGCCCGGCGTCGACGAGGCGGTCCACGATGTTGGGCGACTGCCATGCAAGCCGGGTGCAGGCGTCCGAGTTCGGATTCGGGTTTTCCGTGCAGCCGAACGTCGAGGCTCCGGTGAGGCACAAGTAGTCGAGAAGGCTCTTGCCGCATGGGCTGGGGCTGTAATTCGTGGCAAGGCCCGACGCGTTCGCGAGTTGCGTCTCGAAGGGTGCGCTGCCGCCGCAATACGTCAGGATGTCACAGATCCCGTGATTCTCCATGAGGATGCTGACGACGAAGTCGAAGTAGGTGCCCCCGGGCGGTGTCGCCAGGAGGAACATGGGAGAGGCGTGTTCGGAGCGACCTGAGACGGCAAAGGCCGAAAGGCCCACGAGGACGGCGACCGCGCAAGCTGCGACGCTAATAACCATGTGCTCGAGCCCTCCCCCTTCCATCGGCTCAGGAACGGATTCGTGTCGCGTACCTTAGAGCTTACGGTCCGCTCTCCGGATTCGCCGCCGGTATCAAGGATGATTGCACCCTCCGAAACCGTCGGGGAGTCCAGCCCCACCGGCGTGATACGAAACCTCGGGGAGCGTCCCCGCAGATTGGTCCGCAGCCCGGAAAAGGCCCTTGGACTGCCCTAACTATATAACGGACTATCTGCGTCGGGTCGAAGCCGGTGCCGTCCGCCACGCTCCGGCCCTCGGTGGTGTTCCTTCGGCGAACTACAAGATTGAGAACGTCGTCGCGTCGACTTCCCTCGGGAAGGAGCTCGACCTGCAAGCGATCGCCCTCGTCCTGGGCGGGGCCGAGTACGAGCCGGAGCAGTTCCCCGGGCTGATCTATCGTCTCAAGGAGCCGAAGACCGCGATCCTGCTCTTCCGGAGTGGGAAGGTCGTCTGCACGGGTGCCAAGAGCCTCGAGCACGTGAAGACCGCGATCGACCTCGTGGCGAAGCAGATCGGAGCGGCCGGCATCCCGGTGAACAAGAACCCCGAGATCGTGGTGCAGAACATCGTCGCGACCTCGGATCTCGCGGCGCAGATCGACCTGAACGCGATCGCGATCTCTCTCGGCGGAGGCAAGGTCGAGTACGAACCGGAGCAGTTCCCCGGCCTCGTGTACCGGATCGATGAGCCGAAGGTCGTCGTCCTCCTCTTCGGAAGCGGCAAGCTCGTGTGCACGGGTGCTCGGACTCCCGCCGATGTCGAGAAGGCCGTCGAGAAGATCACGGCCGAGCTGAAGGCGGCCGGCCTTCTACATTAGGCTCGTCCGAAGTCCTTATCCGGCACGAGGCGGTGGCGGTGCGGAGATGCCAAAATCCGAGTTGTCCGGCACTGTGACTGCCTTCCGTCAGAGCAAGTTCAAACAGGACAGCTACCAGACGATCGTTCAGATCGCCGGCAAGGTGGAGGCCGAGAAGGTCGTAGGCGCTCGGGTCGTATGGCTTCGCAAGGACGGCGTTCGGATCCTGGGCCGGGTGGTCGCGAGCCACGGTTCGAAGGGGGCGGTCCGTGTGCGGTGGAAACGAGGCTTCCCCCCTCAGGCTTTGGGCTCCCAGGTCAAGATCCTTCCTTGATGCGACTCGCTTGTTGCCTGTGACGCCCCCTTCGCTGGCGTAGGCGCCGCGAGGGTGAATGTCCAGATCTCCTAACGGGCCCGCGATTGACGATCGATGTGCCGAGGGACATGGTGCCTCAGGGGGAGACGATGGTCATGGTTCCGTTCATGCCAACATCCGCCATCAGAACGGAGCTGAATGGAACGATCCCAGGACGGGAGAATAGGACGAAAAACTGTGTCGTTCTGCCTCCCATCAAGTCATGGCTGTACCCGGTTCCGTTATTGGTGTACGTGAAGGTGTGAGGCGCGTCATCCTCGTTCAAGATCGTGATCTTCGTCACAACGGACGCGGTCACGTTGATCGCGGTCGGAGAGAATCGAGAATCCGAGGCCAGCATGGAGACGCTCGCGGTGACTGGGATATCGTACACCGGACCGGCGTTCGGCGCCCGTGCGGTCACGTTCTGGTAGGCGAGAGATCCGGCCGCAATCGCCCCGACGCTCAGAGAGACGATGGCGATCACCGCGAAGCCTTGAAGGCTGCGGATCCCGTCGGCGAGGTTCGGCTCACGAAGACCGGCTCGACCCCGCCGGAATCCCATGAGGCCCGCGGGCAGAGCGAGGACGAGGGACAACGTGGTGAGGACAACCGCGCTGTAGACGGGCCCGAGCAGCGGGTTCGCGAGCGCGCCAAAGAGGCCGAACGGGATGGTCGTGATTGCGAGCACCGAGTTTGCGAGCCCCGCCAACAGATAGAACGCCGGTCGCGGCCTCCAGAGGAGTAGACCGGTGAAAACGATTCCCGGGAGCAGCAGAATGAGGATGGGGCCTACCAACGAAGGGTCGCCGCTGCCAAGAATGACGCCAGCCAAGACGGTCGCGACGAACCCCGCGATCACGAGGACTCGGTCAAGGGGCCAATTCGCCCACCGGCTCGCTGCCATCTTTTCAGTGGCCTCGTCCGATTCCCCGGCCCCCGGAACGCCCTTGTCTTCTTGACTCCGCAAGTCCAGCTAACCCCCCGCCAACCGATTCTAGGGTGAGAGCGAAATCCGCGTCGCAGCATAACTCTTCTGCGATAAACCGGGTGACACGCGGCAGGGTGGATGCAGCAACCAGGGAGCAAATCGATAACCCTGACCGAATCCTTGGGCTGGCCGACCGAGGCAAGAATAGTTTTAAGGCGCCTGAATCCGTTAATCCGGCCGGGACAAGGGGGGCTTTCGTTGATCATTGCCGAGACGCCGGACGGAAAGAAGCAGGACATCTTCGTCGTCGACTACCACTTCCATATCTGGAACGCCGCGAAGGAGAACTGGCTGCGGCCCGACCTCGCCAAGGGATGGATCAATTGCTTCTACGACTACACGAAGGCGCTCAGCCCGAAGGAATATGTGTGGGACTGGGACACGTACGCCTACTACGGCGAAGAGAAAGCCCTCCAGGATGTCTTCGGGGACGGCCACGTCGACATGGCGATTTTCGAACCGCAGACGTTGATGTACTTCTATCACAAGGGCTTCAGCAACGTCGACGCCATCGCCGGATACGTGAAGAAGTGGCCCGACCGGCTCGTCATGGGCAGCCGCTGGGACCCCCGGGACGGCGAGGCGGGAAAGGCCCTGCTGGAAGAGCAGGTGCGAAAGTTCCGCATCCGGCCGTTCCAAATGAGGAACACGAAGCTCTACACGGCCGAGTGGAAGGAGGAGAACGGCGGAATGTCGCGGGGTTGGCGGCTCGACTCCAAAGAAGCGTTCGACTTCCTGGAGAAAAACCGGGAACTCGGGATCAACGTTCAGGTGGCCCATAAGGGCCCTACGGTCTGGCCGCTCGACAAGGATGCCTTCGACATCGGCGACGTGGACACGGCGGCGACCTCGTTTCCCGACATGAAGTTCGTCGTGACACACATCGGACTCCCTCGCCTGGACGACTTCTGCTGGGTCGCCACCCAGGACAAGAACATCTATGCCGGCATGGCTGTGGCGATGGCGTTCGTCCACTCGCGGCCCAGGTACTTCGCCGAGATGATGGCGAACCTCCTGTACTGGCTCGGCCCGGACCGGATCCTCTTCAGCGCGGACTACGCGCTCTGGCACCCGAAATGGGTCATCGAAGACTTCCTGAATTTCGAACTTCCCGAGGACCTGAAGAAGGAGTACGGCGTCGACCTGACGATGGAGATCAAGAAGAAGATTCTCGGGGAGAACGCGGCTAAGGTGTGGGGCATCGACATCGAACAGCAGAAGAAGACGCAGAAGAACGATGAGCTCTCGAAGAAGCTCCACCTTCAGCCAGGAACGATCCGGGTGGGCGAGGCGGCGAAGAAGGGAAAGCCCCTCGCGCGGTAGGGAGCCCCGTCACTCCAGGTGCATGATGGCCCCGGATGCCCGAGACGACCTCAAACAGAGCGTTCTTCAGGCGCTCTCAACAGTCACGGACCCGGAACTCGACGAGCCGATTACCGACCTCGGGTTCGTGAAGGACCTTTCTGTATCGGATGATGGGAGGGTCTCGCTCGACTTGGTCACGTCGACCTTCTGGTGTTCTCCGAATTTCGTCTACATGATGTTGGAAGAAGCGCGAGACGTCGTCTCGACGGTCGCCGGGATCTCGGAGGTTCGCGTGCGCCTGGAGGGCCATCACGACTCGGACCGAATCAACGTCGGGATTAATTCGCGCAAGTCGTTCTCCGAGTGCTATGAGTCCGAAGCGAACGGAAACTTGGTCGAGCTGAATCGGATGATCCGGACGAGGGCCCTCCGAAGTCGACTTCACGCCATGGCCGCGACGCTCTCGAAGTACGGCCTCTCCCCGGACCAGCTCCTCGAGCTCTCGCTCCCGGACGTTTCCTCCAACGGAGATTCGGTCGTCGTGAAGTCTCCGGTGGTGACGCTTTCGATCTCCGACGTCGAGGATGTTAAGCGCGTTTCTCGGTACTTGCGACTCCGGGAGCGGATCGGCCCGCGAGACGGACCGCTCGTGGTTTGGGATCTCGACGGAAATTCTCCGAAACGCGACGAATTCCGTTCCGTTCTGGAGGAGGCGCGCTTGGCGAGGGCCAACTTCAGCTTCAACGCCGAATTGTGCCGGGCACTGTTGAGTGCCCGGTTGGGTTCCGATAACCCGGCCTAGAACGCCACGTATCCCGGATAGATCAGGCTGAATCCGATATAGAATCCGAGCAAGGCCAGGATGATCAGCAGGCCGGCATTCACTTTCAGGAGGCCCGGCTTCCCGTGGACCGCGGCGTAGAACACGATGAATACGACCGTGAGGACCACAAGGAGAATCGTCAGGCTGTAGAAGGTTCCACCTTGGTTGATCTCCCAAGATCCGCGGAGGAACCAGAGGTCAAAGATCGCATACGCGATACAGACTTGACCCACCGGCCTCAAGTCGAGACCTCGGATCAGGCTGCCTCCGAGGAAAATCCAGAAGAACCCGTAGAAGACCAATGCGATCCCGGTGTAACCCGAGAGCGCACCAAGGGGAAGCGTCATGTAATCCGAAACCCCAAGGACGACCATCATGACCCCGAGTGAGAGATGCGCGAGGCCCCATCCGGGCGCGTTCTTCTCGGGATCCTTCTTTTCCACACCGATCGTGTTGAACACGACCATCAGACAATTTGTCGCGAAACCAACTAGTCCTAACCCAACAAGGTCCGTAGACGGCAGACGAATCGCCCCCTCGGACCCGGATTCGTCGTTCACTTTCTTAATGGTTACCTTCGTCGTTTGACGTAGACTCTGTGGACTTCGTGCAGCGGACCGCAATCCGTCCACCTCCGTGACCGCGGCCGGCCCCGAGGAGCCCGCGCGACGCAGGCCTTCCGCGACGAGACAACCTGGGCGAAGCTTTTTTTGGACTTCTCTCTTGTCCGGCTGTGGCCGGCGGGTACAGGGTACATGGAGGTCCCAACGTGAAAATCCGCGCGGGTCTCCCCATCGTTTTGTTCCTCGCCCTTGTGCTTGCAGTCGCTCCGATTGCCGCGGGCGATGGCACCGGATCGGGGATCTCGACCTCCAAGGGCTATTACCTCCTCACTCCCGTCGGAACGGCCTACGAGTTCCTCCATGCCTATCTCTCGGACCTAGGCGTCCAGGTGAGTCCCGGCGACACCCTCATCTTCTCCTGGCAGGCGAACAATGGCTCGGGCCCGCCCATCTACTTCGAGATTCACGCACACCCTTACGGGCCCTATATCCTATATTACAACACGACGTCCTCTTCGGTCGGCAACGGGACGTTTACAGCCCGCGACCCGTATTCCTACATGGTCTTCTGGAAGAATCTGAGCAATACGACGCGAGTGAACCTGACGTATTCCTTCGTCCTGCTGTCCTCTCAGCCCAGCCTATGGCCCCTCTACGTTGTGCCGGTCGGGATCGGACTTGTCGCGGCGGCCGCCGTGGCGACCCACGTGCGGGCACAGCGCAGTCGAGGTCGCCCTTGAGATTCGCCCCGGACGGCGGCGACAACATCGGGCCTAGACCTTGTACGACCGGAGCGGATCCGGGGTGCTGGCTCGCTGCCGAGAGAAACCATTATGACCCTGGGAAGGGTTCCCGGGTCGGGCGTGCCAGGACGTGGCATGCGAGTGAGGGGAGTCCATGGAAGAGATGGCGTCTGCTTCGAAGCCGGTCTTTAGTATCGCGGATGAAGGAAGGGCACTTCGAAACCTCATGTGGATGTGGTGGATCACGGCGGTCACGTACAACGCCGTCGCGATCCCGGTGATCTGGGATCCCGCGCAGCATTCGTTCCTGGTGCGGGACTCCACGTGGACGCCGCCCCACCTCATGATCTTCGGGCCGTTCTTCGCCTTGATGATGTTCGAGGCGATCGTGTTCCAATTCTATGCTTTGAAGAAAGCGCAACCCTACATCCGCGGTGACATCCCGATCACGTTGTGGGTCTTCCCGATCACGGTGTTCGGGTTCACTCTCGGCTCCATGCTCACCAACGAAATCGGTCACATCTTCCTCTTCCGGGAGGAATTCTTCTCGATGCCGACCCACTGGAATTTCGTCCTGACGTTCATGTTCATCTACGCCGTCGGCGTCCCAGAGGTCGTTCGGGTCTTGCACCGACTCGGTCAACTCGAGGCGAAGGCCAAGGAGTTGGTCCCGGTAGAAGCGCCCGCGCCGGCCCCGACGAGCGCGCCGATACGGGCAGGTCGTCCCGTCGCACGAAGGTAGGGGGGAGCTCATGGCCACGGCTACCGCTGAGGCACCAGAGACGGTACGCGCCCCCTTCTTCACAACGAAGGTGATCACGTTCATCGCCTTCACCGCGACCCTCATCTTCTCGCAAAACATGTTTGCGGTCAGTTCCCAGATCGGCGTCGGCGACTGGGAGTTTTGGATCGATTGGAAGGACTATGCCTGGGCCCCGTTCGTCTATACATGGATCGTTGCCGTCCACTTCCCGATCTATTCTTGGATTTTCAACAAGTTCTTCAAAATCTACTTTGGCTCGACCCTGGTCCTGATGTTCTGGTTCCTGCAGCGCACGCTCATGCTCCAGCTGTTCTATGTCGGGATGAACAACTATCCGTTCAATTACGTGCAGCTTCCGTCGTATCTATTCCCCGCCATGGCGGCCGATTTCGCGCTGCTCCTGTTCGGCCTCAAGAAGCACATGGGTCTGTACGTCCTGGTGTCGGCCTTCCTGGCCGGCGTGCTCGTCGTCCCGGGCCACTTCCTGTTCCTGAACACGCCGTTCTTGCTGACGAGCGTGGGATATCCGGATCCGCTCACCGGCGGGCTGCACACGATGCCCGTCTGGTCCCTGATCCGAATGACGATTCCCAAGGCGCCGATCCCGTCGTACATCGCAGAAGGCTTCACGTGGCCGTTGCCGTACAAGTCGTTCTACGACCCGTACATCATCATGACGGGCTTCATGGGGATCATGGGGGTCGTCTGGTCTGGGTTCACCTATATTTTCCTCAAATCGATCTTCTACGGCTATGAGAAGACGATCAAACACTTCGTCAAGCCGGCGGGGGCCTGAACGCGATGGTCCTCGCCTCCGTGATCCAAACGGTCTACCCAGACGTCTGGTACGACACGAACCTCAACGCCATCATCGGGACCGCCTCGTGGGTGATCGCCGGCCTCGCGACCGGGTACTTTGTGTTGAAGTGGCTCAAGAATTCGGAGAAGTTCTACGCGGCCCTTGCCCGCCAGGGATGGAGGTGAGTCGATGCGACCGGTATCGATCGTCATGGTCGCCGTCATCGGCTCGGTCCTGCTTGGGCTTCTCGCGTTCCCGGGAGGAGCCCGGGCCCACGAACAGGAGACGTCCGTCGACTGGGACGTGGCATATGCCAACGTCCAGGTCCTCGGCCCTCCGATCTACACGTACTACGCGACCCAGAGCCTGCCGCTGAGCGGTTCAGGGACCCCGTACACGGGCATGCTCGGCGCCGGTCCGGGCGGCGGCTGGAACACGATTGCTATGAACACGGGGGAATACCTCGTGATCACCTGGTCGTTCCGGTACATCGGGGGTGCGGCGGTGCGAGGTGACTTGTTCTGGATCACCCGACTCGGCCTCGACTTCTCCACGATCGGTCGCTACATCGACAGCGGGACCGGCCGTCAATGGATCGGCTCGTCGTCGTTCGCGCTCACTCCGAAGACGCAGTATAACGCGACCTTGGTCCTGCGGTCCATCCAGCCGACCTTCCGCCACCTCCATGTGGGCGTCTCCGTGCAAAACGTCGGAAACATTCCGGCGGCACCGACGGTGGCCGGCAACCCGCCGATGCCGACGCTGTACGGCCTCTTCACGAACGCCAATGGTCCGGTCGTCGAGCCGCTCGCCGGGGTCAGTATCGCAGGCTCGCCGTTCTCCGGAACCTTCCTCCTGCTCACGCCCTGGCCGTGGGCCGTGGGGGGCTTCGTGGCCCAGGTCGTGATCGGTCTCGTCTTCATCGGAGTCATGTACTGGTACGGCCGAATGGAAAGCAAGCGGGGGGCGAAAACATGAACTGGAACCTCAAAGGGGGAGAGATGAACCTCCTCCCATACGGGTACATTGCCTGGCTCCTCTGTGTCGCGGGGGCCGTGATCGCGAGCTTGCCCCAATGGTTCATCGTGCAGGCTCCTCACGGCGAAGGCTCCGCGATCACGGCGGAGATCATCGGTCTTCCGATCCTCTTCATTGGGTCGATTCTGCTGATCATCTCCTGGCTCCCGGAGAGGCGACGCAAGTATCCGGAAGTCTTGGAGAAGACGATGACCCCGGTTCCGGAGTACTACCTGAACCAGCCCGAAGAGGGCTCCTGAGCAACCGTCCGGATTCCGAGACCATGGCAACGCCGCCGTCAGCACCAAGAGGAACGACCCGTCGGACCTTCGACCGGAGGGTCCTCCTCGCCCTCGCGGCGGTCGTCTCCCTCATCATCGTCGGGCTGTACCAGTTCGATCAGGTCGTGGCGAGCATCTATGCGTATGCCTATGGGGCGTTCCCGAGGATCGTGGGTTCCCCCGTCCCAAGCGACCGATGGTGGGCGGCCTTCCTGAACATCTTCCTCGTGGGGCTCTTCCTGGCCCTCGCCCCGTTCCGGATCAAGGGATCCTGGAAGGCCCACGGGACGTACATGGGCTTCATGGTCTCCCTGTTCGCCGAGATGTACGGGTTTCCGCTCACCGTGTACCTCGTGTCCGGCGCGACGTACCCGTCCTCGCCCCTGTTCGTCGGGTACGTATGGGGCGTCGGCCAGCTGGTGGGTTCCCCCCTCGTCATCGCGGGCATCCTGCTCATCTACAAGGGCTGGAAGGAGGTCGTCTTCAAACGGGGGACGGTCCTCGTCACGGACGGCATTTACGCCATGGTGCGCCATCCGCAGTATCTGGGCTTCCTCCTCGTGACGCTCGGTCAGTTCGTCGTGTGGCCGACCATCCCGACCGCCATCCTGTGGCCCCTGCTCGCCGTCCTCTATTACCGTCAGGCGAAGCGCGAGGACGCCGCCCTCTCCGAAGCGTTCGGGGAACGATTCTTGGTGTACGCGAAAAAGACCCCGATGTTCCTCCCGAAGATTCGGATTCCCCGCGGGCCGAAGCCGGTGTCCCCTTAGCGGCGAGGCGGGAGCCGCTTCCTAGGGAATGACGACGCCCCGGCCCTCAAGGGTCCCTTTCTTCAATTGATCGAGCATGTCGTTGACTTCGTCGAGTTTCCCTTTCCGGGTGATGACGCGGACCTTGCCCTGGCGCGTCAGTTCGATTAGCTCGTGGAGTTCGTCCCAGTTCCCCACGAGGCTTCCGAGGACGGAGAACTCGGAGAAGATCATGTCGATCGCCTTCAGGTTCGCGGTTCCGCCGTAGCCGACGATGATCAAG
>Ga0209158_1002139_pt1 | contig 12465 bp, 11 predicted proteins | sample GraSoiAngelo_140_FD_185897 | JGI IMG/M metagenome (GOLD analysis project Ga0209158, IMG submission 185897) | Grasslands soil microbial communities from the Angelo Coastal Reserve, California, USA - 14_0929_12_30cm (SPAdes) (version 2) | ecosystem: Environmental > Terrestrial > Soil > Grasslands ...
CGAGCTGCCACAGCAGGAAGTTCGACAGGCGATGCTCACCCGAGGTGCGGATGAGGAGGTCGGGATCGCGCCACGGCGCCGTATAGAGCCGCTCCTTCACCGCCTCTTCGTCGATTTCCTCGAGGCGCTTCGTCCCCTTGAGGACCTCCTCCGCGAGCAGCCGTGCCGCCCGGGCGATCTCAGCGCGCGAGGAATACGAGATGCACAGGTTCAGCACGAGGCGCGCGCCGTCGCGCGTGTCCCGCTCCACCCGCTCCACGGCCGCCCGGGCGCCGGGCCCGAGCCGGGCGCGGTCTCCCAGCACGTGGACCCGGACGCCCTGCTGTCGCAGCTCCTCCACCTCTCCCGCGATATACTCCTCCAGCAGCTCCATCAGCGCGGAGATCTCGGTCGGGGGACGCTGCCAGTTCTCCTCCGAGAAGGCGAACAGGGTGAGCACCTCGACGCCCGCTGCGATGGCCCCCTCCACGACTTCCCGCACCGCCTTCATCCCGGCCCGGTGCCCCAGCGGGCGGGGCAGGTGGCGCTCGCGAGCCCAGCGCCCGTTCCCGTCCATGATGATGGCGATGTGACGCGGCACGGCGCCGTGCCGCTGGATGCGGGTGAGGAGGTCGGGGGCCACGCTAGACCTCCATGATCTCGGCTTCCTTGGCCTTCACCGCCGCGTCGACGAGCTTCAGATGGTCGTCGTGCAGCTTCTGCACATCCTTCTCGGCGTGCTTCTTCTCGTCCTCAGAGACGTGCTCGGTCTTTTTGATCCGGCTGATCGCCTCGGTGCGCCCGTGGCGGATGGCGACGCGCCCTTCCTCGGCGAGCTTGTGGATGACCTTGACCAGCTCCTTGCGGCGCTCCTCGGTGAGCGAGGGGATGGGGATGCGGATGATGTTGCCGTCGTTGGCGGGCGTGAGGCCGAGGTCGGAGGCGAGGATCGCCTTCTCGACCGCCTTGAGGAGGCTCTTGTCCCACGGCTGCACGGTCAGGAGCTTCGGCTCGGGCACCGCCACGGTGCCGACCTGGTTGAGCGGCATCTCGCTGCCGTACGCTTCGACCTTCACCAGATCGAGCAGCGCCGTCGTCGCCCGGCCCGTGCGCACGGTGGAGAACTCGCGCTTCACGGCCTCCACCGCTTTGTCCATCAACTGCTTCGCGTGTCTGACGTGGTCCTGCAGCGAGGTGCCGTTCGTCATTGGACGATGGTGCCGACGCGCTCTCCGGCCACCACCCTGGCCGTCGCGCCGGGCTGGTTGATGTTGAACACCACGATGGGGAGGTTGTTCTCCTGACACAGCCCGAAGGCGTTGGCGTCCATCACGGCGTAACCCTTGACCAGCGCCTCACGGAACGTGAGGGTGGAGAGAAACTTCGCCTTCGGGTCTTTCTTCGGGTCGGCCGTGTAGACGCCGTCCACGTTCGTCGCCTTGAGGATCACCTTCGCCTCGATTTCGAGCGCCCGCAGGACCGCGGCCGTGTCGGTCGAAAAGTACGGGTTTCCCGTTCCGCCCGCGAAGATGACCATGCGGCCCTTCTCGAGGTGACGCACCGCCCGGCGGCGGATGTAGGGCTCGGCGAGCTCCTCCATCCGGATCGCCGTCATGACGCGCGTGTCCACGCCCTTCTTCTCCAGGATGTCCTGGAGCGCGAGGGCGTTGATGACCGTCGCCAGCATCCCCATGTAGTCGGCGGAGACCCGGTCCATCCCCTGCTCGCTCGCCGCCGTGCCACGCAGGATGTTGCCGCCACCCACCACGAGACCGAGCTGCACCCCGAGCGCGGCGACCGCTTTCAGCTCGCCCGCCAGGCGGTCGACGACCGTGAAGTCGAGCCCTCCGCCCGCCCCGCGCTCCCCGGCGAAGGCTTCGCCCGAGATCTTCAGCAGGGCTCGGGGGTAGGCGAGCTTCGGCGCGGCACTCACCGTCAGCTGCCCCCGAGCTCGAACCGCGCGAAGCGGCGGATCCGGATGTTTTCGCCGGTCCTCGCAACCAGCGCCTTCACGAGATCGCCCACCGTGCGGGTGTCGTCCTTGACGAACTTCTGCTCGAGCAGGGCGGCCTCCTCGAAGAACTTCTTGAGGCGCCCCTCGACGATCTTCGCCTTGACGGCGTCGGGCTTCTTCTCCTCGGCGGCCTGGGCCTCGTAGATCTTTCGCTCCCGCGCGACGAGCTCCGCGGGAAGGTCCTCGACCCGCACCGCGAGCGGCTTCGCCGAGGCGATGTGAAGAGTGATGTCCCGCACCAGCTGCTTGAAGTCCTCGGTGCGCGCCACGAAGTCGGTCTCGCAGTTCACCTCGACCAGCACGCCGACGCGGCCGTTGAAATGGATGTACGCCTCGATCAGCCCCTCGGACGCCTCGCGTCCGGCGCGCGTGTCGGCCTTGGCAGCGCCCTTCTTCCGGAGCACGTCGACGGCTTTCTCGAGGTCGCCGCCCGCCTCCTGGAGCGCCCGCTTGCAGTCCATCATCCCGGCGCCCGTGCGGGCCCGGAGCTCGGCCACCTGCTTCGCACTGACCTCTTTCACGCTCGCCACCGTCGCTCACTCCTCATAAGAACGCCGCCCTCGCGCCGTAGGGCTCGAAGGGCGGCGGCTGGTTGTGACCGGTCACGACCCGGCGTCGGCCTAGGACTCGCCCCCGCCGCTCGATTCCGCCGGGGCCGGCGCCTCCTCGGTCTTCATCCGCGCCGCGATCGCTTCGGGCTTCGGCCGCCGCTTGCGACGCGCCGGCTTCTTCTTGCGCTCGCCCTCCGCCTCCGCCTCCACGCCGGTCTCCGTCGAGTAGGTCACCGCCTCGCCCTCCTCGACCGCCTCCCGCAGCGGCATCTGGCGCCGCGCCTCGCTGATCACGTCGGCGACCGCCGCCGCGATCAGCGACACGGCCCGGATGGCGTCGTCGTTCCCCGGAATCGGGACCGTGATCAGGTCGGGGTCGGCGTTCGTGTCCACGATCGCGACCACCGCGATGCCGAGCTTGTTGGCCTCGGCCACCGCGATGCGCTCCTTCTTCGCATCCACCACGAACAGTGTCCCGGGGAGGCGACTCATATTCTTGATCCCCGAGAGGTACTTCTCCAGCTTGGCGCGCTCGCGGTCGAACAGCAGCTGCTCCTTCTTCGTGTAGTGCTCGAACTCCCCCTCGGCGACGCCCTGCTCCAGCTCCTTGAGCCGCTTGATCTGCTTCTTGATGGTCTGGAAGTTGGTCAGCGTGCCGCCCAGCCAGCGCTCGGTCACCCAAAATGCGCCGCAGCGCTGCGCCTCGACCTGGATGATGTTCTTGAGCTGCTTCTTGGTGCAGACGAACAGGACGCCCTCACCCTTCAACACCACTCCCCGCAGCAGCTCCTGCGCGGCCTCGAGCTGACGCAGCGTCTTCTGGAGATCGATGATGTAGATGCCGCTGCGCTCGGCGAAGATGAAGCGGCGCATCTTCGGGTTCCACCGTCGGGTCTGGTGCCCGAAGTGAACCCCCGCCTCGAGCAGGTCCTGCAACTGGGGCTGCATCATGGCCGGTGACCCTTAACGCTTCGAGAACTGGAAGCGCTTCCGCGCGCCGGCGCGGCCCGGCTTCTTGCGTTCCACGACCCGCGGATCACGCGTCAGCAGACCCTGCTCCCGCAGCTTCTTGCGATGCCGCTCGTCGGCGAGCACGAGCGCGCGCCCGATGCCGAGCCGCAGCGATCCCGCCTGCCCGGTCAGCCCCCCGCCGCGCACCAGCGCCCGCACGTCGAACGCGCCGAGCGTGTCGGTCGCCGTGAACGGCTGCTGGATGTGCGACACGAGGGAGGGGCGCGGGAAATAGTCCCCCAGCGTCCGGCCGTTGATGTTCCACTTCCCCGAGCCCGGCGTCAGGTACACCCGCGCCACGCTCACCTTGCGGCGCCCGACCGCGTGCCAGCGCAGCTCCGGCGTGATCGCGGTCATGCGATCGCCGAGAGCACGAGCGGCTGCGGCTGCTGCGCCGCGTGCGGATGTGTGGGTCCGGCGTACACCTTGAGCATCTGTTTCACTTTCTGGCGAGACAGCGTGGTCTTCGGCAACATCCCCCACACGGCCTTCTCGATCACGCGCTCTGGATGCTTGGCGAGCAGGACCTTGACGGGTGTGAACCGCTCGTGGCCCATGTAGCCCGTGTGCCGGAAGTAGCGCTTCTGCTCCATCTTGCGCCCCGTGAGCTTGATCTGCTCGGCGTTGATGACGATGACGCAGTCCCCGCAATTCAGGTGGGGGGTGAACGTGGGCTTGTGCTTGCCCCGCAGCACCTGGGCCACACGGCTGGCGAGCCGGCCGAGCGGCTGCCCGGCCGCGTCGACGAGGTACCAGCGGTGCGTCACGTCCTCTTTGCGCAGGCTGAACGTGCTCATTCCAGCGATTCCCAAGTGAGGCCCGGTCTGTGGTAGCCGGGAACGATACCCGGGCCCTAAGGCCCTGTCAACCTGAGGGTTCCGCGCTTTCGAGCGTCACGAGCGCCGCGCCCCGTTCGACCACCTGTCCCGGCGCAACGTGCACCGTGGCCACGACGCCCGCGCCCGGCGCGCGCAGCTCGTTCTCCATCTTCATCGCCTCCACCACCACGAGCCCGGCGCCGGCGTCTACTCGTTGACCGGGCTCCACTTCGACCCGCACTACGAGCCCGGGCATCGGCGCCCGGATCGTCCCGGCCGGCGACGCAGCCACCCGGCTGCCCGTGAGCGCCTGGATCTGGCGGGTCCGCTCGTCCACCACCTCGATCTCCATTCGCTCACCGACGACCCCCAGCGCCCACCGCCCCACGCCCCCTGGGAGCGGCTGGGCCGCGACGGTCCACGACTGACCACCGAGGAGCAGGTGGTACAGGGGGGTGCCCGGTACCGCGACGAGGTGCGCCTCGAGCGCCTCCCCGTCCACCAGCACACGGGTCCCTTCCACTTCCACTTCGATGGTCTGGGTGCCGATGCGGACGAAGTACTTCACGCCGCCTCCAAAACCGCCACCGTTTCCACGTGCGCGGTCTGGGGAAACAGGTCGAACGCCCGCACCGCCACCAGCCGGTAGTTCACGGCCAGCCGGTGCAGGTCGCGGGCGAGCGTCGCGGGGTCGCGGGAGATGTAGGCGAGGCGCGGCACGGGCTGGCCGGTGAGCCGCAGCGTGACGTCCCAGTGCAGCCCGTCGCGCGGCGGGTCGCACACGACCGCATGCGGCTCCGGCAGGCTCGCCAGCACGTCCTCCGCCTTCGCCGCGATGAAGCGCACCGAGTGGCCGTTTGCGACGTCGCGGCGCCGCGCCCACTCGATCGCCTTCTCGTCCACGTCCACGCTCACGACCTGGGCGGCCCGCCCGGCGAGGAGCGACGCCGTGTCCCCGATCCCGCCGTACAAATCCCATACCGTGCAGCCCCGCAGATCCCCTAGCTGCTCCACGCCCCAGCGGCGGGCCAGCGCCCCCATCTCGGGATTGACCTGCTCGAACGCCGTGGCGGGATATCCCGTCTCGGGACCGGCCACGACGCGCGGTGCCCCCGCGACGGGCTGCCACCAGCAGACCACGTGCTCGCCCTCGGGGAGCGCCGCGCGCAGCCGGCCGGCATCGCGCCACGGCTCGTCCGACGATTCCGCGAGGATGTGGCGGCGGCCCTCGCGGTCGAGGCGCAAGGTGAGGCACGTGCAGCGGGGCGGGAGCAGGTCCAGGTGCTGTTTCAGCTCCCGCCACAGCGCCATGAGGCGGAAGTCGGTGATGTGGCAGTCGATCAGCTGGAACACCGACGCGGGACGGTCGTACGGATGCAGTCCCACCGCCGTCGCCCGCCCTCCACCGCCCTTCACCGCCAGGCTTATTTTCGCCCGGTAGCGCCACTCGTCCACGGCCTCGACGATCTCCGGGTCCGCCACGTCGAGCTTCCCGATGCGGCGCAGGGCATCGCCCACGATGGCGCGCTTCGCGGCGAGCTGGGCGTCGTAGGAGAGATGCTGCAGCTGGCAGCCGCCGCAGTGATCGTGCTGGTAGTGGCCGCAGGGCGCGGTGACGCGGGCGCCCGATGGCGTCACGACCTCGTGCAGGGTCGCGTGCGCGAAGCGCTTGCGCAGCTTCACGTCGCGGACCCCCACGCGATCGCCCGGCGCGGTGCGCGGCACGAACACGGCACGCCCGTCGGGGAGCCGCCCGACGCCGTCCCCCCCGGCGGCGATGCCCGTGATGGCGACCAGGTCGCTCATTCCGCGCCTCCGCGCAAGCTCTCGCGCCGGGCCGTCTGCACCCAGGTCGACTCCCGGGCGCCCCTGCCGTCGGACGGTGCCGGCGGGTGGGCGGCGGCGCGACGCTCCTCGGCGAGCAGGGCGGCGACGGCGGCGAGGGGGCGCGCGAGCTCCGGCGGCAGCTGCCGCGCCAGGAGCTCGGTCCCCACGCGCTCGAGGTACGTGATGTCCACCTCGCCTCTCCGGAAGAGCGGCTCGTCCATCACGCGCAGATGAAACGCCTGCGACGTCGGCAGGCCGACGATCACCAGCTCGCGCAGCGCCCGCTGCATCCGGTGCAGCGCGACTTCCCGCGTCTCGCCCCAGACGATCAGCTTCGCGATGAGCGGATCGTAGAAGAGGGTGACCTCGTTGCCGGCTTCCACGCCGCCGTCCCAGCGCACCCCGGGCCCGGCCGGCGGGCGCAGGTAACGCACGACCCCGGTCGCGGGCAGGAAATCGTTGAACGGGTCTTCGGCGGTGATGCGGCACTCGATCGCGTGGCCGCGGGGCTGCAGCGGGCCGCCGTGGATGCGCAGGGGTAGCCCGTTCGCGATCCGCAACTGCTCGCGCACGATGTCCACGCCGTACACGAGCTCCGTCACCGGGTGCTCGACCTGCAGCCGGGTGTTCATCTCGAGAAAGTAGAACTCGCCGCCCGGCGCGAGCAGGAACTCGATCGTTCCCGCGCTGCGGTACCCTGCGGCGCCCGCCGCGGCCGTCGCGGCATCGCTGATGCGGCGCCGCAGCGCCGGCGTAACGGCCGCGGACGGGGCTTCCTCGATCAGCTTCTGATGACGGCGCTGGATGCTGCACTCGCGCTCGCCCAGGGCCACCACGCGCCCGTTCGCGTCGGCGAGGATCTGGACCTCGACGTGCCGCGGCCGCTCGAGGTACTTCTCGAGGTAGACCTCGTCCGCGCCGAACGCCTTGAGCGCCTCGCTCCGCGCCGCCTCGAACGCCGACGCCAGCTCCCGCTGCTCGCGCACGAGCCGCATCCCCTTCCCTCCGCCCCCCGCTGCCGCTTTGAGCAGCACCGGGTAGCCGAGCCGTGCCGCCTCGGGGCTCGCCTCCACCACGCTGCCGAGCGGCTTGGTCGTGCCGGGCACGATGGGCACGCCCGCCGCCTGCATGCGGCGGCGCGCGGCGGTCTTGTCGCCCATGGCGCGGATCGCCTCGGGCGGCGGCCCGACGAACACGAGGCCCGCCGCGGTGACCGCCTCGGCGAACGGCGCTCGCTCGGAGAGGAACCCATAGCCCGGGTGGAGCGCCTGGCACTCCGTCGTCCGGGCGGCGGCGATGAGCTTCGGGATGTTGAGGTACGACTGGGACGCCGGCGCGGGGCCGAGCGGCACCGCTCGGTCAGCGGCCCGCACGTGCGGGGAGAGTCGGTCGGCCTCCGAGTACACCGCGACCGCCTCGAGGCCTTCCTCGTGACAGGCGCGGATGATCCGCAGCGCGATTTCGCCCCGATTGGCGACGAGGACGCGCCGGAACATCGCCATCAGCCGTCAGCCTTCAGCGCCGACGGCTGATGGCTGACGGCCGATGGCGCCTTCAGCTCCCACATCCGACCGTGTCCCCGGTGATCCCGAAATTCGCCAGCGTCTCGCACAACGTCGGCGTCATCCGGGCGGCGCGGCCGTAGACGGCGAGCACCGCTTGCGCCCAGGCCTCGTGGGCGTCGAGCGCCAGCTTCAGCGCGGCGAACACGAAGTCCCCGGACGGCACGCGGTCCCCCTGCTCTGGTCCCGCGACCCACACGAGCGGCCGGGGCTCCCACTGCATCCCGGCGCGCACCGGGAGCGGGGGCGGCCGCTCGAACGCCATGCTCACGCACACCGGGCGGCGCTGCGCGAGCGCCGCGACCCAGCTGTCCCCGGCCCCTCGCGTCCCGACCTTCCAGTCGGCCGCCAGCCGCTCCCGCCACACGGGGTCCCCCCGCCAGTCGGCGAGGGGCACGAGCCCGAGGTCCGATCGCAGGCCGCGCACGAACCGCAGGTACCAGGCGGCCGGCGCATCCACGTCGCCGGCGGTCACCAGGACGCCGCCCGCGGGGCACGCGCGCAACAGGTTCTCGCCCAGCTCTTCGAGCACGGGGGTGAGCCGCAGATCGGGGGGCGGCGGTCCCCACGCGTCCGTCCCCGCCCGCACGCCGCCGCCGTTGACCGCGAGGCGGGCGCGGCCGCTCCAGCCGGCCACGCGCAGCACCCGCGCGCTGTCGCCCTCCGCGCTCGCACCCGCGGGCCCCAGCAAGGCGGCGGCGCGCGTGAGGGCCTGCTCGGCGCCGTCGAGCGCCGCGCGCGGCGCACTGCTATCCGGCCGTGGGCGCCGCGCCTGCGCCTCCTCGAACGCCGTCAAGTACGCGCGCCCCAGCGCGAGCCAGGCGCGCCCGTCGCCCGAGTCCCGGGCCAGCCGGGCCTGCGCGGCCGCGATGGCGTCAGGCGCCGTGAGCGGCGGCGCGCCCCCCGGCGCCTGGCTGAGCGCTGCGGCGAGCACGCTAGAGAGGAATGTTCCCATGCTTCTTCGAAGGATTCCGGTCGCGCTTCGTGGCGAGCGTCGTCAGCGCCTCGATGAGGCGCGGCCGGCTGTCGCGCGGATCGATGATGTCGTCGAGATAGCCACGCGCCGCGGCGAGATAGGGGTGCGCGAATTTCTCGCGATACTCGCCCTCCTGCGCCTCCGTCGCGTCGCCCTTGTACAGCACCTCCACCGCTCCCTTCGGCCCCATCACCGCGATCTCCGCCGTGGGCCAGGCCACGTTGTAGTCCCCGCGCACGTGCTTCGAGTTCATGACGTCGTAGGCTCCGCCGTACGCCTTGCGCGTGATCACGGTGAGCTTGGGCACGGTGGCCTCGCAGTAGGCGTAGAGGAGCTTCGCGCCGTGCTTGATGATGCCGCCGTGCTCCTGCGCCACGCCGGGCAGGAACCCGGGCACGTCCTCGAACGTGACGAGCGGGATGTTGAACGCGTCGCAGAAGCGGATGAAGCGCGCCCCCTTGAGCGACGCGTTGATGTCCAGCACGCCCGCCAGCACCGCCGGCTGGTTCGCGACGAGTCCTACCGGCCGCCCGCCCAGCCGCGCGAACCCGACGATCAGGTTCTCGGCGAACGCCTTGTGCACCTCGAAGAACTCCCCGTGGTCCACGATCCGCCGGATCACCTCGTGCATGTCGTAGGGCTGGGTCGCGCTGTCCGGCACGATCTCGAGCAACTCCTCGTCGCGCCGGTCCACCGGATCGCCGCTCGTCCGGACGGGCGGATCGTCGAGGTTGTTGGACGGGAGGTACGACAGCAGCGTGCGGATCGCGGCCAGGGCCTCGAGCTCCGAGTCGTGCGCGAAGTGCGCCACGCCCGAGGTGGTGGCGTGCGCGTCCGCGCCGCCCAGCTGGTCGAACGTCACGTCCTCGTGCGTCACCGTCTTCACGACGCTCGGCCCCGTGACGAACATGTACGAGATGCCCCGCACCATGAAGACGAAGTCCGTGATGGCGGGGCTGTAGACGGCGCCGCCGGCACAGGGCCCGAGGACGGCGCTGATCTGCGGCACGACCCCCGACGCAAGGGTGTTCCGGAGGAAGATCTCGGCATACCCGCCGAGCGACACGACGCCCTCCTGGATACGCGCCCCGCCGGAGTCGTTCAGCCCGATGATGGGCGCGCCGTTCCGCACCGCGAGGTCCATGACCTTGCAGATCTTCTCCGCGTGCGTCTCCGAGAGCGATCCGCCGAACACGGTGAAGTCCTGCGCGAACACGTACACGAGTCGCCCGTCGATGCGGCCGTGGCCCGTCACCACGCCGTCCCCCAGATAGCGCTCGTCGGCGAGCCCGAAATCCGTCGCGCGATGCGTCACGAAGCGGTCGAGCTCCACGAAGCTGCCCGGGTCGAGCAGCACCTCGAGCCGCTCCCGCGCGGTCATCTTGCCCTTGTCGTGCTGGGCCTTAATGCGCTCTTCGCCGCCGCCGAGCTCCGCCTCGGCCCGCTTTTGCTGGAGTAACTCCAGTTTCTCGCGCATGCTCATGGCGCAAAATCTAGGGCGTAAGACGCCCAGACGGGTAGGTAGACGCCGAGGGGCCGAGACGCCGAGTCGATATGAGTGAAAAGTGGCCAGGAAGGGATCTTCCTGACCACTCGCCACTCACGGCCACTGAGCGTCTCGGCGCCTAGGCGTCTGCCTGGGCGTCTTTCTTTGCTGGTTCCTCGCTCTCGTCCTTCGGCCAACCGGTGGCTGCAAGGACGATCCGATGATGGATCGGGTCCACCTCCAGCACCTTCAGCTCCACCGCCTGCCCTTCCTTGACGGCGTCGGCCAGGTTCGAGATGTCCGGGATCCCGAGCTGCGACTGCGGCACGAAGCCCTCGATGTCGCTGCCCAGGTCGACGACCACGCCCTTGTCCATGAGACGCAGCACCCGGCCGCGCAGCTCCGTGCCGACCGGGTAGGTCTCACCGATCTTCAACCAGGGGTCTTCCTGCGCCTGCTTGAGGCCGAGCGAGATGCGCTTGTTCTCGGCGTCGACATTCAGGATCAGCACTTCGACCTCGTCGCCCTTCTTGACGACCTCCGAGGGGTGCTGCACCCGCTTGGTCCACGACATGTCGGAGATGTGAATCAGGCCGTCGATGCCGGGCTCGATCTCCACGAACGCCCCGAACGAGGTGAGGTTGCGCACCTTGCCCCGGATGCGCGTGCCGACCGGATACTTGTTTGGCAGCGCCATCCACGGGTCCTCCTCGGTCTGCTTCATGCCGAGCGAGACCTTCTCCTCGGTCTCGTCGACCTTGAGCACGACCGCCTCGATCGTTTCGCCGATCGAGACGATCTTCGAGGGGTGGCGGACGTTGCGCGTCCAGCTCATCTCGGAGATGTGCACCAGGCCCTCGATCCCCGGCTCCAGCTCGACGAACGCGCCGTAATTGGTGATCGAGACGACCTTGCCCTGCACCCGCGTGCCGACGGGGTACTTCTCGGCCACGTTCTTCCACGGGTAGGCGAGGAGCTGCTTCAGCCCCAGGCTGATGCGCTCCCGCTCCCAGTCGATGTCGAGCACCTTCACCTCGAGCTCTTGCCCGATGTGCACCAGCTCCGAGGGATGCGACACCCGTCCGTAGCTCATGTCGGTGATGTGCAGCAGGCCGTCCACGCCGCCCAGGTCGATGAAGGCGCCGAAATCGGTGATGTTCTTGACGATGCCCTTCCGCACCTGGCCGACCTGGAGCTCCTTCATCAGGACCTCGCGCTTGGTCTTGCGCTCGGCCTCGAGCAGCACGCGCCGGCTCACCACGATGTTGCGGCGCCGCTTGTTCAGCTTGATGATCTTGAACTCGAACGTCTGCCCGAGGAGCTCGTCGATGTTGGGCACGCGGCGCAACGCGATCTGGCTGCCCGGCAGGAAGGCATCCACCCCCATCAGGTCCACGACCACGCCGCCCTTGATCTTCTTCACGAGCGTGCCCTGCACCGGCTCGTCCTTCTCGTAGGCCTCGCGGATCCGCTCCCACACCCGCATGAAATCGGCCTTCTTCTTCGAGAGGACGACGGCGCCCTCCTGGTCCTCGAGATGCTCGAGAAAGACCTCGATCTCATCCCCTTCCTTCAGGCTCCGCGGATCCTTGAACTCGTCGATCGCGACCGCGCCCTCCGACTTGAACCCGACGTCGAGGATGACGGCGGTATCGGTGACGCGGAGCACCTTCGATTTGACGATCTCACCCTCCTCGATGTTCGAGAGGGTCCCCTCGTACAGCTCCGTCATCTTCGCGATTTCGTCCGGGGAGTACTCTTCGTGGAGATCGGCGCGGACCCGCAGGGGAGAGTGGCGGCTCGGTGTGGCGGGACTTTCGGCCTTGGAGTCCGGGAGTTCCTGGGTGTCTACCAACATTCAGTTATACCGGTTCGGTTGTGGGTTTGGGGCCTGTAACCCCGGGCTCCCTGCCCGAGGAGGGCGGAAACCTAGCCGGGGAGCCGGTCCCGCGCCAGCGCCACCACGCGGGCAACCTGGTCGTCGAGCGACAGGCGTGTCGTGTCGAGCACGACCGCATCCGCGGCAGCCCGCAGCGGGGCCACCGCCCGCGTGGAATCAGCCTCGTCTCGGGCCGCCAGCGCTTCCGCTTCCCGGCGCAGCTGCTCCGGGTCGATCCGACCTCCCCCCCCTCGCTGCGCCAGGCGGCGCCGGGCGCGCTCTTCCGGGCTCGCCGTCAGGAACACCTTCAGTGGGGCGTCGGGGAACACCACGGTCCCGATGTCCCGGCCGTCCACGACGAC
>Ga0209158_1002142_pt1 | contig 12459 bp, 11 predicted proteins | sample GraSoiAngelo_140_FD_185897 | JGI IMG/M metagenome (GOLD analysis project Ga0209158, IMG submission 185897) | Grasslands soil microbial communities from the Angelo Coastal Reserve, California, USA - 14_0929_12_30cm (SPAdes) (version 2) | ecosystem: Environmental > Terrestrial > Soil > Grasslands ...
CGACGCGCGTGCGCGGCCCGATGCACTCGATATAGTCGTCTGCCGAAATGAAGCGCCCTCGCGGCTCTACGACCCGAACCCGCAATTTCCCGGCCTGTTCGTAACGCAGCCAGGTCGAGAAATGGGCGGGGAATTCTCCGCGCCCCACCAGGACTTCGTCGCCCGGTTTCCACTCTATTCCCGCCGCAATCGCGGCGAGTCCCGCGCTCGCGCCCGTCGTGACCGCAATCTCTTCGGGGCGGCCTCCGATCAGGCGTCCGGCTTTTTCACGGATGCGATCGGGAAGATCGAAATAGGCGCTATCGGGCAATCGGTAGGGATGCTTCTTCCATTCGAGAGCAGCTTGCGCTTCGCGCGCTGCGACCAGCGGCATGGGCCCCTGAAGCGCCGCGTTCAGATAGGCCACACCCTCGAAATCCGCAAATTCGGCCCAATAATTTGTCGCCACTTCTGTCGTCTCGCTTTTCATGATGCGATTCTATCGGCCAGAGGGAACAACGGAAAGCTCCCGGCCGGGCTCGAACCCGGACAATTTGGACTGCAACGTAGTTACCGCCCTTCCCGGGGAAAACTCTCCTCAGTTTTTGGGTCGTTGTGTTTCGCTTTGCCGCGTTCGTGAAAGCGCTCGCTCGCTTTAGATGTGACCTGAGCCTGGCCAAGCCGCTGCTTGTCATTATGGGAAAGCAGTTTCTGGAACGGGAAGTCCGAAGCTATCTCGTTGAGCGACGCTAACCCTAAGTCCGTATCTTCTAAGATGACGTCCGGAAATCAGGATTGAACGTCGCACGTCGGCACGATTCCAGAGTTTTCGACCATCAACATTACGGTTCGCTGCGGCGCTCGCGTCCGATGGAGCACTCCCTTGGACACGACAAAACCCTGTCGCGGCAGCAGCTCAACTGTTCGCCGCTCTAGGTCGATCAGCAACTTGCCCTCGACGACGTAAAAGAACTCGTCATCGTGATCGTGTTTGTGCCAGTGGTATTCGCCCTCGACGACGCCAAGCCGCACCACTGATGCATTTACCTGGCACAGCGTCTGGTCGTCCGGGTACATAGCCCTCGGTTGGCGTTACATCGATTGGATAAATATCATTATGGGCACGAGATATTCTGCTCCTCCCTTGGCGAGAGCTATCGCCTTTCTTGCTCGCCCTGTGGAGGATGGCCGGAAAGCGAGATTGGGACGGGTTCACCTCCCGCCGCCGTACGTTGGGGACATCTTGGGGACAAGAAAAGGCTGTTTGGGGATGGTCCCGAAGCTGTTAACTGACGCCAGAGAAACGAGCTATTCGATTTGAAGTTCTCTGTTAACAGCCGAACGCTCTACCATTGAGCTACCGGGGAGTACACAAGACACGTTAGGCGGCAGTCTAACCAACGCTCCGAACTCTGTCAAAGATGCGTGCGAGAAGAACACGCGCGACTTCCGCGCTGGGAAGGGAATTTCGGACCAGGCAAGACTTGACGCTATTGCAGGCGGGTGACGCGGGTATCAAAGCCGATCAAGGAATCGAAAATCGCGAGGACGTGCCGGCGGTATTCCACCATGCGCTCGAGTACTTCGCGCAGACTTGGCTCACGCTCAGCCTCCCGGTGCCAGCGAGCCAACACCTGAGGAGGCACCTCGATATCCCGGCGAAGTTCCTCGGCAGAATGACCGCGCAGAAACAGGCCATAGAAGAAGGCCGCTTCGCGCTGCGGATACTCCAATTCCCGAAGAGCCTGCTCGCCGATGATGAATTGCTCCGACATATGAGAAAGCGCAGTTTACCGAAAGTTTTGGTCTCGTCAAGAGGGCGGAAGTAACTCCTAGTACGCCTGCAACTAAGGGCCTATGTGAAGCCCTCAAAACACACCATACCCTTAGGAAAGAGGCCGTTTTTGGGCTTTGTCAACGGCTAGGATACCCGGACTACCTGCTTTATCCGGGCTGCCGTGCCGAGCGGACAAAATCGCGCAACGCGGACACGTTCGGACCGTAAACGCCGACGCGAGAGGCGTCGATGGGCAACCCCAGCCGCTCCGCCAGTTCCAAATTGATTCCAGCATCGTCCAATTCAGACAGGCTGAATCCGACCACCGGCAGGACACGGTTCAAGCCAGAGGGGGCCACTGGGCGTGGCGGCCGATGACGCTGCCACGGCCGTTGGGCTAGCTGGAAGAACTGGTGCCAATCCCGCTTATCCCACATCGCTCGACCCTTCCTTGCGAGATCAACGCGCTGATATATGGATGCTCGAAGAGCGCCCAAAGTCGCCTCCTCTTCCTAAATCGCAGGCGACTTGCACTTCCATATACGCCAGAACTTGTCCCGAGTCTACAGTGGTGTCCAACTACTACATACGGGTTTCGCGCAAGCGCGGGTCGGGACCTATTCATAGAAGCGGCGTGTGGTCGCAATGACTCAGACCCGCTGTATACTGGTTTGAGGGCTCCTCGTCGTTTCCAACAGAGAATGCTCAAGACCGTCGTCGTTATTCATTATCACGAACTCTGGCTGAAAGGCCGGAACCGCAGATTCTTCTTGGGTAAATTCTTGCTCGCGCTGCGGCGCGTATTCGCAGACTTCCCGAGTGCCCGCATGCGTCAGCCGGGTGATCGCGTGGTTTTGGAGTTCGGTTTGGACGCGCCATTGGAAACGATAATCGTCCGTCTGAAAGGCGTTCTCGGCATAGCGTACTTCGCTGTAGCTCGCTCTGTGCAGCGCGGTTCCAGCGATGATCTAGACGCACTCTGCCAGGCCGCATGGGAAGAGGTAGAGCCTCTCGAGTTCTCGAATTTTGCCGTTCGTGCCAAGCGCAGCGATAAATCTTTCCTCCACCGCGTCGATGAGATCGAAAGGCGCGTGGGACAGTATCTGCTGGAGAAATTGCGTGCCGCAGGCCGCTCGGTCCGCGTGCAACTGGATGATCCGGAGATAACCTGCAGGATCGAAATTACGCCTGGCCCGATGTTGGTGTATGCCAAGAGGATTCCCGGCACGGGAGGCCTGCCCGCGAATACCACCGGACGAATGGTCTGCCTGTTGTCGGGTGGATTTGATTCCGCAGTTGCTGCGTACAAAATGATGCGACGCGGCGCGCACGTGAATTTTGTTCACTTCTGGGGAGGCGGAGCTCGGCCCGGCGAATCCTCGGTGCATGTAGCGAGGGCTTTGGTGGAACGCCTGGTGCCTTACCAATTTACGGCAAGGCTCTATCTCGTTCCCTTTGAGCCGGTTCAGCGGGAGATTGTACGCAGCGCGCCTGAGCGATATCGACTGCTGTTGTATCGGCGCATGATGCTAAGGATCGCGGAGCGCATCGCGCGGAGAAACCACGCCCAAGCAATCATAGCGGGCGATAGTCTGGGACAGGTGGCTTCTCAGACGTTGCAGAACATGGTCGCCGTTGGCGCAGCTTCGCCGATGCCCGTTTTCCGTCCTCTGGCCGGCGACGACAAACAAGAGATTCTTGCCCTTGCGCGCCGCATCGGCACGTTCGAGGTCTCCGAGGAACCATTTCACGACTGCTGTCCGCTTTTCCTGCCGCGCAGTCCCGCCCTTTATGCTTCGGCGACCGACCTCGAGGAGGCCGAGACGGGACTTAACATCATCGAATTAACGAAAAAGGCTGTAGAAACGAGTGTGCTCGAACGATATAGCTATGCCGGTGGACGGGTCGAGCGCGTTGAAGCCGCCCCCGCGGTCGTCAGCACCGCTGAGAATTCGGTTGGCCAGCTAAACCAGCAGAAAGACTAACCTGCTGCACTTGCTCGCTTCCACAGCTCAAGAGCGGACGGCTGCGAGCGGAGAGAAATTCTAATAACGGCCTCTGCCACCACCGCCGGGGCCCCCACGGCCACCGCGTCCACCGCCGCCGTATGCGCCGCGCCCTCCCCCACCAGCGCCTCGACCGGCGCCGCCACCACCACCACCACCACCGCCTTCACGCGGAGGACGCGCCTCGTTTACGACCACGCTCCGGCCCATGAAGTCGTGGCCATTGAGAGCTTGAATGGCGCGGCCGGCATCTTCGTCGCTATTCACTTCGACGAAGCCAAATCCGCGAGGTTGACCCGAAAAGCGGTCGCGCACCAGAGTGATATTCGCAGGTGAAACGCCTACTTGCGAAAACCAATTGCCTAGATCCTCTTCCGTAGCCTGAAAAGGCAAATTGCCCACGTACAGTTTTTTCACGAACATACTCCTTAGGCCTCTGGCCAAATGGCTCCAGCAGGCGGGCTGAAGAGGCAAGGCCAACTCCGTACGCAGTCCGAACGAACGCAGGCTACTCCGGCGCGAAGCTTGCGCTTCAGCTCTCGGGCCGCATCATCCGCTAAGCGTGCGACAAGGTCAACCGAGACTAGCAAAAATACGGAACTTACCTTGTGGACTAATTATCCACGATGGGAGCGAGATTGCCTCGCCGCCGGTGCAAGCCATTGTGTTCTAATGGTTTAACTGCATGAGTCTGGTCGGACTGCCGCAGTGAAATCTCCTGGACGTCGAGCGCTGTCAAGGAGACTAGGATAGGTCGCGTAACAGCAAACCGGGCAATCCAGGCGGAGAGATCAGGTTCGATAGCTCGCATTAATGTGCACATAGTCCGCGGTAAAATCGCACGTCCACACACAAGCACGACCACGGCCCAAGCCGAGCTCCACGCGAACTGGAACGAAATCGCGCAGCATGCGACTGTGCGCGTTTCGTTCGCTAAAACGATGCTCGACGCCGCCCCGGCAAGTGAGAACGCCTGCAAGATAAATGTTCGTACGGCGAGGATTGATCTTGATTCCGGAACGTCCGGCGGCAGCTAGAATGCGTCCCCAATTCGGATCGGCGCCGGCGAACATGGTCTTCACTAACGAGGATCCGGCGATCGTGCTCGCTACTTGCCGTGCGGCATCGTCGCTTGCGGCTCCGCGCACTTCGATCTCGATTACGCGCGTCGCGCCTTCGCCGTCTGCAACGATTTGCAACGCAAGCGAGCGGCAGACATTTTCGAGTGCAGTCAAAAAGCGACGATACTCCGCATCCGGTCGGGTGATTGTGCGATTGGCCGCAGCGCCGCTGGCGAGAGCCAGAAGTGTATCGTTGGTGGATGTATCTCCGTCGACAGTGATGGAGTTGAAGGTTCCTCGGACCGCGAGGTTCAGAGCGCGTTGCAGAAGCGGTGACCCAATGGCCGCATCGGTAACGATATAGGCCAGCATAGTTGCCATATTGGGATGAATCATTCCCGCGCCCTTGGCGCATCCGAGCAAGCGGATTGTGCGGCCGGAAAGATTGCAACGCGACGCGGCCCATTTCGGCCGAGTATCCGTGGTCATGATCGCCCTGGTAAAGCCGCCAAAGCCTTCCGCAGTGCGATCGGCCGCTTTGATCAAGGCGGGTATCACGTTGAGAATGCGTTCCGTCCGCAATGGAATGCCGATAACTCCCGTGGAGCAGACAAATACTTGTTCTGCATCGCAGCCGATCTCGCGCGCGACCGCATGTGCGGTCGCTTCGGCTGCGGCCACACCCGCCTCGCCCGTCGCGCAGTTTGCGTTGCGTGAATTGACGATCACCGCGCGCATGCGCGATGCCGCTTTGTGGAGATGGCGGCGGCAAAGGACGACCGGCGCGGCCTGCACCAGGTTTTGCGTGAAAACTCCGGCAGCCGTCACTTCCTCGTCACCGATGATCAACCCCAAATCCAGATTGGGAGCCTTGCGCAAACCGCAATTCGTAGCTGCGAATCGAAATCCGCGCGGAAGGGCGTTGAGCGGAGCCGTATTCATTCGGGGCGTATCGTTGGTCACTCCGGCGTCTCCCTTAGCCAATTGAGCGGGTCCATTGTTCCAAGCGAGCGCGGCAGCCGGCGAGGGCTTCTCGAACACGAGCCGGAGCCGTTCCGCCTGGAACGTCGCAGCTCGCCAGAGCGGATTCGAGAGTGAGTTCCCGCCCCAGATCGGATTCAAACAGAGGCGAAAAGCTTTTGAGTTTTGACAAAGGCATGGCCGTCCACGATTCGCGGGCACGCTCCGCTTCGCGAACAATCCGTCCAACGACTTCGTGCGCCTGGCGGAAGGGCAGACCGCGGTGAACGAGATAATGTGCCGCCTGGGTGGCGAGCAGCGCCGAATCCTCAGCCGCAGCCAAAAGCCTCGCCGGATTAATGTGCGTAGCGCTCACGGCTCCAGCCGCGATTTGGGCGACCGCCAGAGCCTGATCGTGTGCGGCGAAAAGCGGCTCCTTATCTTCCTGTAAATCGCGTTGGTAACTGGAGGGCAGTCCCTTCAGGGTCACCAGAATTGAAATCAGAGCGGCAGTAATGCGCCCGGTCTTACCGCGCAAAAGCTCCCACGCATCCGGATTTTTCTTCTGCGGCATGAGACTGCTTCCTGTGGAATATTCATCGGGCAACAAAACGTATCCGAATTCCTGAGAAGCAAAGAGAACAAAGTCCTCGGCTAAGCGCGAAATATGCATAGCCAGGCCGGCAAGAGCGTAAAGATAATCGACGGCGAAATCGCGATCGCCCACCGCATCGAGACTGTTGGCCGAAATGTGCGAAAAGCCGAGTTCCTTTGCCAGCGCTCCCCGATCCACGGGGAACGCACAGCCGCCCAGGGCGCCAGAGCCCAATGGGCACGTATCCGCCGTGTGTCGCGCGGTGCTGAGCCGCTCAAGATCACGAAAGAATGCCTCGGCATGCCCTAGGACGAAATGCGAGAAGAGAACTGGCTGCGCATGTTGAAGATGCGTCATCCCAGCTAAGGGGACTCCCATCGTCCGTTCGGCCAGTCCTACAAGTGCAGTGATGAGGGCAACCAGGCCTCTAGAGACGTCTTGCGCGGCATCTTTAACGAACATACGGAAGTCCGTGGCCACCAGCTCATTCCGGCTCCGCGCGGTGTGCAGCTTGTACGCGACCGGGCCCAGTCGTTCGACGAGCGCGATTTCTACGAAATGGTGCACATCCTCGGCAGGCGAGAGGTCAAGCCATGAGGGATCCGACTCCGCCCGCTCGGCAATGGCGTCGATTGCGGCCAGTATTTGTTGGGTCTCTGAGGAGCTGAGGATTCCGACCTTTTCTATGGCGAGAGCCCAGGCGCGATCCACAGCCAACTCGTAGGGCAACAGGCGTCGATCAAACGGAAACGAGCGCTGAAACTGATAGAACAACTCGTTGGGCGGCTGATCAAATCGTCCACCCCAAAGTTTGTTCGTTCCCGCAGCTGTTGGCCGCTGGTTCACGACGCCGAGTCATTCGCCGGTGCCATCACCGGCAATGCAAAGAGGTTAATGAACCCCTCCGCGTCCTTGGGGTTGTAACGAGCCATGCTGAAACTGGCCAGATCGGTTCGATAAAGCGAGTGAGGAGATTGCCGCCTGGTAACGGCGACGTTGCCTTTATATAGCCGTAAGCCGACGGTTCCGGTCACATGCTGTTGCGCGACCGCAAAGAAGGCATCCAGTGCTTGACGTAGGGCCGTGAACCACAACCCGTAATAGACGAGCTCCGCATAGCGATGCGCCAAGATTTGCGCGTAATGTGCCGTCTCGCGATCCAGACAAAGCGCTTCGAGTTCACGATGAGCCAAAACGAGCAGCGTGCCGCCCGGCGTTTCGTATGCGCCGCGCGATTTAATGCCGACCAGGCGATTTTCAACCAAGTCGATGCGTCCTACACCATTTGCTGCGGCTATAGCGTTTAACCATTCCAGCAGAGCCACGGCATTCAACCGCTTCCCATCGATGGAGACCGGCGTTCCCGCTTCGAAGCCGATTTCGAGTTCCGTGGGTTTGTCCGGGGCGCTCTCAGGGGAAGCAATCCACTGCCACATGGATTCCTCAGGAGCATTGGCGGGATCCTCGAGTATTCCGCCTTCATGGCTCAAATGCCAGATGTTGCGGTCACGACTATAGAGATCCGCCTTCGTCTGTGCTACCGGGACATTGTGCGCCCGGGCATACGCAAGCGCATCCTCGCGGGATTGGATCTGCCACTCGCGCCAGGGCGCGATGATTCGCAGCTTCGGCGCGATGGCTTTGTAGGCAAGCTCAAACCGCACTTGGTCGTTGCCCTTCCCTGTGCAGCCGTGGGCAAGAGCATCCGCGCCGATCCGCAAAGCGACTTCCGCCTGGCGCTTGGCTAAAACCGGACGGGCAAAGGACGTGCCCAAGAGATATTTGTGTTCGTAAACAGCTCCTGCTCGCAATGTCGGCCAGATATACTCGGTAATGAATTCCTCGCGTAGATCCTCAATGGAGGCCGCCGATGCGCCGGTGGCGAGCGCCTTGCGCCTTGCGGCTTCTAAGTCCTCTTTTTGCCCGACATCGCCGATCATGGCGATAACTTCACACCCATGGTTCTCGATCAGCCAGGGAATAATGATTGAGGTATCCAGCCCGCCCGAATAGGCGAGCACCACTTTGCGAGCCACGCAGTCTCCTTTTAGCTGAGCAGCATCAGCAGGATGGCTTTCTGCGCGTGCAGACGGTTTTCCGCTTGATCGAAGACAATCGAACGGGACGAATCCATTATGGAGTCGGTCACTTCGGCACCGCGATGCGCAGGGAGGCAATGCATGAATACGGCGTCCGGAGCCGCCTGTTTCATCAGAGTGTCATTCACTTGATAAGAGGCAAAGATTTCTGCGCGGGCGGCCGCCTCGTGCTCTTGTCCCATGCTGGCCCAGACATCCGTATATACGGCTTGTGCTCCGGCCACCGCCTCCTGGGGCGATCGGAAGATCGCCAGGCTGCCGTGGCTCTCGCGCGCAGCCCGCTGCGCTTCGGCAACAATAGAAGCATCGGGTTCATAACCCGCCGGTGTGGCAATTCGCATTTCTGCGCCGACCCGCGCTGCGACCGTCATAAGCGAACGGCAGACATTGTTCCCATCACCTATGTAGGCGAGTTTTAAATTGCGCAGCGTTCCAAAACGCTCGTGCAGCGTAAAGAAATCAGAGTAGGCCTGGCAGGGATGGAAGCGGTCGGAAAGCGCGTTGATTACCGGGACGCTGGCGAACTCCGCGAGCTGCTCGAGTTCGCGCTGCTCGAAGACCCGCGCCACAATGCCATGCACCCAGCACGAGAGGTTCCTCGCCACATCGGGGATCGACTCGCGCTCACCGAGCCGCGAAAGGGTCTGGTCGAGAAAAATGGCCGTGCCGCCCAAGCTGCGCATGCCAACCTCGAACGTCACACGTGTACGCAGCGACGGCTTCTCCAGAATCAGAGCCAAGAAACGGCCGGCCAGCGCCGAGCTGTAGTGATCGGGGCGAGCTTTGACGTCGGCTGAAAGCTGAAAGAGTTCCTTGACGCGCGCCTCGTTCCACTCCGTCCCGGTCAGCAGGTCGGTGGAAAGAGCGAGAGGTATGGGCATCGTGGTCATGACTTAGCGGGAAGCTGCCACGGCGGTTCGGTTGTTGCTTTCGGCGAGCTCCGCGGGAACAGAATTCGGGCGCTTGGTCTTGCTCAGGACTTGCCGAAAACGCCGCGTAAATTCGTCGACTTGGCGCCCGGTCACGATAAAGGGAGGCAGCAGCCGTAACACGGACTCATGGGTACAATTGACAATCAATCCTTCGCGTAGCGCACCTTCCACATAGGGCTTGCCCTCAACAGCAAGCTCGATTCCGAAGATGAGTCCTTCGCCGCGCACCTCTCGGACGAAATCGAAGTCCCCCGCGAGACGCATCAGTCCCGCGCGCAATTGCGATCCCCGCTGGCGAACGTTCTCGAGCAAGTTTTCGTCTTCGATGATAGAGAGAAATTCGAGGGCCACGGCGCAAGCCAGCGGGCCGCCCCCAAAAGTCGAGCCGTGCAGGCCCGGCGAGAAAGATCCTGCAAAGGCTTCGCGAGCCAGGATCGCTCCCAAGGGAAGTCCACCTGCCAGGGGCTTGGCGATGACGACTATGTCCGGTACGCCCGTGTGGCGTTGGTAAGCAAAAGGACGGCCGGTCCGTCCCAGGCCCGACTGGATTTCGTCCGCGATCAGTGCCGCGCCGTAGTGGCTGGCCAGTTCGCGAGCGCGCGACCAAAATGAGGTACTGATCGGATAGATCCCGCCTTCGCCCTGGATTGGTTCGATAACTATGCCGCAAACCGAGTCGTCGAATTTGGCTTCGAGATCAGCGACATCGTTAACGCGCACAAATTCAACGCCAGGCACAAGCGGACCAAATGGCTCACGGTATTTCGCCGGGTGCGTTATAGAAAGCGCGCCGAACGTACGCCCGTGGAATGAATTTTCAAGCGCCAGGATACGAGTTTTTCCTTCTGTACCACGCTTGTGTGCGGCAAGCCGCGCCAGCTTGATCGCGCCTTCAACCGCTTCCGTGCCGCTATTGGTGAAGAAGACGCGCTCTAGCCCGGACCACTCCGTTAGCTTGCGCGCCAAGGGGCCCTGGTATGGGTGATGAAATAAATTCGAAAAGTGAACGGCGCGCCCGGATTCGCGGCGAATGACGCGGGTCAGCCTGGGATGGGAATATCCGAGGGCGTTTACCGCCAGGCCGCCGAGGAAATCGAGATACTTACGACCGCGATGATCGTAAAGGTAACAGCCGCGGCCGCGCACAAAGACCAGGGGCGGCCGCCGATACGTGTTCATCAGGTATCGCCCTGCCAGTCGTATCGCCTGTTCAGGGGATACGTTGTGCTTTGCGGGTTTCGGCTTGCGGTGCTTATTCAATTGCCGACTCCGGCCGCCGCAGGATAACTGGATGTGACCCTCGTCCCGGGGCCCTTCTGCCCGTTGGCGGCGGAAAGCAGCCCGCTTTCGCTCGCGCCACCTACGATGCGGACCTGCTTCACGCCGCCTGCAAGCGCCCGCTTGCATGCCTCCAGCTTCAGCACCATGCCCCCGGAGACTTTATTTTGCCGGATCAAATCTTCGACATCGCTACACGAGACCGCCTTGATCACCTTCGATCCATCCAGTACGCCCGCGACATCGGTCATATAGACCAGCCGGTCGGCATGAATATATTCGGCGCAAGCGGCTGCCATATGATCGGCGTTGATGTTATAGAGCTCGCCATCCGCGCCCATTCCGAGGCAGGACGCCACCGGAACGATGCCCGCCCGCCAGAGTGATTCGAGAAATTCAAGGTTGACGCCTGTGAGATAGCCGACAAAGCCAAGCGCGCCGACTACTTCGTCGTATTGCATCGGCTCGGCAAGAAAGCAGCTTGAGTCCGAGGCGCACAGGCCAATGGCGGGCTGTCCCGCGGCAGAAATGGCGCCTGCCATCCGCTTATTGAGCAATCCCCCGAGAACCATCACAGCCACGTCCCGCGTCTGCCGGTCGGTTACGCGCAGCCCGTTGACAAACCGGCTTTCGACGCCCATACGCTTGAGTGTGGCCGTGAAGAGCTTGCCGCCGCCATGCACTACGAGCAATTCGTGCCCCTGCTGCACAAGTTGCGCAATCTGCCTGGCCAGCGAGCGAACCGCTTCCGGATCATCCAGCAAAGCCCCCGCAATTTTCACGACCATTCTCATTGGAGACCGGTTGCCTCCTCGAAGCCCATCATTGCGTTCATATTTTGTACCGCCTGGCCCGCAGCGCCCTTACCGAGATTGTCGAGACAGCTCACCACGACGAGGCGCTCCCCTTGCGAATCGAGTGCGAAACCAATGTCACAGAAATTCGTGTGCGCAACGTGCTGGACTTCCGGGAGACGCCCCGCCGGCCACAGCCTGACCATCGGTCTTCCCGCATAGAACCGGCGATATAGCGTCTCGATTTCGGCCGCATCGCGCCTTGGTTCTAGCCAAACGTAAAGGGTGGAAAGAATCCCGCGGGCTAGCGGGAGCAGATGTGTGGAAAAGATAATTTCCCTGGCGGCGATTCCCAGATGCTCGGTAACTTCCGGAGCGTGCCGGTGCGTGAACAGGCCGTACGCGCGAAAGTTTTCGTCTAACTCAACGAACTGGAGTTCGCGCTTGGGTTCCTTGCCGGCCCCAGAAGCGCCGGATTTGCAATCGCAGACGACGCCGCGGCCCGGAGCAATCCATCCCGCTTCGACGAGCGGCCGAAGCCCGAGAATCACCGAAGTCGGATAGCAGCCCGGATTTGCAACCAATTTCGCGTTGATAACAGCCTTGCCGTATAGTTCAGGGAGGCCGTAAACAGCTTGAGCCAGCAGTTCCGCATCGGGGGCCGGCAGGTTATACCAATTCTCAAACGTGCCCGGATCACGGAATCGGAAGGCGCCGCTCAAGTCCACGACCCGCAAGCCCGCATCGAGCAGTTGCGGGGCGATCTCCAGCGAACCTTCGTGCGGCGTAGCTAGGAATGCCAATTGAGCGCCGCTCTCCGCAATTGCCCGCACAGAGAAGGCCCGGCACGGCGCCTCGCCCCATCCACGAAGCTGCGGAAAGATCTCGGTGAGACAGTGCACCGGCTTCGCGCTTTCGCGCAGGTAAAATGTGGGCTTGGCGATGGTCGGGTGCCGAAGCAGGAGCTGCGCCAGCTCA
>Ga0209158_1002145_pt1 | contig 12455 bp, 6 predicted proteins | sample GraSoiAngelo_140_FD_185897 | JGI IMG/M metagenome (GOLD analysis project Ga0209158, IMG submission 185897) | Grasslands soil microbial communities from the Angelo Coastal Reserve, California, USA - 14_0929_12_30cm (SPAdes) (version 2) | ecosystem: Environmental > Terrestrial > Soil > Grasslands ...
TTCGAAAGAAACAATCTGCGAATTTTGATTCTACAAAGACCCAAGTCGGGAAGGATTTACCATTCGTTAATTCCCTCGCAGAGTCGAGTTTCGTGTCGCGAGGAGCAACTGCAATTGACATTTCTCGACTGGTAACGGGTCTGGTAACCGTAATCGGTAACAAACCGTCGTTGAGTTCGACATAGAATCACTTGGTCCGAATGGCCAAAATAATCAATGATAAGACGCTACGGGAGAGTTACTTGGTGGTATGGCAGGAGAGATTTTGGCTCGGCCCTTTCTTCTCATGAAGAAGATTGTTAGACCAACAGCCGCGCCCCCAGCGATTACGACAAGAGCGATTACAATGAGCCATGGGAACTGTGGTGCGACTAGGTTGAATGTTTGAACACTCTCATCGAATACTGGCTGATAGGTGTCATAATTTGACTGTAGGGCTGTGGAAGTGATGACGTATGCCTTTTGGTTTTGAACGAGAAAGTCCTGCTTGTTTTTTATGTTAAACGATCCCTGTGTGAAGGTGCCTACCAATACGTAGGCGTCGATTCCTCCGATGGTCGTCGGCCCTTCCGAGACCAGATTGTAATTAGTCAAACTCGCGGAAAGTTGGGACTTGGATGCGGAGACATATGCGCTAAGGGTCAGAGAGGTAGACTCGACTATGATGTTCATATTCACTCTAAAATTGGCTTCAGTTGGACCATAAAATATGACAGAGGTGCCAAAGGTGCCGCTTGAGTCCACGACCCATCCACTGGGTGGATTGATAGAAAACCGATTGTTCGAGTTCACATAAGCGTTCGAGTTAACAGAGGCAAAAACCGACACGTCAATCATCAGGGCCAGAAGGACCAAAGACAAACTGGCCAGAATCGTAAACACTGAGGGTCTGGTCATGTCGAAAACGCTTGCTCATTGAAGCTACCATATTAAGAGTATCTTGGAATTAGCCCGCTCTGATAGTCTTCGTAACGGGTCTGGTAACCGCAAATGCTAACAGCGGCTCCGGGGTCGCTCTTTTCCAATAATCTCTGGCTGACCCTCCCCGTCTAACTCGTCCCTGGTAAAGCGAAAGCTATATTGTAAAGCGCGTACAGGATTGTAACGCGGGAAGAAGATTGGGCTCTGTTGTTAGAGTGAGCCGGAAGCATCAGGTTGTCGTCCCCCGGGAGGCTAGAGAAGCGCTCGGAGTAGGCGCTGGCGACGAACTGGTCGTAGAGGTCGAGAATGGCAGGGTCTTGATGAAGCCTAAGCCGCGGAACTACTCGAAACACATGCTTGGCCTGCACAAGAGTGTCTGGAAAGGCGTAAAGACCGAGAGCCATGTTAGGACGGAGAGGGAAGCCTGGAAGAAGGAAACTTCCTCAAGAGCCTGAGCAAGCACCGCATCCTCGGAATTGACACTTCTCCCTTCATCTATCATCTGGAGAAGAACCCGGTCTTCTCAGGTCTTACACTCAGACTTTTCGAGCTGGTGGAGAAGGGCGGCGTTAAGGCCGTCACGTCAACTCTTACGCTCATGGAGGTCCTGGTCAGGCCAAAACAGTTGAACCAGCAGAAGGTGGTTGACGACTACGGATTCTTGCTGAGAACCTTCCCCAATCTTACGTTGACGAGTATCGATGATAGCTGCGCCGAGAGAGCTGCGGATCTGAGAACTGCCTATGGGATTAGGCCTCCCGACGCGTTACAGATTGGAACTGCGATCGTATCCAGCGCCGGATGCTTTGTGACGAACGATGAGAAGCTGAAGAAGGTGAAGGAGATCGAGGTTATTCTGTTGAAAGATTACGCATAACACTACTCTCGCACGCTAGAACACGAAGTCTACCCCGTGGCCAGCCGAGAACAAGGAACACGTCCAACGAATACCAGGCCTCACAGTCCTAAACGAGCAAGACCATGAGTAACAGGTTCTTTGAGAGCAAGATGTCAAACGCTTGTTTCGGCTACCTTCGATGGCTGCCACATCGGAACACAATCTTGCCAATACGGAACTTCAGAATGCTGAAGTTGAAGACATCTCTGCACAGCCGTTTGAAGACGAACTGCTCAGCCTCATATGGAAATTCCTAGAATCACCGGGTAACGTTCTATTGATCCAAGGGGCGCCTGGTACAGGAAAAACCACGCTTGCGCTTGAACTTCTCAGAAGGGTGAAAGGGACTCGTATCGGGCCTCGTGAAATCTCTGCCAACAAAGTGTACGTGTCGAGCCGAGTCTCACCAATAAAGTTCCGGCGACAATTCCCTGGAGTTCATGAGATCATCGATTCTATGTCAGGAAAGGGACTTGCAGGCACCTGGACAGAGAGTGAGGACAACGCTCGTCTGTCGGGAGCCACCGCGAATATTGTACATAGAATTCTCGCTCTGAAACGGGCGAAGCAGAAAGGAATCGTCGTCATAGATAGCTGGGAAGGAGCCGTACGGAACTTAGCCGAGGAAGAACGTCACTCGTTAGAGTCAGCAATCTTTTCCGAGCTCGACGACAGCAAGCTCGGGGCAGTACTTGTGAGCGAAGGTGAAAGTGCCTCCGGTCTAACGCATCTTGTAGACGGAATCACCACACTGTCAATGTCTCGATTGGAAGGTAGGGTAGTCAGGAGCATGATGGTCGACAAGCTCCGAGGGTTTAGGCTGCGCAGGCAGGGAGCACTCTTTACTCTTGACAGAGGCAGATTCACGCCCCTACCTAGGGTCGGATTTCATCTTGATGGTGACTTGTCGGAAACTCCTAGAGTTCCCGCGATTGTTCCTCACTCTGAAGCGGCATATTCGACAGGCAGCGAAGACCTTGACAAATTGCTGCAAGGTGGAATCAAGAAGGGTTCCTCTGTTCTGATAGATCTCAACAGCACAGTATCTCCCCGTGTCGGTATCATTCTCATCGACATCATAACAGCTAATTTCATCAACCAGGGTGGCTCTGCCTTCATAGTCCCGTACAGCATATTCAGCTCACAGACAGTTGCTGACTCTATGAGAAGATACGTCGGAAACGACGCATTGAACGAGAGGGTCCGCATCGCAGAGTACAACCAGGGGCTTGCTGATGAAAAATGGCGGGTGAAGATGAAAGGCAAGATAGAGGAAGATATTCCAATCATCAACAAGTACTGGAGCCAGCTTGGGGCCATCTCAACCTCAAGAATGATGAAATTTGACTTCGACAAGCTAGCACAGGTCTACGGTGAAGATATCGGGGTTCCAAGTCTCGGCGAAATAGGGGCCGGCATACGGGAGTCAGCAGCTTTCATGATGGCAGTAGTCTCACGACCTACGATGATGAGAGAGGAACTTCAGAGAAGCGTCGACTATTACCTGAAAACACAGACACTTGACGAATCCCTCCTCATCTATGGGGTCAAGCCGTTTAGCAACGTTCACGGTGTGGAATTCAGTTTTGAACGAGGCTATCCACGCCTATCCTTGATGGAAGTCGTCTGACCGATCCACCTAGGACCTGATGTGTCCAAGAACCTTTGCTAGTCGTAGACTAGGACTCCATCTTAGCGCTGTGATTGATCCTATATTGTCCGCATTCGCAGTGGTCAAGGGGGTATGGGAATCGCAATCTGCCTACTATCTCATAGAGGATCAGCAAGACCTCCTTCTTCGAAGCATGGTTCCGTCCTAGCCACCTACGCCACGCTTTTCGCGTGGTAAACTGAAGCGCTTTGGACACCCTCTTATCCATGATAGGATAACGCTCCTATCGATCGTCTATACCCGACGATTTCAAGAATTGTGATCAGGGCTTGTTCTGTTACGAATGATGAGAAGCTCAAGAGGGGGCAAGGAGATTGAGGTAAGGTGCTGAACCATTTTGCATAATAGACTCTCAAATTATCAGAGTGCCAAAGTACGCCTATAGCAGTAGAACATCCGGCTTAGGAACGTATCCTAAGAAGAGTCCCCTCGATGGGGTGACCAGGAGTCGAGAACACGAAGGGAAGACACGGCTCAAACCCTACGGTTCGGATGGACACTACACCACGCCACACGCAACAAAATCATCAACATGCTACAACAACTCGACAGCTAATAGCAGTTAATCCTGGAGATGAGGCCGGACTTTACCTCGGGCCATTCCGATGATATGATCGAGTAGAGCATAGTGTCCCTTGGTTTACCGCTTGGCCGAATCCCATGATTCCTGAGACGCCCTTCGAATTTCGCGCCGAGTTTCAGAATCGCTCGCTGCGATTGAATGTTGTTCGCGTCGGTCCCTAGTTGCATTCGTACTGCTTCCCAGTCCTCGAACGCGTGCTTGAGTAACAGTAGCTTGCATTCTGGATTGACGAAGGTTCTTTGATACTCGGGCAGATACCATGTTGAGCCTACTTCGGCCCTTCTGTGCCTGGCGGATATCGATAGGTAGGCCGTGCTCCCGACTATCCGCTCCTCGTTCTTCAGGACGACCGCGAAGGCGTATTCTTCGTCTTTTGCTTCCTTCTCGATCCCGGAGAAGATCCGTTTGTCCACATCTTCCTTTGAGAGAAGTGGATAGAGCATCAATGACCAGTCGAGTCTTGCAGCTGCCCCTGCCAGTCCTACGGCATGCTTCCGGCGTAGAGGTTCGAGCCTCACAAACTTTCCCTCGAGCACACACGGGCCGAGACTCTGACTCTCCATTTGTCCGCATCCATTTCAGGAAGATACCCACATTTCGGTCTTATGGCAGGCCCTAGCCATTGAATGAGCGAACCATCTCGACTCAACTCATCGGATCTCCCAACACGTCTCCACCGATTCAAGCCATTGAGAGAAAGAAGTACCATGGTTGTCCATTAATTTCAAAATCTAGCGGGCGCTGACACCACTGAATGGATGTTGGCTACACACGCCTAGCAAATTGTCGGGGAATGCGAATGATTGATCGAAACTGGGCAGAAGCTTACGACCATTGCAGGCCGAGGATAGCAGGCTGAACATGGTTGTTGGTCTGCTCTCTTGCTTTAGTGAAGGAACTCGACATACGTATGGTCGAGATGTCTAAGCAGCAGACGGGTCTTAGAATAGACCGGGTCCTCTTCAAACAGTTTCAACAGCTTTGCGCCTCGGAGAAATTACGCCCGGGTGAAGCAGTCGAATCACTAGTCCGGCTAGCAGTCGACAGCGGGAGTCTAGCGAACCTTCACGCTAACGTTGTTAGAGGGGGAGGTAGGGGACGCGTGTTGGATGAAGCGCTCTTCAGGTCACGGTTGTCGAGACTAAAGACCTGTCTTGAGACGGAGCGGCGATACTGGAAGGAGACCGGTGAGGGAATGGATGAACCGGAGTCGGAGGGGTTTGTGAAGGAACTGGTAGAGATCGGCAAGAGATCAGTCAGTGAAGAACTCGTCAAAGAGTTCGAAGCAACCCTGGCAGAAGCAGACAAGCTCTACGACGAGGTCGAGAAAGATACAATCGAAAATGGGATCAGCCGAACAAAACAGATAATCGATTTACGATAACCGGAAAGTAGCGCATGAGGTTCAGATTGCGCCGCTGGCTTGCGCTTGGGGATCTGTGTCGAATAATGAGCCGTCTCTAGGCAGGCTTCCCAACTGGCCGGTCGCTAAGCTTAGATAGCTTATCAAAGTTTTGCTGAGTAAGTTCCGGTTGCCAAACATTGCGTTGCTTTTGGCGGGGTTTTTCTTCATGTTTCTTACGTTAGGATGGGGGCATATGGAAGCGGTACTTGGCTGAGGACGCTCCCGGCTGGAATATCACCATGAATCATTGGTTGACACTGGGCGGTAAGGTCGGGGTCGTTCCGGTAGCCGCAACATTGTTGCTATGGTTATTGGCATAAACTATTCCTTAGGTGAACGCTAATCGCCCCATAGGGGAGAGTGGAACGTCCCCACATATGGATCGAACCTTTGAGTCGATAGTTTCCGTGGTGCGTGTTGTTGTGAGTTTGGCTGGTCTTAGGGTCGTTTGATGTTGGTTACTCGAAGCTTGAACTGCAACATCTTATCCGCCATAGGATGGTTGCCGCTCCTCGATCGCGCTCTTCTCAATATCTTCATAGAGCTTGTCAGCTTCTTTCAGGATAGTTTCGAGACCTACCAGCTTTTAATGGATAGTCCCATTTTTTGATGACTCCTTTGGAATCTCTGGCATTTGAGAGTATCTCTGGATATTATTTACGATTGGATTGTGTTCACTTGTAGGTTTTCATGTGTACACGTCCGCGTTATATTCTCAAGGATCGGCAGTTTTGACCCGGATGAATGGAACATGTACTTCTATTCCTCTAGCGAGTTGGCCGCGTGAGCGGTTCCAACAACTGTTCTAATCACGACTCTCGTACCGGACACTTTCGACGAACTGCAAAGAGCATCGTATCCTTCATTTTCATATCCCTCACTTTACTCAGCTCGATCGCCCCACAGATCCCTGGAATAGTCGGGGGTCTTATACCAGCGCAAGCAATCTCGATCCCCGGCCCAAACATATCCGGAAAATTCACTCAGCGGGAACCCGTGAGAGTGCCCCTTCCCGCGGGATCGATACAGACTGGAGTTCGCGCCTCTCCCTCATATGCTCTTGCATTTGACAGCTCAATTTCTCCAAGACTAGCAATAACCCCCGACTCTTATCAATACCAGACGTCATACGGGTTGTATTCTTTCAACAAGACCTTCCCGTACATTTTCACCCTACAGTCGAGGTCCGCAGTGCCTCTAACCAAGGGAAGCATGTTCTCCGTGGCCGCACACCAGTTGCTTACAACGGGAAGCGCAAACGTTACTCTCGCCAATGACAATGAGTTTCAAGTTTACTGCCAGGTATTGTCGGGGAATTCGAGCGTCGGCCGTTTGTTGCTTCAGGTGAACTTCCAGACTTCAGCTCCTCCGAAGTTTACCCTGAGCTTCTCGAAAACCGCCTCTTGGTCGCTTGGAGACTTTAACATTGTTTGGACAACGTTTCCTGTCCACGAATGGTTGAAGACTGGACGCAATCAGGCAATGAGCCTCGGGTCATTGTCGAACCAGACTCTTTCCTCGATGGGCTCAGCCGCTTTTCTTCTGTCGCAACTCAGGACTGAGACGGGCCCCTCGGATGATCCCAGTTTATGGACTGAGTGGGTCACCACGGACTGGACGGATTCGCCTGGAGGGAGGCTCAGAATAGATCAAGTAAGACTCGCCAGCCTCTTCGGAATGGCGCAGATCGTCGACTTCCAAACAAATCAAGCGACGATTGATCCAACCCAGATCTCGACTTCTACGGTCACAGTTGCAACCGCATACTCAACCCAGAGAAAGACCTTCTCCTTTGGAGGGTTCTATTTTCTCTTCTATTACACCGGCAGTAACATCGTCTACTCCAGCAGCAAAGATCAGAATCTTTGGGCCGGGCCTTACGTTGCAGCAGCAGGCCCAATAGGCTTGGGCGGCGGTTTCGACATGTTCAACTCTGGTTCAACCGTAGCGCTGGATTGGCTCAACTACAACCCTGGGGCTGGAGGAGACGGGACAACGCAACTGCTGTTTCGGAGCGGCACGGTCGTAGGCGGCTCAATATCTTGGCAACCCGTTGCAACCGTCGCAAACCTTCCACAGCCTTACAGCTATACGGTTAGTGTTGCGATAGGTACTGACGGAACATTCTGGGCGAGCGGAGTCTGGTACACGGCCCCGCCTCCCACTTACATCTATCACGTTTGGATCTACAAGTCTTCAGACGGTCTCAGTTTTACTGAGAGTACAGATTATGGAACAGCAAATACGGGATCTAGGATGGAGGCAGTCCAGCTAGTTTCTCTTTCTGGCGGAAGGCTCTTGGCACTGTCGAGCCACTACTACTATTCATCAATACGTTGGACCACGTGGAACCCCACCACAGGTGCCTGGAGCCCCGTTCAGACCAACGAGATGAACATGCTGACCTCAACCGGAAAGGCGAACCTTTTCTCCGCCGCGACAACCCCTGATGGTCTTGTACACCTGATCTTCCAGCGTTACTCTGCGCCACCGATCTACTACCTAGCGTGGGCATACTACAATTTCACCCAAAACCAATGGACAATTGACTCCCAAGTTGTGAACGTTGGAAATAATGACGCTCCCATATATCCGTCCCTCAGCTCCGATAGCCTTGGCAACCTGTACGCATTCTACACTTTCCAAACGAGTGGAGGACTTTACTATGGGAATAGGCCGCCAGGAGTTGACGGTTGGTCGTACCAAACACCCTTCGGCCCTATCTCCAATCCAACATGGATCAGTACTAGCCGCTCAACATCCAAAATGGCAATCGTTGCATGGACGCAGGGTGGCACCTCTCCAAACAAGATACTCTACGGGTCCCTTCCATTGCCGCCGGGTGTAGCGTCGGGCCCGCCGATTCGGCCTTGGAGCAAGCTCGGGCTATCACCCTACGAGCAGTATTTCACACAGAATGGAGAATATGTCTCGCCCGGAAACGGGATGCTAACCGTTAGCCAGACAGACATCTCTGTTCCGGGACGAAACGGGCTCAACCTTGCAGTCGCCCGGACATACGTGCAACCCTTCACACTAGTGCCGGGGAGCCCCTGGCCATTCAACTACGAGTCGAGTCCTTACGCAATGCTAGGATATGGTTGGCGACTTAACCTACCATACGTAGAGGCCGAAAACAATCTTGCTCCACACTCGATTAACTGGCTGAACGGCGAGCTGTTCCCAATCTTCTGGGACACGGTCACCCAATCATCCTCTGGAGACTTCATAACCACCTATTCGATGACAAACCATCAGACCGAGGACTTCGTCTTCACTGAGACCTGGGACCACACAACAGGCTCGCTTACGTACCAACTGTTAACCAAAGACGGCACAACATACAATTTCAACGGGAACGGATGGATAAACACAGTAGTCGATAGAACGGGACAGAACAAGATTACATTCACCTACAATAACGGCTTCATCGCCAGCATAACAGACACTGTAGGTCGTGTTGCCACGTTCAAATACAATGCGAACTGGTACCTCGCCAACGTCACCTACGGAGGTCAAACCGTCAAATACGCCTATTCGGGTAACAATCTCATCAGCGCCACTGACGCAGCTGGCCGCGTAATCCGGCTAAGCTATGCGCCCCAAAGCATCTGGCTTCTTTCTGGGGTCACCTATGCGACCGGGGGCAACTCGGCCTACACCTATGGAAACACGACAATAGGGACAGATGCTGTGAATTACTATGTAACTCGACAGAACATATACGCAGGAACTCTTGTCAAGTCGAGCAGTTTTTCATACGCGGTAACTGATGGAGAAGTGACCTATGCAAGTGTCTCCCAGTCGGATGGAGTCTCAATTCAAGGCTACACAAACTATCTGTTCAACGCTCCAGACAGCAGTATGACAAGAACAGTCCTCAACGGAACCGGAGCTCAAATGCTCCAAGACCAGTTCTGGTATGACAGCAAGGGAAGGTTGGTACAGGATGATACTGCGACAGGAACCCATCCGTGGGCTAATTTCTCCAACAGCCGTTTCTACGATCTCTGGGGAAACATAATTTATACCAGAGATAACATTGGACAGGAATCCTACCAGTCCTTCGCCAACACTGACACCCAATCAACCTTTCAAGGGCCAGGAAGTCTATCCACAACAACCAGTGGCAGGCTATTTTACGACGACTTCAACGGTCCATCACTGAACACCTACACGTGGGGCACAGGTGGATCTGCCGTCGGCAGGTCAGCAACCGTGTCTGGTAGTCTTCTAACCCTGAAAGGAGCCTCTACAGCTCAGGGAACCTGGCAGAGCAGCTGGGTGTACAAGACTATGACGGACTTCCCCATATATGGGGAGGTGCAAGTGGCGGTTCTATCAAGCCCAGGTACCAACACGATCAGCGGCGAACTAATACTCTCACCCAACGTTGTGTGCTCCACCTGCGACCCGTTTGGCGCATCAGACCAGTTGCGCTTTGTTGTGAACGACGGCCCCCTTTACCAGATCATCAAAACTGTGGCAGGCGTATCCACAGTGGTATGGAGCGACTCGGGAGGAGGAACCGAATCAGTATCTTGGAAGTTCATTCTAATAGACAGGAATACACTGACCGCCTATCTTAACCGAGGATATCAAGGCTCAGGTTTCGTCCAGGTCTTCTCCACAACTAGTCTCGGGCTAGGCAGCGCCTTCTCGAACCCCAAGTACGTGTACTTGGATATGGGAAATTCGAACACCAACTCATACGCAGCAACCTTCGACTATTTCGGCGTCACATCCTCCAACACGATCAACGTGAACGGCCTTCAATCGGGCCAAAAGGTAGAATTGTACGACTGGAATGATGCTCTCAAATCGTCTGGGATAGTTTCTAGCGGATCTACGAGTCTAGCGTTAGACGCGACACAAATGGTGTTCCCGTATGGATACCTGAAGATATATGGCCAAGACGGCGCAACCCTACAATTTACATCGCCTATACATGAATTCTGGGGAGGAAGTAGCTACAGCTACACCCAGCCATTCAAATCGCAAGCGAGTGACACCCGGACTACCAGCGGATTCTTACAATCGGCCAGCGTATACGTGGATGATAGTGTTCCGTCTGGAGCGACGCAGTCAAGTGATGGTGGGGATTCCTGGTCTTGGGTCGGATCTCCAGTCGTCAGTGGCACGGTTAGCCACCAGGGAACTTCCACTTCTGGAGAACATCAACACTACTTCTACGGTGCCAGCACACCCATGAACCCAGTCTCGGGAAACTTCCACATCCAGTACGTCTACATCCCTTCCGCGTCCGTCCCAAGCGAAATCATGCTCCAGTTTCACGATAATGGAAATCACATCCTGAACGGGGGGTTCGAAGCATTTCCATGTCTGACCTATTGGGCTACCAGTGGGGCCCTATCATGCGCCACGATCAGTCACTCAGGAACACACTCAGCAGAATCCGCCTACTCTCCACAATCACAGACATGGAAAGCATTCACCCTAGAACAGGACTTTTCACCGATCCCGGGAAGCTCCATTAGTGCTGCCCAGTTCTGGTACCTCGACGGTCAATCGAATATCGACAGCGCTATGGTCGTTTACTCGGACGGATCAACATCAACTCCCCAGGCACTCAACCCAGTCTCGAGCTGGACCCTTATGCAGCTCAGCTTCGACACCTCCAAACAAGTAAAGGGAATCAAGGTCGTAAGGTCAAACTTCACCTTCTGCTGCGATCTCTACCTTGACGATTTCTCCGTGCAAACAGCCGCCAGCTGGGAACACAGGGCCTACTGGGGGACCAACTCAATCGGGTGGGGAACCGACGGCACAGTCTCACGACGCCACATGGGACCCATACCAACGCCAAGAGACTCTTGGGCAATGCTGATGGTCAAGACTGATGACGTAGGAACACCTTCGATCAACATCGACGGCCTCGCATACACGCTGTACAACGGCGGCGTCTATTGGGACTATTCAGCCACCGGAGCACCATCAACCGGAACGATGACAGTCAATGGACTTTTGCCGAATCAGAAGGCAGAACTCGACGATTCAGGGGGCGCGGTGAGGTCGAGCTACATCGTTCCAGCCGGCGGAACGTCCGCCACCCTCGATCTCTACTCTGCTAGCATTAACTCGTTTCCCTTTGCAGGCTATCTGAAGATCTACGGCTCGGTCGGGTTTCTGCAATACACTAGCCCGCTTAAGCCGAACACATGGAGTGGCGACGTCTACACTTACACTCAACCTCCATTCTCCAATTCGTTCAACCCAGGGCCCGTCGGCGGAACAATTCACAACCTGCTAATCGGAGCGGCACAATTCCAGAGCGCATCTTCGACCCCCGAAGAAGCCTACTCAAACTACGATTCCCTGGGCAATCTACTCCAAACCAATCTTATTCACAACGGTTCACCGCTAACCTACACTTACACCTATGACACATACGGAAACACACTCTCACAGGTGAATCCAATCAATGAACGCACAAACTTTGTCTACAACTCAGCGTACCAATCAGGATTCCTTACCAACACGACTCAAGTGATGGGCTCATCTCCAGACATCACCACGAGTTTCGTGCCCAACTTCGCGACCGGTCAACGAATGGCGATCATCGATGCAATGGGCAACAAGACAAGCTACGCCTATGACTCGATCGGAAGAGCGACCAGTATTACAGAGCCGTTGCTCGGCGGTTCCACAGCGGCCGTAGGTATGGAATATCAGGACTCAATAAACAGTTTCGGCATAGAAAACGAGAAGGCAAACTACACCGACTTCTTCTACGACGGGCTCGGAAGGATAACGCAGGTCAACTACCACTACGGAGACCTCTCCTCTCCAATAATCGCCAACGAGAGTTTCACCTACGACTGGCAGGGAAACGTAAGAAGCCACAGGGCCACTAGCGGCTATACGACCACCTACGCCTACGATTATCTGGGACGCCTTACCAAAGTGACAAACCCCGACGGTACCTCTCAGAGAACTTACTACGACGACTTCAACC
>Ga0209158_1002152_pt1 | contig 12419 bp, 10 predicted proteins | sample GraSoiAngelo_140_FD_185897 | JGI IMG/M metagenome (GOLD analysis project Ga0209158, IMG submission 185897) | Grasslands soil microbial communities from the Angelo Coastal Reserve, California, USA - 14_0929_12_30cm (SPAdes) (version 2) | ecosystem: Environmental > Terrestrial > Soil > Grasslands ...
GCGACGGTAGGCCGCGGTTTTGCGTTCGCGGACGTTCGCTCCGGGCTCGAGTGCATGCGGAGCGTGATGCAGGCGGGCATCAGGCCGCTGGTCCTCAGGCTCTACGACTCCGAAGACGCAGCGTTCAACGGCTTCGAGCTCAGCGCGGGCGAATGTGCGCTCGTGGTCGCGACGACCGGCACGGCGGGTGTGGCCGCAGCCGAAGCCGAGGTGGTGAAAGCATTCGCCAAAGGAGCCAAACCTTTGGGCGAGGAGCCGTGGCAGCGCTGGCAGAGACATCGATTCGACCTGTCCGCCGAACGCTTGAAAACGTTCCTCGACCCGGCGGGCGCCTACCTCGACACGATCGAGCTGGCCGCCACGTGGACCGTCCTGCCCGAGCTTCACACTCGGGTCAAAGCCGCAATAGCCGTCGGTGGGCTGGCGTTATGCCATTTCAGCCATGCCTATGAGCAGGGCTGCTGCGCGTATTTCACGTTTGGCGGCTCCGGTGATACGGAAGCGGAAGCGCGCGCGGCGTATGGACGCGCGTGGGAAGGCGCGATGAGCGCGGCCCTCGAGCTTGGTGCGACGATCAGCCACCACCACGGGGTGGGGCAGGCAAGGGCGAGATGGGTCGCCGACGAATTGGGAGGTTGGATGCGCGTGTGGCGAGCGGTGAAGAGCGGGATCGACCCTGAGGGGATCATGAACCCTCGCTCAGTCGGAGGCCGGTCATAGGCTCCCGGCCAGGCGCGCCCATCCTTTTCGTCGTCAACCCCTCGTCCGGCGCGGGCAAGGCGGGACGCGAATGGGCGGCCGTCGAGACCTGGCTGCCGGCGAGCGGGCTGCCCTATGAGGTCGTTTTCACGACGCGGGCCCTCGAGGCGACCGAAATCGCGCAGCGAGCGGTGCTGCAGTCGCGCCCGCTGGTGGTCGCGGTCGGTGGCGATGGCACGCTGAACGAGGTCGTCAACGGCTTCTTCCGCAACGGAGCGCCCATCCCGACGTCCAGCAAGCTGGCGATGGTGCCGCTTGGAACGGGCGGTGATTTCCGCCGCACCCTGCGCATCCCGGTCGATACCAAGCTAGCCATCGACGTGCTCCGCAACGGTTTGGTGAGACGGCTTGACGCTGGGTGCGTTACGTACCAGACCGAGGATGGAACGACGGCCGTCCGTCACTTCATCAACATCGCCGACGCTGGGCTTGGTGGCGACGTCGTGTTTCAGATGGGCAACGGAACCAAGAGGTTTGGCAGCGCGGCGTACACGCTCGCGGGGCTGCGCGCGCTGATCGGGTTCAAGAACAAGCCAATGAGCGTGGACATCGACGGCGCCCGCCAAGACCTTGCCAAGGCGCAGCAGGTTGTCATCGCCAACTGCCAGTTCTTCGGCGGCGGCATGCAGATGGCACCTTCGGCGTCGCCGACCGATGGCGTCTTCGACGTGGTCCTGATCAAAAACGCAGGGAAGATCGAGACCATGCGGGGCATGAATGACATCCGGAGCGGAAAGCATCTGGACCGCTCGAATCCCAAAATGGAGCTCATGTACGGCAAGCGCGTATCGGTGACGTCGCCGGAGAAGGTCCGAATCGACATCGATGGCGAGGCGGTCGGATTCCTGCCGGCGCTGTTCGAGATTCAGCCGGGCGCGATCGAGTTCGTAACCCCGCGATGACCCGTGGGGTTATCGCAACCCCGCATCACCTGGCGAGCGATGTCGGGGCGCAGGTCCTGCGTGACGGCGGCAATGCGATCGACGCCGCGATCGCGGCCGACGCCGTGCTGTGCGTGGTCTATCCGCACATGACATCCATCGGCGGGGACCTGATGGCGATCGTCTGGGCCGGTGGCGAAACGTCGCCCGTCGGTTTGATCGGCGCTGGAAGGTCCGGTCAGCTCGCGACCATCGCCTCGGTTCGCGAGCATGGCCACGACACGATGCCCGCACGCGGCGCGCTTCCCGTGACTGTGCCGGGCACGGTCGAAGCGTGGGGGAGACTGCTCGAGCGCTTCGGGAGCGTGGGCCTAGGCGCGGTGCTCGAGCCGGCGGCGGGCCTGGCGCAGGACGGTTACCTGATCACGGCGCAGCTTTCCGACTTTCTCAAGCAGGCGGCGGACTGGCTTGGCCGCGAGCCGGGCACCCACGCGCTCTACCCACCCATGGATGCGGGCATGCTGCTGCGCAACCCGGACCTGGCGTCGGTCCTGCGCGACCTGGGCCGGAACGGGATCAACGGCTTCTATCGCGGTGCGGTCGCGGATGCGATCGCGGCCGCGGTCAAACGCCGCGACGGCTTCGTCACGCACCAGGACCTCGCAACCCACCGGTCGCAGTGGGTCGACCCTGTGATGTTTCCTTACCGCGACGTCGTTGTCTACGAAATGCCTCCACCGACGCAGGGTCTCGCGGCGGCCGCGATGCTGGTGCGGCTCGAGACAGGCATGCCGTTCGCAGAGGCGCGCCATGCGGCGTACGCGCTGCGCGACCGCTACATCACCGACCCGGATTTCGCGCCGGCGCCGCTCCAGCCGTTCCTGGACGCCGGCCACGTCGCGCTCGGCCGGGGCAGAGCCCATGAATCCGGCGACACCGTCTACCTCTGCGCCGCCGACGAGCACGGGAACGTCATCTCCCTGATCCAGAGCCTCGCCTTCGACTTCGGGTCGGGGATCGTCGCCGAAGGCACCGGCATCCTGCTCCAGAACCGCGGCGTTTATTTCAGCCTGGACGAAGGCCACGTCAACCGGCTCGAGCCCAAGAAGCGGACCATGCACACGCTCATCCCGGCGATGGCGGCGCGCGGGGGTCAGGCGTGGGCTGCCTTCGGCGCGATGGGCGGCGACCTCCAGCCCCAGCTGCAGGCGCAGGTCCTGATGAACCTTGTCGACCATGGCCTGGATCCGGCGGAAGCGGTGGCGCGGCCGCGCAAGGCGATCCTCGCGGATGGGGTCACGACCGCGGTCGAGGCGGACTACCCGGGTGCGGGCGAGATGGCGCGCTCGAGCGACCACGTGCTCCTGATGCCGCCCCGGCACCCCTCATTCGGCCACGCGCACGCGATCGTGGTGGACGGCCCGACCTCGTGGCACGCGGGAGCGGATCCACGTTCCGACGGCAGCGTCGAATTCGCCGGATAGTCCGGACTATCCGGCATCAGACCGGCGAGAAGTTCTCGATAGTCCGGACTAACCGGGGATGGGGGTCGTAAAACAGCCGGTGCCGGTCGCCCCGTATACTCCCCTGTTGAGTTTGGCAGCAGAGAACGAAGTCAAAGGCAAGCTGATCGCGGAGTACAAGCGCGCGGATAGAGACACGGGATCGCCCGAAGTCCAGGTCGCGCTTTCTACCTCCCGAATCCGGGAGCTCACCGAGCACCTGAAGACGCATGCCAAGGACCACCACTCGCGCCGCGGCCTCCTGCTCCTGGTGGGCAAGCAAAGGCGTCTGCTGAACTACCTGAGGGACACCGACGTGGAGCGCTATCGCGCCCTGGTCGCCAAGCTCGGGATCAGGAGATAGTCCCGCCGGGCCCACCCGGCAATAAATAGGGAGGACCCCACGCCGGTAGCGCGGGTCAGCTCTTAGAAGCTCTCGCTCAAGTTCCCCGAGCTTGAGAGGCAGCTGCTAGGTCCTGACCCAAAGACGCACCGCCGGGTTCCTCCCACATTCATGGAGGTATTTGGCGTGGCAGTAGTCACGAAAAACGTAGAGATCGCCGGAAGGCGAATTTCACTGGAGACCGGCCGGGTGGCCGAGCAGGCCAACGGAGCGGTCATCATCCGCCAGGGCGACACGGTGGTGCTCAGCACCGCGGTGATGTCGAAGGAGCCGAGGGAAGGAATCGATTTCTTCCCGCTCACCTGCGACTACGAGGAGAAGCTTTACGCGGCGGGCAAGATCCCCGGCGCGTTCATGCGTCGAGAAGGCCGGCCGAGTGAGACGGCGATCCTGGCCTCGCGTCTCACCGACCGTCCGCTTCGCCCGCTTTTCCCGGACGGCTTTCGGCTCGACGTGCAGGTCATCTCGACCGTGCTCTCGGTCGACCAGGAAAACGACCCGACGATCCTGAGCATCAACGGCGCCTCGACCGCACTCGTCATCTCGGACATCCCCTTTCAGGGCCCGGTAGGCGCGGTGCGCATGGGCTACATCGACGGCCAGGTCGTCGTGAACCCGCCGATGTCGCAGATGGCTGATTCCGATCTCGACCTGGTGGTGGCCGGCACCGCCGACGCCATCCTGATGGTCGAAGCCGGCGCCAAGGGTGTGAGCGAGCAGGTCGTCGTTGACGCCCTCAGTGCAGCGCACGAACAGATCAAGCTGATCTGCGCCGCCCAGCTCGAGCTGCGCGACCAGGTCGGGCTCGAGAAGCGCGAGTGGGTTCCGCCGACGTACCCGGAGCAGATGCTGGAGATCGTCGGTGAGTACCTCGCGCTGCGCCTTGACCCCGTCCTGTACAACGCCAACAAGGCACAGCGCGAGAGCGCGATGGATGACCTTCGCACGCGGACAATCAACGAGCTCGGAGAACGGTTCCCCGAGTACAGCGACATCATCGGCAAGCTCTTCGACAAGGCGGTGAAGGATCGCGTCCGGCAGCGCGTGGTCGAGGAGGGCGTGCGCGTCGACGGCCGCGGCCTCAAGGACGTACGGCCGATCACCGTCGAGGTTGGAGTGCTGCCGCGCACGCACGGCTCGGGGCTGTTCACACGCGGCCAGACCCAGGCGCTGACCATCGCGACCCTCGGTTCCATGTCGGACAAGCAGAAGCTCGACGGCCTCACGACCGAAGAGTTCAAGCGCTACATGCACCACTACAACTTCCCGCCGTACTCGGTGGGTGAGTCCCGTCCCCTGCGAGGCCCCGGCCGTCGGGATATCGGCCACGGCGCCCTTGCGGAGCGCGCGCTGCTGTCGGTCATCCCGCCGGTGGAAGAGTGGCCGTACACGATCCGTGTGGTGTCGGAGATCCTCAGCTCCAACGGCTCCACGTCGATGGCTTCGGTGTGTGGCTCGACCCTCGCCCTGATGGATGCAGGCGTGCCGCTCAAGTCCCCGGTCGCGGGGATCGCGATGGGCTTGATCACCCGCGAGGGCAAGTTCGCCGTGCTGACCGACATCCAGGGCGTGGAGGACGCGCTGGGCGACATGGACTTCAAGGTCGCGGGAACACGAGAGGGAATCACCGCGCTCCAGATGGACATCAAGATCAAGGGTCTGACCCACGAGATCATGGCCCAGGCCCTCGAGCAGGCGCGCGAGGCGCGTCTCTTTGTGCTCGACAAGATGCTCGCTGTGCTGCCGAGGCCACGGACCGAGATGAGTCACTACGCTCCGCGCATCACGACGATCCTCATCAACCCCGACAAGATCCGCGACATCATCGGCCCCGGAGGCAAGATGATCCGCAAGATCACCGAGGAAACCGGTGCTCAGATCGACGTCGAGGACGACGGCCGTGTCTTCATCGCGGCGGTCGACCAGGAGGGCGGCCAGAAGGCCATCGACTGGATCAAGGGCCTCACCGACGAGGTCGAGGTCGGCAGGATCTACAAGGGCAAGGTGGTTCGCATCATGCCGTTTGGAGCCTTTGTCGAGGTGATGCCGGGACAGGACGGCCTCGTCCACATCTCCAAGCTCACCGACCACCGCGTCGAGCGAGTGGAAGAGGTGTGCAACATCGGCGACGAGATCATGGTCAAGGCGGTCGAGATCGACAGCCAGGGCCGGCTCAACCTGAGCCGCCAGGCCGCTGTCGAGGAGCTGACGGCGAAAGGCGAGCCGATCGAAGAGAGCATCAACCCCGAGGTGATGGCGGCAGCGCTCGCCTCCCCGGCGCCCGAGCGCGTCGGCGGCGGGTTCGGCGGGCGAGACCGTGGCGGCCGCAACGGCGGGGGTCGAGACAGGCGTCCACGCCGGGATTAGGTAGGTGACCGAGCCGACTCGCGTTGCCATCGCTGGACATCGCGGCAAGGTCGGCTCGGTCCTCGTTGCGGCGTTCCAGGACGAATCGAGCCTCGAGTATGTGGGCGGCATCGGCCGCGGCGATGACCTCGCCGAGTTCCTCCACTCCAAGAGGCCCCGCGCTCTGGTTGACTTCACGCGGCCGACGGAGGCTCTGCACAACGCCCTGGCGGCGGTCGCGGCAGGCGCCTCGCCTGTAGTCGGCACCACGGGCCTCTCCGCCGCCGATGTCGACAAGCTCGAAACAGCATGCGCCGCAAAGGGCGTCGGCGGAATCGTGGCGCCGAACTTTGCGATCGGCGCCGTGCTGATGATGCATCTCGCGGACATCGCGGCTCCTCACTTCGATGCGGTGGAGATCATCGAGCTCCACCACGCGGGCAAGCTCGACGCGCCTTCAGGCACCGCGCTCTCCACGGCGAGGCGGCTTGCGGCGCGGCGCAAGGAGACACCGTTCGCGCACAGGAAGGCCGAGAAGGAAACCCTCGCCGGAACACGAGGTGGGGAGGAAGGCGGCGTCGCGGTGCACAGCGTCCGCCTGCCCGGATTCGTCGCCGACCAGGAGGTCATCTTCGGCCTGCCCGGCCAGACCCTGACCATCGCCCACCGCACCACAAGCCGCGAGGCTTATGTGCCCGGAGTCCTGCTCGCGATCCAGCGCGTCACCGCGGATCAGCGTTTCTACCGCGGCCTAGACGAGCTCCTGGGTCTGGGTTGATCAACCGGTCCGACCGCGTCCAGATCTGGGCGTCGCAGCTCTGGGCGAACGACTTTCCACCCGTCTGCGCCATGACCGGAAGGCCGGCGGAAACCTGGAGAAAGTTCAAGTTCTCGACCCCGCCTGATTGGGCGTACGCGCTGCTCGCCCTCGTATGCCTGGGGGGGCTGGGCGTGATCGCGTTCGCGGTCGTGATGGCCCTCGTTGCTCAACGGGCCACCGGCTTTCTGCCCTTGACGAAAGCCAGCAGCAGCACGGTAACACTCGCGACATGGATTCCGAGCGGTCTCCTGATCGGCGGCTTCGTACTCTGGCTGCTGGCACTGGTAGTCGCGCTGTCGACCAATGACTCCACCGCGTCGGCGGTGGCGGGCTGGTCCGTCTTCGTCGGGCTGCTGTTCATCATTGCCGGACTCATCGGGCGGCTCGTGGTCAAGCCGTTGATCTGCCCGAGGGCAAAAGTGATGGAAGCTGCGCCAGGTCAGAACGACCGCATCGTCGAGCTTCGAAACGTGAACGCCGCTTTCGTGATGGCGGTACGCCAGTCACAGCAAGCTCGAGCAGCGCAGTTCGCGCAGGCGACCAGACCTCCGTTGATGCAGCAGTGACGCGCAAAGGCGACAGGGTCGTCGTCTGGGCCTCGCAGCTCAAGAGCAGGGATCTGCCGCACGTCTGCGCGGTGACTGGCGCGCCCGCCGACACCTGGTATCGAGTCCGTTTCAAAACAGTCCCAGCTTGGGCCGAAGCCTCGCATGCGTTGGCGTTCACGCAACTTGCTCCTTTAGCTCCGGTACTGGAGGAAGTGACCATGCGGCGCGCACGCGGCTACCTTCCGGTAACGCGTCGCATCCGACGACGACTTCTGATGGTGAGCTGGTCGATATTCAGCCTGCTCCCGCTGACCCTGGTCCTTTGGATTGCTGCTGCGGTCGTCGCTGGAAACTTTGGCCCCCAATCTGCCTTGATCGGGCCGTTGGTGGTTGCGGGTATCTTCACGATCCTGGCCGGCTTGATCGGGTTGATCGGCATTCTGCCGCTGGTAGGTCCAAGAGGCCGAGTGTTTGCCGGGCAGCGGGGCCATAAGGACAACGTGGTCGAGCTGTTTCATGTGCATCCAGCCTTCGTCACGGCAGTCCAGCAAGTTCAGCTGGCCCGAGCACAATCCGCCAACCTGGCGCAGGTTCCGTGACAGCCGAATTGGAAGTAAACTGACCCCGTGCCCACCTCCAAGCAATTAAACGTTGCTGTCGTCGGGGCGACAGGGCTCGTCGGAAGCGAGATGCTCAAGATTCTCGCGGAGCGAAAGTTTCCGGCCGAGAGCGTCCGCGTGTTCGCATCGGAGCGCTCCGTCGGCAACCAGGTCCAGTACAACGGAAACAGCCTCAAGCTGGAGCGTCTGAGCGAGTCTTCTTTCAAAGACGTTCAGGTCGTCATGTTCGCGGCTGGCGCGGATATCTCGTTGATGTACGGACCGATCGCTGCGGAGTCCGGTGCACTCGTCATCGATAAGAGCTCCGCCTGGCGGATGAAGGCGAACGTGCCGCTCGTCGTGCCGGAGGTCAACCCGAATGACATCCGCGACAACGAAGGCATCATCGCAAGCCCCAACTGCACGACGATTCCGCTGACGATGGTGCTCGAGCCGCTTCGTCAGCGTGTGGGCGTAGAGCGGGTCATCGTTTCGACGTACCAGGCGGCTTCCGGGGCGGGGCGTGCGCTGGCCGACGAGCTCGAGGACCAGACCGAGGCGATCGCGGCCAGAAGGAAGCCCGAGGTGGGCGCGACCACGCACCAGCTCGCCTACAACGTGATCCCCGGTGGATGGAAGCCGCAGCAGTACGGCTACAACGAGGAAGAGATGAAGCTCGTCCACGAGACGCGCAAGATCCTCCACGCGCCCGACCTGAAGATCGCGGCGACCTGCGTGCGCGTCCCCGTCCAGGTGGGCCACAGCGAGTCGGTGACCATCGAGACGACCGAGGCGATCGAGCCGGAAGATGTCCGCTCGATCCTCGAGAGGGCTCCGGGCATCGTCGTTGAGGATGACCCGGCCGCGCGAACCTATCCCACGCCGCTGGACGTGGCCGGCCGGGATCAGGTTTTCGTGGGCCGGATCCGCAAGGACCTGTCCTCGGAGAGGGGCATCGTGCTGTGGATCGTTTCGGACAACCTGCGTAAGGGCGCCGCCCTCAACGCGGTCCAGATCGCCGAACATGCCATGGAAATGGGAGTCATCAAATGACAAAAGAGATCGGACGCCTGCTGACCGCCATGCTGACTCCGTTCAAACCAGACGGGTCCGTCGATTACGACGCGGCGGCGAGACTAGCGGTGATGCTCGTCAACGACGGCTCGGATGGAGTCGTGGTTTCAGGCACCACCGGTGAGTCGCCCAGCCTCAGCGACGCCGAGAAGATCGAGCTGCTGCGTACGGTCAAGGAGGCGATTCCGGGCCACAACGTGGTCGCCGGCACGGGCAGCAACGACACTCACCACTCGGTAGAGCTTTCGAAGCTCGCGATGAAGGCCGGGGCTGACGCGCTCCTGGCGGTGGTGCCCTACTACAACAAGCCGCCGCAGGAGGGCATGTACCAGCACTTCAAAGCGATCTCAGAGATCGGGCCGACCATCATGTACAACATCCAGGGCCGGACGGCCGTGAACATGACCGCTGCGACGACGTTGCGCTGCGCTCACCTGCCCGGGATCATCGGCGTGAAGGAAGCCAGCGGCGACCTCGACCAGATCGGTCTCGTCTGCGCCGGCAAGCCGGCGAAGTTCAAGGTCTGGAGCGGCGACGACAGCTGGACGCTCCCGATCCTCGCCGTCGGCGGCTACGGCGTGATCTGCGTGGTGTCGCACATCGCCGGCAGGTCGATGAAGAAGATGATCGATGCGTACGTGAGGGCCGACAACGACGTCGCGCGAGACATCCACCTCGGCCTGCTGCCTGTGATCAAGGCCCTGATGACCACCGCCGCCAACCCGGTGCCGATCAAGTCCGCCGTCAACGCCATGGGCTTCAACGCCGGGCCGTTCCGTCTCCCGCTGGTTCCGCTTCCAGACGACCAGCTCAAGTCGGTGATGAAGACCATCCAGGAAGCGGGAGAGTTCATCACGTTCGCCAAGCCTGGAGTGAAAGTCGCTTAGCGCTCCCACGGAGCTGCTCAAGCTCCACGAAACCATCCGGTCGTGCAAGAACTGCGGATTGCATGCGACCCGCACGCAGGCTGTGCCGGGTACAGGGCCGTGTCCGGCGGACGTCATGATCGTCGGTGAGGCGCCCGGCTTCAACGAGGACCGACAGGGCGAGCCCTTCGTGGGCGCCGCGGGCAAGCTGCTCGACACCCTGCTCGGACGCATCTCCTTCAGCCGGTCGGACGTGTACATCACCAACGTCCTCAAGTGCCGTCCGCCCATGAACCGCGACCCGATGCCCAACGAGGCGGAGGCATGCTCGCCGTATCTCAAGCAGCAGCTCGAGCTCATCAAGCCGAAGGTCGTGCTCATCCTCGGCCGCCACGCCCTCGAGCGGCTGATGCCGGGCCAGGGCTCCATCTCACGGATTCACGGCAGCCTGATCAGGCGCGGGGATGTGGCCTACGTGCCGCTGTACCACCCCGCCGCCGCGCTGCATAACGGGTCGCTCGTCGCGGACCTCGAGCGTGACTTCGACCAGGTGAAGCGGTACCTCGACCAGCTCTTGGCGCCGCCTCCTCCGCCTGTCCCGGTCGCAGCTCCGAAGCAGGAGTCAGAACAGCTACGCCTGCTGTGAAGTCCGGACGTCTCCGGTATCTCCCGCTCGGCGGCCTCGGCGAGGTGGGCATCAATATGTGGGCGCTGGAGTGGGAGAACAAGATCCTGGTCGTCGATGCGGGACTGATGTTTCCGCAAGAGGACATGCTCGGCATCGACCTGGTCCTGCCGGACATCTCATACCTCCTGCAGGAAGGCAAGGAGGTGCTCGGCATATTTCTCACCCACGGTCACGAGGACCACATCGGCGGTTTGCCCTACGCGCTGAAGAAGATCAACGTGCCTGTTTACGGCACGCGGCTCACGCTAGGCCTGGTCAAGCCGAAGCTCAAGGAGCACCGAATCCTGCGCGAGTCGGACCTGCGCGAGGTTCGGGTCGGGGACTCGGTGCAGCTCGGTCCGTTTCGTGTCGAGGCGATCGCGGTTTGCCACTCCATACCTGACGCGGTAGCGCTCAGCATCGAAACCCCGGTCGGTCGCGTGGTCTACACGGGCGATTTCAAGCTCGACCCGGCTCCCCCTGACGGTTCTCCGACCGACATGGACCGTTTTCACCGCATTGGGGACGCGGGCGTGCTGCTCCTGCTGAGCGACTCGACAAACGCTGAGCGCGAGGGCCGCTCGGGCTCGGAGCGCGACCTGCATGGACCATTCGAGCGCATCTTCAATGAGGCTCCGAGCCGCATCGTCGTGGCCAACTTCGCCTCGAACATCCACAGGGTGCAGCACCTGGTCCGCATGGCGGCGCAGTTCGGCCGGCGTGTGGCGGTCGTGGGCCGCAGCCTGCAGCAGAACTTCAAGACAGCTCGCGAGCTGGGCTTTCTCAGCGTGCCGGAAGGCCTGACGATCCCCCTTGCCGACTACGAGAGCGTGCCACCCTCGAAGCTGCTCCTGCTCACGGCGGGCAGCCAGGGCGAACCGATGTCAGCGCTGACTCGTTTTGCGGCGCAACGCCATCCGTTCATCAACGTGCTGAAGGACGACTGGGTCGTGATCTCGGCGCGGCCGGTGCCCGGCAACGAGCGGATGGTCCATCAGACCGTGAACAACCTCTACCGGCATGGGGCACGGGTCTTCTACTCGGAGGTCGGCAACGTCCATGTCACGGGCCACGCCCAGCGCGAGGAGCTGCGCGACATGCTCAAAGCGGTCCGTCCGCGCTACTTCATCCCCGTGCATGGCGAGTACCGCCAGCTGCTGCTCCATTCGGAGCTTGCGCGTGAGGCCGGTCTGGGCGCCGATCACATCGCGGTGGTCGAGGACGGTGAGACCGTCGAGCTCACTGCGGACGCGATGACGCGCGGCGAGAAGGTGAGCACCGGCCTCGTCTATGTCGACGGTCTCGGCGTCGGTGACGTGGAGCAGGTCGTGCTTCGGGACCGGCGTCATCTCGCGGAGGACGGCATCCTGGTCGTCACGCTGACGCTGGACCGCGACACGGGCACGGTCCGCGTCGGACCCGAGCTCATCTCACGTGGAGTGATCGAGCCGGAGCTGTCGGTGCGCCTGATGGCGGATGCTCGCAAGGAGGTTCTCGACAGCATCCGGCGCTTCGCCCATTCGCATCCCGACATCAGCCTGCTGCAGGAAACGATCCACGACGCCGTATCGAAGACGGTCTACAGGCAGACCCGGCGCCGCCCTATGGTGATCCCGGTGATCACGGAGATATGAAGCTTCCGCCACTCGCGCTCATCGCGCCCAGCCTGTGCCCGCGATGCGACCAACCGGCGATGGTGCTCAACCATTCGGAGGAAGCACGATGCGCGCATTGCGGCCTGCAGCTGCATCAGTGCGCGAACTGCCGCGGCATCGCCGGACCGTTCGACCGCTACTGCGGATTCTGCGGTCACGAGATGGTGCAGGGTGAAAAGCGGCCGCTGTGGTGGCGCCTGTGGTTCCTGGCAGCTCTTCTACCTGTCGCAGCAGGCCTGGCGTATGGGATAGCGCAAGCGCAAGTGCACCACTAGCCTGCTTTCCCCTCTCCCCTCAGG
>Ga0209158_1002153_pt1 | contig 12419 bp, 8 predicted proteins | sample GraSoiAngelo_140_FD_185897 | JGI IMG/M metagenome (GOLD analysis project Ga0209158, IMG submission 185897) | Grasslands soil microbial communities from the Angelo Coastal Reserve, California, USA - 14_0929_12_30cm (SPAdes) (version 2) | ecosystem: Environmental > Terrestrial > Soil > Grasslands ...
GGATGTTTACCAGCGGCACGAGGGCGTACCGCCGCTGAAATACTGGGCGCGGCCATTCGCCCGGCGGATGCAGCCCCAAACCCTTCACACCGTGTTGCGCTGGACCATCCCGCCGCTGTTTGAGCTGAAGAAAGTGCTTTACAAAATACCTGCTGCGGGCAGGGCCATCGCAGATCTGATCCCTATTGGGCCGCTCTCACATAAGCCGAAACTTGATTACACCGACGAGGAACTCAAAGAAGTGAAGATCCTGAGCGCGCTCGACATGTTGTCGCCCGCTCACGATCACCCTCAGAGAATCGAGGATGTGCGAGCGTGGTTCGAAGAAGCCGGTCTCGAGGGGATCCAAATCAAACTGGGCTTCAATGGAATCAATGCTAAAGGAAAGAAGCCCATCTCCCCTCCGGAGCACCATTCACGCCCGAACCACTGAGCCGAGGGACAGTCTTGGATTTAGCCCAAAGTTGGCCCGTTCCTTCCAGGACAACTCCCCATGCGGCGCCGCGTCGGGACGCCTACGGGTTGAGATATTCTTCTCGCGGGGCATCCTCGGTTCACAGGCAAAAAGAGGTTTGGGAGTGAAGGCCCAAGCTGCGGATCACGCGGATCATTCTGCTCCGAGCATGGTTGCGCTCTTAGGCCGGCGGGATGAGCCCACCGACGGCGTGAGAGACTATTGTTCCCTGCTGGCGGAGGCGCTGCGCCGTCGTGGCGTCACATTGAAGCTTGCAGAGTCTTTCTGGGAACGAGATGGATGGCTCCGAGAACTCTGGAATCTCTGGAAGCAGAGCCGGAAGTGGCGCGGAGAATGGGTTTTGATGGAATACACAGCGCTGGCCTGGTCGCGGCGCGGATTCCCTTTCGGTGTCCTTGCGGTGCTCGCGCTACTCAAAGCGCGGGGCGCAAGAACAGCGGTGGTGTTCCACGAAGTGCGCGACGATCGGCCGGATCGGTTGCTCGACCGATTTCGTATCGCATTTCAATATGCGGTGATGCGCACGGCCTTCCGGTGGGCCGATCATTCGATTCTGACTGTCCCCGTGGAACAGGTGCCTTGGCTCAATCCCCTGCAAACTAAGGCGACATTTATTCCGGTGGGAGCAAATATCTCGGAAGCTGGATTCTCCACGAAATCCAATGGCCGGAGGCCACGGGCACTGAGAACCCTTGCCGTGTTCGGCGTGACCGGGGGCGTTGGGATCGCTCCCGAGTGTGCCGACATCGGCTACGTGGTGAAACACGCGAGCAACCGAGTAGGACCGTTGCGACTGGTGGTCCTGGGGCGTGGTTCGGAACAGGCGGAGCCAATGCTGCGCCGCGAATTCGACGGAACGCATGTGGAAGTTTCGGTGCTCGGCCTGCAGCCCGCGAAGGATGTCGAGCGAACTCTGTCTGAAGCCGATGTGCTGCTGTTTGTCCGGGGGCATATCTCGACACGGCGAAGCAGCGCGATTGCGGCGATTCCGTGCGGGCTGCCGATCGTCGGCTATCGCGGCCCGGAAACCGGCGGCCCGATCACGGAGGCCGGCGTAGAGTTAGTCGTCCAGGGCGACCGTGAGGCGCTGGCAGAGGCCCTAGGGCGTGTTCTCGCCGAAGAAGATCTGTGGCGGCAGCTCCATCAACGAAATCTTAGGGCCTATGCAGAGCATTTCTCATGGGAAGCCGTCGCTGAGCGCTACATCCAAACCCTGGCAAGCGATTGTCCCCAGATTGCTCTTTCGACCGATCCGCTTCCAGCCCATGCAGTGTCTTCCGCGGAGCCGAAACCTTGAAACCTAACCATTCCGAGAGGGCAGAAGGGCTCACGACGGCAGAGGCAAGGTGGAGTTGGAAAAACCGATGCAGCTTCTAGGCCCGCTGGTCCACCGCTGGCAGAGAGCACCAGTTTCCTGGCGAAGAGGGGTTGTGACGTCTCCGATCGCCCCGTTCCTCCGCCGGGTGCTGAATCGCTTTTTTCCTCAGGGGCTGGTTGCACGCTGATGAATCGCCGATACCGCTTGCTGTTACTCGGCACTCATCCGGTCCAGTACTCCGCGCAACTCTTTCGAGAGCTGGCTCAGCACCCGCAGCTTGAAATCTTAGTGGCTTACTGCAGCCTACAAGGAGCCGAGGCGGGTCTCGATCCGGATTTCGGAGTGAAAGTGGCGTGGGACGTCCCACTGCTGGATGGCTACCCGTGGGTCGAGGTGCCCAACAAGTCGCCGTGTCCCGGCATCGGCCGCTTCTTCGGGCTGCTGAATCCCGGAGTGTGGAAACTGGTGCGCAGGGGCCGCTTTGATGCCGTGGTGTGTTACACCGGCTACGTCTACGCCAGTTTCTGGATCGCGGTGGCGGCGGCCAAAAGCAAACGCGCGGCACTGCTCTTTGGCACCGATGCGCACGACCTCAGACCGCGGGACGGGCGGCATTGGAAAACAGCCCTCAAGAGACGCCTGTGGCCGCGGTTGTTCCGTCTGGCGGATGTGGTTCTCGCGCCTTCGGGCGGCACTGTCGCGCTGATGCGCTCGCTCCGTCTGCCGGCTGATCGCGTGGTCTTGACTCCATTCGTGGTGCACAACGACTGGTGGCTGGAGCGCGCCGCACAGGTCGAGCCGGCGGCGGTGCGGGCTGCGTGGGGCGTGCCGGAAGGGGCGCCGGTGGTGCTCTTCTGTGCCAAGTTGCAGCCCTGGAAGCGGCCCCAAGATGCGTTGCGGGCGCTGGCGCGCGCCGGCCTCCAAGGGACGCACCTAGTTTATGCGGGGGAGGGCCCACTGCGCGCAAAATTGCAGGCCGAAGCACAGTCGCTTGGCTTGGCCCGTCGGGTACACTTCACCGGCTTTGCCAACCAATCGGAGTTGCCGGCAATCTATCGCGCTGCCAACCTTCTGGTGCTCCCCTCGGAGTACGAGCCGTTCGGAGTGGTGGTTAACGAGGCGATGCTGTGCGGCTGCGCAGTCGCCGTTAGTAACCGTGTCGGCGCGGGCTTCGATTTGGTCCAGCCGGGTCAAAATGGATTTGTCTATCCCGTGGGCGATGTGGACGCCCTGGCAGGCATTTTCTGCGAAGTCCTGCCCGACGGCGAGCGGTTGCGGCAAATGGGAGAAGCAGCGCGCAAACGGATGGAGACGTGGACGTCCCGCGAATACGTTGAAGCGCTGCTCACGGCCGTCGAGCGAGCGGTGCGGTTGAAATCCGAGGAATCCAACTTGGCCATCAACTTCCAAACGGAGGCGCATGCTCGAGAACATCGGCGTAGCGGTTAACCGGCGGCATCTGCAGGGCTTGGCCCTGCTACTGGGCTTACTCGGCACCATCTGGGTGCTGACCAGTTGGATCGTGGCCGGGACACCCGCGCAACTGGTTCTGGGGGGCCTAGGACTGCTGGCGGGGGCCATCCTCCTCAACATCCTGAACGACTGGCGCTCCGGCTTCTATCTTTCCCTCGTCTGGCTGCTGTTCGAAGACCTAGCACGCAAGTATCTTAGCAACAATATGTACATTTACTTTGGCAAGGACGTCCTCATCGGAATGACGTATCTGTCTTTCTTTCTCGCCCTGCGGCGTCGCCAGGCGGAAACCTTCCGGCCACCGTTCCTGTTTCCGCTGAGCTTGTTCTTTTGGCTGGCCGTAGCGCAAATGTTTAATCCGGGCTCGCCGAGCTTGCTCTACGGGCTGCTGGGCTTGAAGCTTTATTTCTATTACGTGCCGCTGATGTTTGTGGGCTATGCCTTGATCCGCTCGGAGAGGGATCTACATCGGTTGCTCGTCGTCAATTTGGTTATGGCGGGCGTGATTGCCCTGCTGGGGGCGGTGCAGGCGATTGAGGGGCCGACTTTCCTGAACCCACAGGTCTTGGCGCCCGAACTGACAGCCCTGGGACGACTGACGCGGGTGGCACCCATCTCCGGCACCTTGGTCACGATTCCCACTTCCGTGTTCGTCAGCGGTGGCCGGTTCGGCTGGTATATGGTTCTGACCTGGCTGCTGGGGTTGGGGAGCGTCGGGTACTTCCTGCTGCGCACACGCCGCGGCCGTATTCTGCTGGGTGGCACTCGTACGGCGGTGGTGTGGGCGCTTTGCAACACAATTGTCATGGCCGCGGGTTTCCTGTGGAGCGCGCCGTGGAAGTGGGGCCATGCAAATCGTTTGCTGAAAGCCATTCGCCGAACTCTTCTGCTGGCTGGCTTTGGCGTGGCCGTTGTGGTCTGGTATTTCCCCACGGCCGTGGGCGCCCGCTGGGACTTCTACTCTGAGACTCTCTCTCCCGTAAGTCCTAGTTCCGAGCTGGCTTGGAGATCGTGGGGATACCCCGTCCAAAACCTTTTGTTGGCATTTGAAAACCCCCTCTGGCCATACGGCTATGGGACCGGGACCTCCTCCCTGGGTGTGCAGTACGTCAGCCGCTTGTTGGAACAGCCCACCCCCAAGATGGGCGTGGAGAGTGGATTTGGGGCCTTGATCGTGGAAATGGGGGTCTTGGGCCCCACTCTCTGGCTGGCTTGGACGGGCAGCCTGCTGCTCGCGTCCTGGCGGGTGGTGCGGCGGTTGAAAGGCACAGCCTGCTTCCCGTTGGGATTTGCCATTTTTTGGTTCGCTTTTTTGCTCCTCATCGCCTTCACTTTTGTGGGGCTGGCGCCATATCAGAATTTCGTCCTGAATGCTTACCTCTGGCTGCTTGTCGGCATCCTCTTCCGCCTGCCCACGCTGGGAACCCAGTTTCCCCATCATGTTTCAGTGGCCGAGCACGATTTGGCCAGCCGGCACGCGATAGCCTTCACCGGAGGCAAATAGAAGCAATGTGCGGCATCGCCGGGATGGTTGCTGAGGGCTCCGCGCAGGCACTGCTAGAAGCCGCAAAGCTCATGGCCGGCGCCCTCTCTCACCGGGGTCCGGACAGCCACGGGGTCGAGTGCATCGATCAGTGTGTGCTGGTGAATACCCGGCTCGCGATCATCGACCTCAGCGAGCGCGGGCGCATGCCGATGGCTAACCAGGACCACAGCGTCTGGATCACCTACAACGGTGAAAGCTACAACGCAGGCGAATTAAGACGGATGCTGATGCAGCGCGGGTACCGCTTCCGCTCAGCCACGGACACCGAGGTCGTCCTGCACCTCTACGAGGAATTCGGGGAACGCTGCGTCGAGCGGTTGCGTGGCATGTTTGCGTTTGCCATCTGGGATGCGCGCACTCGGAAACTGATATTGGCGCGCGACCGGCTGGGGATCAAGCCGCTCTACTACGCCATTTCGCATGGCAGGCTGCTGTTCGCCTCAGAGGTGAAAGCCCTGCTCGCTTCCGGCCTGCTGCCGCGGAAGCTCGACCCGGCCGGGCTGCGAGCGTACCTGCAACTGGGGCACGTGCCGCCGCCCTGGACAGCAATCCAGGGGATCCAGCCGCTCGAACCCGGTCATGTGGCCGTGTGGCAAGAGCAGAAATGGGCCTCCTCAGCTTATTGGAGCCTGCGCTCGGATTCGACCAACGGCGCACTTCCACCGCCGGAAAAGCTCTCCGAGGAATTGAGCGATGTCTTCCTGGATGCCATGCGTCACCATCTGGTCTCTGACGTGCCCGTCGTGCTGTTTCTCAGCGGCGGCACTGATTCAGCTTGCCTGGCGGCCGCGGCGCGGCAGGCTGGCGCCCAAAACCTGACCGCGATGACGGTCGGGTTTGCCGAAGAAGAGTTCGACGAATCGGAGTTGAGCCAAAGGACGGCTCGAGCCCTGGACATTCCCCACCGCATCGTCACGCTGCCGGCGGAGCAAATCCGTCGGGATCTCAGCCACGTGGTTTGGGCCATGGACCAGCCCACAGTGGATGGATTGAACACGTATTGGATCTCGCGGCTGGCGGCGGAGGCCGGCTGCAAGGTGGCCATCTCAGGGCAGGGCGGCGATGAACTGTTCGGAGGCTACGAGTCGCTCGCATGGTTTGAGCGCTTCACCGGGATCGCCCAGTGGCTGCGCCCGTGGCATGCCAGACCTTTGGGCAGGCTGCTCGATCAAACCGCGCTGCCTTTCCGCTGGCGCAAGCTTTCCTATCTGTTTGGCGCGCGCGACCCCTTTGTGGCTTCGCAACTGGCGGTGAAGGTGCTGTTTCTGGAGCGGGACCTGCGAAGGCTCCTAATTCCTCCGCTCGCCGAGAACGGCCGGCAGACCGAGGCGGAATACCATCTTGCCTACTGGGCGAAGCGGGTGGAGGAGCGGGATTTGAAGGAGAAACTCGCCTTCATGGACATTCACACGCACCTTGAGCCCCGCCTGCTGCGCGATATGGACGCTATGAGCATGGCGCACAGCCTGGAAGTTCGGCCCGTTTTCCTGGACCACCGCCTGGTCGAGTTCCTGCTCCCGATCCCGTCGGCGATCCGCATCCACCAGAAACGTCTGCTGCTCGAAGCCACCAAGCGGTTTCTGCCGAGCGAGCTGCTGCAGGACCTGCAAGCGCGCCGGAAACGCACTTTCACGTTCCCTTTCGCCCGCTGGCTGACGCGGGATTGGCGTCCGACGATCGAACAGTCGTTTACAGCGGAGCGGCTGGGGAGCGTAGGGGTGTTGGAACCCTCATCCGTAAGCCAGCTCTGGCAGCGATACGTGCGATCGTCGGCGGCGGTCGGATGGTCTCGCATCTGGAGCCTGTTCGTCCTGCAACGCTGGTGTGAGACCATGCAAGTTCACCCGTAGCCAGTGAACCCAGCTATGCCCAGACCCCGGATCGCTGTCGTTTCACCCTTCATCGACAAATGCCACGGAACTGAACGCCGTGTGGCTGAGTGGGTATCGCGGCTGGCAGGCGATTACGAATTCCACGTGTACAGCGAACGCGTGAACGACCTCGATCTTTCGAAAATTGTCTGGCACCGGGTCCATGGGATTCCAGGACCTCACCTAATCAAGTATCTCTGGTGGTTTGCGGCGAACCATCTGCAACGTTGGTGGGACCGCCGGTTTCGTGGACTCCGCGCCGATCTCGTCTATTCACCAGGGATCAATTGCATGGACGCCGGCGCGATTTCTGTGCACATCGTGTTCGCCGAGTTTTATCGGCAGATTCAACCGGAATTGCGCTTCCGCCAGCACCCCGTCTCGTTCTGGCCTCGGCTTCTCCACCGGAAGCTCTATTACCGGTTCATTATTTCGCTGGAGCGCAGGATTTACTCGAGAATGGACACCTCCCTAATCCTCATTGCTCGGAAGACGGCGGAGGACCTAAAACGCTTTTACGGTCGCACCGACACTTTGCCGGTTGTTTACCTGGGGCTCGACCACCAAATCTTCAATCCTGAAGCTCGAAAAGCCCTTCGAAGCAATGCGCGAAAGCAGCTTGAGCTCGAAGAGGGGGCATTTGTATTGCTGCTCATTGGCAACGATTGGAGGAAAAAAGGACTAGCTACCATTCTGGAGGCGCTCAAGAACCTAAAGAACCCCCGACTCCATTTGTTGGTAGCGGGGCAGGATGATTCGCGTCCCTACCAAAAGCAAATTCAGGAGTACAGCTTGGATGGAAAGGTGCATTTTCTTCCTTTACGGCCTGATGTTATAGCGTATTTCGCGGCGGGGGATGTTTATGTCGGGCCCTCGGTGGAAGATACCTTTGCTCAGCCACCTGCCGAGGCGATGGCCTGCGGTCTTCCCGTGATCACATCAGTAACCAACGGAACTTCCGAGGTCATGACAGACGGTGTGGATGGGTTGATCCTCGAAGATCCCACCGACGCGGAGGAACTGGCGCGGCTCATCCGCCGCCTCTATGAAGATGCGGAATTTCGCCGGCGCTTAGGCGAGAACGCCGCGCGGACGGCAAAGCAATACACCTGGGAAAACAACGCGGCACAAATGCGGGCGCTCTTTGAGCAAGCCAGGCGGCTTCGAGATGGCGCATCTCCCGCTGTGGCGGCCAGGCTGCAAAGCCCGTAAGCATGAGCCGTCTCGAACAATGAGTCTGTAAGAGATTAAGCGATTCGCCAGATGGGAATGATCCTTGGACTATTTACGGCCCTGTCCGAGATCGGCGGCATCCAGCAGCTCAGCCGGCACGTCGGGGCAGTCCTTCAACAGATGGCGCTCGACCGCGGCGGGTCGTGCCTGCTGCTGGGCTTTAACGACAACCCTGGGATCCACTCGTACACCATTGGGGCCGACCCATTCACCTTTCAGGGATTTGGGCGCAACAGAGCGAGGCTGGTGGCCTGCCTGGCAGGCGTTGCACCGAAACTGGAGATGGCGTACCTGGGACATCCGCACCTAGCCCCCTTGGGCCTGTCTATGCGGCTGCTCAATCGTCGCTTGCAATATTGGGTGGCGGCCCACGGTATCGAGGTCTGGAGCCCGCTCTCACCAGTTCGCCGTCTGGCCCTGTGTCAGGCGCGGGGGATCACAGCAGTAAGCGCCTTCACAGCCGAACGCGTGGTCCAGGCGCAGGGATTGGACCCTCGCAAAGTATTCTTTCTTCCGCCCGCTTTGGAACCAGGCTTTGCAAATGGGCGAAGGGCAGCAGCTTCGCTGCCCTTGCCTCCACAGGGCCGGCTCATCCTGAGCGTGGGCCGGCTGATCTCATCAGAGCCCGGCAAGGGGATCGACACGGTCATCCGCGCTCTGCCCAAGGTCTTGAGCGTTGTTCCAGATGCATTCTATGTGGTGGTGGGTGAGGGGGATGACCGGGCTCGGCTGGAGCGACTCGCGCAAGAAAGCAACGTGCGAGACCGTGTGCTCTTCCTCGGCGAGCAATCACTGCACGATTTGAAAGAATGTTATTCGAGATGTTGCGCTTTCGTCATGCCCAGCCGCCAGGAAGGATTCGGAATTGTTTTCCTGGAAGCGATGGCCTTTGGCCGGCCGATTATCGGCGGCAACCATGGGGGCACGCCCGAGTTCGTGCAAGACGGCGTAACCGGCTTCTTGGTTGAATATGACCGCGTGAATGTTCTCGCGGATCGGCTGATCCGGCTTCTTCAGGACGAAGAGCTCTGCAGGCGAATGGGAGATGCCGGACGACGAGCGGTAGAAGCAAACTTTTCGTTTGATCAATTCCGCGAGAGGTTGACCCGAATCCTGGAGGGAACTGCCGGAGTAGCATCCGGGCAGATCGGCTAGGCCCCGTAGCCCCGTTCGCCGTGGGAAATGCTTCGAAGGTTCCCCGTGGTGAACTTGCGGAAACTCTTCTTAAAATCGCCTTGGCTCAGCGATGCAGCCATGTAGTATCGTGAGCCCCTGCGCTTCTCTCGTGCCTGAATAGGCCCCGTAGCCCCGTTCGCCGTGGGAAATGCTTCGAAGGTTCCCCGTGGTGAACTTGCGGAAACTCTTTTTAAAATCGGCTTGGCTCAGCCATGCAGCCATGTAGTATCGTGAGCCCCTGCGCTTCTCTCGTGCCCGAATAGCTTTTCGGAGGGGATCAGTTCTTGTTTGAGTGGACGCCCACATTCTGGAAAGGGTGGCGCGAATCCTCAAGTCCCTATCGACAGTTCAAATCCGAGCGCGACCGCTCGCTGACCGTACAAGCCTTGCAGCTTCGCGAGGCAGACCGGGTTCTGGAGGTCGGTTGCGGATACGGCTGGATCTCACGCGCGCTCCTGGATGCAGCAAAGATTCGCTGGGTGGGACTGGACCCATCCGAGAGCATGGTTCGGGAACTGCGGACTTCGCTGGCCGCCTATCAGCCCCGTGCATTGGTCGGCACTGCTTACCACCTGCCGTTTGCGGCCGAATCGTTTGACAAGGTGATCTGCACTGGAGTGCTGATGCACGTGGTCGATGAATTCGCCGCGTTGCAGGAGATGGTGCGAGTGCTCCGGACGGGCGGATTGTTGGTCTGTAGCATGAATAACGCGCTATCGCCGTTCTCTTTGCCGGTACGACTGAGAAACCATCGCAAGCGAGGTTTCATCCAGAACTTCCGGCGGCCGGCGACTTACCGGCGCTATCTGCAAGCTCTGGGCTTGAAGTTGCTCGGCATTGCGGGTGACAGTCTTTTCGCCACGGTGCCACTCAGCATCGGACGCTTCTCCTTCCCGCCGGCGAGCGCATTCACCGCTGTGCGTCAGATCGACCAGTGGGCTGTGCAGAGGTTTGCCTGGTTGGCTTATGAGGTTTGGTTTACTGCCATAAAAGCTGCGTCCCCATGAGGATTCTGAAAGTCACGCAGGCTTACTATCCGTTTCTCGACATGGGCGGTCCAGCCCTCAAGGTGCGCGGCCTTGCCAGATCGTTGGTCCAACGGGGTCACCACGTCACCGTTCTCACGGCTGACCTGGGCCTGGACCAGTCGCTTGGTCTATCGGCGTCGGTGGAGCCGAATGCTTGGGGTTGGCGATCCTGCCAGGACGGGGTGGAAGCGATCTATCTGCGCACACGGGCCCGCTATCGGGCCATGACGTTGAATCCTGATGTGATCCGCTTTTCGCAAGCTTCCCTCGGGGATTTCGATCTGGTGCACATCTACGGTCTTTACGATTTACTGGGGCCAGCGGTGGCCTCACTTTCCCGCCGCCGGGACATCCCCTATGTAGTGGAGCCCATGGGAATGACTCGGCCAATTGACCGCGGATTCTGGCTGAAGCGTCTATGGCACGTGCTGCTTGGGAATCGCGTCTTGCAAGGAGCGTCATTGCTGATTGCCACTTCCGAGCAGGAGCAACGCGAGCTGATCACCGCGGGCTTTCCGCCAGAAAGAGTCCGAGTGCGGTACAACGGGCTGGACCTAGAGGAATTCCGCCAACTCCCCCCGCGCGGGTCTTTTCGGAGAAGGTGGCAGATCGAGCCCAACGAACCATTGATTCTGTTCTTCGGGCGCTTGATTCCCCGCAAGGGAGCAGACCTCCTCCTGGAGGCATTCGCGACCGCCTTTTCGCACACAGGCAGGCTGGTCATCGCCGGCCCGGAGGGGGAACCAGGCTACCTGCAAACGCTGGCGAAGAAGGCTCGAGCGCTGGGTATCGACCGCCGAGTGGCATTTACAGGTCCCTTGTATGGCGCCGATAAGAATGCTGCCCTGGCTGATGCGGATATATTCGCGCTGCCGTCTCGCTATGAGAATTTCGCGAACGCGGCGGCCGAAGCCATGGCCTGCGGGACTCCGGTCATCGTGACGGAATCCTGCGGGATCAGTGCGCTGGTCAGCCAGGGTGCCGGCCTCGTGATCCCCCGCAGCGAGCGAGCCCTCACACAAGGACTTCGAGAACTTACCGCCAACACGGCACTCTACTCTCGGTTGCAAGCAGGCTGTTACAACGTCGTGGCGCAGATATCCTGGGAAGAATTGGGGGGCCGTATGGAAGATTACTATACGCATGTTCTCGCCGAGAGAGCTCCGTGAGGCATCGAAAGCCATTTTCGATAAGCACTCTTTCGAATAGGTGAAAGAGGGAGAGCTGACTCCGGAGCGCAAGCGAATAGGAGGCGCTATCCCTTCTTTCAGTTCTCCTTGGTGTCTCCTCAATGTCTTGCTCGTCGCCTCCGTCATTCCCTCGGTGCACGGAATCTGCTGGGAGATTTCCACCGAGAGGTATCTGAAGGGGTTTGCCGATGCGGTCGCTACGCCTTGAGCTGGCACGGCAAGCACAGGCTGGGAATCACACGCGTGCCTCTGAGGAAACAACTCTTGCGGGTAGGGAAGCTCTTTTCAGCAATCCAAGGTAGAGTAATCGCGTGTGCGGCATCTGTGGGGTCGTCGGGGGCGCGCGAAGCGATGTTGCAGAGTCCATCGTCCGCCGGATGATGGCGGCTATGTGGCATCGCGGGCCCGACGACGAAGGGTTGTTTGTTACTACTCCCGGGGCGCGCCTCGGACCGTGGGGAGCAGGAGCGGCGGTGGGGATGCGCCGCCTGAGTATCATTGACCTCCCCGGCGGCCACCAGCCTGTTTTCAACGAAGAACAAGATGTCGCCGTCGTATTTAACGGCGAGATTTATAACTTTCAGGAGTTGCGGCTGGCGCTCGAAGCCCGGGGTCACGTTTTCCGCACCCGCTCGGACACCGAAGTCATCGTCCATGCATATGAGACCTGGGGCGAAGACTGCGTTCATCACTTGCGAGGGATGTTCGCTTTTGCGGTGGTGGACCTGCGGCAAGGGCCTGCCGCCAGGACGGCCAGCCCTGACCCCAACGCAACACCGCGCGTCTTCCTTGCGCGCGACCGTTTAGGTATCAAGCCACTTTACTACGCAGTGGTAAACGGCGCGCTGCTGTTCGCCTCTGAGGTCCGTGCGCTGCTCGAAAGCGGATGGGTCTCGCCGCGGCTTTCCGCGGAGGCGCTGGAATCCTATCTATTGTTCGGCTCCGTCGCGGAGCCGACGACGCTGGTCGAAGACATACGTTCGCTCCCGCCGGGGTGGCAGATGGTTGTTCCACTGGCCTCGGGGGAATTCGGCAGGGCGGTGCATCCTTCAGATATTCGCCGCAAAGCCTATTGGAATATTGGCGAGGCCGCGCGGCCATCTCCGACT